>ERZ1292645.172-Hain-H14-02um-R2-172-length-28598-cov-10_pt1 | contig 20180 bp, 13 predicted proteins | sample MGYA00564401_ERZ1292645 | MGnify/ENA primary metagenome ERZ1292645 (study PRJEB36523, sample SAMEA6512644) | groundwater metagenome | collected 2019-01-09 | study: AquaDiva: Metagenomics assemblies of 32 groundwater samples | reverse complement strand
GGGTAACGTTTAAGCTTCCCCGCACCTCAAAGGTGGAGTTGGAGCTGTCAAAGACAATTGCGGGTAATATGGTATCCGTGATATTGATCAGGCCCTGAACCGAAGTAGTGGTAGTGTTATTAATAGCCCAGTTCCAGGTAAGGGCTGAGGCATTGATATTAGAGGCCAGGGTAGTCCAGTTTGCGCCATTGTCTGCGGAGTATTTGATGTTGACATTAGAGAGGTTACCTTTCTTGGTCCAGTTGATGGCCCGGGTTTCATAAATCTGCCAGTTTTCGCCGCCGTTGGGTTGAGCCACCTGAAGCTTTCCTCTTAAGAAAAAGGAGTCCAGGCCGGTATCTGTAGCATTGAGGTTATTGGGATCAGTAATGCGTATCTTACAGGTCTCAGACAGAGGCCCGGCAGGAACCGGGCTCCAGACGTAGGTGCCGGTATTGGGCACGGTGTAGTTAGCTACGGGATTAACATAGCTCCAGTTTCCGCCGGCATCTGTTGAATATTGCAGAGTAACATAGGTTACCCCGGTGGATTTCTTGGTCCAGTTGATGTCATAGCTCTCTTCTGCGTAGACCGGATTACCGTTTTCAGGATTAGTGATGTCAAATACCGCAATCAGATTAAAGGTATTATTAGAGATAGCATTGACTACCGCGGGATTGGAGTTGTCTTCTATTTTGATCCTGGCGGCATTAGAGACCTGGGTATCATTGGCAAGAGGCCAGGTAGCGGTGCCGTTAGAGGCAGTAAAGAGGCCTAAGTTAGTCCAGTTGGTGCCGTTATTTAAAGAATAGCTGACGTTAACTAAGCTTATCGCGGCTGATGTCCAGGTGATAAACTGGCTGGTGCCTACAGGCCAGTTCTGCCCGCCGTTGGGTGAGGTAAGCTTAAGATTACCCACGATGTTAAACTGAGGCGAGAGGCCTGAGACATTGGAGTTGGCTTTATCATATACTCTGACCTTGGCGTTGTTAGAGGTAAGCGTGGGCACCAAAGGCCAGATATAGGTTGAACCGTTAGCTACCGTGACATTGTTTTCAATATTGGTCCAGTTTAAGCCGCCGTCAGTAGAATAGTCAATATTCACCTGACTGATAGTAGTCCCGGTATAAGTCCAGCGGATAGGGGTATTGTTGGTAGCCGCAGTAATATTGGCGCTGACTGCGGGCTGGGTGAGATTGATCACTGGCCTGATCGAGAATGTCCCATTTGAGGTATCCACTACTTCAGAGGCAAATGCTGTTCTATTGTCTGCGACCCTGACTAAACACTGCTCGCTCTTCAGGTCAGGGATAGGGGTCCAGTTAAAGGTATTGGCCCCGTTTACGCCAACGTAGTTATTGGTGAGCAGGGTCCAGTTGCCGCCTGAGTCTGTAGAGTATTCTATTTTTACCGGAGTAACGGTTCCGGTAGCAGTCCATTTGATCTGTCGGTTAGTATCGTTATAATACCAGGCCTCTCCACCATTGGGTTCGCTGATAAGCACGTTTCCTTTTAGCTTAAAGGTGCCGTTGGAGGTATCTGAGACATTGATAGAGTCAGTGGCATTGGTGGCTACCCTGACTAAGGTAGAAGAGCCGATATCATCAGGAACAGTCCAGTTCCAGGACTGGGTAACATTATGAGAGCCGGCCGTGGCCTCGCCAATATCAGTCCAGTTGGCCCCGGAGTTATTGGAGTAGGCTATCTTGACATTATAAGGATAGGTTCCGGCTGGCTTCCACTGGATAGCCTGGGTAGTGCCTTTGAGCCAGGACTCATTGCCATTAGGTGAGACTACTAACACACTTCCCTTGATGGCAAAGGGATTGTCTGAAGTATCATTAACTGCCGGGTTGTCATAGTCGCGAATCTTGACTTTAAGGTTAGTGCCTATAGCATCAGGAACAGTCCAGCCATAGGGAGTGGCAGTGGCACTTAGGTTGGTGATGATGGTATTGGTATAATTAGCTCCATCAGTGGCATAGCTTAAGTTTACCTTAGAGATGGCTCCTACCTTATCCCAGGTGATATTGGATGAGGATACCCCGCCGTCATAGGTTAAGACAACCCCGGGTGAGTTGGGTTGGGTAACGTTTAAGCTTCCCCGCACCTCAAAGGTGGAGTTGGAGCTGTCAAAGACGTTAGCGGGATTGTTATAGTCGCTGATATTGATCAGGCCCTGAACCGTAGTAGTAGTGGTGTTAGTGATAGCCCAGTTCCAGGTAAGGGCTGAGGCATTGGCATTGGTGGCTAAAGTTGTCCAGTTGCTTCCATTGTCATAGGAATACCTGATATTAACTCCCGTAATATTACCTTGCCTGGTCCAGTTGATAGCCTGGGTCTCATATATCTGCCAGCTCTCTGCGCCATTGGGCCTGATTACGCTAAGGCGTCCGCGCAAATCAAAATATCCTTCTCCCATATTAGTAGCATTGGCATTATTGGGGTCAGTGATACGAATTTTGCACTCTGTTGAAAGAACGCCTCCCGGCACAGACAACCATTCATAGTATCCTAAGTTGGGCACAGTAGCAGAACTATTGCTGGCATTGGCAATATTAATCCAGCTTGAGGTATCGTTGATTCTGTATTCTAAAATAGCATTACTGATACCGCTTCCTTTTTTGGTCCAGGTGATATTGTATAGCTCTTGGGCTACCACAATATTGCCGTTTTCAGGAGCGGTAATATTAAAGACCCCGACAATATTAAAGGTATTATTAGAGATAGCCTTAACCACTGCGGGATTGGTAGTATCTTCTAATTTTATGCGCGCTACGTTTGAAACCTGGCTAGTATTGTCTATAGCCCAGTTAAATGTGCCGGTAGCATTACCTGCGGGATTAACTTGTCCTAACAATGTCCAGTTCGAACCATTGTCTAAGGAATACGATACATTGAAAAGGCTGACTGCTGCCTGGCTCCAGGTGACAAACTGGGTAGAACCCACAGGGGTATTCTCGCCCCCGTTGTGAGAGGTAAGCTTTAAATTACCAACAATGTTAAAGCCCGGGGATATACCTACGGCATTGGTATTGTTCACATCATAGGCCCTGACCCTGGCATTATTTGAAGTAAGCGTAGGAACGAGCGGCCATACGTAGGTTGCGTTTTGGGTGGTACTCACATTGGCTTGAATAGTATTCCAGGGACCGCCTGTGCCATTGGTTGAATATTCAATCGTAACATTGCCTAATTTACTCCCCTGATAGGTCCAGCGGATAGGGGTATCATTGGAGTTAGCAGCTACATTCTGTCCGCTCGCCGGCTGGGTGGCATTGATATCTGCCTTAATAGTAAATAACCCGGAAGTATTATTGATATCCGGATATACCTCACTGGTAACCCTGATTTTACTGGCATTTATTCCCATCTGGTCAGGAACTGTCCAGTTAAAATAGTTTGCGCTTACGTTTGCGGCAACGGTAGTATTAAAATTCAGGCCGCTGTCATTAGAATAGGTTATATTAACGCTGCCGATGGTTCCCCGGGGCTCCCACTGTATCTGGGAGGAGCTACCCACGGCCAAAGATTCTCCTCCTACAGGATAGAGCATCACAATTTTTTGTTTGATCGTAAAATTAAGGGAGACGTCCCGCGCCTCCGGAGTGGTGTTATCATAATAACTGCCGACCCTTAACCTTGAGGTATTGCCAACAGAATTGGGAACCGGCCAGGTATAATTTCCATCATTAAGTTCATTGTCAGCGATTTGGGCCCAGTTGGTGCCGTCATTAGAGGAATAAAAGATATTGGTTTTATCCAGTGTCCCGTTAGTGGCCCAGGTTATGCTCTCATTATCCTGAACATAAAACGTGCGATTTAAAATATCCGGCCTGGTAATGCTGATTTTGGGAACGATATAAAAGGGATTATCCGAGTCATCCTTAGTATTATTGAGGTCATTAACCGCGGCCACCCGGATTTTCATCTTATCAAAGCGCTGGGCAGGATTTCCTGCCATCACATTATCCACCGAGGGCCAATTATAGCTAAAAGGTGAGCCGGAGTCCACGCTGGCTACCACAGTCCCAGTATAGTTGGTGCCGTTATCGGTAGAATAGGTTATGCTGACATTACCCATTTTTGAGCCGGCTCTGGCCCAGGCGATAGTCTTGTTTGTTCCCACCTGCCAGACCTCAACTCCGGCATTAGGTGAAGTTACATTTAAGACGCCTCTTATGGTTAAGGTATTATCAGAGGTATCTGAAATGTTTAACGGGTCATTTGCTGCAAAAACCTTTATCTTTATCTGGCTGCCAATCTCAGTATCATCGGGTACGGTCCAGGTAAAATTATCACTTTCGTTAAAGTAAATACTGGCGTTGGTATTATAGATCGTGTGATTATAATTATCAGTGCCGTTAGTAGCGGTATAATTAAGCTGGACATAACCCACGCTTCCGGTAGCGCTCCAGTTTATGGGCATTGCATTATTAATATAATAGGCCCCGGAATTAGGCGAAGTGAGATTAAGTTTTCCTTTGATGGAAAAGTCATTGGATTGGCCATAAACTGTGGTATTGGTCTGCCACTCAATGCGGATTTTTCCTGAAGTAGTAGTATTGTTAGGAACATTGGTCCAGGTCCAGGTGCCATTGGTTGCGGTCTGGTTTTCAGTCAATGTACTTGTATTTCCAGAATCAAGAAAGTTTCCGAACTTGGCAAACTTGAACCTGACTAAATCCGCGCCGCCCAAACCCTGAACCGTCCAGTTAATCGGCTCGTTATTGCCCACTCTAAAGATAATGCCGGTATCCGGCCGGGTAACCGTAATCTTACCGCGGATGCTGATGTTTTGATTAGAATCGTCAAAGGGCACCCCGGGTATGGAATCACTTCCGGTATATTTTGCCACTTTGAGCTGCACATTCTCACTGGTATAACTGGCCGGAATATTGCTCCAGGTGTAATTGCCGCCGGTAGCATTCCAACCGCCGCTGGCACCGGTAGGCGTAATCGGGGTCCAGCCAGAGTTATTGTTGTACCAAACATGCACTTTGTCAAAGGTAGCAGTTCCGGTTATATTCCAGGTAATTGTCCGTGATTCAGTAACATTCCAAACTTCCGGAGTATTGGGATAGCTTACCTCTATATAGGGGTTAACGGTAAAAGATGGAGAAACATTATAAACATTATTAGGGTCCGCGGCTGACCTGATGATTATATAGGTATTATTATTACTGATGGCGCCGGTTGAGATATTTGTCCAGGCAAAAGTGCCGTTACTGGCGTTTGCGCTGCTGATAAGATTTTCGCTTCCTGCGCCTATCCGGTAATAGATGCTTACGTTATTGCCTGGCCAGGTTCCGTTTTTGGTCCAGTTGATGGTGCCGTTATCCTGAGCCAGCCATTCGGTAGTATTAGTCGGCTGGGTGACAGTAATCTTTGCCCTGATTGTAAAATTTGTATTGGAGATATCGCTTACATTAGCCTCATCACCTAACCAGGCCACCTTCGCCTTCATATTGGTCCCGGTGGGGTCTGTATCTGAAATTGTCCAGTTATAATTACAGTCTGTATCAGCGCCAGCGCAATTAGCACTTGATTGGGTGGTGGTATTACTAAGCATTGACCAGCTGCCTCCGCCGTCGGTGGATACGCTGATATTAAACGGCTGGGCGCTCATATTCCCGTATCTGGTCCAGTTAATCGGCTTAGTCTCTCCTACAAGCCAAAGCTCTCCGCCATCCGGGGCAGTCAGGTTAATATCGCCTTTGATTTCAAAGCGGTTATTGGAATAGTCGTAGTTTCTTGCTGAAAGGCTGGTATCTTTTATAGCGATTCTGACATTCGCGCCGATAAGGTTTGTCCCGCCGATACTTTCATTAATCGTCCAGGGATAGTTGCCATTATTATAAGAAGCATTGATGCTGTTATTGATCGACAAGGTATAATTGGCGATATTGGTGTCGTTATTGGGGTTAAAGAGAATATCTATATTATCGCCGGCAATGTCTGCGGAATATTTCCAGGTGATATTGTTGGTTTGCCCTATCCGCCAAATTTCCGTACCATTATTCGGGCTTTTTACCGTCAGAGGACAAAATTCAAGAGCTGAGAATGAGGTATTACTATTAATTTCATTAGTCACGGCTGAACGCATAGTGGCTACTGTAGTATTATTGAATACATAGGTTCCGATAGATAAATCCTCAGCATAACGTTGTGCGGTGGTGCCGGCGTCGGCTTTGGTGCTTGAAAGGAGCATGGTTCTGGCCGGAGCTATAGAGTTGACAGTATGATACTTCGCCTTTATCGCAGAACCTGCTGAACCAGCACCTGCACCGCTTCCGGATGAACCGTTAAGGGTAAAGGTAGTGGCTCTGGTATTCGTGATAAACCAGTTTCCATTAGCGGCTAAGTTTGTAGTATGGCCATTGATATTTATCAGCTCGCCGGTATTATATCCGTGGGCCACAGAAGTAGTGATATTTATTGGGCTGGTATCTGTTGAGGAGCTAACCCCGACAGTTGCTTCAGTAGTCAGCCATACAGTGGAATTCCCCTGTGCATAGCTTACCGGATCAGTAAGATTAACCACATAATAGTTGATGGGAACGCTGGTATTGGCAGTGGCAGGGGCATATTGCCTTCTAAAACTGATGGTGGATGCATTCGGCATCCAGCTCTGCACAAAAAGCATCGCATCCTGGCCATTAATTGCAGTATCTCCGGTAAAATAAGTAAAAAGCAAGGGATTGGCGGCAGCAGAAACAGTAGCATTTATCGTCTGGTTATTGGTGTTAGAGCCTGGTACCGGCAAGGTGGTTGTCCCGGTCTGGACCGCCGCGTCATCAAGAAACTCTATTACCTGCCAGACAATCTGGGCGGCTTTGGTGCCGGTTGCGTCAAGCCGCTCTAATTTTAAGGTAGCGTTAGTGGTAAAACTCGGCAGGAGAAATAATTCGTGTGTCTGTGTGAGAGTAGTAAAAGCGCCTCGGGTGGTTACAATAGGCACTGCCTTTTCCCCTGCGCCATCAAGGGTCTGGGAAAGGGTAATATTTTTGCTTAGGGTGGTAGAGGTCATACTGGAGATGCCCCGCTGTACCCTGACCCCGTCTTCAAATTCAATTACCTGCCAGAAGACACCTGCCGGCGAGGTACCGCCGCCGCGATCTACGGATATAGTGCTATCATCCTCAAATTGTCCGGTAAAAAACCAGTTCTGATCCCTGGTATTGGTTGTGCTGCCGGTGGGTTTTAAGAGTATAATTGACTTAGTTTGATTCACCGGATATTGGAGACTTGCAGAAGAAACTACATCATCAGTGTCAAAATTGGCAATGCCTCTTTGCACCCTTTTTATCTGCACCGCAAAGGCAGATGAGGCAAAAAAGGTTCCCGCTATTCCCAAGGTGAGCATTCCCAATATTATCCTTCGCCAGTTAGCCTTCATTTTTCCTTGTTAATCTCTCTCTTAATGAATCCTGCAAGTTCTTTTGTTTCTTCTAATATTTTCTGCAATTCCTTTCTATTTAATTCTGAAGGCATCAAGAAAGGGTATCGTTCTTCAAGATAATATTCTGTGGCAATTTCACATATAGGCCGAAACTTCTTAAAATCAGTTTTATAGGCTATGGCTTCGTCCAAAAGGGTATCCAACTCATGTATGCGGCGAAGCCTCCAGCCTTTAGAAAGAAGATAGCCCTTTAAGCATTTCTCAATTGCCTGTTGCATATGAAAGGCAGCAGCTTCTAGATTTTGAGCCTTACACAAAACCTCCGCCGCTTTTAAATCACTATCTGCTTTCCTAAGCCAATCATCCGGATAACGAGACTCCTTATCCTGCATAGAGCACCTTGCCTTTTAAAATAATTTCCTCAAAGAATTGATCACCTATTTTGAGTCTTTCTCTCAGTTCGTAAGGAGTTACAACAATAGAAGAAAAAGGTATCTGCCCTCTTAGATGTGAAATCATTCTGCGCACCTCTATTCTACGGTCTATAGGGCGCTTATCAGTCTTCTTTATAATCAAGAGGTCTATATCGCTGTCTTTGTGAGGTTTGCCATAGGCAAATGAACCGTATAAAATAATCTTTTCCGGCTGATATTGCTGTTTTATTTTTTCGGCTATCTCATTTATAATCTTCCCTGGATAATGCTTCTTCTTCTCTCTAATCAACATCTTTACGCCTCATTGTATTCGCAGCGCTGCAGTTAGGCGGGGCAAAAAATACCCCCGCTATCCCCAAGGTAAGCATTCCCAATATTATCCTTCGCCAGAAAGGTCTCATTTAATTACCACGGCTTCTTTCTTAATCTCATCATAGTTTCTAACGGGACTTACCATCTTCATTTTACCGTCCCTTACTCTTCTTCCTCAGCCGGTAGCGTTTTTGTAGAATCAAGCATAGTTGTCTTGGCCGCTTTAGGAGCCGCCCTGACAAAACTGATTGCCCCGGCGATACGCTTTGTCCTCTCGCCATTATCTGTCTGCTCGGAGACTTCATCAAATTCAACATACACCGTATCGCCCACCGCTATCTGGTCTAAGCTTTTCTTGTGTTCAATAATTACATTTTTTGCTATGGGCAGGGCGATTTCTTCTTCACTGCCTTTTTCCAGGTTACGGTTATATACAATGGCGATGAAATCCTTGCTGATAGCGCTCACCTCGCCGGTAAGGCCATTTCTTTTACCCTTACCCTTACCCTGCGCAAGCAAAATTTCATTTACGGCTAAAGTAAAGATTATCATTACTAAGATTACTATAATATTTCGTGTTTTCATCTCTATAAATCTCACTCCTTTACCCCGTTAGAAACCTCTTTCCCGCCTCTATTTTTTGCCTTTCTTTGGCGGCTGAGTAACCTCAAGTCTGGCCTCAGGCATAATCGTGGAATAAGAATAAGTAGTAGTATCGCCTTTTTGGGGCTTAAAAAATACTGTCCCCCTCATAATGCCGCTGGCTAACAACTCGCCTCTTAAGAAAACAATATCCTTGGTTGCGGCATTAACCTGCATCGTCTCCCAGACCGCAGTACCGTCATCCTGTATTGAGCTAATGCCCATATTGGATGTGGAATACCCCTTAGCAGAAAGATTCCTGGAGGTAACCTTACCGTCGCTAAAAGTCAAAACGTCTGTTTCGGAAGTTAATTTTCTTTTAGTTTCCTGCGGGGTTAAATAGATTATCCACTCTTTTGCCTGCAGCTCGGCCTGCGCATTTAGTTTCACTGCCTTGATTTTCTCGGCTAATAATTGCTCTGGGCCTGCCTGTGCAAAGCAAACCGATACAACTGCCAGGCTCAAAATTACGGCTGCTAAAAAATTATTTTTCATTTACCCTCCTCCTTTTTATAGGTTTTTATATTGGCTTGTTTTTTCAAATTCTCAAACCATTCAGCCAAACCTGCGTATTTTTTTCTTCTCCTTATCTGCTCATAGTATGAGTCTTTGAATTTTGCAAACTCTGAATTCACAGCGGGCATGGGCTCTAAAATCTGAAAAACAGCAAAGCCCTTATAAATAGGCTCAGGGCTATAAATCTGGCCGGCTTTCATTTTCATCATCTCATAAGCGGCATCTTTAGGAAATCGCCATATCTCAATTAGAAATTCCAGAGACACAAATCCGGGGCGCTTAAAATTCTTGGGATTTTTGGCTTTTTCTTCTTCCCAGAACTTTGGTTTTCTTTTTGCCTTTCGATAAAATTCCCGGGCATCTTCATCTTTGTCAAACTCAACCAACTCTACGCTTAAGATATTATGTTCATTTAGAAATTCCTGAAAGGCCTCTTGCTTACTCACCGCGGGTTCTATGCTAACCATTACCTGTTCGTTAACTTTCTGCAACTGTATAAGATGCCGGATTTGATTTTCAAAAAACGTAACCGGCTCATTTGTTTTTTCCTTCACCCATTTCTCATACGGCTCTTTATCCTGCTTCCAATCAAAGGTTACCTTTTCTGCCTCAAGCATTTTACGCACCTCTTGCTCAATTTCTTCCTGCTCTACGGTAATGCCCCTGCGAAATGCCTCATAAGACAACAGTAATTGATCCCAGATATATCTCTCTTGTTCTTCCGGAGTTTTTGGCTGAAGGCCGCCCCTATTTCCAAAAACCGCCAATACGCTTTGGACAAATAAATAATTCTCCCGGCTAACCCGGGTATCCAGAAACTCACCCACATATTCAAGCTCCCCAGCCTGAACTGACTTTTTGCCTTCCTCTTTTAACTCTTCCCTGGCCGGCGCTCCATTAACCGTTTTATTCGCTTCTTGCCCAAAGGCAACCGCTGATAAAAGAAGAAAACAGTAACCTATATAACCTGCGAAGAATAAGTTCCTTCTGGCCATACCAAGCTGTATCTATTTGAAATCAATACAGTTTTATTCTTAAAAAAGAAATAAAAAAGCCCCATTTTAGTTTTTAAATGGGGCCTCTGCCTGATTTCATTATCCAGAATATCTTCTCTGCATTCCAACTCATTAGAATTAAATTTACGCTCTTTCATTAAACACCAGCCACCTATTCTTCTTGTCTTTTTTCATTACCATAAAACTGCCTATGTTTGAAAAATATTAATTAAAATATTAACCCTCGATTTGAGGGTTAATATTTTATGCAACTGCTTTAAATTCTAGAAGTTATCAAAGACCGTTTATTAGTTTTTTATATTAGCATATAACTCTATTTTGTCAATAAAAAAATGCGCAGAAGCCCTGATTATCTTTTCAAAGAACAACAAAAAACCCTAAAGGCAGCCTTTAGGGTTTTCCCCATTTGGCAACCCCGCTATCCTTTAACTACGCTTGAGGACCGGAAGCTTTGCGTCTCCGCCTTACGGCAGATTTGCCTTTATCAACTGGTGAATTATGCTTTTCTTAACTACATATCTATTTTAAGTATAGCACAAAAAACAACCCTGTCAATGCACCTGTATTCCTTGTCAATTAAAGTTGAAAACAGGGGGCTAAGGCAATTACTTCCAACATATGGCGATAAGGTCAATGGATGAATCTATTTCTTCCTGGCGAGGGGTCACCCAGAAGTCAGAAGTAGCGACACCCGCAGTTAAATCTTTATCTTCCATATATATCTTTTTACTCAATTTTTCTGCAATCAGGTCAAACAAAGTCCTGCGGATAAAGACAGGCAGGAGCCGATGCAACTTCAAGGGATCAAGCTTTAAAATATTCTGGCTTTCTTTTTTTCTTTTTTCTCTGAATCTAGCAACCTTCCGGCTAAAGCACAAGCCATAAATTTCAACTCTGGAAAAATATTTATCCAACAACCCTTTCAACGTTTCCTTATCATATTCTTTATAATGATACGGGTGCTCAATAATGGATGCCTTATTGTTAGGAGTAGAAAGCAAAAATATGCCATCTGCTTTTAACAAATTCTTTATTTTGGAAAGCAGAGTGTTGGGCCGGGAAAGATGCTCTATAACCTGAAATGCAACGATAAGCTCAAGACTTTCATCTGGGAAATCAATGCGGTTTATATCCTTGCAGAAAAAAACTGTCTTATCGGATGCGTAATTTTTATTTGCCTTCCCAACTGACTGTTTTGAATAATCTATTCCTGTAACCCTTTTAGCGGCGCTTGCCAATAGATTTGTGCCATAGCCCTCGCCGCAGCCTACGTCCAGAACAACTTTGTCGCTTGCAAACTGCCGGGCGAACTCATAGCCAGCTAAATGCTGCCTGAATATAGGATTTACGGTTATGTCGGTTTAGCTTGAGCGCTCAGCGGTTTTTGCCATGTGCTTAAAAATTTCTAACGAAAAAGGGCTAAACCCTTTATTTGATCAACAATGAGCCTGGAGCCTTTCTTAAGAATAAAAGGGAGGTCTCTTTTGTTTATTTTGCCTGACTTTAACATACAGCGAATCCTTAAAATACTTCCTTTAGTCTGAACCCAGGCCTGTTCTTTTAAGCTCATTCCGGGCAGCTGCATCACAAAAGACTCATCAGTAACCCAAGCGCTCCAGTTATTGCGCAACCCATCCTTAATTAATCCGTACTTAAGAGCAATATCATATAGACGGCTGCCAGGATAAGGTGTAGCTATGGATAGGCTAAAGTAATCGACGAGCCTTTGATTAACCAGCTTGCGGATAAAATTAAGGGTATTCTCGGACATCTTGATGTCCTCAAAACACAGATTATCTTCTTTCTCCCAGACATTAAATAACATAAAAAGCCCATAGACATAAATTCCGTATTTTTTAAGCAGACTGGCGATATTAACCGCCTCTTCTAAATTTATATGTTTTCTGATGCCGTTTAAGGTCTCTTGATTGCCACTTTCAAAACCTAAATGCACATACCAACATCCCGACTCTGCCATAGCGCGCACTAAAGCCTCCGGGACATTACTTGCCCTTAACTGCGTCTTCCATGAAAGGTTGAGTTTCCTCTTCCTTATCTCTGCGCATACCGCTAATGCCCAGTTAACGTCGCTATTAAATTCATCGCTGTGGTCAAAAATCTCTCTTATATTATATTTAGTAACGAGCAGCTCCATCTCATCAACAATATTCTTTGGAGAACGCAAACGAAGAGCCGGCTTTGATGATTTCCAGACCGCATTAGAACAGAAGGTGCACCAATAAGGACAACCTCGGGAAAAAATCATTACCGCCTCGGGATGATTTTTACAGATATACCAGCCCTTATAAGAAGTTACCTTTACCAGGTCTCGGTCAGGAACAGGCATAGTGTCTAAATCCTGGATAAATTGGCGGGGCCTGTTTACCATTACCCTGTCTTGCCTTTTATAGGCAAGGCCGTCTATGTTTTCAAACTTTACGGAATTAACATCTTTGACTCCCCTGAAGGCTTCTATCAATTCGGATAGGGTCTGCTCTCCTTCGCCCATAACCACACAATCAGCCATACTTTTCTCTAGCACCTCTTGCGGGAGAGCTGTGGCATGCGGCCCACCCGCAACAATAAGAAGGCCTGGTTTTATATTCTTAAGTTCATTAATTAGAAGATAGGCGCTCAGCGCCAAAGGAGTAAGAAAAGAAATTCCTACTAGATCAGGATTAAATGAAATTACCTCCTTAAGGGTTGGCGCATATCCGTCAATAAGCCCATCGGTTACCTTAACCTCTATCCCCTTAATTCTTTGTTTTACATAAGAAGCCAGGCATAAAAGGCCCATGGGAGGATTAGTCCCCGCGCCCAATTCTAACATGGTAAGCTTATTATCATTAATTATGGGAACAAATATTAAATGCAACTTCATTTTATGGGATCTAGTAAAAATTTTCTTAAAGGGAATTAAAGGGATTATTTCCAGTACCGCTCACGGAGGCTCAATCTTCTCTTAATTGGATACGGAATAAACCGCTGATTAAATCCTAAAGCAAAACCCGTTAATCGCGAAACCTCATAGAGCGGCAAACGCAAGAGCCATCTATACTGCCTTTTGCTCCGAAGGTACATTATTTCCTTAAATAAATAGCTTAATTCATAGATCAATGCTTTGCTAAAACTGCAATACACAATACCTTTCAGAGACATTCCGCTGTCAAAATTTCGCCTCAGAAGTTGCAGCGGACCATAATTATGAGAGTGGTAGACAGCTGCCGAAGGTTCATAAAGCACTGCATAGCCATCCTCTAAAACCCTCCTTGACCATTCCTGATCTTCACTCATAATCAGATTTTCATTAAAGCGGTACTTCTCCCAGATAGATTTTTTGATAGCAGAATTTACGTTGGAAAAAAATATATCTTTGAGAAGATGTTCTTTCTTGGGGATATTTTTTTTGAGTATCCTTTGGCCTGGATAAAGAAAGCCTAAATAGAATTCTTCTATTGGTGATACCTGGCGGGGAATTTGTCTTCCGTACACACCCACAACCTCATATTTATCAAAACTATCAAGAAGCGTTGCCAGCCAATTCTCATCACGGGGGATAGCGTCTTGAGTAAGGAATACCAAAAATTCTCCCTGGGCAAACTCAGCGCCCATGTTCCTGGTTCCTCCATGGCTGAATTTTTCTGCCGGTATTTCACAAAACCTGACTGGGTATTTCTTAATAATCTGCTTTGTAGTATCAGTTGATCCTGAATCTATAACTATAACCTCAAACTGCCCCTTCAGCTTAGAACTAAACACATTATCTAGCGCGGCCCCTATAGTAGATTCGGCATTCTTTGTCAAAATTATAATTGACGCCTTCAAATCCATTATCTTCTCAAATACTAAGAAAAAAGCGTCCTTCGTTTATTTTTCTGGCTGTTCTAAAGCCACGGGCCTGAGGCTATAAAAAAATATGTATCGGCCAAATATGCGATAAATAGTCCTAAGGCGCATCGGCCCGGAAAAAGACTGCAGAAAATCCTTATCACTGGAGCCCTTGCCTTTTTCTAAGATTGCGTAAAATAATTGACGCGGCTCTTCTATCAGGCCTATTTCCTTAACGTGGTAATTATTCCTGATATATTCATACAGGGGGAGATTCTTTAATTTTAAACCCTGGGAAAATTCAATCGGATAGAAACAAATATACTTTATATTATATTTTTTCTCTTTAGTTTTAAAATCTTCTAAATCAGGCGTCCAGCCGGCATACCTGCGTGCGTATCTGGCTATACCGTATCCCTGGGCATGTGTATGCAAAAAAATGCGTTCGTCAGGTGCAGTAAGTTCCTTCAATGACTCGCCCGCCACATCCAGCCCTAAAAAAACTGTTGCGTGCATCTTGACAATAGAATTGTATGCGGAAGGAACGGATAACCCCAGAACTATGAGCATAATGAATACAAGAAGCTCGGCTTTAATGATTTTTTTTAGCATCTGCGAGATAGACGAAACAGCATACGTTGATAAAATACAAACCATACCCAAAAAAGGCATCTGATAATAATTCGCCTGATAAATGGGATCAGAATATACTGCAAGATAAATAAGAGCCGTCAAAACCCAGCCTATGATATAACGGTCTAATAAACTTTTTCTTTTTACCCCATTAGAAACTATAGAGCAACCCGAAGAATGAAAGAGGTTTCTAACGGGGTTTAAGAAAGCAATAATTACCCCCGATAATGACAATATGGCAAAAACCAGAGTAAAATTCTCGCCTCTTATGTACCACCATATCTGCCTGCCATGCTGCTGCCAATAGCCAGAAAAAAACACATCCCATAGCCTCATTTTATCTAATTTTAAAAAATGTCCCGGCCTTAAGAAGCTTAACCAAACACCTATGCTAAATAAAGCTACGTAAGGCAGGATAAATGGCAAAGCAAATTTTAAGAGTTCTTTTTTGTTTTTGGAAAAATCTTGAAAAGGGAAGAAAAATAGACAGGCAATTGCGCCAAAAATAAAGTTAGATGCATAAAGTCCGCTTAAGACAAAACTGCATCCGCCCAAAAGAAGGTAATATTTCTTTAGCGAAGCGCCAAATCGCAGGTAAAACAAATTTCCTAAGAGCATAAAGAAAAAAGCAGGGCTTTCCGGCTGGATATTTCGCGAGAAAAAAACTCCCAGCGGCATAATAGCAAGCAGGAGCGAACAAAACAAGGACAGGCTTACGCGGCGAAAAAGCGCAAAAGCCAGATAATACATAACCGGGATACTCAACAACCCAAAAACAATGTTGCATAATCTTAAGCTCCAGAGATTCTCGCCGAAAAGCTTCCAGGAAAGTATAATCTGGTAAGAAATAAGTGATGGCTGCGGTGATATTTTTAAGTTAGAATTTTCATCAAAGGCATCATAAAAATAGACCCTGCGGCTAAGGAAATCGCCTGTTCTTTGCATTTCCTGGGCTACGCCCAGATACTCATTCTCCTTCATATCGTGATAGCCGATGGAAGGAAAATTAAGATTGTAGCTTCTTAAAATAAAACCCAGGAAAAGAATTGCACAGAATAGCAAAAGTATTGCATTCTTACGGGTAAAAGCCGCTGTATTTATGGCCAATTTATCTTCTTTCTATAAAGAGCAAACTGATAAAAAACGAAGAAAATACAGTCTGTAAACCAATGACTAACAGGGTCATTGCCAGGATAGATTCTCTGAGCCGATACAGCGCACCAAAATCTCTTGAGAACCATTCAATAAAAATAAAGAGCATCATAATAAATCCAAGCAGAGATAAAACACCGCCCAGTATTATTCCTCGTTCCAGATTAAAATAGCGCTTAAAGAAAAGCGTCAGCGCATCGTACTTCAAAAAACCCTGCCGGATAGCAAAGGTATGGGCATACACTCCCAGATGTAGAATCTGATAAGAAAGAATAGCGCTAACGCTTGCAAAAACCATAAGATGAAGGTCCCAGCGATGCCCCAGGAATAAAAATGGGCCATTAAGTAATAGGAATAGAATACACAAACCCAAAATAAAGCCTGAGGCTCCTGGGATAAAGTATAACCAGACCGGGCAATAAAGGAGCATAAACCTGATGTGGCGCCAGGCATCAGCCAGAGGGATTAATTTTGATTCTCCTTTTCGGGGGTAATAATCTATGGGAATTTCATGTATCTTGAGATTGCTCCTTAGCGCAGCGACTACCATTTCAGTGGCAAATTCCATTCCCAATGCCCTTAACCTCATCTTACGATAAGCCTCTATGGTGAATGCGCGCATACCGCAATGAATATCCGAAAGCCGGGTATGGAAAAATAAGCGGCATATCCCGGAAAGAATGGGATTGCCGATATAGCGGTGTGAAAAGCTCATCGCCCCCTTCTTAATCGCTCCTTTAAAGCGTGAACCCATTACAAAATCATAACCCTCTTTCAGGTATTTTAAAAACTTGGGGATATCGTAAAAGTCGTAGGTATTATCGCTATCACCCATGATTATATATTTTCCCCTGGCCTCTTTCAGGCCGCGTAAGTACGCAGCGCCGTAACCGCGTTTTTGTTCTATTACCAGCACTGCCCCTTCGGCTCTGGCAATTTCCGTTGAAGAATCATGAGAGCCGTTATCTGAAACAATAATCTCTCCCTTTATATGCCCGCGGGCAAATGCCTCTTTAATCTTCTTTATGCAGGCGCCCAGCGTTACCTCTTCATTAAGACACGGTAAAACCACCGAAACCTCAATATCGTTATTCATATCGTAAGTTCACCAAATGATGTTAAAAACACGTATATAATTATTGCCTTCTTCGCTATCTATAAAAGGGCTAAAATGCTTCAGGCCCCTGCCGCGTAAAAAATAGAGGCGGGTAAACATGCTCATCCCCAATTCACGGTCAAGCAAAATGCATTTATACATATCATCTTCCGCCTTGTAAACCAGGGCTGAAAATGCCGAATTCGCATTCGGATATACATTTTCAACTAAGTTATCATCAACAAGCGCAAAGAGGCTCCTGGGTATCTGGCCGGCATTTGACTGGATGCTTTTTTCTTTAGGATTATAGATAAACCCATTATCAAAAAAGATTATCCCTTCTTTCTCGCGGCCATTGGCTAAAGGGCTATAAAATTGCAGCCTGCGGGAGAGCCAATCATCCAATCTCTTTGTTGAGATAAGAAACACTTCCTGGTAAAACTGCTGTATCGCAGGCTGATTACCCCCTAAATTCTTTAGATACTCTGTAATCTTATCTTTTTCGGCCTTATCAAAATTCTGGGCTATGTAAACCTTAGAAAAATTCCAATTTCCTAAATAGGAAATCGCTACCATTTTACCCGGCATACTATAGTCAACGATAAAATCGGCCCGGGACGGAATGTAATAAAGCACCTTCATTGCTTCCTCTGCTACAGGCTTAGGCAAAAATTTTAACAAGGATGCTTGAGCATTTTCGGCAGGTAATCCCAGCACGCTTTCCAGCAACAAGACCGACAATAACGGGTCATTAAGCTGTTTATCTATAATTTCAAATGCTTTATTACCACCGTTATTGAGCATCCTTAAAATTCCGGCTGCCTTGTTTTCATCGCTCGTCAATAAGGCCTTTGCCATCCAATACGCCTGAGGTTTACCCTGGCTCTGGCCGTCAAAAATCACCCTGCGATGAGCAACCACTTTAAACCAATCGCCAAAATCCCACCAAGAATTAAGAATGGTTTCTGGCGAAGTCTTTTCTTTAACCAAATTTAACACCTTATACCAGGTATCATCCATAAGCGGGAAAATAGATTTGGCTGCCCCGGAAGCATTCTTAATGCAGAAACCGCTCAGGATACAGACTGTTATTATTATGGTATACACCATCGCTGTATTTTTTTTATTCTTAAAATATTGATAGAGATCATTTAATACCCAGCCTAAAGATACGCCCAAAGGCACAAGCAGAAATACCAGGAATCTTACGCCTCGGGAACTGGCAAAAAACATAGCGGCAAACCAGATAAATAAAATCATAGCCAAGATGCGTTTTAGATCGGTAAATGCCCGTCCGAATAAAGCCCGTATTGCTAATACAAACATACAGATAACCGAAGGCACAAATAGAATGTTTCCTACTGAACGCGATGCCTCAGCAAAAGTTACCGCCCTCATTTCTCCAACAGTAGAGAAGACATTCGGCCATACCGATGCCATTAAAGGTTTATTGAAAATGAGGGCGCGCTTTGTTTGCTCATATAATGCAACTAAGGGGCTGGGCCCTGCCAGCACCAGAACCCAGAATAAACTAAAGGCCATAAATGAAAATAGAGAAAAAATATGCTCCATAAGTAAATGCGTATTCCTTCTTTTAAAAAGAAAAAATGAAAACAGCGCATAACTTATATATAAAGATTCATAGATGATGATGATAAAAAAAACAAACCACCAGTGCGTCCAGCTAAATGAAAACAACCCTACCCAGAAAGCGGAAAAAAAACTCCAGAATGACTTTTGTTTTAAAGGCACGGCGGTCGATGCCAGAACATACGTCCAGATAACAAGCAGGGGAAAAAATAGATTTAGGATGTCTTTATCAAACCAGCCGGCGTGGCTGCGCTGCAAGAAAATGGGTGCCAGGCCGATAAATGAACAACTTACTATTGCACCGATACTACCGCTGTAGCGAAATGAAAAAAAGTATAAAACGGCAATAAAGACTGCCGAAAAAAATAAGGGAAGATAAAAAAGAAAGGTAAATAAAGGAATTTTCTTAAAAAGAGCGAAGGCCTTATAAAGAAAAGCAGAAAAGTAATACAAAAAATGTTCCCATTCCAGCTCACTCCCTGACGGCGCCAGCATCAAAAGGTCCCACTGCTTGTCAAATATCGTCTCGTCTCCGGGTGCCCCATGGCGAATGACGTTTTCTACATAGCGTGACCAGTGCCAGCAATCAAGCTCCATAAGATAAGTCTGGCCTGAATCATCCTGATATCTATCCTTAAGCTGGCGGTATAAATCCCGCGCCTGGCCTCTAATTATTTTTTTATTATACTTTTTATATTCGGCAACTCTGGTGCGCACTATCTCGTCTTTTGCCGTAGGGTAAAATTGAGGAAATTTATTCTGGACGTCCTGGATAACACTTTGCTGAATTGTTTTTTCAATGATCTCTCTGGCCTGGGCTTTTAATTGGGGAAAGTCTATAGGGAAAGAGCGGAAATAAAGATTCAAGCTCAAAACGAATGCCAATGAAAAAATCGTAAGTATACGTTTCTTCATCATAATGGCGGAAATACCGCCTTCGGCTTTTATGGCTGCTTTATTTGTATGGATTTTCTTAAAAGAGAAATTTTATCCAATTCCACGACAATTATTCTATTTAATTCGCCAAAGACATTTTTAATCCGCGCAATGCTGGTCGCAGACTGCGCTTCAGTCGGATATGCTGTCTCATCCAGGATTTTTATATTCAATTCGCTGCCTGCTTTTATTTCTGACAGCCATTTAGAAAGAAAAACAACCGCCTCTTCGCTTATGTCTTTTTCCTTGATAGTATTGAAAATCCCTAACATCTGAAAATAAGCATCAAGCTCACGCATGGCCATCAGACAGGAATCCCACATACTGCTTAAAAGAAGGGCATCTTTTGAAGTTGCCAGATGCGCTTTTATTTCATTAGCTTCCTCAAAAATTTTACTGCGGATATCCACAAAGGAGTTTTCCATGGCGTATACGTTAAAACTAAACAATAACCCGAGCGCCAAGAGAACAAAGATAGTTTTCTTCATCTTTACCTCCCATTTCTTTATGGTTTCAACAACCTGACCTGCAACCTGCGGCTTGTAACTTGTAATTTGGCGGGGCTCACTTAGGGCTGGTTATTTTATCTCATTGGCGTCTTGCCTTCATACGTTTCCCAGGTAAGCAGATACTTCTTCGCCCAA
>ERZ1292645.277-Hain-H14-02um-R2-277-length-20245-cov-8_pt1 | contig 20245 bp, 21 predicted proteins | sample MGYA00564401_ERZ1292645 | MGnify/ENA primary metagenome ERZ1292645 (study PRJEB36523, sample SAMEA6512644) | groundwater metagenome | collected 2019-01-09 | study: AquaDiva: Metagenomics assemblies of 32 groundwater samples | reverse complement strand
CTCGTTGAACGCCCACAGGTCCTCGATGCTGCCGCCGCCGCGGCACACGATCAGCGTGTCGCACTCGCGGCGCGCGCCGGCTGTCGCGATCGCCGCGGCAATGCGCTCCGCCGCGCCCTCGCCCTGCACCGGCGTCGGGTACACGACAACGGGCAGCCGTGGCATGCGCCGCCGTAACGTGGTCAGCACATCGCGCAAGGCCGCCGCCTGCGGCGAGGTCACCACGCCGATCGTGCGCGGATACCGCGGCACAGCCCGCTTGCGCGCCGGGTCGAACAGGCCCTCTTTCTCGAGCTTGGCCTTGAGCTTCTCGAACGCTTCGTAGAGCGCCCCCAGCCCGGCGCGGCGCATGGTTTCGATGCTGAGCTGAAACTTGCCGCGGGCCTCGTAGAGCGTGGGCAGCGCGCGCACTTCCACTTGCGCCCCGTCCTGCGGCAACCAGCCGAGGAGCTGCGCGCGGTGGCGGAACAACACGCAATCGACCTGGGCCTGCGCGTCCTTGAGCGTGAAGTAGCAGTGGCCGGAGTCGTAGCGCTTGAAATTGGAAATCTCACCGGCCACCCACATGAGCGGCAGGCTGCGCTCGATCAGGTCTTTGGCGAGGCGGTTGAGCTCGCTCACCGTGATGACCTGCGCCGGTGTTTCGCGGGTTTGCGGTTCGGGCATTGCCGCATTCTAAAACACGCGCGCGGCGCCGAGTTGAGGAGTGCCCGCGTGAAAAATTTCCTGCTGATTCAAGCCCTCAGCGCATGCACCGCAGGCACGTGCCGCGGCGTCTTCATCCACAGTTTTCTTGAATCTGTAACCGGGCTTGCCCGCACCCCCAGCGGCTCGGGGGTTCCCAGTCAACCTATTGAATTCACTGGAGAAACGAGGGGTACGAATTTTAATCGCCGGAACAGAACTCCCTACGAAAAAAACACTTACGCGAACTATGTACAGACTATGCACACGGTTATCCACAAACACTGTGGATAACAGAACCACCCGACTTGTGCCTCCCCATGGTGACAAGGGCGACTAAACGCCCGGCGTCGGGTTGTGTTCTCGCCGCAATGTCTGGAGGCGGTTTTGCCTGAGGAGTTTGTACAAACTCCTGGTTCCTGAATTTTCGCTTGCTGAAAATTCATCCGCCGGATAAAGTTACGGCCACTTTTACGGAGTCAATGCGTGTTCGCCCTCATCGAAGCTGCGGGCTGGCCGATCTGGCCGCTGATTCTCGCCTCGGTCATTGCGCTTGCCATCATCGGCGAACGTCTGTGGTCGTTGCGCGAAGGCATGGTCATGCCGAGGAATCTACTGGCCCAGGTGGTCCAGGAGTACCGCCAGAATGGCGTGACGGCGCAGATGCTGAGCCGGCTGACCAACGGCTCTCCGCTGGGACAGGTGTTCGCCGCCGGCCTCAAGAACATCAAGACCTCTCCGGCCATCATGAAAGAGGCGATCGAGGAATCGGGCCGGTCGGTCGCCATCGAGCTCGAGCGCTTCCTGACCAGCCTCGGCACCATCGCAGTCATCGCGCCGCTCCTCGGGCTGTTCGGCACCGTGATCGGCATGATAGAAATCTTCGGCGCGCAGACGCCGCAGGGCACCAACCCGCTGGTGCTCGCCCACGGCATCTCGATCGCGCTCTATAACACCGCCCTCGGACTGGTGATCGCCGTACCCGCCATGATTTTCTACCGGCATTTCCGGGCCAGGGTGGACGAGATGCTGGTGGACATGGAGCTGCAAGCCATCAAGCTGGTAGAGATCATCCACGGCGAACGTCAGGCATGAGGTTCCGCCCGCGCGCGTTTCGCGAACAGCCGGAGATCAACTTCATCCCGTTGATCGATGTGCTGCTGGTGATCCTGATCTTCCTCATGGTCACCACCACCTACTCGCGCTACGCCGAGTTGCAGATCAACCTGCCGACCGCGGAGGCCGAACGCCAGCCGGAGCGGCCCGACCAGATCGACGTCGCGGTGGATACCCAGGGGCATTACTCGGTCAACCGGAATCCCACCCCGTTCAACGGTTCGGCGGCGTTCAGCGCCGTGCTGCGCAGCGTGGCAGGCAGCATGAAGGATCCGGTGGTGGTGATCAGCGCCGACGCCAACGCGCCGCACCAGTCGGTAATCAACGTCATGGAAGCGGCGCGCATCGCCGGCTACAGCCGCATCACTTTCACCACCCAAGCCGCCAGGAAGTGAATAGGGAATAGGAAATAGGGAATGGTAAAGGCGTGAGTCCGCCCCTTTGTTTTACCCATTCACCATTCACTATTTACCATTCACCGTCTCATGGCTCGGCTTGAGTCGCACTGGGACCGCATCACCTTCCTGAGCGTCCTGCTCTACCCGGTGAGCCTGGTGTTCCGCCTGGCAGTCAGCGTGCGCCGGGGAGTCTATCGCGCCGGTATCGCCCGCCCCGTCAGACTGCCGGTGCCGGTGATCGTGGTCGGCAACATCACGGTGGGCGGCACCGGCAAGACCCCGCTCACGCTGTGGCTGGCGGCGTTTCTGCGCAGCTGCGGCTGCACGCCGGGCATCGTGTGCCGCGGTTACGGCGGCACGCAACCCGCGCCGCAACGCGTGCTGCCCGACAGCGATCCCCTGGCTTGCGGCGATGAGGCGGTGCTGCTGGCGCAGCGCAGCGGTTGCGAGGTGTGGAGCGGCACCGACCGTGCCGCCGCCGCCCGGGAGCTGCTCGCGGCGCAGCCCGCCTGCGACGTCGTGATCAGCGACGACGGGCTGCAACATTACGCTCTCGCGCGCGATGTCGAGATCTGCATGGTGGATGCCGGGCGCGGCTTCGGCAACGGCTGGCTGCTGCCCGCCGGCCCGCTGCGCGAACCGCCCTCCCGGCTCGCCACGGTGGATGCGGTCGTACTCAACAGTAATGGCGCAGGCGCGGCACCACCCGGGCCGGAAATCAGGCAATGGAATACAGCGTGTTTCACCATGCGCCTCGAAGGCCGCGAATTCCGCAACCTGCTCAACCCCGGACACCGCGTCGGCGCCGAGCATTTCCGCGGCAGGCGCGTGCACGCTGTGGCCGGCATAGGCAACCCGCAGCGCTTCTTCCGGCACCTGCAAGGAATGGGGCTCGACTTCATCCCCCATTCCTTTCCCGATCATTATCCGTTTACCGCTTCCGACATCGCGTTCGCCCCGTCGGAAGCGGTCGTTATGACGGAAAAGGATGCGGTAAAATGCCAGCGTTTCGCCGCCGAACCGCACTGGGCGCTCACGGTGGACGCCGTGCCCGACCCGCGGCTTGGCGAACTGGTGATGCGCAAGCTGGAGACCGTTCCAACGTCGGAAAAGCGATAATTAGCCGCCGATAAACGCCGATGAACGCCGAAATTTCCAGTAAATGGCAAGCAGTAAAATGAGAACGCCAGAAGACCGGCAAAACCCGGTTTTTGCCTTTGATCTTTTACGGTTCACTGTGCACCGCTCACCGTTCACCAGTTGATATGGACAGCAAGCTGCTCGACATACTGGTCTGCCCGCTGTGCAAGGGGCCGCTGATCTACAAGAAGGTGCAGGCGGAGCTCGTCTGCAAGCCGTGCCGTCTCGCCTACCCGGTCAAGGACGACATACCGGTGATGCTGGAAGACGAGGCGCGCAAGCTTCCTCCCGAGGAGGAAGTTTCGTGATTCGTGAGAGCGTGAGGGCGTGAGAGCGCGAGATGGAAGACACCCCGATACGATCTTTCGACCTCCCGCCCTCCCGATCTCCCGTCTTCTCGTGAAATTCACGGTCATTATCCCTGCGCGCTACGCCTCCTCGCGCTTTCCCGGCAAGCCGCTCGCAGACATCGGCGGCAAGCCGATGGTGGTGCGCGTGGCCGAGCGCGCGCGCCGCAGCGGCGCAGCGGAAGTCCTGATCGCAACCGATCACGTCGCGATCGCTGACGCGGTTGAACGCCATGGCTTCACCGCGGTCATGACGCGAAAAAGCCACGCCTCGGGCACCGACCGCATCGCCGAGGTCGCAGCCCGCCGCCGCTATCCCGGCCACCGCATCATCATCAACGTTCAGGGCGACGAGCCGCTGATCGAGCCGGCCTTGATCCGGCAAGTTGCAGCGAGCCTGGCACGCCACCGTTCCGCGCACATGGCGACCGCCTGCCACCCGATACGCAGCGCGGCGGAACTCGCCAACCCGCACGTGGTCAAGGTGGTGCTTGATAACGACGGCTACGCGCTTTACTTCAGCCGCGCCGCCATTCCCTACGCGCGCGACGCGTACGCGCGTGGCATCTCCCGGATTCCTCCGGGCCTGCCGGTTTACCGCCATCTCGGCATCTACGCCTATCGCGCCGCTTTCCTCAGAACGTTCACCCGTCTCAGGCCGGCCGCGATTGAGCGCTTTGAGGCGCTCGAGCAGTTGCGCGCGCTGGCCCATGGTTACCGCATCGCCGTCAGCGTTACGCGCCGCGCTCCGTACCCCGGCGTGGATACGCGGGCGGATCTTAACCACGTGCGCCGGCTGTTTCGCTGAAACCGCATAGCACCACACGCCACCGCACGTTGTGGCGCGAATGTAGTATTGGGTGATCTATTTCGCCCGATGGGCAGGTTGTTGGAGGGAGGATGAGAATAATATTGCTGGGCATGCCCGGCGCCGGCAAGGGCACCCAGGCCCAGTTCCTGATCCAGAAATACAGGATCCCGCAGATCTCGACCGGCGACATGCTGCGCGCCGCGACCAAGGCCGGCACGCCGCTCGGCATGGAGGCTAAGAAGTACATGGATCGGGGCGAGCTGGTCCCGGATGGGATCGTCACTGAACTCGTCAAGCAGCGTATCAAGAAACCCGACTGCGCCAACGGCTTCATCATCGACGGTTTTCCCCGCACCCTCCCGCAGGCGGAAGCGCTGCGCGACGCCGGCATCGACCTTGATTTCGTGGTCGAGATCGAAGTGAGCGACGAGGAGATCCTGCAGCGGATGAGCGGACGGCGCGTGCATCCGGCCTCGGGGCGTATTTACCACGTGACCTACAATCCCCCCAGGGTGCCGGGCAAGGACGACGTCACGGGCGAAGATCTGGTGCAGCGCCCGGACGACAAAGCGGAAACGGTGAAGAGGCGCGTCGCGATCTACCATGCCCAGACCAAGCCGCTGCTCGATTACTACGTCAAGTGGGCGGCGAGCGGCGACCCGCGCGCGCCGTATTACGTCAACATCTACGGCACCAGCTCGGTCGAACATATCCGCGACAAGCTGTTTGCCGCGCTTGCCGCCAGGCACTAGGAGTTTGTCGGACTTGGGTCTGACAAACTCCTAAGCCCGACAGGCTGCTAGTGAGCAAGATCGGCGACTTCACCGGCGCCGGACTAAAAGAACCGTGAATGGTGAATCGTGAATGGTGAATGGTAAAATCCGCCGCTTGAAGTCCCTCCTCTCCGTGACCTCCGTGTCTCTGTGGTGAGAATGTAGTTCCATGGCCAGGAAAAACGCTTTTTACGCCCAGTCCGGCGGCGTCACCGCCACCCTCAACGCCACCGCCTGCGCCGTCATCGAGACCGCGCGCAAGCACAGGAACAGGATCGGCAAGGTATTCGCCGGGCGCGACGGCATCATCGGCGCGCTGACCGAGGACCTGATCGACACTTCCCGGGAGTCGGCGGCGGCGATCCGCGCGCTGCGCCACACCCCGGGCGGTGCTTTCGGCTCATGCCGCTACAAGCTCAAGGGCCTCGAAGACAACCGCGCGCAGTACGAGCGGCTGATCGAGGTGTTCAAGGCGCACGACATCGGCTACTTCCTCTACAACGGCGGCAACGACTCGGCGGACACCTCGCACAAGGTTTCCCAGATCGCCGAGAAGCTTGGTTACCCGCTCACCTGCGTGGGTATTCCCAAGACCGTGGACAACGATCTAGCGCTCACCGACTGTTGCCCCGGATTCGGCTCGGTGGCGAAGTACGTGGCGACCAGCATCCGCGAAGCAGGCTACGACGTTGCCTCCATGGCGCGCACCTCGACCCGCGTCTTCATACTGGAAGTCATGGGCAGGCACGCGGGCTGGATCACGGCGGCGTGCGGGCTCGCCGCGGAGCAGGAAGGCGATGCGCCCCAAATCCTGCTGTTTCCCGAAATTCCCTTCGACCAGGACGCGTTTCTCGCGAAGGTGGACGAGGCCGTCGGGAAATCCGGCTATTGCACCATCGGCGTCTCCGAGGGATTGCGCTGGCCGGACGGCAAGTTCCTGTCGGAATCGGGACTGCGCGACGCCTTCGGCCACGCCCAACTCGGCGGCGTTGCGCCGCTCATGGCGCAACTCGTGATGCACAAGCTCAAGCTCAAGTACCACTGGGCGGTTGCCGACTATCTGCAGCGCTCGGCGCGCCATATCGCCTCGAAGACCGACGCCGTCCAGTCCTATGCGGTAGGCAAGGCCGCGGTGGAGCTGGCGGTGAAGGGCCGCAGCGGCGTGATGCCGATCATCGTGCGCAAGTCGCACCAACCCTACCAATGGACCATCGGCGTCGCCGATCTCAAGGACATCGCCAACCACGAGAAGATAATGCCGCGCGACTACATCACCGCGGACGGTTTTCACATCACGCCAAAGTGCCGCCAGTACCTGGAACCGCTGGTGCGGGGCGAGGACTACCCGCCGTACAAGAACGGCTTGCCGGCGTACGTGAAGCTGAAAAACGTGGCCGTGCCGAAGAAACTTGGCACCGAATTTAAAATTTAACCACCGAGACACGGAGATCACAGAGGCTTTTCATATGTCATATGGTCTGTTGTTCGCGATGATCTGCGCGATCGCCGCGCTCATCTACGGCGCGATCTCGATCCAGTGGGTCCTGGGACAGCCCGCCGGCAACGAGCGCATGCGCGAGATCGCAGCGGCGATCCAACAGGGCGCGACCGCGTACCTCAACCGCCAGTACCGGACGATAGGTATCGTCGGCATCGTGCTGTTCGTGATCATCGGCGTCGGGCTGAATTCCTGGACGACCGCGATCGGCTTCGCCATCGGCGCCGTGCTCTCGGGCCTCGCCGGCTACGTCGGGATGAACGTTTCGGTACGCGCCAATGTGCGCACCGCTGAGGCCGCGCGCAAAGGCCTGAACGAAGCGCTTACCCTTGCCTTCCGGGGCGGCGCCATCACCGGGTTGCTGGTCGTGGGCCTGGGGCTGCTCGGCGTCACCGCCTTCTTCTGGATCCTGCACGAGTCAGCGGCACACGGCGCGCCGATCAAGAACATTCTCGAACCGCTCGTCGGGCTCGCGTTCGGCGGATCCCTCATCTCCATCTTCGCGCGTCTCGGCGGCGGCATCTTCACCAAGGGCGCGGACGTCGGCGCCGACCTGGTGGGCAAGGTGGAAGCCGGCATCCCCGAGGACGATCCGCGCAATCCAGCGGTGATCGCGGACAACGTCGGCGACAACGTCGGCGATTGCGCCGGCATGGCGGCGGACCTGTTCGAAACCTACGCAGTGACCATCATCGCCACCATGCTGCTGGGCGCCCTGCTGCTCTCCAAGCCGGAAGTGGCGCCGCTCGCGGTCGCCTACCCGCTGGCGCTGGGCGGCGTGTCCATCATCGCCTCCATCATCGGCTGCTTCTTCGTCAAAGTCACCCCCGGCAAGAAGATCATGAGCGCGCTTTACAAGGGCGTGATTATCTCCGGTGCCGTCGCCGCGATCCTTTTCATTCCTGCGACCTGGCTGCTGATGGGCGACATCGGCACGCAGTATCCCGAGCTCTCGCCGATGAAGCTCTTCGGTTCGGCGGTCGTCGGCCTCGTGCTCACCGCGCTGATGGTGGTGATCACCGAGTACTACACCGCGACCGAATTCGCGCCGGTGCGGCACGTCGCCGCCGCCTCGACCACCGGTCATGCGACCAACATCATCGCCGGCCTCGGCGTATCGATGAAAGCAACCGCATTGCCGGTGCTTTCCGTGTGCGCGAGCATATTTGTTGCCTACTGGCTCGCCGGGCTCTACGGCATTGCGATCGCCGCAACCTCGATGTTGTCCATGACCGGCATCATCGTTGCGCTCGACGCCTACGGCCCGATCACCGACAACGCGGGCGGTATCGCCGAGATGTCGAACATGCCGAAGGAAGTTCGCGCGATTACCGATCCGCTCGACGCGGTCGGCAACACCACCAAGGCGGTGACCAAAGGTTACGCGATCGGCTCGGCGGGTCTGGCCGCGCTGGTGCTGTTTGCCGATTACACGCACGCGCTGGAAGCGGCGGGCAAGGCAGTTTCATTCGACCTCTCCAACCACTACGTAATCATCGGCCTGTTCATCGGCGGACTTGTCCCTTACCTGTTCGGCGCGATGGCAATGGAAGCCGTCGGCCGCGCCGCCGGCTCGGTAGTGGTCGAAGTGCGCCGCCAGTTCAAGGAAATCAAGGGCATCATGGAAGGTACCGCCAAGCCCGACTACTCGAAAGCGGTCGACATGCTGACCAAGGCCGCAATCAAGGAAATGATGATCCCGTCGCTACTGCCGGTGCTGATACCGGTCGTGGTTGGTGTCGGTTTCACCTGGCTTGGCGGTCCGGGCGCGGGAGCACAAACTCTGGGCGGCGTGCTGATGGGCACCATCGTGACCGGCCTGTTCGTCGCGATTTCGATGACGACCGGCGGCGGCGCGTGGGACAACGCCAAGAAGTACATCGAGGACGGCAACCACGGCGGCAAAGGCTCCGACGCGCACAAGGCGGCGGTGACCGGCGACACCGTGGGCGACCCCTATAAGGACACTGCCGGTCCCGCGGTCAATCCGCTGATCAAGATCATCAACATCGTGGCGCTGTTGATCGTGCCGCTGCTATAGCGCGTGCCGCACCGTCCGAAACGGTCGGCACGCGAGCGATCAGCGGTCAGCCTTCAGCCATCAGCCGTAGCGGTTGAAGGGTTCCGCTGATAGCTGTACGCTGATAGCTGATATGAAATACAGCTTCGAGGAACGCAAGGTCGTCTGCAAGGGCGACCATTTCATCGCCCACACCGCCACGGTGATCGGGTCCGTGGTGCTGGAAAACAACGCCAGCATCTGGTTCAACTGCGTGGTGCGCGGCGACAACGACGTCATCACCATCGGCGAGAACTCCAACGTGCAGGATGGCTCGGTGCTCCACACCGATCCGAGCTTTCCGCTTACGCTCGGCAGGAACGCAAGCGTTGATGCAAAAGCGGGAAATTGAATTGGAAACCAACTGAAGGAGCATTTGAGGATGGAAAATCAGTCGAACAAGATCCGAGTTCTTGTCGCGAAATGCGGGCTCGACGGTCACGATCGAGGCGTGAAGATCGTCGCCCGATGTCTGCGGGACGCAGGCATGGACGTCATTTATACGGGCCTGCACAGGACCCCCGAGGAAGTCGTCAACGCAGCAATTCAGGAAGACGTGGACATTCTTGGAGTGAGCCTGCTCTCGGGCGCCCACATGACAATATTTCCGCGCATCATTGAACTCCTCAAAGCCAAGAATGCGGATGACATCATGTTGGTCGGTGGCGGCGTCATTCCCGACGATGAGGTAGTGGAGCTTAAAAAAATGGGAGTGAAGGAGATCCTTCTCCAGGACACACCTCCTCAGGCCCTCGTCGAGACCATGAAGCGATTGGTCGCTGAGCGCGGACCGCGCTGATCTGCCACGCCCCTGTGACGCACAACGAAAGAAAGACACACGTCATGGAATTTTGGTCATTCCCGCCCAAATACGATCCCGCATATATGCCCGATCCCTCGTCTCGCTACTGGTTTCCGAAGCGCGAGACGATGGCCCCGGCGGACCGCGACAAAGCGATTCTGGAACGCCTGAAGGAAGTCACCCGCTATGCCTACGCCCACTCGGCGTTCTACCGCCGCAAATGGGACGAAGCGGGTTTTCATCCTGACCATTTGCGCTCCCTCGAAGACTTTGAAGAAAAGGTCCCGGTGATCACCAAAAAGGACTTGCGCGAAGCCCAAGCGCGGGCCCCGAAATTTGGCGACTACCTGTGCATACCTAATTCAGAGATCTACCACATTCACGGCACTTCGGGCACGACCGGCCGCCCCACGGTGTTTGCCATTGGCAGAAACGATTGGGACGCGATCGCGAACGCCCACGCCCGGATCATGTGGGCCATGGGAATCCGCCCCGGCGACTTGGTGTTCATTGCCGCCATCTTCAGCCTCTACATGGGATCTTGGGGAGCGTTGGCGGGCGCCGAGCGTTTGCATGCGAAGGCGTTCCCGTTCGGCGCCGGCGCCGCGGGCATGACCGCACGCGCGGCCCAATGGATGGACCAGATGAAGCCGAGCGCCTTTTACAGCACTCCCTCTTTTGCGCTTCACCTTGCCGAGGTGGCGCAAAGCGAGGGGCTTAACCCGCGCGGCTTCGGCTTAAGACATATGTTCTTCTCAGGCGAGCCTGGAGCTTCCGTGCCGGGCGTGCGCAACAAGATTAAAGAAGCCTACAGCGCCGAAGTCTTCGACTGCGGCACGATGGCGGAAATGTCTCCGTTCATGCACGCCGGGGCCAGCAAGGAATCGGCCCAAGGAATGCTGCTCTGGCAGGATATCGTGTATACCGAAGTGTGCGACCCGAAAACATTTCGCCGCGTCTCTTACGGACAGCGAGGCACGCCCGTGTACACCCACCTGGAGCGCACCTCGCAACCCATGATCCGGCTGGTTTCTGGCGACCTCACCCTGTGGGAGTCCGGCCCGAATCCGTGCGGCCGCACTTATCCGCGCCTGCCGAACGGTATTTTTGGCCGCATTGATGACATGTTTACGATCCGTGGGGAAAACGTCTATCCGAGTGAGGTGGACGCGGTGTTAAACGAAATTCCCTCCTACGGCGGGGAACATCGCATCATCATCAACCGGGAGGGAACTATGGACGAGCTGCTGGTGCGCGTGGAGGCCAAACCGGACGTCTATGAACGGGGTGAAGGCTCGATTTCCTCGCTGCGCACGGAGGCATCCGGCAAACTGCAAAAGATGCTTGGAATCCGGGCGAAGGTCGAAATCGTCGCACCCGGGACCTATCCGCGCACGGACTTCAAGGCGCGCCGCGTCATCGACGATCGCGAAGTGTTTCGCGAGCTCAACACCAAGCTTTCGCAGGAGGCTGATCGATGCGTAATCGAATTCCCTCTCTCGCGTTAATCGACCGGGTTCTTGCCGGAGAAACTGCGGCGATCGCCCGGCTGCTCACCCGGGCCGAAGCCGGCGTCGAGGAATGCCGGCCCGCATTGGGCAAAATCTACAAGTACACGGGCCGGGCCCACATCGTTGGCATTACGGGGGTGCCGGGAAGCGGGAAATCTACGCTGGTGTCCAAGCTCGCTCAGGCGATCCGCAAAACGGGGCGCAAGGTTGCCATCGTTGCGGTCGATCCCTCGAGCCCCTTTTCCGGAGGATCGATCCTCGGCGACCGGATTCGGATGACTGACCTGGTGAACGATCCGGGCATTTTCATCCGCAGCATGGCCACCCGGGGTGTCCTCGGGGGGTTGGCCCGGGGCACCTTTGACGCCGTGGATATCATGGACGCGGCCGGTTTTGACATGGTCCTGATCGAAACGGTCGGAGTGGGTCAGGATGAGGTAGATGTGGTGCGCGCAGCGCACACGACCGTCGTTATGTCCGCCCCGGGTCTCGGCGATGACATTCAAGCCATCAAGGCCGGTGTTTTGGAGATCGCCGACATCCACGTGGTGAGCAAGTGCGACCGCCCGGATGCGAATAAAACGGTAAGTGACCTCAAGGGGATGCTGGCGCTGGGTCTTTCGATTTCGCGCGCAACTGGCTGGCAAGTGCCGGTTCTTCCGACTAGTTCGGCGCAGGACAAAGGAATCGGCGCACTGCTCGAAGCCATCGACCATCACCGCGCGGCGCTTGAAGCTTCGGGCGAACTGGAAATGCGCCGGCGGCGCATCGCCGAGCGGAGGATGTTGAAAGCCGCAGAGGAAATACTGCGCGACAGGTTTGAAGAACACCGGGAAGGCAAGATTTCAGCGCTGACCGACCGCATGATGGACCGTGAAACCACCCCATATGCCGCAGCGAAAGAACTTCTGGACGAAATTCACATGGACGCATAGAACATGAAACTCGATGACGTCAAACAGCTTGAAAACCGAATCAAGACTTGGGAAAGCAATGAACTCGCCGCATTCATCAAGCGCCAGCCGGAACACAAGAGCGAATTTCTCACTTACGGCGGCTTCCCGGAAAAACGGGTTTATACGGCCCTGGACTCGCAAGATACGCCAATTGAAGACATCGGGCTGCCGGGCCAGTACCCGTTCACCCGCGGGCCCTATCCCACCATGTACCGCGGCCGCCCCTGGACGATGCGCCAGATCGCCGGCTTCGGTACCGGTGAGGACACCAACAAAAGATTCAAGTACCTCATCGCGCAGGGGCAAACGGGGATTTCCACCGATTTCGATATGCCGACGCTCATGGGCTATGACTCCGACCACCCCATGAGTAAGGGCGAGGTGGGCCGCGAAGGGGTGGCAATTGACACCCTTGCCGATATGGAAGCGTTATTAGACGGGATCGACCTGGAGCAGATATCCGTTTCGTTGACGATCAACCCTACGGCGTGGATTCTGCTCGCAATGTACATTGTGCTGGCCCAGAAACGAGGCAACGATCTAAACAAGCTCTCAGGAACGATCCAGGCCGATATTCTGAAGGAATACATGGCGCAGAAGGAATTTATCTATCCGATCCGTCCCTCGGTGCGGATCGTGCGCGACTGTATCACTTACTGCGCCAAGAACATGAAGCGTTACAACCCGATCAATATTTCCGGATACCACATCTCGGAGGCGGGCTCCTCGCCGCTGGACGAAGCGGCATTCACGATGGCGAACCTCATCACCTATGTGGAAGAAGTCACCAAGACCGGGATGCATGTCGACGAGTTTGCGCCGCGGCTTGCGTTTTTCTTTGTGTGCCAAGTCGATTTCTTCGAAGAGATCGCGAAATTCCGTGCGCTGCGCCGCGTGTACGCCAAGATCATGAAGGAGCGCTTTGGTGCCAAAAACCCGGAATCGATGCGGCTGCGCTTCCATTGCCAGACCGCCGCGGCGTCGCTCACCAAGCCGCAATACCAAATCAACATCGTGCGCACCGCTTTCCAAGCCCTCGCCGCTGTGCTCGGTGGAACGCAGAGCCTGCACACCAACGGAATGGACGAAGCCTTCGCGCTTCCCACAGAAGAGGCGATGAAAATCGCGCTGCGCACTCAGCAGATCGTCGCGGACGAAATCAACGTTACGCACGTGATCGACCCCCTGGGCGGCTCGTACTACCTCGAAAGCCTCACGACACGATATGAAAAAGAGATCTTTAAGATCCTCGATGAAGTCGACAAACGCGGCGGCACCATCAAATTGATTGAGGAGGGCTGGTTCCAGCGCCGCATTGCTGACTTTGCCTATGATGCAGCGCAACGCAAAGCAAACGGCGACAGGACGCTCATCGGGGTGAACAAGTATGTCGAAAAGGATGAGAAGTTCGATATCGAATTGCACCCCAATGACCCCACCATCGAGGCCCGTCAGATCGAGCGGTTGCAGCGGGTCCGCCGCGAACGCGATAACCAGAAAGTGCGGCAGTTGCTCGATAAATTGGTGGAGATGGCAAAGGATGAGAACCAGAACATCATGCCGATCACCATCGAACTCGTGAAAGCAGGCGCGTCCATGGGTGACATCGTGGAGAAGCTGAAAGGGCTTTGGGGAACCTACCGCGAAACCCCAGTGTTTTAGCATTCGGTGACGCAGGATCCCGGAAATGCTGCAACCCCGCGCCATTCCCGAAAGCACGGGCCGCGTTGAACAGGTTCGACGCGTCATGCATATCTCAATCTTGGCGATCGAACGTGTGCGGTCCGGAGTGCCGGAGCCCGCAACCGTCAACGTGCGGCATACAACCGGCGTCCTGCGCGCCGTCTTGGCAAGTTGCATATCATGAGTGATCCACTGATCTTGTCCTACACCGGCGTCCAGCCCAGCATCGGAGCCGGGGCGCGCCTTGTCGCCGAGGCCGCGATCATCGGCCGCGTCGAGGCGGGTGAGAGGCTGACAATGGGCCGGCTCGCGACTGTTCGCGCAGACGGGCACTATATTCACGTCGGCTCAGACTGCAGCCTCGCGGAGCGCGCGACCCTGCACATCGCCGACAATCTCCTTCCCTGTGTAATGGGAGACCAGGTCACGGTAGGCCGATATGCTCTCGTCCACGCCTGCACGGTTGACGATGGCTGCGTCATAGGGGACGCGGCCGTGGTCATGGACGGCGCCAGGGTCGGGCCGGGTGCCGTGATTGCCGCTGGAGCCCTGGTTCCGCCGCGCAAACAACTTCCGGGTGGGTGGCTTTACTCAGGCAGTCCATGTCAGCCCATCCGTCAGGTGGACATGGACGAGCTGGGGCGGTTGCGCCAGGCTTTGATTAAGGGCGATGCAGCCACCGTCGTGAGCTTGCCGAACCTTCCGCCGCTCGGGATGGACCCGTACCGCCCGGTCGGCGCCGGCCGAGGACCGTTGTACGCGCTCGCCAGCGGCGAGCCCCGCATCGACACCTACGCCTACGTGGCTCCCACTGCGGTGATCGTCGGCAACGTGACCATCGCCAGGGAAGCGAGCGTCTGGTTCGCGACCGTGGTGCGCGCCAAAGGCGCCTGGGTGACGATCGGCGAGCGCGCCAATATCCAGGATAATTGCATCCTGGAGACGGACGCGCGGCGGGGCCCGATCATCCTTGGAAACGACGCGACCATCGGCCACAACGTTTGCATGGGCGCGTGCGTCGTTGAAGACGAGGCCCTGATCGGCATGGGCGCGCAGCTGGGAGATGGCGTGGTCGTCGAACGCGGCGCGTGCGTGGGCGCGCGCGCATGGGTCGAGCCGAGCACCATCGTGAAAGCGGGTTACATCTGGGCAGGCCGCCCCGCCCGGGAATTCCGGAAGCTGCGGCCCGACGAGGAGGAATTCTTCCGACTTGGGAAAGAGGCTTACATTACCTACACGCACGCCTATCTGACCGAACCGTCCCGCTGAGTCAGCAACCGGCGCCTCAACCCGAATGTGCGGTGCGCGGCTGCACCATCGGCGACGGCAGCCTCATCGGCATCAAGAGCGTGATTTTGAACGGCGCGAAGATCGGCAAAAACTGCCTGATCGGGGCGAATTCCCTGATCGGCGGGGGCAAGGATATCCCCGACGGTTCGTTGGTGGTCGGTTCGCCCGGCAAGGTGGTGCGGCGGCTCTCCGACGAAGAGATCAGGAACATCAAATCGTTCGCCGACTACTATGTGCAGAAGTTCAGGCGCTACAATACGTACTTCCGGCGATGAATAAGTACGGCTTCAAGATCCGCACGCGCGGCGGCATGGTGGTGGAAAACCTCATGGTGCACGCGCGCGACCGGGAGGAGGCCGAGCACAAGCTCAAGCAGGTCTACCACCACTGCGAGGTCCTCGAGTGCCAGGAAGTCACGCCGACTCTCAAGAAGGAAGGCCTGGACCTCGAAGACGTGATCGCGCTCATCAACAAGCAGGAAGAAAGCAAGTGATTAGAACAGACCAGCGCCGCCGCAGTTGGCTTCGGAGTTGTTGGCGGTCCAGTTGTTGACCGCTGCCGCCTGATAGCAGCTGCCGGAGCCTTTCGGAGCCGTGTCGTCGTCGCCGCCGCTGCCGCCGCCATCGTATGCCGAATACTGGAACGTGCCACTGGTGGCAACGCCGTCATCGATCTTGCGGTCCACTTCTGCCAGCATATCCGAGGGGATCTGGTTGCCGGTCTTCAGGTTGTGGCGCGCCGGCGACGTGCCTCTGCCGTAGGTGTTGTCGTAGATGAGCCGTAGGTAACGTGCGTAGGGATTGGTCGGCGCCGAAGTTTCGGTCTCGGGGCTCACGGCATAGGCGTAGCTGGCGTTGATGAAGCCCGCGCGCGACAGATGTTCCCACGCCGCGATGTGCTCATCAATCGCGTCGCCACCGGCGATGCTTCGTATTTCGCCGTTGTTATTGCCCTGAGCACACGCGGCACAGCCAGGGACATTAGCTTGCGCCTGGCTGTAATCGCCGGGATAGGCGTGGTAACGATCCAGGAAACCGAGGACCGCCGCTTTGACGCCGTCTTGCTGCGCTATCAGGTTGCGCACGCGGACGTTTGTGATCAGTTCCTGGCTCTTGAGCACGCCGCCCAGGAGCAACCCGATGATGACCAGCACGATGGTGATTTCGAGCAGCGTGAAACCATAATGTCTGCGCACAGGACCCCCTCTTAATAGTGGCGCCACTGCCCCGGATGTACGAACCGTGCAACAATCACGCTGACTTCCCCCAATTCACAACGTATCTCATTACCGGAGGAAACCGCAGGTTTCCAGCTCGGCAAGCAGCGCCGAGTAATCCTGCGCGCCGCGGCTCGTCGGCGCGTGCTCGAACACGTCGCGGTTGAAAGACGGGCTTTCGGCGAGACTCACGTTCTCGGCGATGCGCGTCTCGCACACTTCCGGCCCAAAGCGCTCTCGCAGCTTCCGGTCGACGTCCCACGACATCTTGCGCCGACCGTCAAAGCGCGTGATCACGTAACGGCGCTCCACCCGCTTCTTCAGCACCTGCTCGAGCGCGCGCAGCGTGCGCTCCATCTGGCTTGCGCCCTTGATCGCCAGGTAGTCGGCCGAGATCGGGACCAGGACCCGGTCCGCGGCGAAGATGCTGTTCAACGACAGCACGCCCAGCATCGGGCACGCATCCATCAGGATCGGGCGGTCGGTGTTGAGGTTTTCCTTGACGATGCCGGCGTTGAGGCGGTTGAGCACGTTCGGCCCCTTGCCGAACTGCGTGTCCACCTTGGAGAGATCCAGGTGCGAAGGAATGATCTTCCAGCCGGCCTTCGTGAACTTGATCAGCCCGCTTAGCGACGCCCCGTTGGAATAGAATCCGTAGAGGCTACGCTCGGACGCCGCCACGGCCGCGCCGCTGATAACGGTGAGGTGCGCCTGGGGATCAAGATCGATGACCAGCGGGTCGGCGCCGCGCTTGGCGAGCAACGCGACAAGGTTCAACGTCGTTGTGGTTTTTCCGACGCCTCCTTTTTGATTGAAAACTGCGACACGCGCCACGAGCCCCCTCCCCTGTGCTAGGGGGTGTAAGGTTAGTCCAGGAATCAGGGGGTTGGCAAGACCTGCTATTACGGCTGTTTAACAATACGTGACAAATATCACGGAGGACTAGGAATGCTGCTCAAGGGATCATGCCATTGCGGGCCGTGAAGTTCTCGCTGCGTTCCCACACCCCATACCCCTAATGCGCTGCTACTGCTCGATCTGCCGCAAGATCTAGGGCGGGGGCGGTTTTGCCATTAATATCATGGGAGGATCTGACACTCTTAAAGTTAAAGGCAAACACAATCTCTCGCTCTTTCGCGCACGGATCAAGGAAGGCCGCAAGACCTGTACGCAGCCCCGGCCAGCGCCATTTTTGCAAGCAATGCGGCAACAGCCTGTGGGTGCGGGACCCCCGCTGGCCTAGTGCGTCGTCAGCAGCCAGGGTGGGCGAATCGGGCAAACTGACCTATGGCCAAAGCGGATGCTTCTTGGCTCTAAACATCCGACGTCGTACCGATGTTCATGTTCTCTGCGTTTATCGAGAACCTCAGCAAACCGCTGTGGTAGCCGTCACAGACCGTCGCATGCCTGGCTGCGGCGGCCAGCCTGAAGGTGACACCCCGAGTACGTCGCTTCAGCTAGTGCCGTTCCAACTTGATTGTCCTAATGACCACGAGGACCCTTCTGCTGAATATCGTGCCTCGATCACGCATCACGGATAGCTCGAAATAGTTGGAACGGCACTAGCGTCGCGCTCCGCCCAGTCGCGGGCGCACTCCACGGCCTTGCGCCAGCCAGCCAGCAAGGCTTGCGCTTGCCCGCGTTCCATCTTCGGCTCGAACACTCGCTCGGCCTGCCATTGTGCGGAGAGCTCGTCCGCATTCTTCCAGTAACCGACGCCCAAGCCGGCGAGATAGGCCGCACCGAGCGCAGTCGTCTCGTAGACTTTCGGCCGTACCACCGGCACGCCGAGCACATCGGCCTGGAATTGCATCAACGTGTCGTTGCGCGTGGCGCCGCCGTCCACCCTCAGCTCGGCAAGCTTGATGCCCGAATCGCTTTCCATCGCTTGCAGCACGTCCGCCGTCTGGTACGCAATGCTCTCGAGCGCGGCGCGCGCGATGTGTCCGGCGGTGGCACCGCGTGTCAGGCCGACGATGGTACCGCGAGCATACGGGTCCCAGTGCGGGCTGCCGAGGCCGGCAAAAGCCGGCACGAAATAGACGCCACCGTTATCGGCAACGCTTCGCGCCACGGCCTCGACGTCGCTGGAGGACTTAATGATGCCGAGACCGTCACGCAGCCATTGCACCACCGCCCCGGCGATGAAGACGCTGCCTTCGAGCGCATATTCGCGACGCGCGCCGACCTGGCAGGCAGCGGTGGTGAGCAGCTTCGCTCGCGAGCGTATGGGTGCGCTGCCGGTATGCATCAGCATGAAGCAGCCGGTGCCGTAGGTGTTCTTCACCATGCCCGGCGCGACACAGCGCTGACCGAACAGCGCCGCCTGCTGATCGCCGGCGATGCCGGCGATCGGGATGCGCGCGGCGAAGAGATCGCCCGCGGTCTCGGCCACTGCCCCGCTCGAGGGTCGGACTTCGGGCAGCATCCGGCGCGGCACGTCCAGCGTCTGCAACAGTTCGTCGTCCCACGTGCCGGTATGGATGTTGTAGAGCAGCGTGCGCGAGGCGTTGCTGGGATCGGTGACGTGGGCGGTGCCGCCCGAGAGCTTCCAGATGAGCCACGCGTCCACCGTGCCGAATGCGAGTTTCTCCGCCGCGGCGCGCTTCCTCGCATCAGGCACGTTGTCGAGGATCCAGCGCAGCTTGGTGCCCGAAAAGTACGCATCGAGCACGAGTCCGGTCTTGTCGGTGAAGCGCGCTTCGAGCCCCTTCTGCTTGAGCGCATCGCAGAATCCGGCGGTGCGACGGTCCTGCCACACGATGGCGTTGTAGAGCGGCTGCCCGGTGGCGCGGTCCCACACCACGGTGGTCTCGCGCTGGTTGGTGATGCCGATTGCCGCGATATCACGCCCCTGCAAGCCGGCGCGCGCGATCGCCTCCGCAGCGACCGCGATCTGGGTCGCCCAGATCTCGTTGGGATCGTGCTCGACCCAGCCGGGCTGCGGAAAAATCTGGGTGAACTCTTTCTGCGCTACGGCCTTGATCGCGCCGGCGTGATCGAACACAATAGCGCGCGAACTGGTGGTGCCCTGGTCAAGCGCGAGAATGAAACTCATGTGACGCTGCACCGATGCGCTGAGTTGGCTCGCAATACAATATCAGGCTTGGGGCCGCAGTCCTGCTGCCGGCATCGATATTGTACGAAGCAGCAGGGCTGTGAACTTTTCTTGGTGTAACGGACCATTTTGGTTTATTCTTAGCGCGGCGGGAGAGGTTCCCTGGGAGAATACGAATGCTTTTTTATGGCTTTTACGTCATAGCGCTAATCATACTGGTCCTGCACTTCACCGGCTGGCTCAGGCGCAACAATTTGGAATGGCTGGTGCTGGTACTGGCAGTGGCCATCTTCCCCGCCGTCATCTTCCTCAAGTAACACCCGGTCCCCGGGCAGCGTAACACAGCGCAGCGCGCAATCTTCGATCGCCACTTTGGACCAGTCTGCGGCCTCCGGCGTGGTCGACGTCTGGGACCGCGACTGGAATCAGCTCAGGCAAGGGGAAACGGAGCACACCCCCTTCTATCCCTCGCTCCAGTTCCCGCTAGTGCCGTTCCAACTTGTTTCGCCGAATCTGATTGCCCAGCCTACCGGGGACGATCAGGCACTTTAGAGCTGATTGGATTGCCATAAATAGTTGGAACGGCACTAGAAGCGGGCAAGCAATGGTCGGGCTCCGTGCAATTATAGAATTCCGGCGGACCTGACACGTCGCGCCGATCGCATGAGTTTCCCTCCCCCGTTGCAGCAGCTCGCCGGGCGCATCGCCGCGGTTGTTGCGCTCACGCCCGAAGTGCTGAACGCCGGTTCTTGCGCCCCCCACGTCTCCGGCTTGGTAGGATATAGTCTGGACGACCCATGAATGCCGCCAAGAAAGAAAGCAGGAGGCGCAAGAAACGCCTCATCGTGGCGATGACCGGCGCGACCGGCTCGATCTACGGCGTGCGCATCCTCGAGACGCTGC
>ERZ1292645.276-Hain-H14-02um-R2-276-length-20338-cov-12_pt1 | contig 20338 bp, 24 predicted proteins | sample MGYA00564401_ERZ1292645 | MGnify/ENA primary metagenome ERZ1292645 (study PRJEB36523, sample SAMEA6512644) | groundwater metagenome | collected 2019-01-09 | study: AquaDiva: Metagenomics assemblies of 32 groundwater samples | reverse complement strand
TTATGAGTATATTCTCCCCGCTTACCCTTTATAAATGATTTTCAGAAAGTCTAGTGCTTTAATCAATACATATAAATTGAAAAATACATTAAACTCTTTCATTCCAAAAACAATAAACACAAATGACTTTCTAAAGAAATTAACTTCGCACAATGAAATGAAGAGCTATGTTGGAATTGTGCCATTAAACATTGTACAAATAAACAGCAATAATCTTGCCAATTTGCAATCTCAGTTAAATGCAGTAGATGTTTCTCACATTGGAAACTTTATTGTGCAATATTCAGACAGAATTTTGATTTATGATTATGAAAATGATAAGATACTAGGAACTGTCACTTTGCAACAGCCTCTACAGGCAAAATTACCCTCAGATTTTTTTGCAAAATTAAACAAACATTCTGAGCTTCAAGGGCTGCAAAACCAGCAGCCAATAGGTGGGCAGTTGGATGCTAACTATTTGAACACGTTAAAGCAGCAATTCCCAGACGTTTATGCAAATGCCAAAGTTGGTGATTTCTTGTTGAGATATCAAACAAAACTAATCATTTATGATTATGATAATAACAAGATTGTTAATACGGTCAAGTTAAACTGATTTTTCCGTTTTGATTAATAACTTCTTCTATAGGCAGTCATAAGTGCCATCATTATCTATCCAGATATTACCATTGTTTGTAACGCACAACATTCCTGCAGTCCCAGACTGATCAGGAGGCGCAATAGGCAGTCCGGCAACAGCCAATTTTGAAACTGGGTTTGTTGTCCCGATGCCGACGTTACCGCCTTGTTTGATTGTTATGGTAATAGGTTCGTTATGAACCCCAAGCCCCAAAGCGTTTGTGTTTGGGTTCCAGTTTATAACTCCACCCGTGAGATACGATGACCCAGGATCTCCTACGCTGATATAAGGGGCAACGGTAGGAGTTGTCGCTGTCAATCGGAGTACCTCAGCATCGCCTGTTGTTGTGATCCTATTCTCCACATGAAGGGGGGCTTTTGGAGGAACTCCAATGCCAACGTCTCCGGCTGGAACAACAATCACACTTTCAAGATGTTGCGTTCCATCTGAGGCAGTTTGGGTTAATCGAATGCCACCCCTTGTTAATGAGTTCGGCCCTAAAGACAAAATCCTCATGAATCCGCTGGTCGGAATTACGTCGATTGTCGCCCTATTGGCCCCAGCTACCGCATTGGTTCCTAAGACAGATATTGCACCATTCACGTCAAGTTTGTTCCCCGGAGCCGTCGTCCCGATGCCGACGTTGCCATTCATTAGGGCGATCGGATTCCCATTTAATTGTAGAAATTTGAAAGCGTTATTGGCGTCGTTAAGAGATTGGATATATGCTACACCACGTGTTACGTCAAAACGGAGATTTTCATCTACCCCTCCTTTGATATGCACTTTTGAAAGCGGTGACGGCGTTCCGATGCCTACGTTGCCATCAGATAGAATCCGCAGAGCAATGGCAGGGCTGAGGTAACTATTGTAGAACCCGAACCCGGCGAAATTTGAAATAAAATTGAAGCTGCGCGCTCCAGAATACTTGAGGTTAGCATCGGAATTAAGTTGTATTATTCCGTCTTGGTCATCACGGTTATTGGCAAAGGAAAGCTGACTGGATGAATCTGCCCCTGCAGCGTTGTTGCGAATAACAATGCCCGAGGCTCCATTTTGGTCTCTCTGAACTTCAATGAGATTTCCAGGTGTCCGAGTCCCAACCCCTAAGTCCCCTGCCGAAGTCAACCTCGCTCTTTCCGCTCCGGATGTAACAAAACCGATAACATTCGCCGCTGGAGCAAAGAATCCAGTTGCACCATACGTAACTGCCGGATAAAACATGTATGCAGGTCCACCGACGCTACCCGGCCCAGCAACAACGGGGCCATTGACTGTCAGCGGATAATTAGGACCCGTCGTCCCGATGCCAAAATTTCCTGAATCTGTAAATATACCTATATTTTTACCCTTTGAATCCTGAAATAATATTCCATCCTGCTGCCCGGCAACAGCCATTCCGGTTGATAGAATTTGCCCCGAAGTGATTTTTTTAGCTTGCTGCGGACTGCTGCTTTGGATTGCACTGATTGCACCAAAACCTACACCGCTAGAACTGCCCCCAGTTTTTGAAATTTTTCCATCGTTATTTTTAGAAGAGGTTTGTTGCCCCGTCGTTTCAGATTGATTGAAACTTTCACCAATAAAATTTGTTTTGTTTGTCTGGGGAGCAGTCGCCTCGGTATTGGATAACTCTAAACTCTCTTGATTCGCTTTTTTTGCGCCGTCTGAATCATATATAAGTTGGTTGTCTAAGTTGTAATAAAGATATAAGCTGATAGCAGAGCTTATAATCACTAATAATAAGATTATGCCAATGATAATATTCTTGTTAACATTTCTTCCTTTTACTGCAAAATCCAAATTGTCTTCTCTCTTCAATTGATTTCTTACCCACTCCGTAGCTTTTTCATTTACCATTCTAATTGTAATGAGTTTGTATTATCCCAATCTAATCTTGATAGCTCCTTAAACTTAGCGAAGATAGCATTTACGTCTCGTTTTGTCTCATTATGTAAGTAAAATGTATATAAATTTTTCTATTTTTCTTTATCTCCAATAAAATATTAGAAAACTTCGAGAACTAATAAAAAATTCCTATTCCAATTTAAAAAAGCTTAAGTAATCTATTTAAAGCAAAAGAAGCTCAAATAAAGCTTCGTAAAGTTTTAAATCTCATAAAAAACCTTTAAATTTTCAGCAAAAAAAGTTTGTTTATAAACAAGAGAAACAAAATTATTAATCAAAGATTAAAAATTTTGTAAAATATGGAGGTTCAAAAATGAAAAAGCCAATTGCATTAACGTTAATTGCTATTTTTCTATTTAGTTTAGTGCCTTTAGCGTTTGCACAAACAGAATCAAATACAGGTTCGAGTTCTTCTAATCCTAACAATATTACAACTAGTGCAGGAGGTGGTGACACCACAATAAAAGGCGTTTCACAAACTAATACCCAAGCGGAAGACAGAGTTAGGTGCATAGAAAAATGCAAAAGTGAAAGTGGTCAAAATTGCGAGGTAAAATGTAGAGTATCCCAAGCTTCGGAAGAAACTGAAGTTCGTGAAGTTCCTATTGGAAGAGTTAGAGATAAAAGAGAAGATATGATAGAAAAAAACAGGGAAAGATTGGCAAAAATACAAGGGCTTGACCAAAGGCAAATTGAAAGACTGTCTGCTTTAAATGTAAAGAACGTAGAAAAAATAGCTGTGCTAAAGAAAGAAAGGTTAGAGAGGTTATCAAAGCTAAGCGAAGAAAAGCTAAACAGGATTGAAGAGCTTGACAAAGAAAAAATTGACAAGATAGCAAGCCTAAATGAGACAGAAATAGAGAAAATAGGTGGGCTAAGCAGAGCAAAAATCAAGGAACTGGCTGAAAAAGATCCGGCAAGGTTGAGAGCAGAGCTTAAAGCAATAAAGATTGTGAAGGTGAAAAATGCGGAAGATTTGGTAATAAGAAAAGTTGGACAAGTAAGAATAGAGGCAGCAAAGCAAAGGTTTGAAAATGCAAAACTAAAGCTTAATTTAGCAAAAGATGAATTAAAGGATGTAAGAGCTAAACTTAAAGAAGCGAAACAGGAAGGCAATGAGCAAAAAACAATAGAGCATGCAAAAGCCTATTTGCTTAAGACAGCAGATGCCTTGATAAACCATCTTGAAAAGATAAAGGCAAGAGTGGAGGAAAATGAGAACATTGCTGAAGACAAAGCCAAGCAGATAATTGCTGAGATTGATGCACAAATAAGTGAAATAAATACAATAAAATCTGAAATTGAAGCGGCAACAACAAAAGAGCAGCTTAAGGAATCTGCAAAAAAGCTCAGATTAAAATGGAATAAGCTGAAGCATGCAGTAAACATATACTTGCACAGCATTGTGGCAGCAAGAGTTGTTGGCATAATAAACTATGGATTAGTGCTTGAGAAAAGGCTTGACAGGATATTGGCAGCAGCTAAGGAGAAAGGCATTGACGCTGATGTTGACGCTGAAGTAGCCCAGTTTAGCGAGAAAATAGCCATGTCAAGGGACAAGTACAAGCAGGCGCAAACTAAGATAACAGAAGCTCTTAATTTGAGGGCACAAGGCGAGCCAGCAGACAGCGAGAAAATAAAAGCTTTGATGAAAGAGGCAAAAGAGTTGCTGAAGCAAGCTAGGGAAGCTGTAAGAGAAGCCCATGAAGTGCTGAAAACAATAGTCAAAAAGATAAAGGAAGCAAGCCCAGACGCAGACTTGTCAGCTGATGTTGAGGTTGAAGTTGCTGAAGAGCCAGTGACAGAGGCTACTGTAGCTTCAACTGCAGCTACAGAAATCACAACTTCAAATACAGACACATCAGCAAGTGCAGACGTCACAACAGCAGCATCCACTGCTGCAAATACAACGACCTAATTATTGTTGAAGCATAAGCTTCAGATTTTTTTAGAAAACTTTAAATACACCCAGTGAAATGGAATTTAAAAAGGTGAAATTATGAGAAATACAACTATCGCTATGGTTTTGTCCATTCTTGTGATAATTCTTGCGGCCTGCCAGCCAGCAAAAAAGGATGTAATCACCAATGAAGAATTGACAAAAATCAAAGAAGATATGACAAAAACAACTCCAGCGCAACAAGGAACAACAGGCAATGCAGCAGTCGATGCGGTAGGAAAAGATTTGAACCAAGTATCAAATGAAGAAAAAGAGCTTAGCACTGATCAGCTAGGTGATTTAGACTCTGGCTTGAATGATGTGGAAAATATTTAAATATTTATACTCAATAGTTTTTCTTTTGTTTGTATGATAAGAATTGATGGGGCTTATCTTGAAGGTGGTGGACAAATCGCGAGAACAGCACTAGCTCTCTCAACCCTTACTCAAAATCCATTTGAAATATATGACATAAGAAAAGGCAGAAAAGACTCCGGATTGAAAAATCAGCATCTTTATTGCGTTAAGTCATTACAAAAGTTGTGCAATGCTGATGCAGAAGGCGCAGAGCTTGGCTCTTTATGGTTAAAATATTTCCCAAAAAAATTAGTCGCAAAAAATTTGAACATTGATATTGAAACAGCAGGCTCTATCACATTATTGCTGCAGGCTTTATTAATCCCCTCAATGTTTGTCAGTAAGCCGATTACATTGGGCATAAATGGCGGTACAGACGTTAAATGGAGCATGCCATTTGATTATTTCAACAACATTTTATTGCCACAACTCCAAAGATTTGCTAAAATTGAAGCAAAACTGCTGAAAAGGGGCTATTATCCAAAAGGCAATGGCAAAGTTGAAATTAAAATAAATCCGAAGTTTAAATTAAATGATTTTCCTAATTTTATTGAATTTCATGCTCATTTAAAACAAATCATAAATCCATACAATCTAATCGAACAGCATCATTTAATCCAAATAAAAGGCATTTCTCACGCTTCAAAAAATCTTGAAGAGGCAAGGGTTGCTGAAAGGCAGGCGCACTCTGCCCAAAACATATTAGGCAAAAAATTCAATGTTCCAATTAAAATAACTTCAGAATACCAAGAGACTTTATCAACAGGTTCTGGAATTACACTTTGGGCTATTTTTTCAAAAAACAAAGACGATATTGACGAAAACAATCCAATAAGGCTTGGCGCAGATGCTTTAGGAGAGCAAGGAAAAAGGGCAGAGATTGTAGGAGAAGAAGCTGCAAATAATCTAATCAAGGAAATTGAAAGCAAAGCGCCTGTTGACAGGCATTTAGCCGATCAAATACTGCCGTTTATGGCATTGGTTGGAAATTCCAAAATCAAGGGCTCAGAGATAACAAGCCACAGCAGGACTAACATTTATGCAATAGTGCAGTTTTTGGGAGAGGTATTCAACATTGATGAAAAAATGAACATAATCTCAATCTAAATCAACTCCCAAAACCAAAAAAATATTTAAATATTAGAATATTCTAATTTTATGTTATGAGTGACCTATATTGCACTCATGCAGAAATATGCAAAGTATTTTCAAGCCCTACGAGACTGGAAATATTGAATCTTTTAAGACATGAAGGAAAGTCAGTAACAGAACTAATTAAAAAAACAAAATTGAGCCAGGCTAATATTTCCCAGCATTTGTCAATTATGAAGTCCAGAGGTATTGTTATCTCAAACAGAAAGGGCAAGTATGTCTATTACAAACTTACAAATTCAAAGATCATTAAGGCATTTGATATAATAAGAGAGGTTTTAATGGACAGGTTAAAAAATAATAGTAAAATTGTTGAGCGGTTGTGATGCAAGTATGAATAAGCCAACTATAAAGGAAGTTGACAATGTGCCAAAAATAGCATTAATCATTTTGGTTGCTATAGTTGGATACTTCCTTGTACTCTTAATTATTAACCCATTATTTGCCCCGAAACAAACACCCAAGATGCAGATGATGAGCGAAGCAATGGGAACAGACTTAATGAACTTTTCTACAACAAATTCAATTATACTAAATTTAATTTCATTGGTTTTTGCTGCTGGATTAGGATTTTTAACATCGTTATACCTATTTAGAACAAAAACTGAAGATAATGAATATGATATTTTAAGGAAAGCTTTATCAGGTAATGAAAAGATGATTTTAGATGAGATTAAAAGAGCAGGTGAAATAACTCAGGATTCATTAAGATTTAGGTTAAATTGGAGCAAAGCCAAGGTTTCAACAATATTGACTAATCTTGATAAAAGAGGATTAATACAAAGAGAAAGAATTGGAAAGACATACAAGGTGTATTTGCAAAAGTAATGGTTTAAAACGGTTTAAGCGGCAAAATAGTTATAACTGCTTTACTATTTAGTTTACAGGTGATGTTGAAATGAAAAAAATAATGTTTGTTCTGGCTGTGATTTTATTGCTGAATTTGAGTTTAGCTAATGCGCATATTACGCAGCAAGAAATCAATGAAGTCAAAAGCCTGATTGATTCAAAAGCAGACTGTAAGAGTTTATCGGATCATCAGTTAGAAATAATGGGCGAATATTACATGGAGCAAATGCATCCTGGAGAAAGCCATGAGTTGATGCATAAAATGATGGGACTTAAAGAAGGCTCTGAAGCAGAAGAGCAATCTCATATCAATATGGCAAAGGCGATTTATTGCGGCGAAGCAAATGCTTTTGGCTCTGGAGGCATGATGGGCGGAGGAATGATGGGAATGACGATGAATAAGATTATGGGTTATGGGATGATGGGCAGTTATCCAGCGAGTTACGCTCATAGCAATTATGGTTATTGGAACATTTTATGGGTATTGCTTTTTGCAACAGTCATTTTTTTAATAGTGTGGATTATTTATAGATTTGGAATAAAAAAGACTGCTTCTGAGACACCCCTCAATATTTTAAGATTGAGATTTGCTAAAGGAGAAATAACGAAAAAAGAGTTTGAAAACATGAAAATGGAGTTGGGGAAGTGATATTTATGGAAGAAAACAAAAATTTATGGGTTTTGGTTCTTGCAGTCGTAGCTTTACTTCTCTTATTCGGCAGCTTTGGAATGGGAGGCTACGGCATGATGGGCTTTGGAACGGGATTCGGATTCCTCTTTATGTTGCTTTTCTGGGGATTTATTATTTGGATTGTGGTTACTCTAATCAAAGCAAGCCAATCCAGCAAAAACGACAGCTCAGATTCGCTGACAATACTAAAAAAAAGGTATGCTAAAGGCGAGATGACTAAAAAGCAGTTTGAGGAAATGAAGAAAGAAATAAGCAAAGAGTGATGAGAAATGAGACTAAACAACATGAATTTAGACAAAGCAAGCTCTTTTGTTGAAGAAGTCAAGACTGACCGGAGCAAAGCAATAAAAGTAAAGAGAATTGAAGGCAGCTGGGATTTTAGAGAAAGAGAGCGCCAAAACAAACCTTTTTAAATAAAAATAAGATTCTAGAAGGAAAATGGCAGTCAAACAAGCATTATGCTCCTCATGCAAGAAAAGAATTTCGAATACTATAGGTTCAACAAGATTTATGTGCCCGAGATGCACGAAGATTGAGATTATAAGATGCAATCATTGCAGGAGAATAGCTGCAAAATATAAGTGTTCTGAATGCGAGTTTGAAGGGCCAAATTAACATGGCGAATGTAGTGGTGACACTTAGGGTAATGCCGAAAACCGTAGGCACAGATTTTTCCAAGATTGAAACTGAGGCAAAGAAAGAAATCATCGAGTTTTGCAATTCACAGGAGTTCAAAATAAGCTTAGAACCAATAGCGTTTGGCTTGAAAGCGCTAAATATAATTTTTGTCATGAATGAAAGCATCGGCAGCACAGAAGAATTGGAGAGAAACATAAGCAATATTGAAGGTGTAGAATCTGTGGAAGTGATCGATGTGAGAAGGGCAATTGGTTAATTAAGCTGTTTCCATTCTAGCTCAGCTGGCATTGTTTGCCATACCCCGCCAACAGCTACAATTGTCCCGCTGGCTGTTTTAACGCAAAGACTCTGTCCTGAGAAAACAGGCAATACAGCAGTGTCAGCAAAAATGCAATCTTCTTTCTGAACTTCGCTTATTGGTTTGTTGACAATATTTATATTTGTGGGGGGCAACACGGTAAAGTGCACATAAGTATCATACTTTCTTGAAAACAAATCGCTGCCGTCAGTTCTTAGCTCGGTAAATTGTATATTATCAAAATCATAATACAGAGAAAAACTGCTTAGGTTTATCTTGCCCGGTTTATTTGTAGAAACTGACTTGTTTTCTGGAGCTTTTTCTTCGAATGCCTCTTTTATCTCTTGTTTTGTTTCTTCGACAGCGCTCTTGAGCGGAGTTAATGTTGCATCAATCTCCTCAGTCTTTCCAACTTTTATGGCTACCTTTTTTTTAAAATCTGCATATCCTTCCTTTTTGAAAGTAACTTCATACTGACCAACTGGCAAGTTATATAAGTTAAGTGGAGTGTTACCCTTAAATTCTTCCCCCAAAAAAACTTGGGCTGAATTTGGAGATGATTCCACAAAAAGGGCTCCGGTATCTCCAAGCTCTTCAGCCTTTTCAGCCAAAGGTTCTTTATCTATCGCTTGTGAGCATGATAGAATGAGCATAGCAATTAATGTTAAACTAATCAGTGTGTTTAAAGTAATATTCTTTTTCATGCAGCCTTTGTTGAAGGGCATATATAAAAATCTATTTATTTTTTATTAAATTAACCAATTTTGAATATGGCACATTGCTCCTTATGCCTTGTCCCTTAAAATGAGTTTTGCTTGCTTTGTAGCCAATTTTTCTTATTGCCAATATTATTGCTTCTTTTTTTGGCGAATTCCTTATTTTGTTTTTTTTGCATATGTCGTGCAAATCGTATATTCCAATAGAATTTATTTTTGACTCATCTCTTATGAGCTGTAAAAAGCTTACTAATTCATGGTTCTTCTTAAATAATTTATTTTTTATAGCATTTTGATACATTTTTTCGACTAAATTTTTGCTCCACAGATTCCCAAGCCACATAGGACCTGAAGCATCATGCTGGCCATGCATCTTTGTAATCATCTCAACTTTTCCTTTTCCCTTTTCACTTGCTAAAAAGACTCGCATATAATGGTCTTTGGAATAGGAAAAGATGGGAAATAGCGCCTTGTCATATTGCCCGGCAATCATCTGTATTTTTCTTATCAAAATTCTAAGCCCTGTTTCATGCATCATAACATCTTTCTTCGGGATTGCCCAATACTTTCTAATACATGCATTTGGATATGTCCCGCATAAAGCAGATGTGTCGGTTGCCGTGACAGCCAATATGCCGTTTCTTGCAATTCTTTTGCATGCCGCATCGAGAGCAAAATTAGGACATCCAAATGGGTCCAAATCTATATAATCAAACCCTGTTGAATTTAGAAGGAATAGGTTTGCTTCCTGTTGGGTAATGCTGATTTTATTATTTTTGCAGCTAATGCCGTTTAACTTCAAATTTTCTCTTACTAATTTTACTGCTGCCTCATTGTAGTCATTAATATACATTGATTTTATCTTGTTTTTGTTCAGCTCCCTTAGGAATCTAATGCTCCTCACTCCAGTAGCGGCCAATAAGTCAGCTATCTGCAAGCGGTTTTTATTTATGGAATTTAACAATAACACAGAAATATCCCTGTTTAATCTCATTGCAGGATTATAAAATACTTGCATCTCCTTGGAAATTTTTTCTGCCTTATCGATTTTTAATTTGATTGAGCCTTCATAAATTATTTCCATAATAAAAATAAAATTTAATCTTTAATAAAAACCTTTCTTATTGGCATAAGTTTAAAAATATACTAACTTTACTGGATTTGAAAAAAAATGCTGAGGCAATTAATTATTACTGTTGTAGGAAACGTCGATAGCGGCAAAACGCAGCTGCTTGATACGATCAGGGATACCTCTATTGTTGAATCAGAGCCTGGCAAAATAACCCAATGCATCGGATGTTCGCAAATACCGATTGAAACCGTTAAGAAAATATGCGGTAAATTGATTGAGAGGGCGAAGACTGAATTTAAGATTCCGGGTTTTATAATTCTGGACACGCCAGGACATGCCGCTTTTACAAATCTGAGGAAAAGGGGAGGAAATCTGGCTGATATAGCAATTTTGGTTATTGATATTAGTGAAGGAGTTAAGCCTCAAACTTTGGAATGCATAGACATACTAAAGCAATACAAAACGCCTTTTGTGGTGGCGCTGAACAAAATTGACTTGATATCTGGCTGGAATTCAAGCCGAAAGGCCACATTGCTGGAGAATATACAGATGCAAAATGAAAATGCAATGCTCCTTGTAGAAAAAAAGCTTTACGGGCTCGTAGGCACTCTGAGCGAGCTCGGATTTAACTCCGAAAGATTCGACAGGATTGAGGACTATACAAAGCAAATAGCCATTATTCCAACTTCTGCGAAAACAGGAGAGGGATTGCCGGAGCTATTGATGGTAATCACAGGCATGTCTCAGAAATTTCTTGAACAAAACCTAAGGGTTGATGTAAGCGGCAGTGCCAAGGGAACTATCTTAGAGGTCAAGGAAGAGAAAGGGCTTGGAATAACGGTGGATGCAATCATTTACGACGGCTCCTTAAAACTAAATGACATAATTGTAATAGGCTCGCTGAACGAACCGGTTGCAACAAAAGTCAAAGCCCTGTTTGAGCCTATCCCGTTGAAAGAGATGCACGATAAAAAAACCAACTTTAAGCCGGTAAAAGAGGTCGTTGCTGCGACAGGAGTCAAAATTTCAGCACCTGACCTTGACAAAGTTTTTGCAGGCATGCCTTTGATAAGTTGCGAGGCCAGCGAAGTTCAAGGCGTAAAGGAAGAAATTAAAAAGGAAGTTTCTGAGGTCATAATAGAGACAGGTCGGCAAGGTGTTGTTATAAAAGCAGACTCTCTTGGCTCATTGGAGGCGCTTACAAAAATATTAAACGATAGAAGTATTGAAATTAAGAAAGCGTCCTTGGGCAATATATCAAAAAACGACATTTCGGATGCAGAAATAAATTTTGAAAAGGAGCCCCTGCAAAGCGCAGTCCTCGGCTTCAACATTGAACTCATGCCGGACCTAAAAATCCCTCAAAACATCAAGGTATTGACAAATAATGTGATATACAAACTTGTCGAGGATTTTGAGAAATGGCAATTTGAAGAGAAGAAAAAACTTGAAACAAGAGAAACTGAAAATTTGTATAAGCCGTGCAAAATAAAATTATTGAAAGGCTACGTTTTCAGGCAAAACAACCCTGCAGTTGTCGGAATAGAAGTTCTGGCTGGAATTTTAAAGGTAGGCACCCCTTTAATGAAGCATGATGGAGTTTCAATAACAGAGGCAAAAAGTCTTCAGCAGGAGCAGGAAAACCTTGAAAAGGCTGAAAAAGGCAAGCAAATTGCCATTTCGCTGCCAAACGTAACAGTTGGAAGACAGGTTAATGAAGGTGACGTTTTATACTCGGCAATACCAGAAGAGCATTTTAAAAAATACAAGGAATTGAAGAAAAACCTAACAGCAGAGGAAATTGGGATATTAAAGGAGATAGCTGAGATTATGAGAAAGCAAAACACAATGTGGGGAGTTTAATTTTTGAAATATGCCAAAACAATATTCATCAAGAGAATTGGAGAAAATCATTGTGGGATTTAAGCTGGACACTTCCTTGCCCGATCTAGAAAAAAAATTAAGTGGAAGAACAGCGTATGGCATCGCGTTAAAAATTAGAAAGCTTTCTAAAGAAAACCCTCATAAATGGAATCCACAAAAAGTTGCAGATTACTCAAGAGACGAAATAAGGAAGCATAAGGGAGATATTAAGGCGCAGAAAAAAAGATACAAGGCAAGACAAAGAGGAGAATATGTGGAATATGGAGCATCACTAAAAGTGGAAACTAATCGTCAATTACAGGCTCTTAACCCAGATTGGAAACAACTAATTCCTTACTTAAGAGACTTTTTGGTACTCTATAACGGCAACAAAGAACAATTTGCAGAAGAGCTTGGCATCCACCCAAGCGTTTTGTCACGCTATTTGGCTGAAAAGGCGAGACCCAATGAAGAAATACTCAAGAAAATGTTGAACATATTCAGGCATACTTGTCGGGAAGACGCTAGATATCTAAAAAAAATAATATACTGCCAAAATGCCTCAGCTTAAAATTCTTAACAACAAGGAAATCAAGGAGATAATGCAGTTGATTGAAAAGCAGTGGGGAGCGAAATTAAAGATGGAATTTGGATTCCTCAAAAACAGCAAAAACAGGGTTTTCATTATCAGCAAAGACATTTCAAGAATAGACGTTTCAAAGCTTCGCCTTAATTATGTTGGAATGTATTTTTGCGAGATTGATCATGCAGGCATAAGGTTAAGCATAGAGGGAAGCCAGATTATTGGTCCAAAAGCAACAAAGAATGTTGCTGAATTAAGCGAAGATGAAGAAAAACTATGGTTTAGAGGCGAAAATATAGAAAAAGAGTATAACGATTGCAGTGGATTTGTTATATTAAAACATAATAATGATTTTCTTGGGAGCGGGAAGTACGCTAATGGAAGGATTTTGAATTATGTTGGGAAGAGCAGGAGGGTTAATTTATTGAATTAGGATTTTTCTAGCTTGATCATTTTTTGTAGCATGATTTAAATGACGATCAACCCCTTCTTGCCAAAATCTAGCGTCTGCTATTCTAGTATAGGCTGCCTTGAACGTTTCAATTGCGTCAATTAATTGTGACGGTTTCACAACTTTTTGCAAATATTCAAATCCTTCACTTATATCGACAACTCTGGCATTCGGTTGGAAATCAGATGCCCCAAAGTCCGTTGCTTTTAAAGTTCTATCAGGGTAACTAAACACATGGTCACTTAGGTGGTCGTTGTAACTTATTCCTTGCAAATGTAACCTCCCGAGAAATATTCCTACCATGTCTCCTAAATCCTTTGCTGACAATTCTCTCTTACGGAGTTGTTCTTCCACAGAGTCCACTTCTGCTACTCTCTCCATAAGAAATCCTATATTATAGTCCAGTACTAGAGATAATGGTAATGCAGATACAACTTGGATAATTGCTTTTTCCATGGGTGATTGATAGGGCTTAATTATGATAGGTTTGTCCTGATATCTGCCAACGTAAACATGAGGCCTATCATCCGGAGAAAACATATGGGAACTTTTCCCCCTACTTACTAGTTCTAAGTTAAGTATTTGGTCACCATCAACTTCTAATCTAGGAAAAAACCCAATATTTCTAGCCATGAATTACTATTCTAAGAACCTATATTTAAATCTTTCGGTAGTGACTACTGAGAAGTGGTTATAATTAACCTATGATTTGACTATCTCTTCGCATAGGTTAAAATTGCCAAAATCCTGTCAGTTACGATTCTTTTCCATTCCTTTTCTTGAGGTGTGAATGGTTTATGATCCCTCTTCATACCGTTACTAAAAGTTTGCTGCACTATCCCTTTTTCTTGATCAAGCATTCTCCTCCAATAACTGTTAGTTCCAAAGTTTGAGCTGAAAAAATAGCGAGCTTCGATCAATATAACTTCAACTACATTTGCATGAGGGTCGTAATATGCTGAGACTGGAACAGGTTTTGGGTTCCACCTATTGTCCAAATGCCAAGCTCGATACTCAATATCGCCTTTTGTGCCATATTCTTCAATAAATATACCACTTCTTGTTGGAACGACATCTATCTCGTCACTTTGAAAAATAAATCCCTTAAGTTTATAAAGTGTTATTTCATCGAGCGTAACGAATTGTAATCCTACATTATCTCGTGTTACACCATCTCCAAAATGTATGTATCTTTTAAATTCATGACCTTTGATTACACCTTCTTCTCTTTCCCTATAGCCTTCAATCATCTTATAGGGAATCTTACTTGCAATTCTTACTCGGGCTTTTGTTTTTGCAACAACCAAATGCGGTTCTTTCGGATTCTTTACATTATAATGATCATGAAAATGATAAGCTAGATTGGCAGGAGTTCCTTCAAGCCTTTGCATTTCTTTTACATTGGCTAAGTCTCTTCTTCCATTTTGGTAAGCTTGTATCCATCTTCTATAGGCCACCATTTCAGTTTTTACTCTTGCTTCCAGGTTTTCCACTAAATTTTGCAATGAAATCGCTGGGCCAAGTATAAACCAGTACTTACCTAGATAATTATCGACTTCTTTATGAGCTAATTTCTCGCCATGAAAAAAATCGTCCATTACGCACTTGTAAATTCTCCCCCTCTGCACTTCCAAATCCTGGATTTTCCTCTTAGCAATCTCATGAAATACTCTTAACTCATTTTCTGGTCTTAAAGTCGGGTGGAGCGGTCTCGCACCAACTATTAGGACTTCTGGCAAGCTTAAGCTGTCGGTTAGAGAAACAGTGTCCTTGAAGCTGAAATGCTTTATGACTTCTGACAAGGGGGGGATCTCCTGATGAGGTTTGCTAGAATCCATTTTTAATTTTTTATCTCATTATTAAGTTATCTTAACTAATTGATATTGAATTTAAAGTCCTCCAGTAGATGTGCCGTCATCTCTGAATGTAATGCCTCCGTCTTCTAATCCTTTAATTGTAAATAATCTGAATTCCCCAGTTCTTGTATTTATTCGATTGTTTTTAGGAGAGGAGAATTGAGTATTCAATCTACTGAAAATTAAGAAATCTTCATAATTCTGAATCCACATTGATTCATCACCAGTATTATGGTCCATTCCTTTATCGTACCTAAAACCATTACTGATAGGCCCATAACCATCAACTCTTGTTAGTCTATGAGAATTCATGTTGGCTACTCGTCTCTGTATGGCCCTTGTTTGTTTTGGAGGCAAATGTTGCTCGTAAAAATCCCTTGCTTTCCTTACTATGTCATCATTTCCTCCGATTAGAAGAGGCAATGCTTTTACTATTCCCAGCAAATAAGCATAGGCAAGAGGCTCTTCCCGCTTTTTAACAACAATAGCAGTACCCTCTCTCATCAGCGCATCATGCGTATTATGGAATACCAAGAAATTTCTGTAAAGAATTTCGTGTAACTCTGGCATTGGAATTCCGTCAACTGGAGGTCTTTTTTTCATTCCAAATAGTTGTTTTGGGTTTCCATAGGTTTCTATCAACCATGGATTGTCATTAAAAAGTCTTGTTAGCACATCAAATTGACTGTCGTCATACGTTGGATTTATTTCTCTGGAAATTGCTATTCTGTCAAGAAGCCTTTCTTGAAGCCTTGCCAAGAAGTAATCAGCAGGTTCCTTTTGAGCTCCTGAAATTCCTAATAAAGTTAGGAATGGCACCTGGAAAGGCCCCCCAATGCCATCTTGTTTGTAAGCCTCAAAGTCATATCGGCTGCTTAAGCGCCAAGTGCTTCTGGAGTAAAGATTTTCTTCAATATGTCTCGCTGCATGATCGTCTATACCCATGGCAAAAGCGGCTCCCAAATATAATTCCCTTTTAACCCTTTCGTCAAGACTCATACTATCAAGAAATTCACGAATAAGATTATCTTCATTCTCTACCAGTTTTTTCCTCTCCATTCCTAACTTGTCTTTCAATCGCTTCATCTCCACATGTTCCGGTGAATCTGACATTACGCTTTCATCCAGACATAAATATGCCCTAGATGCCTTTTTGAAGTTTCTTTCTAATTTTTTTAGTTTATTGGGATCTTCCAAATCATCATGCCTCCACAGTGCAATAACAAATCTATAATCAGTAACCATGCGATGCGCATCATCATATGGCAGTGCTGTCAATGCAGAAATTTCTTCTGTTACTTCCTGTGATATCCCGTAATGAATATCCTTCATTAATTCTGGATGCCTTTTAAATAAACCACCCATTTTTCTTGTATGTCCTCTATGTATGTCTGTACTTCTACGATCCGAGAAATCTATGAGAGCCCTTTGATATTCCGGAAACAATCGCTGGATTTCAGGGTCTGTTTGAACCAAATAGCCTAACTTTTCACCCCAGGGTGTAACTACATAATTTCCAGATTCTTGGTTTGGGTTACCACTTGGATAAGAAAAATTTGGAGGTGCAAAAGTGTGCACTCTTCTAACTAATTCCATGCCTTGTCTAGCAATTCCTCTACCAAATTCAGCAACACTATTCATTGGTATATTCAAAACCCTATACAATTCATCTATACCAATCGATACTACCATAGTTTACCTTTTACTCCACTTTCGAGTCAATCATCTATCTCATCTTTATCGCCTCTTCAAGAATCTAATTGATGAGCACCCTTGTTTTGCAGATGATGTTTTCTTCATTTAAAAATTTATCTGTATTTGGCGGCAGAAATTCTATATAAAGTATATAGAAACTGTGATTTTAAATTAATTTTCATCAATCTATTATCTTATTTTCAATAATAACGCTTATTTTGCTCTTTTTTTCCTTTAAAAATCCAACTAATTCTCTATTAAAGTCAAATGCAGTCTTATTCGACCTTATCGCAAAAGTCCTTTCAGATACGAAATCAGTCTTTCTGATGACGAATTCTTTGTTGCTGTTAAAATTTGGGTTAAGCTCTGCTTTAATTATTTCTTCAATTTTTTTTTGTTTTTTGTTTTTTGATTTTGATGTAATTGTTATTGAAATTCTTTTATTGTTATTCTTGATTGATTTAATAAAATTCTTTAATTCACTTGACTCAAAATCAGCATTAATACCAACAATGCAATCCCCTTTTAGGCTAACTTCTTTGTCTTTTGTAAACTCTAATGTTGTTTTATGGGTTGCCAAAATGTTTGGATGCCCATAAGCATTGAATTTATATTGCATTTTATTATTTTTATTTTTTCAATAACAAATTAAAAAGTCACTTTACCAGCAAACTCTGCAAATAATCCTTCTTCATTTTAAAGCCCTTTTTCTTAGTCAATTTTTCTATACCATTGACAAAATTGCTGCCGTATTGGGCAGCCTGCTTCTTGCGCCATGCAAACTCTTTCTTTAATCCTATAAATTCTGCAGCTTCTCTCACTATTATTTTCTTGCCGCTTTTGTCAAGCTTTAACATAGGATGGATATTCATGCCGACTTTTATCAAATCCTTGTCTAAAAATGGTGCTCTTATATCCAAGCCAAGATACTTTGCAATTGTAAAATCTCTTATTAAATCCCTGCTCCACATATTTTTCAGGCCATTCCAGCATTCTTTATGCAGTGCCTCAAAATTATTTCCTTTTAACGCATCCTCATGTCTCTTGTAGCCGGCAAATATTTCCTCACTTCCCAAGCCGCCAAATAATATATTATTGCCGTCGGCTGATGCCAATTTTCCCGCAGCATATAAAACGGAGCCAACACTTGCCTTAACAATGTCGGCATCATTCAGCAATTTGACTGAATTTTTCAGAATATTTTCAAATTCCTCCAATCTCAGAATTTTGTATTTGAATTTGAATCTGTATTCATTTGCAACTTTTTGGGCCCATACCAAATCATCAGAGTTTTCAATGCCTACAGTGTAGCAGGTGAAGTCGCATTTAAGCTGTTTGGCAACAAATGCGATTAATGAGCTGTCAACTCCGCCTGAAAACAATATTCCAAATTTTGGCGCAATCCTTTTCCTAATTGCCTGCACGATTGCTTCAGCCAATTCCCTTTTAGCTCTCTCATTATTGGTCTCAAGATTATCAAAATCGTTTTCCAGCCCTTTCACAAACTTTATCCACAGGTCCTCTGGAAGCAATTTGCCTTCTTTAACTATCCCCAAAAATTGCGTCATGGATTGTCTTTTTTGTTTGGGTTTAAAAATTTTTAGTTAGAAGAATATAAATATTACAAACTTAGGAAAGGATTAAAGGAAAATTTCTTGGGAAACACTTAAATACTTACCGTTTTCCTTATCTTTGATGGCAAAAGAAACAAGCAAGGACGAGCAGATTGGCTTCCATAAGGGGGCTTTGACAACCCTTGCAAAGGAAAGGGAAGAAATGCTCAAAATATTGTCAATTGTAGAGCAGCTAATGCAGATGCATATAAAGAGTTTGCAGGAGCTGGGTGTAGATCTTCAAAAGGAAACCCAGCAATCAAAGACAAAAAAGCCAATTGAGGATGTTTTAAGGTAATCGCTAAATGGCGTTATATTAACTTTTCCTGCGACCTAATCCATTTTCAATGAAAATAATACGATTAACCAACCGAAATCCCCTTTTGAGAATTTACCCAAATATTTTCATTAAAACTTAGGATTTTTCATAGGTTTATGTTTTTCAGTTCAGAGTTTTGAGTTTTCTAAACAACAACAAAATCGCATTAACTAAATCAAAAAAATCAATTGACCCGCCGCCACTCACCCCACCGCACACCCAAATGGTTACTTCCTTAGAATAACCCATTGATTATCTTCCGAAATAGATATTCCAGTAAATCCAATAGAATTTGCTAAAGTTACAAATCTTTCATAAGGTAATGTTGGCTTTTCCTGTTTTATAGTGTACAGAATCTCTCTTTTAGAAAAGATACCCTTCTTTCTATAATAAGTTAATTCCCTAATCGCTCTATCTGTCTCTTGTTTTCTTTTCATTGCAAAATATAAGTTGTCATTAATCTTGACCTTTTTCATCAGTCTTTGAGTTCCAATTAAGAATAAACCACCTTTTTTAAGGGCATTGAAGACTTTGTTTAATCCATGTTCTAAAAATTCATTTGTAACTATTGCAAATAGTTCAAAGATTAGTTTATTTCTTCCAAGTATTGTAAACATGAAAAGCCCACTTTCTATGAATATTAAATCAAACGTATTATTTCCTAAATCATATTCGAAAAAATTTGCACGAATTATCTTACCTCGTGCTTCAGGACATCGAACTAATGCTTCTTGTATCATTGCTGGGTCAAATTCTATTGATATTACATTGTATCCCATTCGAATAAGCCTTCTCATAATAGGTGCAGTTCCACACCCTATTTCTAACAAATTAGCATTTCTATGCGTAAGGCGTGTTATTGACTCTGCTTTTTTTTGGTTGTCTCTGGAATTTTCAGAAAATGTATCACAAGTAAAGTAATACAAATAACCGTTAAAAATGAAATCTGCAAATTCTTTCATTAAGTATTCAAATCTCTCAAACCATTCTTCAATTCCCCAATTTTCAATTTCTCTTTTTTGAAAATTTTCATCTGCTTTAAGGATAGAAATCAAAGCCCCTATCTTCTCTAAATATTGTCTAAATCTGCCTCTGTCCATATTTATAGAATTATAAAGGAGATTTGTTATTCGAATAATGTTAAGTGTTTCATCCCAAATATTTGCTTTATCTTCTTTTACTTTTGAGGTTATCTTCTGTGCTAATTCATTTATTTGTGCAAGATTAGTGAATATTCTATCTCTTAACTCTTCCATTCTCATAACTTCAATCTGAATCTTTATAAAAATATCGCATAATAAAAAAGTCCGTCTAATGCCTAACGACTTTACACTCGAAAAATGGAGTTTCTCTTCACAGCTCCGTTCAAAATGAGATTTTATACAAACATTTGGCAAAACTCTAGTCATAAGCATAATCATGATGCTTAAATTTCAGAAATACAACTTCATTACCGTTGATTTCAAATACCGCAACAAAAGAACCAATATGGGCTGCCCTCTTCCCTTTTAACTCGTACTTTTTGACAGGATAATGCTCTGGATTTTTCAAAATTTCGTCAATCTTTTTGTGTAGTCTTTCCAGCAGAATTTTATCTTTCTTGATATCTTTAACATCATTTAAGAAAGGTTTAGTTATTATTTCCTTATAAGCCATCTTTATTACAAAGAATCAAAAAGTTTCCTTCTTTCTTCAGAAGTCTTAACTCTCACAAA
>ERZ1292645.275-Hain-H14-02um-R2-275-length-20346-cov-6_pt1 | contig 20346 bp, 22 predicted proteins | sample MGYA00564401_ERZ1292645 | MGnify/ENA primary metagenome ERZ1292645 (study PRJEB36523, sample SAMEA6512644) | groundwater metagenome | collected 2019-01-09 | study: AquaDiva: Metagenomics assemblies of 32 groundwater samples | reverse complement strand
TGCCTTGGCGACCGTAAGGGTCACCGATTTTCTCGCCGGCGCTTTTCTCGGGGCAAATCCTCTGACCGGGCTGATTCGAGGATTTGGATTAACGGCCTTGGACAGCTGCCGACCGGCGCGGAGTTTTTTTGCGCGGCGCATGATCTTCGGCCCCTCCGCAATGCCGTGAGCGCTTGTGACGAGTGTTTGCGAAACGCAACAGCCTCGATGTTTTTTCGCAACGGAACGAGTTAGAATTCGCTCCCCTCGCATAGCCTTCAATCATTTGTCCTGATGCAGCTCGGCGCCCACGTGTTGCGCAACGGCTTGTTCGTCGCCCCGATGGCGGGCGTCACCGACCGGCCGTTCCGCACACTCTGCCGGCGCTTCGGCGCCGGTCTTGCGGTCTCCGAGATGGTTTCCTCGCGCCCCGAGCTGCGCGATACGCCCAAGTCACGGCAGCGACGCGAGCACGCCGGGGAGTCCTCGCCGGTCGCGGTGCAGGTCGCCGGTGCCGATCCCGCGGCGATGGCCGAGGCTGCCCGCGCCAATGCCGGTGAGGGCGCCCAGATCGTCGACATCAACATGGGCTGCCCTGCGAAGAAGGTGTGCAACGTGGCGGCCGGATCCGCCCTGCTCTCGGACGAGGCGCTCGTCGGGCGCATTCTCGACGCGGTGGTGGCCGCGGTCGAGGTGCCCGTCACGCTCAAGATCCGCACCGGTCCGACTCCGGAGCGCAGGAACGCGGTCCGCGTCGCCAGAATCGCCGAAGCCGCCGGCGTCAGGCTGCTCGCGGTCCATGGCCGTAGCCGCAGCTGCGGCTTCCGCGGCGAGGCCGAGTTCGGAACCGTCGCCGAGGTCAAGGCGGCCGTGCGTATCCCGGTGATCGCCAACGGCGATATCGGCACGCCCGAGGAAGCCGCGCGCGTGCTCGCACTCACCGGCGCCGACGGCATCATGATCGGCCGCGCCGCCCACGGCCGCCCCTGGATATTTCGGGAGTTCCTGTATTTTTTGAATGAAGGAAAAAAACTTCCACCCCCCGCGCCGGCAGAAATGCGAGCGGTCGTGCTCGAGCACCTCGAGGGGCTGTACGAGCTCTATGGCGATGCGCTCGGCGCGCGCATCGCGCGCAAGCACATCGGCTGGTATACGCGGGGATTTCCCGGCGGCGAAGCCTTTCGCCGCCAAGCCAACGCCATCGAGTCCGCCGCGGCGCAGCAGGTCGCGGTCGGGGAATTCTTCGACAGGCTGGAGGAATGACACGCCATAACGAACTCGCCGAGGCCGTGAGGCGGTCCCTGGAGCGCTACTTCAGGGACATGGACGGCGAAAAGCCGACCGCGATCTACGACATGGTCCTGAAGAACATCGAGCGGCCGATGATCGAGACCGTGCTCGGCAAGGCCGAAGGCAACCAGAGCGCCGCAGCCGCGATGCTCGGCATCGACCGCAACACCCTGCGCAAGAAAATCCAGCAGCTGCGGATCAAGGCGTGAAGGTCGCGCGGGCGCTGGTCAGCGTCTCGGACAAGTCGGGGGTGGTCGAATTCGCGCGCGCCCTCGCCGCGCTCGGCGTCGCGCTCGTTTCGACCGGCGGCACCGCCAGGCTGCTGCAGAAGGAAGGGCTGCGCGTCACGGAAGTGTCGGCGCTGACGGGCTTTCCGGAGATGCTCGACGGGCGCGTCAAGACGCTGCATCCGAAGATCCACGGCGGCATCCTGGCGCGGCGCGATTCGCCCAGCCACCTGGCGCAGCTGAAAGCAGCGGGCATCGAGCCGATCGACCTGGTCGTGGTCAACCTCTACCCGTTCCAAGCGACCGTGGCCGACCCGGATTGCCGCCTTGAGGACGCGATCGAGCAGATCGATATCGGCGGCCCGGCGCTGCTGCGCGCCGCGGCCAAGAACCACGCCGGCGCGGCGGTGGTGGTCGACCCGGTCGACTACCAGCGCGTTCTCGAGGAGATCCGCGCCACGGGCGGGCTCGAGGAGGCAACGCGTTTCGCGCTCGCAAGGAAAGCCTTCGCGCACACCGCCGCCTATGACGGCGCGATCGCGAACTATCTGTTCTCGCTCGATGCGCAGCTCAGGCGGCGCGCCTTTCCCGAGGTTCTCAGCCTTCAGTTCCACAAGCTGCAGGACATGCGCTACGGCGAGAACCCGCACCAGTCGGGGGCGTTCTACCGCGACGCGCGCCCGGTCGCGGGCGGGCTCGCCGGCTTGCACCAGCTCCAGGGGAAGGAGCTTTCCTACAACAACGTCGCCGACGCCGACGCGGCTTGGGAGTGCGTGAAGGGCTTCGCCGAGCCCGCCTGCGTCATCGTCAAGCATGCCAACCCCTGCGGCGCGGCCATCGGCGAGAATCTTCTCGCGGCCTATCGCAAGGCGTTCAGGACCGACCCGGTGTCGGCCTTCGGCGGCGTCCTCGCATTCAATCGGGCGCTCGACCGCTCGAGCGCGGAGGAGATCGGCCGGCAATTCGCCGAGGTGATCGTCGCGCCGCGCATCGAGCCGAACGCGCGCGAGTCGCTCGCCGCGAAACAGAACCTGCGCCTGCTCGAGGTGCCACTTGCGCACGGGACGCAGGACTACGACCTGAAGCGCGTCGGCGGCGGCCTGCTGGTGCAGAGCAGCGATGCGAAGGTCCTGCAGAGAAAGGACCTGAAGGTCGCATCGAAGAAACAACCGGGCGACTCGCAGTGGCCGGACCTGATGTTCGCCTGGCAGGTGGTGAAATTCGTGAAGTCGAATGCGATCGTATTCTGCCGTGATGGCGCCACCGCGGGCATCGGCGCCGGCCAGATGAGCCGTGTCGACAGCGCGCGCATCGCCGCGATCAAGGCGCACAACGCCGGCTTGTCGCTCGCCGAGTCGGTCGTCGCCTCCGATGCCTTTTTTCCTTTCCGCGACGGCCTGGACGCGGTGATCGACGCCGGCGCCACGGCGATAATCCAGCCCGGTGGCAGCGTGCGCGACGAGGAAGTGATCGGCGCCGCCGACGAGCGCGGCGTCGCCATGGTGTTCACGGGAATCCGGCACTTCAGGCACTGATGAAGCTGCTCGTCATCGGCTCCGGCGGTCGCGAGCACGCGCTCGCCTGGAAGCTCGCGCAGAGCCCGCGCGTGCAGAAAGTGTTCGTCGCCCCCGGCAACGGCGGCACCGCGACCGAGCCCGGGCTGGAGAATGTTGAAATTTCTTCGTCCGCGGATTTAATAGACTTTTCAAAAAAAGAGCATATACAGCTTACGGTTGTGGGACCCGAGGCGCCGCTCGCTGCCGGGATCGTCGACGCTTTTCGCGACGCAGGACTGAGAATCTTCGGACCGGTTGGCGCCGCTGCGCAGCTCGAGGCTTCGAAGGATTTCGCCAAGCGGTTCATGCTGCGCCACGGGCTGCCGACCGCGCGCCACGCCACCTTCGCGCGCGCGACCGAGGCCAAGGCCTACGTCGAGCAGCAGGGCGCGCCGATCGTGGTGAAGGCCGACGGCCTCGCCGCGGGCAAGGGCGTCGTGGTCGCGGCATCGGTCGAAGAGGCGATCGCGGCGATCGATACCATGCTCCTCGAGCGCCGCCTCGGCGAGGCCGGCGCGCGCGTCGTGATCGAGGAGTTTCTCGAAGGCGAGGAAGCGAGCTTCATCGTGATGTCGGACGGCGTAAGCGCGCTGCCGCTCGCGACCAGCCAGGACCACAAGCGCCTCAAGGACGGCGACCGCGGCCCGAACACCGGCGGCATGGGCGCTTATTCTCCGGCGCCGGTGGTCACGCCCGAGCTGCACGCGCGCGTGATGCGCGAGATCATCCAGCCGGCGATCGCCGGCATGGCCAGGGACGGCACGCCTTACCTCGGCTTCCTCTACGCCGGCCTGATGATCGACAAGGCAGGCAACCCGAAAACGCTCGAATTCAACTGCCGCCTGGGCGATCCGGAGGCGCAGCCGATCCTGCTGCGACTCAAATCGGACCTGCTGGCGCTGATCGAGCACGCGCTCGACGGAACGCTCGACCGCGCCACGGCCGATTGGGACCGCCGCTCCGCGCTCGGCGTGGTGCTCGCCGCGGCCGGCTATCCGGGGGAGCCGCGCAAGGGCGATGCGATCGAAGGGCTGCCAAGTCCGGCCGAGGACTGCCGCGTATTCCACGCCGGCACCCGGCTCGAGGGCAAGCGCGTCGCCACCAACGGCGGGCGGGTGCTGTGCGTCACCGCGCTCGGCGACTCGCTGAAAATGGCGCGCCGCCGCGCCTACGAGGCGGCGGAGTCGATCCGCTTCGACGGCATGCAGCTCAGAAAAGACATCGGCCACCGCGTGCTGAGACGCGACTGAGGCACGCGTGGACCTCCGGCCCGTTCGCGACTACTTCACCGCACTGCAGGCGCGCATCGTCGCGGCGCTCGAGACGCTGGAGGGCGCGCCGTTCGCCGCGGACCGCTGGGAGCGCGCCGAGGGCGGTGGCGGCAACACCTGCTACCTGGAGGAAGGCGGCCTGTTCGAGCGTGCCGGAGTCGCCTTCTCGCACGTCTCGGGCAGCAAGCTGCCGCCTGCCGCGTCGGCCACGCGCCCGCAACTCGCCGGGCGGCGCTACGAGGCGATGGGGCTGTCCCTGGTGTTGCACCCGCGCAATCCCTATTGCCCCGCGGTGCACCTCAACGTCCGATTTATTTGCTCCGGCTCCGCCTGGTGGTTCGGCGGCGGCATGGATCTTACGCCTTACTACGGGTTCGAAGAGGACGCGCGGCACTTCCACGCCACCTGCAAGCGGGCGCTCGAGCCCTTCGGCGCCGATCGGCACGCGCGCTACAAGAGGTGGTGCGACGAGTACTTCTTCCTGAAACACCGCGATGAGCCGCGCGGCGTCGGCGGCATCTTCTTCGACGACCTCGCCGAGCCCGACTTCGACAGCTGTTTCGCGCTGCTGCGCTCGGTCGGCGACCACTTCATCACCGCCTACACCCCGATCCTCGAGCGCCGCCGCGCGACCCCATTCGGCGAGCGCGAGCGCGCCTTCCAGGCCTACCGCCGCGGCCGCTACGTCGAATTCAACCTGGTCTACGACCGCGGCACGCTCTTCGGCCTGCAATCGGGCGGCCGCGCTGAGTCGATTCTGATGTCGCTGCCGCCCGCCGTCACCTGGCGCTACGACTGGACCCCCGAGCCGGGCTCGCCCGAAGAAAAGCTCTACACCGACTTCCTGCGGCCGCGGGACTGGGTTTGAGAGCCTCGTTGCTTGCGGTGTGCCCGCGCGAGGCGTTCGAGGGTACCGCCACGAAACGGAGAAACTCGCCTTAACTTGCCGCGTTTGGTCGTGAACTTGACGATCGTCGCGGTCGGGCGAAGAAGCTTCTTGATGCTTTCTGCAGCCGCTCTGCGCTTGAACAGCGTCCCGCCCGAAGGGTCGTTCTGCGCAAACATATCGTCCGACACGTTGTAGTACAGGATGAACTTGCGACCGTACTCGGAGGCGATCGAGTAGCGGATCGGGTCATCCATGTCCTTGATGCGCCGCTTCAAATCCCTCAGCTGCGCAGGCGTCAGATCCCAGTCGCCGCCGCGGGACACGCGCCGCTTCCGACGGGACATTAAACCGCGACCGTGTGGACTTTGCCCGGGAGCTTGCTGAGGAGAAGCTCTTTGAGCTCGACTTTGGCGCTGGCGTTATCGATGTCGATTCCAACAAGATTGCCGCTGGCGTCGTAATCGAGATTCACCCCCTCCGAGATCTCCCGCGTTTCCACGCTCGGCCGTTCAGAGAGATCGATATAGAGGGAATCGGTCTCGGGGTGGTAGTTGAGCTTCATGGCTTGAACCGTCGATCAGGGAAGGCGTTGTGGATGGTCACTTTATCCTCAAGCGTGACTACCCTCAAGTATCGGCCCTCGAACTCCGGAACTGCTGCCCAAAAGCGGTGGCGATTGCCCTCCTGCGGCTCAGTCCGGATCGCGCTTTCTAGCACGCTTCATACCGGCACTGACGGGTGCACGACGAGCAGCGCTTCGGACTCCAGGACAAAATCGAAACATCACAGGACCTCCGCGGCACGGCGAAAATGCTTCTGCGCCTCGGCGGCGCGCCCGTCGCGCTCGGCAAGACGCGCCAGCTCGAGGTGCGCGGCGCGCGACTCGCCGAACGAAAGGCTGGCCTCGAGGTAATTCTGCGCCTTGCCCCACAGCGCGGCGTCGGCGCACAGCCGGCCAAGCGTGGCGAGCAGTTGCGGGTCGTCGGCATGGTCGCGCAGCCAGCGCTCGGCGCGCTCGATGCGCAGCCGCGCCTCCTCCTGCATTTTCTGGGTTTCCAGCCTGGGAATATCGCGGTAAAGCAAAACCAGCGCCGCATTCCACTCGGCGCCCAGGCTGCGCTCGATCAGCTCGCGCGCGAGCGCCGCGTCGCCGAGCGCGGCGGCATGGCGCGCCGCCGCCGCCGCGACCCGCGGATGCGCGAGGTCGGCCGCCGAGATGCGCCGCAGGCGCGCCTCGAGCGAGGCCCGCTCGCCCGACTCGCGCGCGAGCAGCTCGATATGCGCCTGCACCCGGTGCTCTTGCGCGATCGCGGGCGGCAGCGCACCGCGCTTGGCGAGCATGCCGGCGAGCCGGAGCACTTCCTCCCAGTTTTGCGCGCCGCGCTCGGCACGCAGCAGCATGCGCGCGGTCGCGATCTGCCTCGGGCCGGTGCCGTGCAGGCTGCGCAGCGCATCGCGCGCCCCGACGAAGTCCCGCTCATCGAGCGCCATCTCCGCCTGCGACAGCAGCCGCGCCGCGTGCAGCGACTCGCCCGCCTCGCCTGCGCGCTCGAGCCACTGGTCGCGGCGCTCGAACTCGCGCAGCTGGTGCGCGGCGCGCGCGGCGACCAGCGCCGCGAGCCCGGGTGCGGCGCCCGCCTCCCAGGCGAGCGTGGCCTCCTTCTCGGCGCGCGCAAAACGGCCCTCGAAATAGCCCTGCAGCGCCGCGGCGAGCGCCGCCTGCGCCTGCTCGCGGCGGCGCCGCGCGCGGAACGCGCGCACGTAGTCGGGAAGCGCGAGGGTGTGGCCGATCAGCCGCACCGCCAAGTACAGGAGCGCGAACGCCGCGGCCGTCGCCAGCGCGAACAGCAGCAGCGAGAGCTCGACGCGCCAGGGCGGATAGACGATGAGCGCGTAGCCCTCGCCGACGCGCCCGGCAAGCGCGAGCGCCACCGCCGCGGCGAACACCGCAACCAGCCAGAAGAGCGCGCGCATCAGCCGCTGCGCTCGCGCCGCGCCTTGAAGCCGCGCACCGCCTCGAGGCTGTCGGCGATCGACGGCGGCTCGAAGCTGATCGAGGCGGCGGAAAGCTGCTTCAGCTGCGCGAGCGCGCCCTGCGAAGGCTTGGCGCGGGCGTCAAAGTAGCGCTGGATCCAGCGCTGCGCCACTCGCAGGTCCTCGCGGTAGCCCGCCTCGTCGCGCGTAAGCAGCGCGACGCGCGCGTTCAGCAGCCGCAGCTTCAGGTTCTCGCGCAGGAAATACGCCTGCGGCGGCGGCACCAGGGGCGGCTCCGGCGATTCGACCTTCCTCACGACCACCAGCTGGCGCAGCTCCTTCCAGACTTCGCCGCCGAGGCGCGCCAGAAAACCCTCCTCGGCGGCGGCTGCCTTGGCCGCGTGCGCGGCTGCAGAGCGTTCAACGCGCTCATCGAATGCAAGCGGCAGGGCGTCCACGGCCGCGACCAGGCGATCGAGCGCGAGGCTGAGGCCGGGAACGTCCAGCGCCGGCAGCGACTTCAGGCGCTCGATGTCGCGCGCCAGCGCCCGGCGCACCGGAAGGAACTGCGGCCGGTCGGCGCGCGACAGGCGGCTCTCCGCGAGCTGCAGCGCGAGCAGCGCGGCGCGCACATTGCCCGAGAGCTGCAGCTGCTGCTGCGCAATCGCCAGCACCTGCTCGATCTCGGCGAGCTGCCACTCGTCGCGGTTGCGCGCCAGCTCCTGGTAGAGCGCCTCGAGCGCCATCTGCTGGCTCTGCGATTCGGCGAGGCGCGTCTCGAGCGCGCCGAGCTTGGCCTGGGTCTCGCGCAACGCCTCCTGCGCCTGGCGCGCGAGCGAGCGCGCCTCGCGGCTTTCGGACTCGATGTCGCGCAGGCGCCGCGCCAACTCATCCTGCGTTGCACCGATGCGGCTGCGCGTGTCCAGCCAGAGCGCGGTGACTACTGCGGCGAGCACGATGAGGGCGACGGCGAAGACGCGTAGCCGCGCGCGCGGCCGCGCATTGTCCCGCGAAACGTCGGTCGAAGGCTCGTCCATGCAAGGTCTTTTAGCGTGCGCCACCGAAGTATGCAACCAGCGCCGCCGCCATCTCCGCGTCGCCCGGCCCCGCGACCATCACCTCGCGCACGCCGAGGCGCGCCGCCTCCGCGGCGACGCGCGGGTGCGGAACGAAGAGCGCGGTCTGCAGCAGCCGCCTCGGCCCGCCGAGCATCTCGACCAGGTTCGCCAGCCCCTCGCCCGATGACACCGTGACCGCGTCGACCGCGGCGCGCGACCAGGCGGCGAGCAGCGGCGCGGCGCCGCCCTCGGGCCGCGCCCGGCGATAGCACGCGGCGTACTCGACGCGCGCCCCGCGTGCCGCGAGCGTCTCGCCAAGAAGCTCGCGGCCTCCTTCGCCGCAAAAGATCACCGCCCGCTTGCCGGCGAGCTCGGCGAGCTCGGGCAGGGCAAGCAGCGCCTCGCTGTCGGCGGGCGCCGGCGGCGCGAGCACCCGCGTCAATCCGCGACGCTCCAGCTCACCGCGGCTTCCCTGCCCGAGCGCCGCGACCTCGAGCGCGGCCGGCCAGGGCCTGCCGCCGCGCCGTGCGCCCAGCAGGCCCAGCGCCCTCTCGACCGCGTTGCGGCTGACGAACACCGCGATGTCGAAGGTCTCGAGCCGGTCGGCGATGGCGAAGAACGGTTCCAGGTCGGAAAGCTCGCGGATCTCGATCGCCGGATGGCACAGCGGCTCGCCGCCCGCGGTCCGGATCAGCGCCGCGAGAGCTTGCGCCTGGCCGCTCGGACGCGTCACCAGGATCCGCTTGCCGGCCAGCGGCGCCGCGCTCACGGCGAGAGTGCCGAGATTATTTCGGTGGCCCCTCGATCGCGCAGCAAGCCGGCCACCCGCAGGCCGAGCGCCTCCGGGTCCGAGGCCTCGCCCTCTCCTTCGGCGCGCGCGACCCGCTTGCCGTCGGGCGAGGCGACGAGCGCGCGAAGCCTCAGCCTTTCGCCGGCGAGCTCCGCATAGGCGCCGAGCGGAATCGCGCAGTTCCCGCCCAGCGATCGGTTCACCTGACGTTCCGCGCGCACGCAGACGCTGGTTTTCCTGTCGTTCAGAACATCCAGAAACTTCAAAAGATCGACGCGCGCCGCAAGGCATTCGATACCGAGCGCCGCCTGACCCGCCGCCGGCAGGCTCTCCTCTACCGAGAGGTAGCTGCGGATGCGCGCTTCCAGCCCGAGGCGCTTGAGGCCCGCCGCGGCGAGCACGATCGCCGCGTAGTCGCCGCGGTCGAGCTTGGCGATGCGCGTCTCGACGTTGCCGCGCAAAGGCAGGATCTTGAGCGCCGGGTAACGCGCCGTGATCTGGGCCTGGCGGCGCAGGCTCGAAGTTCCAACGTTCGATCCAGGAGGCAGCACTGAAAGATTCTCAAAATAATATGAAACAAAGGAGTCGCGCGGGTCTTCCCGCGCCAGGATTGCGGCAAGCGCAAATCCCACCGGGAGCTCCGCCGGCAGGTCTTTCATCGAGTGCACCGCGAGCTCGGCGCGACCCTCGGCAAGCGCCGTCTCCAGCTCCTTGATGAACAGGCCCTTGCCTCCCTCCTTGGCGAGCGAGGCATCGGCGAGCTCGTCGCCGCGCGTGGAGAGCGCGAGCAGCTCGACGCGCAACCCGGCGTGCAGCGCCTCGAGGCGCGACTTCACGTGACCCGCCTGCCACAAGGCCAGGCGGCTGCGCCGGGTGGCGATCGTGAGCCGCATCCTCGTCCCCTGCGTCACTCCTTCGCCTCGGGCAGCACCCCCTTGACGGCGGGCCACTGGCGCCGGCTCACCGGGAGGCGTTCGGCGATTCCCTCGAGCACCACGTTCCAGTGCGGCTCCTCCTCGCCGCCGCCGGCGCGCTCGAAGCCGCGGATCGCGCCGCGCGCCACCAGGCAGTTGCGGTGCACGCGCACGAAGCGCTCGGCGAATTCGCGCTCGATTGCGACCAGCGGCTCCTCGATCAGGTGCTCGCCCGAGTGCGTGCGCAGCGTCACGTATTTCAGCTCCGCCTTCAAATACACCACCTCATTCACCGGCACCAGCGCGATCCGGTTGCGCTCGGCGACCGAGAAGTATTCGCGCGCCCCGGTGGCCGCGCGCTCCAGCCGTTCGCGCGCCGCCGGTCCCGCGGCCAGCGCCTTCCTGAGCGCGCTGGCGAGGCGCGCGGCGCGCACCGGCTTCATCAGGTAGTCGAGCGCATTCAGCTCGAAGGCCTCGACCGCGTGGCGGTCGTGGGCGGTAACGAATACGATTGCCGGGGCGTCGGGCAGCCCGCAGAGGTGGCGCGCCAGCTCGAGGCCTCCCATGCCCGGCATCTGGACATCGAGCAGCAGCACTTGCGCCCCGCTGCCCGGCAGGCGCTCGAGCGCCTCGAAGCCGTTGGCCGACTCGCCGACGACCTTCGAGGCCAGCTCGCCCCGGATATCGGCGAGCAGTTCCTTGAGGCGCGTGCGCGCGGGTTCCTCGTCGTCGGCGATGAAAACCCGCAACTCGCCGGTCTGCGCCGTCATGCGGCCCCCGAGCGATAGGGGATCTCGATCTCCACCAGGTAGCGCGTGCCCTCGACGCGGGACTCGAGCCGCGCCTCGGCGTCGAAGAACAGCATCAGCCGCTCGCGGATGTTGTCGAGCGCCATGCGGTTCCCGGCGCGGCCCGCGGCGTCTCGCGTCGCTTGTCCCGCATGATAGGGATTCTCGATCCGTGCCAGCACGCGCTCGCCGCGCCGCTCGATGCGCACCAGCACGTCGCTGGTGCCGGTCCCGGGCTCGACCCCGTGGTAGACCGCGTTCTCGAGCAACGGCTGCAGGACCAGCGCCGGCAGGAGCGCATCCACCGGCGCGCCGTCGATCTCCCAGGAAAGGCGCAGCCGCTCGCCCAGGCGCAGCTGCTCGATCGCCGCGTAGCGCTCGAGCAGCGCGATCTCGTCGGCCAGTCTTACCAGGCTTCGGCCGTCGGACAGGAGCGCGCGGAACAACTCCGCCAGGTCCTCCAGCGCGTGCTCCGCGCGCCTGGCATCGCGCCGGATCAGCGCCAGCACCGCGTTCAGGCTGTTGAACAGGAAATGCGGCCGGATGCGCGCCTGCAGCGCCTGCAGCCGCGCCTCGGCGAGCGCCGGCGAATAGGCTTTCATGTGCAGCCGCAGATAGGCGAGCACCACGGCGGCGGTCGCCGCCGCGATCACCAGCGCACGCGCGAAACCGTCGGCCGTAAACCCGACCAGCGCCAGATGCGTCGCCGCCGCGAGCGTCACCACGAGCGCGATCACCATTGCACAACCGCGCCAGTACGGCATGCGCAGCAGCCACGGCGCCACGGCATAGAGCAGCAGCAGGCTCGCCACCAGCGGCGGCTCGAACAGCGCGGCGGTGCGCACGAACGCATCGAGGGTCTTGCCCCACCCGGGCTCGGCAAGCAGTGCAGAGCTCAGCGCGAGCAGGTTCACCGCGACCAGGACGCGTGCCGTGACACCGAGGTTGCGGAAGTCTGGAAGGGCGTCTGCTTCCGGGTTTTGCCTTATACTTGCCATTGTTAGCGAGCGGTCTTCAACCGCATTCTATTCCCAGCATTTTATTCCGTATGCCAGCTACGGCGTCGAAGCACCGCAAGAAAGCGCGGCCGTGGTCGGGCCGGTTCGCCGAGCCCGTCGATGCGCTGGTCAAGCGCTTCACCGCTTCGGTTTCCTTCGACCGGCGCCTCGCGCCGCATGACATCGCGGGCTCGCTCGCGCACGCCCGCATGCTCGCCGCCTGCGGCGTGATCGGGCGCGCCGAGCTGGCCGCGATCGAGCGCGGCCTGGCGCGGGTGCGCGCCGAAATCCGCGGCGGAAAGTTTGCCTGGTCGGGCGAGGATGAGGACGTGCACTCGAGCATCGAGCGCCGGCTGGTCGAGCTGGTCGGCGATCCCGGCAAGCGCCTGCACACGGCGCGCTCGCGCAACGACCAGGTGGCGACCGACGTGCGGCTCTGGCTGCGCGAGGAGATCGACGCCATCCGCGCACGGATCGCGACGCTCGCCGGCGCGCTGCTTGCCCTCGCGGGGCGACACGCGGCGCTGGTGATGCCCGGCTTCACGCACCTGCAAGTCGCGCAGCCGGTGACTTTCGGCCACCACCTGCTCGCCTACGTCGCGATGCTCGAGCGCGACCGGGAGCGGCTTGCCGAGTGCAGAAAGCGGGTCAATGTCCTGCCGCTCGGCGCGGCGGCGCTCGCCGGGACCAGCTTCCCGATCGACCGCGCCCACGTCGCGCGCGAACTGGGTTTCGACGCGATTGCGGAGAACTCCATCGACGCGGTGTCGGATCGCGATTTCGCGATCGAATTCGCGGCCTGCGCCGCGCTCGCCATGGTGCACCTGTCGCGCTTCGCCGAGGAGCTGGTGCTCTGGAGCAGTCCGCGATTCGGCTTCGTCAGGATCGCCGACCGCTTCTGCACCGGCAGCTCGATCATGCCGCAGAAGCGCAACCCGGACGTGCCCGAGCTGGTGCGCGGCAAGAGCGGCCGCGTCTTCGGCCATCTCGTCGGCCTGCTCACGCTGATGAAGGCCCAGCCGCTCGCCTATAACCGCGATAACCAGGAAGACAAGGAAGCGCTGTTCGACACCGTGGATACGCTCAAGGCCTCGCTCGAGGCCTTCGCCGCGCTGGTGCCCGGGATCAGGCCGCTGCCGAAGGCGATGCGCGCCGCGGCGCTGGAGGGCTTCGCGACCGCGACCGACCTGGCAGACTATCTGGTCAGGAAGGGCCTGCCGTTTCGCGATGCGCACGAGGCGGTGGCGCGCGCGGTGCGCGCGGCGGAAAGCGCCGGCTGCGATCTCGCCGCGCTGCCGCTCAAGACCCTGAAGCGCTTCGCGCCGGCGATCGGCAAGGACGTATACCGCGTGCTGACCCTCGAAGGATCGATCGCAAGCCGGGACCACTACGGCGGCACCGCGCCGGCGCGCGTTAGAGCTGCTGTTACGCTAGCCCGAAAGAAACTGCGGTAAGGCCTGCGCCGTGAGCGAAGCGCTCAGGTACCAGCAGATCGGGAAGTATCCGGTCGAGCGGCGGCTGGGCGAGGGCGCGACCTCCGAGGTGTACCTGTGCCACGACCCGTTTGCCGAGCGCGATGTCGCGGTGAAGGTGGTGTCCACCGAATTGTTCAACGACCCCGAGCGCGGCAAGCTCTACAAGAAGCTGTTCGTCACCGAGGCCTCGCTCGCCGGCAAGCTGCAGCACCCGCACATCTGCCAGATCCATGATGCGGTGGCCGACGATAGCCTGCACTACATCGTGATGGAGTTCGTCGACGGCGGCACGCTGGAGAAGTTCTGCGTCCCCGAGAACCTGCTGCCGATCGACCGCGCCGTCGAGATCGTGTTCAAGTGCACCCGCGCGCTCGAGTTCGCGCACAAGATGGGCATCACCCACCGCGACATCAAGCCCGCCAACATCCTCTACGCCGGCGAGACCGACGTCAAGGTGACCGACTTCGGCGCGGCGCTGATCGCGACCGGCGAGTCCACACAGATCTCGGCGATCGGCTCGCCCGCCTACATGTCGCCGCAGCAGGTGAAGGAGCATCCGCTCGACCACCGCACCGACATCTATTCGATGGGCGTGGTGATGTACCACCTGCTCGCGGGCCGGCTGCCGTTCCAGGCCTCGAACAACTTCAGCCTGATCTACCAGATCACCAACGTCGAGCCGCCGCCGCCGTCCTCGTACCGGCCCGAGATCCCGCGGGCGCTGGATGACATCGTGCGCCGTGCCATGGCGAAGGACCTGGAGATCCGCTACGCCGAGTGGGAGGATTTCTCGCTCGATCTCGCCGCGGTCTCCCGCGGCGAGCCGGCGGTCGCGCGCGGCCAGCAGTTCGCCGACTCCGACAAGTTCGAGTCGCTGAAAAAGCTGCCGTTCTTCGAGAAGTTCTCCGACGCGGAGATCTGGGAGGTGGCGCGCATCTCCTCCTGGCGCGGGGCCCAGGCGGGCGAGGTCCTGATGAAGGAAGGCGAGAGCGGCACCTACTTCTGCATCCTGGCCGAGGGCCAGATCAAGGTGACCAAGAAGACGAAGCTGCTCAACGTCCTGCACGCCGGCGAGTGCTTCGGCGAGATGGCATACCTGCAGAAATTCGGCCAGGTGCGCGGCGCGGATGTCACCGTGATGACCGACGCCAAGATCGTCTCGGTGCCGACCGACAAGCTCGCTCAGGCCTCCGACGCCTGCCGCCACCACTTCGACCGCGCCTTCATGGAGATCCTGGTCGAGCGGCTCACCATGGCCAACATCCGGCTTTCGGGCGTCTGAGCGCCGCGCCGCCATTGATTTTCCTGTCCATATGCTAAAATATCTATACACTAGTCTATATCTCAGGAACCCAATGGCCACCCTTACCAAGGTAGTGAAGGTTTTCCGTAATGGCGGTAGCCAGGCAATTAGGTTGCCGAAGGAATTTGCGGTCGACTCCAAGGAAGTGGTGATGCGCAAGGATTTCGGCGTGATTTCGATCCTGCCCCGACGCAAGGGCAATCTGCTGAATCTGCTCAAGGAGATCGGCCCGATTGAACTCGCGGCACGCGATCAACCCGGGTGGACGGACCGTCGCGCGGATGCCGCGCTGCGCCCGGCGCGCAAGAAGCGCGTTCGGTGAACTGGATGTTCGACACCAACGCCATTTCGGCATTGGTGCATCACCGCGCGGGCTGGGAGCAGTTCGCCCGCCGAATTGACGGACTCACTACAGATCAACGTCTGATCTCGACGATCACGCTCTCCGAGCTGCAGACGATGATTGCCAAGGCCAAGGCCCCCGAGGCGAAGAGAATCCTAGTATGGCGGGTGCTGCTCAACTTTCAATTTCTGGATTTCGACGAATTAGCGGCAGTGCATGCGGGCCGAATTCGAGCGTACCTGGAGCCGCGCGGCATCAAGATCGGTCCGATGGATACATTGCTAGCCGCGCATGCATTGAGTATTGGCGCCACCGTAGTTACCGGGAACATGCGGGAGTTTGCGAGGGTGCCCGGTCTCGCGGCGGAAAACTGGCTTCATTAAACGGATAGGCGAATCAATCCGAGACTGCCCGTGCGACGTTCCACGAAATGCCCCTCTTTATGCTACGCGGCCCCGGCGCAGAGTCGCACAATGGCGCTTATGTCGCCTCGCGAGCCGCTATTGGTGAAAAAAGCACCGTACTATTTCAGGGGGGCACGTCACCCCGCTGCTATGTCAAAAGCTCTTCGATAGCAGCCGCGATGCGGAAAAGCCTCCGGTCTTGTCCATTGCGGGCAAATATCATGAGCCCGACCGGCAGGCCGCCTTCGCGCGGCAGGGGTAGCGAGATGGAGCAGAGATTGAAGAAATTGGCAAATGAGGTATTGCGCACAAGTCGCATATTCGCCGCCATGAAGCGCTCATGGGTTGCGACGTCCGCGATCTTCGGGGCGACCGACTGGGTAGTCGGCATCACGAGCGCATCGATATCAACGAGTAGCGCGTCCATTCGTCGTATGAGTGCACGCCGCGCCTGCACCAAGTCGATATAACCGGCGGCGGGAAGGTTGCTCGCGGCTTCTATCCGCAGCCGGATATTCGGATCGAGGTCTGAGCCGCGTCGCTTAAGCCGGTCGCGATGGATCGCGTGTGCCTCCCACCCGATCAGACTCCCTTCGGCATTGACCCGCACCATTTCGTCGAAGATCGGCAGCTTCTCGTTGCCGAGCCTGACGCCCGCCTTGCCGGATCGGTCTAGTGCCGCCGCGAAGCGCGCAGAAACCGTCTCGTCGAGATCAGCGAGCGGCAGCCCCTGCGCGATGCTCAGCCTGAAGCTGTGAAGTGGCGCGGGATCGAGCTGCAGTGCAACCTCGCCCGCCATGATCGCGTCGGCATCGGCGCATTCAACGACCGTGCGCGCCATCGGCCCGACCGAGTCGAGTGAAAATGAGAGCGGGAACGCGCCCTCGGTTGGCACCCGAAGTTCGCTCGGCTTATAGCCGACAATGCCGCAAAGCGCCGCCGGAACACGAGTCGAGCCTCCGGTATCGGTTCCGATCGTGATTTCGCACATCTCATCGGTTACTGCGATTGCCGCGCCTGACGATGAGCCGCCAGGAACGCGTGCGCGATCTGCCGGATTGCCGGGACTGCCAAAATGAGGATTGAGCCCAACTCCAGAGAACGCGAATTCGGTCATGTTGGTTTTTGCAACGATGACCGCTCCCGCAGCCCGCAAGCGGCGCACGATCGGCGCATCCATGCGTGCCGGCTGTCCTTCGTCGGCCAGCACCCTGGATCCCGCGCGGGTCACCTCACCCGCCACATCGAACAAATCCTTAATGGTGACGATCGTGCCGTCGAGCGGCCCGAGCGAGATGCCGGCGCGACTGCGTGCATCGGCCGCCTCCGCTGCAGCTCTTGCGGTCTCCCTATAAACCGTCAGGCAGGCCCGGATGCCCTCGCCTCTGGGATCATCAATACGAGAGAGTGCCTTTTCTAGCCGATCCATTGCGGAGGGTCTTGTCATATGCGTTCGCTTGGGTTTCGCCGTATCTTGGAGCGTACACCGGTGGTCGTCGAGCCGTCAGCAGCGCAATATGTCTTTTCTATTCGATGAGTTGACCGTTTTCGTAAAACGGGTACGGGCCTGCGTAGTTACCGCTCGCGACTGTGTGGCTGATGAGCCGCCCGCCCGTTGGCAGCGCGTACAGACCGAAGCCGGGAGGCTCAAGCGCCCAGTTCGAGGCGGCGTCGGGCGCCAGGTCCAGGCAAATTTGGTGGGCGGTCGAGGGCACAGTGGCCGCGAGCGTTCCGCCAAAACGCACCTGGATGGAGCGGTGCAGGTGACCACAGATCACACGCTCAATGTTTGGATGCTTTGCAACGAGCGCTTCAAGTTCCCTTGCTCCGACGAGAAGCCCTTTGGTATCCATATGGCCGATCAGGGTCTGAAAGGGCGGGTGATGCATGGCCACGACCACAGGCCGGTCGCGGTGTTCATCAAGCTCGTGTGCAAGCCATTGCAGACGTTCTGGGCAAAGTTGGCCCGCGCTGGCCAGCGGAACCACCGTATCGATCGCAATCAGCTGCAGGGCACCAACTGCCACGCTGTATTGCACGAAGCCGCAAGTACCGAGGTAAGTGTGACTAGGGAAGGAGCGACGCAGTTGATCGCAGTCATCGTGATTGCCCGGCATAAGGTAATAAGGCATCGGCAACGGGGAGAGGAGCTCCGCCAAATGTTCATACTCCTGCGCTCTAGCGAAATCCGTCAGGTCACCGGTCAGGACGACGGCGTCAGGCCACTGCTTTAGTCGCAATATCGATTGCACTGCTTCGCGCAGGTACTGGGCGGTGTCGACCCGACCGTAGGCCAGCCGGCCGGGCTCGCGGACGTGCGTGTCAGTGACTTGGACAAGAATCGTCGTCATGCCTGGGATTCCAATAAAGGCATGAGCCGATTGGGCTCTATCCATATTCCAACGCACTCCCCGGGACGACATTCGCAGTCGCGGGATGTGTCAGCCAAAATTATTGCTTGTCCATCGACCCGCAGTTTCAGGTGTACGCGGTCGCCCAGGAAAACCCGTTGCTCAACCGTCGCCACGCCCCAGCCGTCTCTGAGCGCACCAACCTGAACGTCCTCTGGGCGAACAAATAGGGTGCTGTGGGCGCGCCACGCTCGGGGGCAACTGATATCAGCCCCACCAAGCTCAACCACCCCGCGAGCTATCGCATGCGGCTTGCGCTCCAGCCGGTTGACCCGACCAAGGAACTCGGCCACAAATGGATGCGCCGGCGCGCGATACAAATCCTCTCCACGTCCGACTTGAACGACGCGGCCAGCGTGCATTACTGCCAGCCGGTCGGCAATGGCCAGTGCTTCGCTTTGGTCATGCGTAACGTGGATCGCAGTGATATGCAGGCGCCGAAGTAGCTCCGCGAGTTCGTCGCGCAAAGATTCCCTTAGTTTGGCGTCCAGCGCCGTCAGGGGTTCGTCAAGAAGAAGTACTCGGGGACGTACCGCAACAGCGCGCGCTAGTGCCACACGCTGGCGTTGACCGCCTGAGAGTTCTGATGGACGTTTCTTCTCCAAACCGTTGAGCCGCACGAGATCGACCAGCTCGCCAACAACCCGCTTTCGTTCGGGCTCGGCTGTTCCGCGTATGCGCAGACCATAGCCGATATTGGCCTCTACCGTTAACTGCGGAAACAGCGCGTAGTGCTGAAACACCATGCCGACGCCACGTTTTTCGATGGGCACCAGAGTGACGTCCGTGCCGCCGAAGACGACGCGACTTCCGTGGTCAGGCTCTTCCAGCCCAGCGATCAGGCGCAATAGTGTGGTCTTGCCGCAGCCCGAGGGACCGAGTAGCGCCATCACTTCGCCTGGCTCGACGGTCAGATCCGTGGATAGCAGCCCACGCGTGCCGTCCGGATAGGTTTTGGCGCACTGGACCACGTCAACGCGCGTGCGTTCAAGTTCCATGGTACCTAATGAACAGGGTGCCAAGAGCTTGCAGACCCCAAAGCACGGGTACGATGACCAAAAGGAAGATCAACGTGTAGGCTGATCCGACTTCAATGCGCATGGCGGTATAGCTGTCAACCAGGCCCACGGGCAATGTGCGTGTCAGGGGGGTATGCAACATCCAGGTCAGGTTGAATTCACCAACCGACAGCGTAAATACGGTCAAACTGCCTGCAACGATGGCGGGCAGCACGGCAGGCACCAGCACGCCGAGGAAGCGCTGCGCAAAGCTGGCACCCAGCGAGCGAGCAGCCTCTTCGAGTGTAAGCAGTTCATCGCGTTGGAAGGCCGCACTCACAATGCGCACCATGAACGGCATGGTGAACACCATGTGGCCGACCAGAATGAATGCATAACTTTGCCGAAAATCCCGCATTGTGCCGAAGGTCAGGATCAGCGCCAGCGCAGTGGCCAGGCCGGGCACGGCCACGGGCAAGGTCATTAGTTCTTCAAATAGCCGGGCGGCTCGGGACGAGCTCCGTGCTAGCGCATAGGCGCAGGGCACGCCAATCAGCAAGTTGCCCAGCACACAAAGCGACGCCAGTGCAAGAGACCAGCGCACGGTGCCACCGTATACCTCCCACACTTGTTCCAGCCAGCGAAGTGTGAGCCCGCTTTCCAAGCCTGAGCTGTAGTTGTTCACCAGACCCGCCTTCACCGACACCAGAATTGGCACCACGATGTAAAGAGTGACCAGTGCCGTCAGAACTAGCAATAAGGGAGAGGTCTTTCGGAAATTTCCCATCGCCTTAGGTTCCGGCAGCGGCAGGCCCCGTGGCGCGCCCAGACGCCCACAGCACCAGCCAGGTGATCAGGCCCAGGGCAATTGATAGACTGGCTGCCAACGCAAAGTTGGCGTAATTGGTGAATTCGTTGTAAATCGTGATGGGAAGTACCTCGAACTTGCTGGAAAGTGTGAATGCAGTTCCGAACGCGCCCATGGCCGTGGCAAACACGATGGCTCCGCAGGCGAGCGTGGTGGGGGCCAGTTCCAGCAGCCACACATCGCGCGCGACGCGCCAGCGCGACGCGCCGAGAGAGCGTGCAGCTTCTTCGAGATGGGGGTTCATCGCACTGGCGGCAGCTGTATAGGTGGCAATGGCCCGCGGCAGCGAGAAATACACGTAAGCAAGGAACAACCCGGTCATCCCGTAAGCAAAGGTGATTCGGCCCTGACCCAGCCACTCCGACAGATCCGCTACCGGGCCTTGGCGCCCCCCTAGCAGGATCATGAAGAATCCGATGATCACGCCAGGAAACGACAGCGGTAGCGTCAATATCGACAGCAGCAACTGTCGGCCAGCAAAACGTTGACGCGCCAGTGTGATGCCAACAGCCGCCCCCAGTACCAGTGTGACCAGCGTGACGGTCAACGACAGGCTCAGCGTCTGCAACAGACTTTGCAGATAGCGGGCGTTGGTTAGCACCGCAAAGTACGCGCTCCAGCCCTTGCTGGCAGGCAGTACCAGCAGTTGCAATACTGGCAGCAGCCAGAATGCGGCAAAAAAAGCCACCGCGGGCGCTGAACACGCCAGTAGCAGAAAGCGGGAGGGCGACAATTTCTGGCTTATAGTGAAAACGGTGCTGTGCGCGCCTATCCCAACTTGCGGTTACTGCACTTCTTTTAGGTAGCGGT
>ERZ1292645.272-Hain-H14-02um-R2-272-length-20388-cov-7_pt1 | contig 20388 bp, 16 predicted proteins | sample MGYA00564401_ERZ1292645 | MGnify/ENA primary metagenome ERZ1292645 (study PRJEB36523, sample SAMEA6512644) | groundwater metagenome | collected 2019-01-09 | study: AquaDiva: Metagenomics assemblies of 32 groundwater samples | reverse complement strand
TAGAGGAGCCCATCAGGGCCGGTAACGATATCCACCAGTCCATCTTTGTGCTTATAAAAATTATCATCAATCAATCCCACCTGATCCTCATTCTTTCCCTTTAATGCTATCCTATGGATTAACCCCATATTCCAATCGACGAAGAAGAGGTTATTCCTATATTTGTCCGGATAGGCATTCCCGGTATAGAATGTAATCCCTGTGGGCGCTATGACCTTTTTATATTCAAGAATCGGATCGATATACCCCTTTTTGTCCCTCTTGCCGCTCTTTTGGTCGTTGTCCCAGCCATAGTTCTTTCCTGGTTCTAAGATATTCAGCTCATCATTAGACGCTGGGCCATTCTCAGTGGCGAAGAGCCTTCCTGTTATCGGATGGAAGGTAAAATCAAAGCTGTTTCTCAACCCCAGGGCAAAGATATAGGAACCGGGAGAACCTGGATTGCCTGGATCATAAAATGGGTTATCTGTTGGCGCTGAGCCATCCGGATTAAGACGTAATACCTTCCCGGCAAAGGAATCGAGATCCTGAGAATTAGAAGGTGTGGCAAGATCACCCATGGTCAGGTAGAGTTTGCCGTCAGGTCCAAAGGCGATATTTCCACCATTATGGTTTCCATTGCCGGATTCAGACTGGCTTCCGATAGGAAGGTTATCGAGGATCGGGACTGGGTCAGTGCCGATATTTCCTTTGGCAGTAATGCGCATGAGACGGTGGCGATATGGATCTTTAATGGGGTCGGACCCGCGGTGTGAGTAAAAGAAATATATAAAGCCATTCTTTTCAAATTCAGGATCAATTGTAATCCCCAGCAGCCCCCTCTCAAAATATCCGCTTACAGGCCCGATCTGAAATAGCGGACCCGGGAGAAGTCTTGGTTTATCAGATGTTGCATCCTCAATAACCCTGATCCTCCCGGTAAACCTCTCTGTATAGAGGAGCCTTCCATCAGGCGTAAAGACCATGGATACAGGAAACTCCAACCCCTTTACAACAACCTCCTCCCTGAAACCGGAAGGAGACAAGAAGCTGGCGCCTGTTAAGATGAGGATTAATATGATGGAGAAGAGGAATCGAAAGAAGCTGATCATAATGTCTATTTTATATATTCCTTTAATACCTTTTCATATGTCTTATATGCCTCATGCCCGAAGAGGACAAATCTCACGAGCCCTATCTCTGTATGACCCCTAAGATAGTCAATAACAGTTTTGATTGCAATCCTTGCCGCATCCTCCATCGGATACCCATAGGCACCTGTACTTATAGACGGGAATGCGATGCTATTTATCCCCCTCTCCCTTGCTATCTCAAGGGGATTCCTGTAACAGCTTGAAAGCAATTCCGCCTCACCTCTCTTGCCATCCTTGTATACCGGCCCTACAGTATGGATCACATATCTTGCCTTTAGTCTCCCTCCTGTTGTGATCCTAGCCTCGCCTGTTGGGCACTCGCCTATCTTCCGACACTCCTCCATGATCGCAGGTCCGCCTGCCCGATGTATGGCTCCATCTACCCCGCCTCCTCCTGCCAAACGGCTATTGGCGGCATTTACGATCGCCTCTGTATCCTGCTTGGTGATATCACCTGCTACGAGCTCTAATCTGCTTTTATTTATTGTCTTTTCCATTACATTCTTTTTAAGTTATCTTAAATAGAGCCATTAAATCATAAAGTTATATTAAGTAGTTAAAGTATAATATGAAGTTATGTTAGTAATGATTTAACCTCCTTGATCACACAGGCAAACCTATTTACATGTTAACATACTTCTGCTATAAACATATATCTATTGTCAATCCTGCCGGAGTGGCGGAATAGGTAGACGCAAGGGACTTAAAATCCCTCGTGCCGCAAGGCGCGTGCCGGTTCAATTCCGGCCTCCGGCACCATACTTTCCAGTTCCTGCAGACTCTAAATAACGTGCACGATATTTCTGCAAATGAATGAGTTTCAATGAAGAGAAGAATGGCAACGCTATGTATTTATAGTGGAGAAAAATTAGCTACAACTAAAGATCACTATAGTGGACCCCGAAATTTGGGCAGTGTGATAAGTTACACTTGGGATACCAAAAGAGGAGGTTCAAGTGGAACGAATGCGCAAGAGGTATCCGCCTTCATTTAAGGCCAAGGTTGCCTTGGAGGCGATCAAAGAGCAAAAGACATCCGCCGAACTGGCAAGCCTGTATCAGATTCATCCGGGACAGATTCGGAACTGGAAAGCGGTTGTCCTGAAGGGTCTGTTGGATCTATTCAGCGACAGGCGAAAAGGAAAAGAACAGGACAACGAGACACTGATTGCCGAGCTTTACCGCCAGATCGGTCAGCAGAAGGTTGACCTGGACTGGCTTAAAAAAAAATCTGGACTTGTCCCATAGGGATAAGGTATCGCTCATTGACAATACGAATAGAGAGATTTCCATCAGCCGCCAAGCGGAGCTTCTGGGCATCTCCCGCTCCAGCTTCTACTATAAACCGGTGGTGGATGAGTACGATCTGCTGCTCATGCACATGATCGACGAGCAATATACTCAGACGCCATTCTACGGTTCCAGAAAGATGGCGGCTCATCTTAGACAGCACGATTATCAGGTGAACCGGAAGCATGCGGGGCGACTGATGCGGGAGATGGGCCTGGAGGCTATCTATCCGAAGCCCCATCTAAGCCGGACCGGTGCAGGTCATCCCATTTACCCCTATCTGCTCCGAGGGTTGATTATAACGCCACCGGATCAGGTTTGGGCGGCGGATATCACGTACATCCGGCTTCACCGCGGCTGGCTTTACCTGGTGGCGATCATGGACCGGTTCAGCCGGTATGTCCTCGCCTGGGAGACCTCGATCACGATGGAGACTGGTTTCTGCCTAGCGGCCCTGGAGAAGGCTTTTGTGGCCAGCGCCCCCGGAATCTTCAATACCGACCAGGGCTCCCAGTTTACCAGCTCCGCCTTCACGGACATACTCAAAGGAAAGATGATCAACATCAGCATGGACGGTCGGGGACGGTGTATGGACAACATCTTTACCGAACGACTATGGCGCTCTCTCAAGTATGAAGAGATCTACATCAGGGATTATCAATGTGTCTCTGAAGGACGACGGGGAATTGATTATTACTTCAATTTCTACAACCATGAGAGGCCCCACCAGTCTCTCAATTATATGACCCCCGCGGAGGTCTATTTTCAAAGATCGGGGGAAGGGGGGGAAGAGAACGACGCCCACATCTCTCTCTTCCAAAAATAAGTAACTTTAGACCCCAAAGTGTAACTTAAATATTTCTAAAAATTGTCTTGACAAGTGGGTCCACCTTAGTTTGCGTTGCCTTCGTCGCTCCGCTACTCATGCTAAGTTGCAATAATACGCAAACTAATATATGATTTTCTCCTAAATGAGGAGATTATGCGAACGGCCAAACCATTAAGCAATGAGCAAAAAACATCATTGAGTAAATTAGTGAATCAAACCAAAACCAAATCATCCATAGGATTGATCGGCCCGGTTTTGCCATTTCGCGGAGGTATCGCGCAGCACACAACTATGTTGCACAGAAGTTTGCGATCACAGACCGATCTGTGCACCATTTCATTTAAAAGACAGTATCCACGGTATCTGTATCCGGGGAAAAGCGATCGTGATCCGGAATATCAGGGATATACCGAGGCGGGAGTTCATTATGTCATAGATTCTATAAACCCTTTCACATGGACAAAAGCATGCCGGATACTGCTGGCTCGTACACCCAATCTGATAATCATCGTCTGGTGCACATTTTTTGGAGCGCCATACCTGGGTTTTATGGCACGTTATTTTCGTAAAAGAGGTATTCAGGTCATATTTCTCTGTCATAATGTGAAAGATCATGAGGCTGTTTTCTGGAAGGTGGGATTAAGCCGGATGGCCCTTGTTAAGGGAAGTACTTTTTTGGTGCATACTAATAGTGAAAAGGCTAGACTGTGCCAGTTGGTTCCCGGTGCACAAGTTACAGTTCATTCGCACCCGGTCTATCATCAGTTCCCTTCAGCAAAAAAGAAGATGCCTCATCGTGCCAGACTCGAACTCCTCTTTTTCGGCTTTGTCAGGCACTACAAGGGCCTCGATATTCTGCTTGGGGCGATGCGATTATTGGAGAAAGAAGACATTTTCCTTACGATTGCCGGCGAATGGTGGGGGGAGAATGCAATCCTAAGGGAATTGATGAACAATGAACGCTTGATGGCCAAAATAGAAGTTATTGACAGATATGTGTCGGAACAGGAAGCAGCTGAATATTTATACCGTGCAGACCTGGTAGTTCTCCCCTATCGCAGCGCTACTGGCAGCGGGGTAATCCCGTTGGCATACCATTACGGAAAACCGGTCATTGCATCCCGGATCTCCGGAATTGAGGAAGTGGTCATTGACGGAGTTTCAGGCCGACTCTTTGAGTCTGAAAGTCCGTACGCCCTCGCTGAGGTTATCCGGGAGTTTCTGAATGTGCCGCCTGAGAGGATGAGGGAAGGGGTACAAAAGACGGCTGATAAAATGACATGGGAGAGTCTTGCAACTTGCATTCTGAATCTTCAGGATAATGCGGGTTAAACACTATCTATTGCAAATAAATGTAGGCAGAGGAGAATAAGAGTAATCACATGAGCGAACATATTAATACCAATGACCTTAACAGCAATAAAACAGAGCACAATCCGAAATTCACTATTATAATAGGTGTGACGCACTCAATCGATTGTTTAAGCGAATGTCTGGAGTCTCTGGAACGACTTGATTATCCGAAGGATCTTTTTCATGTGGTGCTGATTGACTGTCATGCTCTCACCGGTCTTCAAAGTTTTTTTGCCACTAAAGTCAAAGATTACAGGTGCCAGATTACTGCGGTTTCGCTTCCCGAACTGCATGAAAAGCATGAAGCCTGGCTTCATGAGGCCCGGATCAATGAGGCCCGGAATTATGCAATGGATAAGGTTCCGGGACAGTATTTTGTCTTTACGGAAGATGACTGCATGTTTGAACCGAACTGGCTTATAAAATTTGACCGGGTTCTTTCAGATGACCTTGGGGCTGTAGGAGGGCCGGATATTCTCCCAGAGGGGATGGGATGGTTGCCGAGGGCACTTGACTGTATCCTAAACTCATTTCTCGGGACTGCCGGGGCGAAAAGAGGAGATGGGTTTAAGAATGCTTGGTACTATCCTAGAAAAGAAAATACCGTCATTCCCGCAAAGGTTATTAAGCGTATTGGTAAGTTTCCAGAGAACATGATTTTTGGGGCTGAGATGGAAATGGCAAAACGTATTCGTGATGCCGGATTACAGATAAAATATATGCCTGATAACCCTGTATGGCATCGGAGGGTCACAACCTTTCGCAACCTTATTCGCCGGAATATTTATCATGCCTCCGAGAAAGTCAGACTTCTTCGCAGGCAGCGTGTCTTCAGCCGGAGCCCTCATTTTATTGTATTTCTGTCAGCTGCGGCAGGAATTTTTCTCGGATTGTTTTCGATGGTCAATAACTATGGTTGGTCACTTTTTTTGGCCATGACCGGCTTTTATTTTGCCATGGTAATTTTTATTGCAGCATCGTCATTCATCCGCACGTGCAGTCTGTCCGTTGGTCTCGGTATACTTTTGCTCCTTCCCTCTCACCATTTTAGTATTATAATCGGTGTTATGAAGGGTGCTGTATCAAAAGTCAAGGACTGAGGAGAAATCCTGTGGAGAAACCTTCAATCGGAGAGACAATTCGAAAGGGTGCGCGACTCTTGTTACAGGGACGTGTTACGTTGACCTTCGATCAGTTGGAATTTCATCAACATGATATTCCTTTTTTGAAGCGGCTCAATTTTTTGATTCAGGGGATACAACTCATGCTTCGGTCGGTTCATCGCATAGGTATTCCACCTATCCTGCAAATTGAACCGTCAAATATATGTAATCTTCAATGTCTTACGTGCGCAACTGGGGCCGGACTGGTGAAACGCCCGGCAGCCCTGATGCCATTTGATATGTATCAACGTGTAATTGATCAGATAAGAAATTATGTCTATCTCCTCGTCTTCTGGTCATGGGGAGAACCTTTTGTTAACAAAGATTCCTTTCGAATGATCCGCTATGCTAAAGAGAAGGGGCTTCTTGTGCATACCAGCACAAATGGACACTTTTTCAACACGAAAGAACAGGCAAGAAAAATCATTGATTCAGGGCTCGACAGTCTGATAATAGCAGTAGACGGCCTAGACCAGACAACATATGAGAAATATCGAAGGGGGGGGAACCTGCAAAGTGTTATCAATTCCATTGAAAATATCGTGGCTGAGCGTGCTACTCTTGGTGTAAGTCATCCACTGATAACATTACGTTTTATCGTGATGAAGCATAATGAACATCAGATTAACCGGGTAATGAAATTTGCTAAAGATCTTGGAGTAGACGTAATCACATTTCGCTCTGCAGTTGTCCGCCGATCTGAAATTGATCTTAAAGACAGACTAACCCCTCTTTCGCCGGACTTTCAGCGTTTTACCCATAAGGGCTCCCCTTCTGAAAAACGACTCAATAACTATTGTCATCGCCCTTATGCAAATCTGACGATCTTCAGTAACGGCGATATTGTCACCTGTGAGAATGACTATAATGCTACGGAGACCCTGGGCAATATTGCTCATCAGAACGTGCTCAAAATCCTCTCCTCCGGTACGTCGAGGAATTTTTTCAGAGGATTTCGTAAAAATTTGGACAAGTTTATATTTTGTAAGGAATGCGAAAATCGCGACATGAAAGGGCATTCAGCAAATGTTCAAACCATCATCCTGAACAAGAAATTCTATCATGATAAAAAAAACAATTAAACAACTGCTGCTTCAATATGGCGGGTACACAGGTGCACGTAAAATTAATGCCATAATCCAATACCACAGCCTTGCTCAGAGATATCTCAAGTTCATTCGAACTGGATCGGCTCCCCTTCCGGACAAGGTCATGTTCGAACCAACACAGCGCTGTAATCTTCGGTGCAAAATGTGCTTCCAGAAGCGCTCTGCAATAGCTGCTCCTCATGAGCTTGCCTTTAAACAGATAACCGATTTCTATGATCGCAACCCTCATCTGCGAAAGGTTACTTTCATAGGAGGAGAGGTATTCATGCGAAGCGACACAATTGATCTTATCGGTCACCTGAATCATAGTCGGGACATCGTGATCTGCACAAACGGTACACTCATAGGCGATGCTGAAGTCAATGCGCTCAGAAGATTTCAACGTGTTTATACCGTGTGTATCTCCCTCGACGGCCCCAGGGATATCCATGAATCAATCCGTTGTGTTAAGGGATCATACGATAAAGCAATCCAAACCATTAAAGTCCTTGCCCCTATTTTGCCGGTAACTGTTAACTTAGTGATTCAGGATGAAAATATGCAGGTTATCCCTGATATGATTGATTTATGCGCTTCTTTGCATGTAAAGAAAATAAAAATTGAACTGGAGCGAATATATTCCAGCGAAAAACACGCACGGGCGATTACAGAAACCGGACTTATTTCTTCAGATATACCAATAGCATCAGAAGGACGTATTCGTGGTTATTCACCTGAAACATTACAGAATGTCCTTAGAGAATGTCAGTACCGCGGAAAGCAATCAGGGGTAGATGTCTTCATTGACCCTCCATATCTCATGGACGAAATCAAGGCCTGCTATGACGGCAACCTATTAAGCACTAAACAATATATTTGTCAAAAAATCCATACAGCTACGATATCACCAGAAGGTAATTTAATCAATTGTATTCATATTAGAAAACCTTTCGGTAATATCTCTGATGCCCCTTTCGATGAAATATGGAATTCGGAGGTTGCAAATACATTTCGACGACAGCTTTTAATTAATAATTTAACGCCACTTTGTGAAAACTGTCCCTTCATGAGTCCTGCACCTCAAAAAATTATCATGAAGATTCCATCTATAAAATATCAGTCATTGGTTTTGCCGAAGAATGGAACAATCAACAAATGAGATTCTATATTGATAGAATAAAGTAATTCAAATTTAGGATGTTAAATAGCGGGGGAGATTTGAAGGCTTTTGTAAGTATAATCATTTGCACATATAATCGGGCACCATTGCTCAAACGGGCATTGAAGTCACTTTCCCGTCAAACACTGAAGCCTGATCAATTTGAAGTTATAGTAGTGGATGACGGCTCTATAGACAATACGACTGAGGTGTGTGAAGTTATGAGCCACGAGATTCCTAATATAAAGTATAGGTCAACAGGAAAAAATACGGGCACCAGCAGTGCCGCTAATTTAGGCGTTCAGTCAGCGAAAGGTGACTATTTAATTTTTACTGATGATGACTGCATTGCCCGTGAGGATTGGGCCGAGCGCATGCGCGACGCTCTTATGAAATATCCACTCATTGCAGGCAGTGTGACAAGTCCCACATCAAACTTTATTAAACACTGCCACAATATAGCCGAGTTTCATCCCTTTATGCAGGGTCGCAAGGAAGGACCGGTAGATTTTATTGCCGGTGCAAACATGGGATTCAGGCGTTCACTGTTCGAGGAATTGAAGGGGTTTAACAATGATTTTCCAAAGGGGCCGGATATGCACTTTATTCTTAGAGCAAGACAGGAGGGGTATCGAATATACTTTATTCCAGACGCCGTTATTACACACGACCATAATCGTACAAGCCTTTCACATATTTTTAGATATTCCGCTGATCACGCATCCCAAACGATTATTCTTCGCAACAAATTCCGGTTGCTTTTGCACACTCCATTTATCCTCCGATCACCCGTGTTAATTCTCGTTGCAGCTCCAGTAATTGCCTTTAAAGTGACAGCGGGTATTTACCTGCGCAATATCAATAATGCAAAACTTATCTGGACAGCCCCTGTAGTCTATGCCCTTAAATTAGCCTGGTGCTGGGGCGCTGCCCGCGGTTTAAGTAACTGGAATAAAGCAGAAAGAAAACATGAACAAAGAAATTAAATTTAGTGTTATTTTGCCTATCTGTCACGGAGGACATTTTCTGAAGAACGCTCTGAAATCACTGGGCAATCTGGAATTTCCACGGGAACGTTTCGAGGTGCTGTTCGCAGGACCAGACAATGATGAAGAATTGCGACATATGGTTGAATCAGAATCAACGAACACTAAAATTGATTTGAAATATATCGGAGTTTTTCGATCGAATCGTTCTGCACAGTTGAACGCAGCAATACCTCAAGCAAGAGGACATATTCTGGTATTTGCCGATGACGACTGTGTTTTCCTTCCGAACTGGCTGCACCGGCTCGGTGATGTTTTTGAACGCAAGGATAATATTGGGGTGGTGGGAGGTCTGGACCGGTTAGGGAAAAATGAACCTCCCTTTAATATCGCTCTCGATTATGTTTTAAATTCATTCCTGGGAACGGGTGGACTTCGCCGCGGTCAGGGACCGAGCGTGGGCAAATATTATCCGAAATTATGGAATATGGCGATTCCCCGTGAAGTTGCCCTTGGTGTTGCGATTAAGAGTCAGGAAGGCTTGTCTCAAGTTTTCAACGAGACCCTTGACGTTCATGAAGATGTGGAGCTAATAGACCGAATCGTAGAAACAGGGAAACAGATTATTTATGCGCCGGATGTAATCGTTATGCATTCCAGGGATACGACGCTGCAGTCATTTACAGGCAGGTCTTTTAATATGGCGCGTACCAGCAGGAGCGTCGGCGTTCATCGGCTTCCTCACTTATCGCTATCAACCTTTACGCTTGCCATGATCGCCTTGACAATAGCTTCAATTGTGAGCCAGCCACTTCGGATTGTTCTGGTAGTTGTCAGTGCAATATATTGTTCGATTTTACTGCTGTGCGCCTTAGGAGGATTCATGCGGGCGAGGCAGTTTTCGGTTTTATTTTATGTTCCACTTCTGTTGATCGCACTGCACTTTTCCCGGGGGCTCGGCTATTTATTCCCGTGGCGTGGACTGAAATAAAGGAGGAGAATGATCGACACCAGAGAAATGCCTTCACAGATTAAGGCAGTACTTGGTATTATACACGGCAGTCGTGCCTTTGGCGGGCCGGTGCAGGTCAATTTGCGCCTTACTAATCGCTGCAATATCCGCTGCCTTCATTGCTATTACAACTCACCCTACCTTGACATGCCGGCTTTTATCCCTTTAAGAAGAGCAAGAAAGACGGGGAAGGATTCACCTTCAAGTCAGGAATTAAAACAGATAAGTTTACTTGATGCCGATCCGGGACTGATGAGGGTTGTTATTGAGGAACTCCTCAAAATGGGTACCCGGGGCTGGCAGATAGGCGGGAATGGCGAACCTTTCCTGTATAAGGACATTATGGAGGTGATCGGCATTTTAAAAGCATCAGGCAGTCACTGTCTCATTAATACAAACGGAACCCTGATAAACTCTACTGTGGCCGATGCGCTTATAAAGGTGAAATTTGACGAATTGAGAATCACTACGATGGCCGGTACACCAGATGTATATGTTCGTACTCATCCTGGCACTACCGGTGAGATGTTCCATAAACTGAAACAGACACTTATGTATATGGCTGAGCGAAAGGCCGCCCTGAAGGTAAAACAGCCGGAGATCACTCTTGCCTTTATCGTAATTGCTCAGAATTATAACAGCGTTTTTGAATTTGCAGAATTCGCTGCTCATGTGAAGGCTGACGGTGTACTTTTTCGTCCTGTAGATGATATTGAAGACCCGGGACTTGCGCAGACGGTACCTTCAGAGAAGCAGGCCATCTCTGTGCTCGAACAACTCAGAGCGGCCAAACCGTTTCTTGAATCCAGGGGTATCCGCCATAATATCGCCTATTTCAGCAAGATCTTTCGTGAACAGCTTAACACTGAAATGCTTTACCGGCACATACCATGTTATTATGGCTGGCTTTCGACAGTTATCGATACCGATTGTAAGGTATATGCTTGCTGTCGGTGCTATGAACCCTTAGGGGATATACAAGAAAATAAATTTAGTGAAATATGGAACGGGAAATCTTACCGTCAGTTCAGAAAAGACGGTTTGCACCTGAACAGGACGAGAAGACCTGTCAGGGGCTGTGACTGTTATAGTTGTGTCCATCATACCGCAAATCTCAAGGTGTATCAAAAACTTCATCCGGTAAAAGGCCGTTCTCAGCGCCTTAAAAGCCTTTCTCAATCCTATGAGATATAGCAGGGATATCATAAGTGATGTGCTGTGAAAGGAGAATGGATTGGGAAGGAAATTATCACGGGATCTCAATGAGTGACAGGAATGGGGATGAATAAGCGTCAGATGTTTTCCTGGGCCAGGGTCGTAACAGGAATAATGCATGGGAGCAGGGCCTTCACCGGTCCCTTTCAGGCCAGCATTGAACTGACAAATCGATGTAACATTCGTTGTATTCGCTGTTACTTCTATTCGCCCTATATTGAGAGGCCCAACTTTTTTGCATTACGAAGGGCCAGGCAATTGTCCGAGGAATTGCCTGATGCGCACGATCTCAGAAAATTACAAACCCTCGATGCAGACAGTGGTGTGACAAAAAACATTATAGACACACTGGTCAGAATGGGAACTCGAAAGTTTTTTTTCAGTGGCAGCGGAGAGCCATTCCTTCATAAGAATATAATGGATTTCATAGGCAGGGCAAAATACTCAGGAAGCACATGTATCGTATATACAAACGGCACGCTTCTGGATCACAGTAAAATAAATAAACTTATTGATCTGAAATGTAATGAACTGAAGATCACTACTCTGGCAGGGTCCCGGGATGTGTATATAAAAACACACCCGGGCATTCAGTATGATGCATTCGATAATCTGAGAGACAACCTTATCTACCTCGCAGAGCAAAAGGCCGCGGCAGGGGCGCAATACCCGGAAGTCAGTCTCCATTATGTTGTTATCCCTCATAATTGTGATGATATTGAAAACTTTGTTGAGTTTGCAGGTCAGGTCGGGGCCAGCCGGATCCTATTCAGGCCGGCTGATACTGTCGGAGATCCAGGCCTTGAACTTGGTATCATGCTTACACGGGACCAGGAGCATTCCCTGAAAAAACATCTCACGGGAGTGAAGGCTTATCTTGACTCCCGGGGGATGGAAAATAATCTCTCCCATTTCCTCAATGCCTCTGGGAGGAAGCTGGATACAACCGAACTGTATCGCGTCATTCCCTGCTATTACGGCTGGCTCGGGGTCAGGTTTGATGTGGCGGGTCATGTATACGCCTGCTGCAGGTGTTATGAACCCATGGGAAACATATATGAACAGGATTTTCGTGCCATCTGGTATGGAAGCAGCTACCGCACATTCAGATATGAATCATCAAGAATAAACAGGGGCGGGAAAAGGGTTGGTGGCTGTGAATGTAGCGGCTGTCCTCATTTTACAGCAAATCTCCTTGTTTTCAATTCGCTCCATCCCATAAAAAGCCGATCGTTGACTTTAAAAAATTTGTCATACGCCGGTGCCGTATGACATAAGTTATGCATCTTCAACAATGCACAAAAGGAGCATCAAATGAGCTGGATGAAGACGGGTGAGGCCCTAATGAAAGTTCCCTCTCTCTGTTTACAGGGGAAAGTCTCTTTCGATTTTGACGGCATTCCCCTGACGGCGAAGGGACTATCGTTCAAGAAAAGATTGAATCTAGTGAAAGTTGGAATTGATAAGATTTTCCGGTCAAATGTTGAGAGCGGACTGCCACCGCTCCTTCAGATGGAGTTAACGAATATCTGCAACCTGCACTGTCCCCTCTGTCCTACTGGATCTAACTCTCTGAAGAGGCCGAAGGGGTTCATGTCTGAAGAAACATTCCTGAAAATGCTCAATGAACTTGACCAGGTACTTATCGGCATATACCTTTTCTGCTTCGGAGAACCATTTCTCAACAAGAATATTACCAAAATGATTGCGGCCTGCACTGCCAGAAACATCATATCCCTCACCTCGACAAACGGTAATTGTATTCAGACTCTGGATGAGGCCGTGATGATTGTAGAAGCGGGGTTAACAGCCCTGATAATTGCAATAGATGGAAGCACACAGGAAATCTATCAGTCCTATCGCAGGGGAGGAGACCTTGAGAAGGTAAAGAGATGTGCTTCTCTTATTGAAGAGGCGAAATCACGCTGCAAGTCAAAGACCCCCTACACAGTAATAAGGAGCGTTGTCACCTCAGACAATGTAGATGACCTTCCGGAGATTGAAAAACTTGCCACCGGCCTTGGAGTGAATATGTTTTCTTACAAGAGCCTGGGATGTTTAGTCAAGGGTGAGAAATTTAACGAATATGAGCCTGCTAAAAAAAGCATGCGAAGGTTTGATTATTCGGGGTCTTCCACTGACAGAAACAAACTAACTGAATGCATCTTTCCCTTTCGCCAGCCGATCATATTCTGGGACGGAACCGTTGTAGGCTGTGAATATGATCACAATCTGGATTACGCCTTTGGCAAGATCGGAGAAAAGAGTTTTGCCGATATGTGGAATAGCCCCAGGGCTGTTGAACTTCGTAAAAATATACACAGTAAGCACAGTAGAGCCGGTTTCTGCTCCCAATGTCCCTATGAAGGACGCTCACGAGAGGGGACCGCACTTTACTGTAAGGAACTCAACTCAATTGAGAAGTGAAAATGACCTGGCTATGACTTTGGCGATTGAAAATGGTTAAGAAAATGCTCTCTGTCTTATTCCTCGTATGTATAGTGGCAGCCGGAATCATTTACTATGTTACTCACAAAGAGGACTTCTACCTTATAACGTCTGTGTCAACTAGCGCCCTTGTTGTTCTCTCTGCTCTTTTCATAGTCATCAGTTTATGCTTAGGACTGCAGCTGAAAATCATCATGAATCATTACCATCTGGACATCGGATTTCTTGAGTGTTACGGTCTGTCACGGACAAGCAGTTTCATAAACTTATTACTCCCCTTTGGGGGGGGTATGTCTTTTAAGGCGATCTATCTGAAAAAGTTGCTTAAATTAAGATACAGTTCATTTATTGCCTCTATGGCTATAGCAAACATAATCAAGATCATGATATTTGCACTTGCAGCGGTTTTCTTCGTGCTGCCATTGGGGGGTGTCCTTTCATCAGTGAGTATCATAACTTTTTCTGCCTCGTTGCTCTTTCTACTTTTGGGACATAAACTAAAAAAACTGGACAACACATCTGCAGGGCATGTAATACAAGTTATCAATGAATGGCAAAAAATTAAAGAAGACCGCAGTACCATAGCAAAACTAGTTTGCCTGAGCCTTTTCTTCTTTGCTGCGACAAGTGTTAGCATCTATCTGTCATTCCAGGCTTTTTCCGTAGATATTTCTGTACGCGCAGGGGGAACAATAGCAGCATTCACTTCAATTACTGGTCTGCTGAATCTCGTCCCGGGCAATTTGGGCATCAGGGAAGCTCTTTTTATAATAATCTCCCGTACTTATGGGATAGGGATAAACGAAAGTGCACATGCAGCAGCCCTCGGAAGGTTAGTACAAATAATCTGGACTTTCATTCTTGCATCATCTTTTAGATATAATTTTTCTCGTAAAACTACTGATACTCTTACAATATTTTCTCAAAAAAAAAGAAGTTCAGAAGATTAGATGACTGTGATGATTACCTGTCATGTCAAATGTCTGCAGATATAATTATGCTCTATCTTACCACTCGTGAGGCAAGTTCCTCTGTAAAATATTTTTTTAGCAAAATATCGATACCTCAAATAGGATGCCATTATAATATGACTCACTCTTGTTTTTTTTCATTTCTGATCCTATCCTCAATCTTATTAATACGCCAATTGAGCTTTTCCAACAGTCTCCGGTTCACGGATATAAGATCAGCAATTAATCCCGTCACCATGAGAAAAAAACCGCCTCCTAAGAGGAGCGTAGCCAAAATAAGAGATTGAATGTGTCCGCTCCCTTTGCCGGCGAAATAGAGACTTAGAAAGCGAAAGCCGATCACCATTCCTAATAAGAATGATATGATTCCTGGAATCGCAAAGAACCTTAATGGCCTGTATATCATGAAGATACGGACCACAGTATTAGCTGATCGAAGGATATAATGAGGAATATTCTTTATAAGCCTGGAGGGACGCATACTTCTATTTGTGCGCACAGGCACATAGGTAATAGCCAGGCCTTTATGTCCAGCCTGAATAATTGTTTCTATAGTATATGTGTAGTTGTCAAATACGTTGATGCTCTTTGCCGCACTTTTACTTATCGCCCTGAAACCACTTGGGCCGTCGGGTATTTCAGTGTTGCTGGCAAGACGGACAACCCAGCTTCCGATTTTCTGCAAGAATTTCTTCGTACGGGAAAAATCCTGTATTTCGTCAGTAGATCTGGATCCGACAACAATCTCGGCCTTGCCATCTAAGATGGGTTGAATGAGTTTCGGGATATCAAGAGCACAATACTGGTTGTCAGCGTCTGTATTCACAATGATGTCAGCATTTGCCTCAAGGCATGACTCAATACCAGCCATAAATGCTTTTGCCAAACCCTGTCTTCGATGAAATCGAACGATATGATCTACGCCCATAGAAAGGGCGACATCAACAGTTTTATCTGTGCAACCATCATCAATAATGAGCCATTCAACGACTTCAACGCCCGGAATATTTCGAGGGAGTTCACCAAGACAAGCCGCGAGTGACTGTTCCTCATTGAAACAGGGGATCTGGATAATTAGTTTTATAGGCTTATCCCGTCTTGAATCAGATTTCTCAATTAGATTTATGGACCATGAATCGTTACTAATATCTTATCCTGGAGATCTACTACTGAAAAAGCAGATCTTCTATTAAAACATTATTCTAAGAGATGGCTAAAGTCAAGCTTATGGCATGCGATATCCCTGAAAGTTGCAAATTGAGAACGCGAATAAAAATCTCACAACATCCGGAAAGGTGGTACAAATCGGCGCTACTTTTTTTCTTCGCGCGTAGTTTTCAGTCACTATTTTTGTCAGGAAGTCGCTGTCCTTGAAGCCAGGATTCGAAATCGTATATATAGTAGATTTGCTCCTTAGCAGTGTATTTGTAGATGGGTATACCGGAATAACCTTTCGTAATAGTATACACTTTATCACTCTCCCTGCGGTCACCAGAAAAGTAATCCTTGAAGGAGATGAACGTGATGGGTGGTTCGATTTTCCGCTCAGTAAGCCAAAACGCGATCGATGCAGGTAACCGCTGAATATGAAATTCTGGCTCATCGCTTATCATCGTTATTTTTTCATCGTTCGTTTTCAGTTCATCCCTTATGAATTGTGACAGCGCCCGGCCATGAAACTCAACGTCCGCAGGGCGATAAAGGACCTGCAGTACGGTATAAGACGAACCTGTCTGGATTAGAAATAACAGTAGAGAAAAGATCAGAATGAACCGTTCTGACAGAAGCCGGTTCTGACGACCTGCAGCAAGAATGCCGGCCATAATGGTAAATAGTATGAAAAAAAAGAAGACAAATGGTTTTGGCTGCATGCGCATGAACACAGAGACGTCAGGGCTATTCGCAAAGTAAAATTCTAACCCCCTTGCATCCTGGATTAGCATGAGAATTACGAGTGCAAGAAACATTGAGGCAAAACAAAGAAGGGAACAAAAAATGATATGAGACAAATTTAATCTGTGAACAGCATTCTTTATTTTGTTTAGCGCTATCATGAACACAATCAACCAAAGCGGCATAAGGTGCATCACATATCTCCCCATTATCTTCTGCGGGACGGGATAATTGTACCCCGCACGCCATGAGTGTTGTATCCCAGTTGCCAGGAAAACGGCGCTCAGGAGTACCACTATAATCAAAAAGAACGTTTCCTGACGATCATTTTTTATGCTACCTGACAAGAGCATGAAGAGATATAATGAGAAAACAAGGAGGTAAGGCGCCAATGCCAGGAAACTGTATGATATATAGAAGGTGATCCATAAAGCCAGACTCCTCCAGTTGGCGTAATCGGGAATACCCGAACGTACAAACTCCGTTCCCATCCCTTGCGTTACCGGAACGCCGGAAGAATACACGTAAATCAACCAGGGCAGGTAAATCAAAATAAAACCGGAACAAATTGCAAAAAAATCAACAAGTCGAGAAGCTGCAATTATCCTTCTTTTTTCATGTTCATCATTAAAGAAAGGTTTGGACCACCACAAAAGAATGAGAGCCGGTATCGCCACGAGGTACAGATACTTTGTCAGATATCCTAATGCCATAGAAACACCAAAAAGAGTATTGTTGATTATGCCCTTCATCTTTGCTTCTCTATCTGTATTCAGCAAGAGGAAAATCGAAAGAGAAAAAAGAGGCACGTGAAGATTCTCACTCATGATGAGTCTTGGATAATAAATATGAAATGCTGACAGAGCCGCAATAATGACCACTGCTAAAGACGCTGCTCTCGGCAGAAATCTGAGAGATATGAGCCAGACAGGAATAAGAATTAATGAAGACAGAAGAACATTTATGTACATCATCCACTCATACCAGTGATCTTTCGAAAAAAAAGCGACGCTTAACAAAAGTGGATATAAGGGCGGATAATGGGTCGTGCTGAAGAGTTCGCCATGAAAAATTTTCTCAGCATCGATTCTATAGATTAGTTCGTCAGACAATATCTGGGGACCGAACGTAATCGATGACAATAAATGTTTAATGAGTACCAACTTGCCCATCATTAGTATAGTGAGAACTAAGAGGATAACTACTCTGTTATCTTTGAGCATTTTCATGAAAATATTTAGCGTCCCGATAAGTTTATTTCTTTATTTTGTTCGATAGAAACAGTCAGTTATTCTTGAAGACGATGCCATATATCTCCAGTCTCTCACTAACCTACCCGATGACCTTCGTCCCTTCCATACTTTACGAACTCATTATACTTTGCTATTGCTGGTTTCAGTCTTTGAGAAAATTGAGACAGCACCCACTCTGTTGTAAGCCAAGGCAGTCTTTCATGAACCATATAAGCCCTGTGCCCGTTCCAGCAGGCATAACTTTATCACATAAACTCACCCTTGTCCAAATTAGGTTTTGAAAGTTGAGGGATCTGAAGTAAGATGGGCGTTAATCTTGAAGAATTTAACCCCACCTCCAAAGGAGGACAAAGCCATGAAGGTATGTAGCATGTTTAGCCAAATCTTGTAACTGTTCCCCAGAATCGAGTTTGAGCAATTAGTGAGAGAGAGCCGTGCTGAGCGACATGCCCGTGGATTTAGCTCCTGGAGGCAGTTTGTAGCCATGCTGTTTTGCCAATTAGGCCGGGCTCATTTGCTTCGGGAGATCTGCTCAGAGGACTTTCCGCCTGTGAGGGAAATCTCTCCCATCTGGGTATCATCGCCCCCAAGCGCTCTTCTCTAGCCTACGCCAAAGAACACCGTCCCTGGGAACTGTACCAGAAGGTGTTTTTTGCCCTGTTAGGTCGCTGTCGTGCTGCTGGCCCTTATGCCAAAAGTTTCGGTTTAAGAATAAGCTTGTGAGTTTGGACTCCACTATAATCGATCTGTGTATCAAGCTGTTTGATTGGGCTAAGTTTCGCCGCACCAAAGGGGCCATCAAGCTACATCTGGTCTTAGACCATGAAGGCTATCTTTTTATGGCGAGAGGCTAAAGGTTGAAAATAATCCATGATGGGGGATGAACTTAAACCAATTAAAAAATGTTTAACTTCAGATCTATAGAAAAATATTCTTATTTGTATTGTATAGTTTTTGTATAGTAGACAGCCACAAACAGGCAGTATTCACCGGAAATTCTGTTTACTTCTTTGGTTTGAAATATAAACAATGACAACCAGTTATGAACAAACAGTTGAACTTCCGAATCTTTCAAAAAAGTCTTAAAATCCCTCGTGCCGCAAGGCGCGTGCCGGTTCAATTCCGGCCTCCGGCACCAGGAGATCCAATAACATTTACATAAACCAATGTGTGATTAGCCACCAGGAACCGATGCCGGCAATATAACCTGCTGCAATTGCCGGTGTCCATTTAAGGTGGGAAATAAATGTATAGTCGTCCTTACATACCCCCATTACGCCTACACCGGCAGCAGAACCTATAGCTAAGAGGCTACCTCCTGTACCTGTTGTAAGGGTTATAAGCAGCCATTGATCGATGCCCATCGGCGGGTTCATCTGCAGGACAGCGTACATTAAGGGGATATTATCAATAACAGCAGACAATACCCCGATACCTATATTTGCAAAGGTATTCCCAAGCCCGCCATAAATAGAATGACTGAAGATGTCCAGGTACCCGATATACCGCAATGCACCAATAGCCGATATTATCCCGAAGAAGAAAAAGAGCGTATCAAACTCTACCTGCTCCACCTTTCTGTAGAAATTGAATTGCTCTTGAGGGGTCTTGTTCCTGGTTTTATCCTGCTCTTGAAGATAATATCCTATGAACATCAGGAGGCCGAATCCCATCATCATGCCCATCACAGGAGGCAGATGAAGGAATTGATGAAAGGAGACTGCTATGGCAATGGTTGCGGCCCCCAGAAAGACAATCCGCCTGGCACCTGTCTTCATCTCGACCCTCTCTTTGCTTCCAGGCGGGTTGCCGGAGGGGATGAAGGGGAACATAATAGCTGCTGTAACCCCCCAATTGATGACGGATGGAATAGCAAGATACATAAAATCTCCCGTTGCCACCTTTCCTGCCATCCATACCATGAGGCTTGTGATATCTCCAAAAGGCGTCCATGCACCGCCTGCATTGGCCGCAACAACTATATTAATAAGTGAGGGGACAAGGAATCTCTTATTATCGTTCCCTACCGCGGCAACAACAGTAGCCATAACCAGGGCGCTTGTAAGGTTATCGGCGACTGATGAAAGAAAGAAGGTGATAATACCTGTTACCAGGAAGAGCGTTCGATAACCAAAGCCCTTCCTGGTCATCCATGCCCTGAGGGAGCTAAAGACAAGTCTCTCCTGGAGGGTATTGATATATGTCATAGCCACCAGGATAAATAATAGCAGCTCTCCTATCTCGCCTATCAGTTGTTTTACATGTTCTTCTGCGTGCCCGCTTCCCGATATTGCTTCAAATAGCGCTATAAACATCCACATAGTGCAGCCGGCAAAAACAACAGGCTTTGATTTTCTTAAATGGAGTTTGCCCTCAAATATGATGAGTGTGTAGGCAAGAATAAAAATGGCAAGACTTACATAACCAACCCATGAAGTTGACATAGGGTTCATAATTTCTTTACTCCCTCCTTTTTAATTAAAAAGAAATTTTGTATTTATACTAAAGATACTGGGGTTTGTCAAAAATATTCTTGACTGCAAACCCTAAAACAGAGATTGAGTTTAAAAAAAATGGGAAGGCCCTCTTGGCAGTT
>ERZ1292645.270-Hain-H14-02um-R2-270-length-20600-cov-8_pt1 | contig 20600 bp, 21 predicted proteins | sample MGYA00564401_ERZ1292645 | MGnify/ENA primary metagenome ERZ1292645 (study PRJEB36523, sample SAMEA6512644) | groundwater metagenome | collected 2019-01-09 | study: AquaDiva: Metagenomics assemblies of 32 groundwater samples | reverse complement strand
CAGGGAAAGCTCATACAGGTGAATCAGGGTGAGATATTTGATGTATCAGTGGATATACGGAAAGGATCGCCGACCTTTGGCCGGTGGGTGGGCATACGGCTTTCTGCAGAAGACAGACAACTGCTTTATGTGCCTGTTGGTTTTGCCCATGGTTTCTGTGTTATAAGCCAGACAGCCGAAGTGCTCTATAAGGTAACTGAGGAATATTCTCCTTTCCATGAGGAAGGGATCGTCTGGGATGACCCGGATATTGCCGTATCCTGGCCTGTCAAAAACCCTATCCTCTCGAAAAAAGATAAGGCCTATCACTGCCTTAAGAATATAGATACAGGATTTGTTTTCGAAGAGGGCATTGGATGAAACTTCTCATTACAGGTGGTGCAGGTTTTATCGGGAGCAATTTTATCCGATATATACTTGCCAATCACCATGACTATTATGTTACTAACATGGACAAGCTAACCTATGCCGGGAATCTGGACAATCTCCGGGATATAGAAGGTCATCCTCACTACCGCTTTATCAAGGGCGATATTTGCGACCCTGATCTGGTTGAGCCTCTTGCCAAAGAGACAGATGTTATACTCAATTTTGCAGCAGAGACCCATGTGGATCGATCGATCATGGAGCCGGGAAGCTTTATCCGGACAGATGTTTATGGGACCTACGTACTCCTGGAAGCTGCAAGGCGGTACAATCACAAAAAATACATACAGATCAGCACAGATGAGGTGTATGGGAGCATTGAATCTGGGTCATTCAGTGAAGATTCTCCTATTCGCCCAAATAGTCCATATTCCGCGTCAAAGGCCTCGGCTGACCTCATTGTCCAATCATATTTCACTACATTTAAGCTGCCTGTTATTATTACACGGAGTTCAAACAACTTTGGGCCCTATCAGTATCCTGAGAAGTTTATCCCTCTATTTATCACAAATGCAATTGATGATAAACCGCTACCGCTCTATGGGGATGGATTGAATATCCGTGACTGGATATATGTAATGGATAATTGCGCAGCCATTGATCTTGTCCTGCATTATGGAATACCCGGGGAGATCTATAATATCGGGGGTGGGAATGAACGGACCAATCTGGAGGTAGCCTGCCAGATAATAAGGGAATTGGGAAAATCGGAAGATATTATTCATCTGGTAAAGGACAGGCCAGGCCATGATCGCCGTTATTCATTGAACTGCGGGAAGATCGCCTCACTTGGTTTCAGACCAGGACATGCCCTTGAAAATGCCCTGAGTGAAACTATCCGATGGTATAAAGAGAATCAGGCATGGTGGCGGAAGATTATATCTGGTGAATTTCAGGGCTACTACAAACAGATGTATGCCAATCGCGACTTAGATGCAACACCTCATTGATCTCATCTTAGTACTTATCCAGAAGGAGATGAAGATCAGAGAAATGGAAAAGGAAGGATTTAAAATAAATGGAACTGAGGTGGATTAGGTAAATTGATTGGGCAGAAGTGGGATAATGTTAAGATGGTAAGCATCCTTAAGGACTATTTTGAGAAGCGGGACGATATCCTCATGGCATTCTTGTTCGGCTCTTATGCCAAGGATATACCTCATAGAGAATCGGATATCGATATTGCTATCTATTTTAGACCCAAAAGCGGCCGTTTAGAATGGGAAGAGTTTGATATTAAATATGAGTGCGAGGATGAGATATGGCTTGATCTAGAAATATTGCTGAGTCAAAATATCGATTTAGTTGTTCTAAATAGGGCCCGTTCATCCATAGCTGCTAGCGCTATTAATGGAATACCAATTATTATTAAGGATTGGGGGCTGTATCTTGATTTTATGTTAAGAGTAACTATAGAGGCAGAAGACTTTAGAGAGACAATAGAAGATTATTGGAGAATCAAGCAAGGATATAAGGATTGAGAAAAGAGGAGAGGGAACGGTTAATAAGACTTTTAGACTACCTTGAATCAGAGGTCGAGGACTATCCTATATTTTCTGACCTCAGGTGGGAAACCTATCAGAAAGAAAAAGAAAAAAGAAGAAATGTGGAGAAATGGATAGAAAATATAGTGATGTCATCTATAGATATTGCAAAGATACTACTGGCTTCACAAAATAGACCTATTCCAGACAGCTATAAAGAGATCCTGTACAGTATAGGACTTGTTGGAGATTTTAATGAAGAATTTGGTAGAAGACTCTCTAAGTGGGCAACCCTTAGGAATATCGTCGTCCATGAATATCTCGATATCAGGTGGAAGACGATTAAAGAATTTATAAAGGAGAGCGAACCGGTATATAGGCAACTGATATTGGGTATTAGGAAGATTTTGACCCATGCATAGAAGACCTGCTATTATTCGATGGGGGAGAAAGAATCTTTACCGCATAGAGCGGTTTATTGGGAGCATCTTAATCAATCGTGCACTTTAGTCAGGTAAAGGAATGAAGACTATGAGAGGAAGAAAGGTAAATGAGATTCAAAATGCGCTCGACTGCCGGAAGATCGCTTCTCTTCTTTTCAGACCAGGACATGCCCTTGAAAAGGCCTTGAGTGAAACTATCCGATGGTATAAAGAGAATCAGGCATGGTGGAAGAAGATCAGATCGGGGGAATTCCAGAAATATTACGAGCAGATGTATACTAAAGGTGACTTAGATGCAACACCTCCTTGACCTGATCTTAGTACCTATCCAGAAGGAGATGAAGATTAGACCCACAAAGAAAGAGATGATTGTTATATGCACGGCGCTTGAGAGACTACGTAATCAGTTGCTAATTTTATGTTCACCAGGCAAGATCAAAATAAATGGGGACTAATGTGAAAGTTGTAATATTGGCCGGTGGTCTCGGAACAAGAATAAGTGAAGAATCACATCTAAAGCCAAAACCAATGATAGAAATCGGAGACAGGCCAATACTTTGGCATATCATGAAGATTTACTCTCATTTTGGTTTTAATGATTTTATTATTTGCCTAGGTTATAGAGGATATTTGATAAAAGAATATTTTGCCAACTATTACCTTCATCAATCGGATGTAACAATAGACTTGAAAGGAAATGATATGCAGATTCATAACTCCAAAGCAGAACCTTGGAGGATCACATTGGTTGATACCGGATTAAATACCATGACCGGGGGCAGAATAAAAAGAATCCAGAAGTACATTGAAAATAAACTATTCATGCTCACTTATGGTGATGGCGTAGGAAATATTGATATAGCCGAATTATTGAAATTTCATAAGAAACATAATAAATATGCGACAGTGACTGCTGTTCAGCCATCTGGCAGATTTGGAGCATTGAATATAGATGATAAGAATAATATCTTATCTTTCCAAGAAAAACCCAAAGGTGACGGCGCATGGATAAATGGAGGTTTTTTCGTATTAGAGCCGCAGATTTTCAATTATTTAGACGGAGATGAAACTATTTGGGAAAAGCATCCCTTAGAAAAGTTAGCAAAAGATCGACAACTTGCTGGCTATAAGTTTAATGGGTTCTGGAAGCCAATGGATACATTGAGAGACAAAATAGAACTTGAGGAACTTTGGTGCTCCGGGAATCCACCTTGGGCAAGATGGCAACAAAAATAGAACCTACTTTTTTTGACTACTACAAATATGATTAATACCAGTTTTTGGAATAACAAAAGGGTCTTTATAACGGGCCATACCGGGTTTAAAGGGTCATGGCTCTGTCTGTGGCTATATAAATTGGGAGCCGAAGTAACCGGTTATGCCTTGAATCCCCCAACAGAACCGAGTTTATTTGATCTATGTAAAATCGATAAACTCGTCAGGTCAACGATAGCTGACATCCGAGACGCGAATTTATTATCTAAAGCAATCCTTGAGGCAGCCCCAGAAATAGTAATTCATATGGCGGCACAATCCCTCGTGAGAGATTCTTATAAATATCCTGTAGATACTTATGCTATTAATGTAATGGGGACTGTAAACATTTTTGAATCTGTGCGTAAGTGTAAGGGTGTTAGGGCCGTAGTCAATGTGACTACTGATAAGTGCTACGAAAATAAAGAATGGGTCTGGGGGTACCGTGAAAACGAACCTTTGGGTGGATACGACCCGTATTCGAGCAGCAAAGCATGTTCCGAATTGGTTACTGTGGCCTACCGGAATTCTTTTTTTAATACTAAGGACTACACCAGCCATGGTATTGCAGTAGCCTCTGCCAGGGCCGGAAATGTTATAGGTGGCGGGGATTGGGCAAGCGATAGGCTAATCCCGGATTGCATAAGAGCGATTTTAAACGGTGAAAAGGTTGTCATCAGGAATCCAAGGGCTATCAGACCGTGGCAGCATGTTTTAGAGCCGCTTAGCGGCTATCTCATTCTCGCTCAGAAGCTTTATGGAGAAGGTCCAAAGTATGCGGAAGGTTGGAATTTCGGCCCCGATGATGCTGATGCAAAGCCTGTGGAATGGATAGTCCAAAGGCTATGTGAAAAATGGGGGGGGAATGCCTCTTACGAAATAGGTAAGGGAGAGCATCCACATGAAGCACACTACTTAAAGCTTGACTATTCAAAGGCAAAGGCGGAACTGGGATGGCAGCCGCGTTGGAACTTAGAAAAAGCTATAGACAGCATCATAGTTTGGACAAGGTCATATAAGGAAAATAAGGACTTGCGGGATAAATGCATTGAACAAATAGAAGAATATTCTAACTTTATTGATAAAGGAATACAGGGTGGGAAATAAAGATTTGGAAAAAGACCTGAGAGAACAGGCGATACAAGCTGCGATCAGATATTACGAGTTCAAGCACAAAGATAAAAAGGCGTTCACCCCCGGCAACCGCATCCCCTATGCGGGTAGGGTCTTTGATGAGAAAGAGATCGCTGCTCTGATAGACACGTCCCTCGACTTCTGGCTTACTACCGGCAGATATGCTGATAAGTTTGAGAGAGATTTCTCGAAGTTTCTGGGTATAAGGTACTGTTCTCTTGCCAACTCCGGTTCTTCTGCAAATCTCCTTGCATTCATGGCGCTTACATCGCCGAAGCTTGGCGATAGGAGAATCAGGAAGGGGGACGAGGTAATAACTGTAGCAGCCTGTTTCCCGACTACTGTGGCCCCGATCATTCAGTACGGTGCCATTCCAGTCTTTGTAGATGTGTTGCTTCCAACCTACAATATAGATTGCAGCCAATTGGAAGAGGCCCGTTCTGAAAAGACAAAGGCAGTCATGGTTGCCCATACACTTGGAAACCCATTTGATCTGAGTGCAGTAAAGAGCTTTTGTGACAAATACAATCTATGGCTTATCGAAGACAACTGTGACGCCCTCGGTTCAAGGTATCTTTATAAAGGAGAATGGCGTTATGCTGGAACGATAGGGCATATAGGGACATCAAGCTTCTACCCGCCGCATCACATGACCATGGGAGAAGGGGGAGCGGTCTATACCAATGATGGGCAGTTGAAGAGGCTGGTTGAATCTTTTCGGGACTGGGGACGTGACTGCTGGTGCACCTCAGGTCGTGATAATACATGTGAAAACCGTTTCGGGCAGCAGTTCGGGGGACTTCCATTCGGTTACGACCACAAGTACGTCTACTCGCACTTCGGGTACAATTTGAAGGTGACAGATATGCAGGCAGCCATCGGATGCGCCCAGCTTGAAAAGCTACCTTCATTTATTGAGGCAAGGAAACGCAATTGGAAGATGCTGAGGGATGGTCTTTCAGGCCTTGCAGATAAGCTCATCCTTCCTGAGCCAACGGTAGATTCTGACCCTTCCTGGTTCGGCTTTTTATTGACTGTAAAAGAAGAGGCGGGATTCACGAGAGATGATATAATAAACCACCTGGAGTCAAAGGGGATTCAAACCAGGATGCTATTTGCGGGGAACCTGATAAAACACCCCTGTTTTGATGAGATGAGAAAGAGCAATATCGGATATAGGGTTATAGGAAAGTTATCTGCCACCGACAGGATAATGAATGATACCTTTTGGGTTGGTGTTTATCCGGGGATGACAGAAGCGATGCTAATTTACATGAAAGAAGCTATTATTAAATTTGCAGGTAGTAAACGATAATTTGTAGGCTTAGCAATTTCTGGATATTGGGGAGTATTTTTGCGAGCACAAGGCTATTCCCGTTAATTTGAAGTTCAATCTCCATTACCATTAATATGACCTTAAAGAGGACGTAGCTATGAATCGTGATATTTTAGAAGATTTATTTATACTTGAAATGACAAACAACCATCAGGGGGATGTGAACCGTGGGTTGGAAATCATACGACAATTTTCGCAGATAGCCAAATTTAATAATGTGAGAACTGCTATAAAACTTCAGTTTAGGAATTTTGATACTTTTATACACAAAGATTTTGTTGACCGTGAAGATATATATTATATAAAGAGGATAACAAACACAAAATTATCTGTCGAAGAATATGTAGCCCTTGTTGAAGCAATAAAAAAATCAGGATGTATACCTTTGGCTACTCCATTTGATGAGAAGTCAGTTGATCTAATAGAAGATTTAAACCTACCTATAATTAAAGTTGCAAGTTCAGGATGTAACGATTGGATGTTGATTGAAAGGATAGCTAAGACCAGAAAACCGGTAGTTGTCTCAGTTGGTGGCATGTCATTGAAAGATATGGATGATATGGTTACTTTTTTTGAAAACAGAAACATTCCATTAGTAATTTGTCACTGTATTGCCGCTTATCCAACTGAAGCCAGTGAACTACAATTAAATCAGATAGATTTCCTTAAAAGAAGATACCCTAATCATGTAATTGGTTTATCATCACATGAATATCGTGATTGGCAATCATTGATTATTACTGGATACGCAAAAGGTGCACGATTATTTGAACGGCATATAGATATCAATACTGATGGTTTTAAAGTGGCATCTTATTCATCTCTTCCGGAGCAGATAGACGTATGGTTCAAAGCCTGGCATCATGCCAAGTTAATATGTGGAGGTTCTTCTGAAGCAAGGATATTACCTATAGAAAAGGAAATAACATATTTAAACTCCTATATACGTGGAGTTTATGCTAAAAGGGATATTCAAGCTGGAGAGATGTTAACAGAGGAAGATATTTACTTAGCTGTGCCCTTACTGAAAGGACAAATATCATGCAGGGAATTAATGCTCGGTCGTTATGGGCATAAAGTAATAAAACAACTTAAAACTGATCAACCAATTATGATTGACAGTGTAGATACGCCATACGCTGATAATGAATCATTAATGAAAGTCATATACGAAAGAGGGCTTGATCCGAGTGAAACATGCAAGAGTAACAACAAAGATCATCTAAGGCAGATTCGTGACTAAGAAAACAGTTTTATTAACAGGCGCAAGTAAAGGTATTGGTAAGGCAATAAAGGAGCTGTTGGAAAAATCTGGGAAATACTACTTGCTGACACCCTCAAGGAACGATCTTAATTTGAGAAAACTCGAAAGTATCGAATATTTCTTTAATGATCAACATATTGATGTATTGATAAACAATGCCGGGATTAATATCCTTAACCAGATTGAAGAGATCAGTCAAGAAACTATCGACTCCATGTTTCATGTTAATTTGATAGCTCCATTAATTTTAATACAAAAAACTGTTCCTTTAATGAAAAAACAGCAATACGGACGCATAATAAATATTAGTTCAATATGGGGAGTAAGATCTAAGGAGTTTAGAACTTTGTATTCCGCTACTAAATTTGGCTTAAATGGTATAACAAAGGCCTTGTCAAAAGAGTTAGGCGAGTACAATATTCTTGTAAATTCCGTATGCCCGGGATTTGTCAACACTGAGCTGACAAATAAAAATATTTCTTTTTCAGAACAAGAGGAGATTAAAAAAAATATCCCTTTAAAAAGATTTGCAGAGCCGTCTGAAATTGCCAATCTGGTTGAGTTTTTAATTTCTGACAGAAATACTTACATAACAGGTCAGACAATAGTAATAGATGGGGGATTCACGGCATGAAAAGCCTTCAGATACAATCGAAGATTAAAGATTATACAGTTGCATTTGAAAGCGATTTTATTTTTTTCGATAATCTATCAAATATTACTGAAAAAGTCGTTATTATCGACAAGGTAGTTTTTGATTTATACACAGAGATTTTTACGAAAAAGTTTGACCGGTTAGACACAATCCTATTGGAGGCAATTGAAGAAAATAAGACATTGGACTATGCAAAGACTCTATATGAATTATTGGTTAAAAAAAATGCAAAAAAAAATCTCAATATCATTTCAGTTGGCGGGGGAATCACCCAAGACATTACAGGTTTCGTAGCTTCTACTTTATACAGAGGAGTTAATTGGATATATGTCCCTACAACTTTTTTAGCCCAAACTGATAGTTGTATAGGGAGCAAGACTTCTTTGAACTTCCAATCGCACAAGAATCTCATAGGAACATTTTATCCTCCTACAGAGATATATATAAACACAATATTTCTTAATACCCTCTTGGAAGTTGATTTCTTTAGCGGCATAGGCGAAACAATCAAACTTCAATTAATGAAAGAGATATATCCAAAAGACTTTAGAGCTATAGTTGAAACTGTTAATCGTGCAACAGGAAAAGAGTCATTATTGCCATTAATTTTTGACAATATGCAAATAAAGCTTTCTTATATGGCGGGTGATGAATTCGATCAAGGAAGAAGAAATTTGCTTAACTATGGCCATTGTTTTGGGCACGCGATTGAAACTACATCAAATTATTATATCCCCCATGGTATCGCTGTAGTCATTGGGATTATATTTGCGAATACTATTTCTAAAAACAGGTTTCTATTATCTGCAGAGATCTCCGATTTTTTAAATAAAAATCTTCTACTCCCGAATATCCCCTTAAAGTTAAAGAAGGAACATTTTATCATGGATATTTTGAAAAACATGAAAAGTGATAAAAAAAGAGTAGGAGAACATCTGACGGTTGTTATCCCAAACGAAGAATTTAGATTGACAAAAGTTGATAATGTAACAGAAAGTGAATTTATTAAATCTTTTGATGAAACAGTAAGTATCCTGTTCGGTTCAAAATAAGAGTTGTTGTCTTATAGAAAATTCATTTGTTTCTGAGGCAAATAAATGAAAAAACTAATATCTATAATTACCTCTGCCTATAATGAGGAAGGTTGTATCGATGAGCTGGCTAGACAGTTGCTAGCGGTATTTGATGAAAATAAAATGTATGATTTTGAAGTTATTATTGTTGAAAATGGATCGACGGATAGTACTTATGAAAAACTGATCAAGATTCGCGAGAAAGACCCCAGATTTAAGATTGTGCAGTTGTCGAGGAACTTCAGGATGGATGGAGGCATTACGGCAGGTTTGCAGTATGTTAAAGGTGATGCCGCAGTTATAATGACTGCCAATCTTCAGGATAAGCCTTCCATCATCACCGATTTTATAAAGAAATGGGAAGAGGGATATGAGCATGTCTACGGTATTGTAAAAAGTCGCCATGGAAAGGGGGTTTTTAGACGATTAAACTCCCGGCTTTTTTATATACTGATCAACAAAATGACAGGCAATATGATTCCGAAGAATGCCAGTGATTATAGACTGGTTGATAAGAAGATATATCAGGTTATCAAAGCAATGGAGGAAAGGAATCGTTTCACAAGAGGAATGTTTGCCTGGCTTGGTTTTAAATCTATAGGTGTTGAATTTGAGAGGAATAAGAGGTTTGCAGGAGAATCTCATGCTCATTTCTGGAAAGTACTTGAACTTGCAATTAAGGGGATATTTGCGTTTTCCTACATACCTATAAGATTTATATCTTTTTTTGGACTAACATTGTCAGGTGTTTCCTTGATGTACTTGGTATATACAGTGTTTAAAATTATATTTACAGGTGTTCCTTTTGTAGGTTATGGGACTATCGTATCACTTATGCTTCTTTTATTTGGTCTTTCTTTTCTCATACTCGGAATTTTGGGTCAATATATTGCCCAGATATACGAAGAAGTCAAGGCAAGGCCGAACTTTATTGTTAGAAGGGAAATAGGTTTTAATGACGAAAAGTAAACCAGTGTCATCGCAATCATGATAGAAGGCAGAAAACATGGACAAAAGATAGCTTATCTATTAGTAGGTGGTTGGAATACTTTATTTGGTTTTGCCATATTCGCAGTACTTTATTACCTCTTACATCAAAGAGTTCATTATATTTTTATAGTAGTGATCACCTATGTTATTAGCATCACCAATGCATTTCTAAGCTACAAGTTCATCGTTTTTAAAACTAAAGGGAATCTATTAAGGGAATATTTACGTTGTTATGTCGTATATGGGGCTTCGTTCATAGTAAATATTATTCTAATGTTAATAATCGTTGAGTTCTTAAAGGTAAGACCCGTTCCAGCCCAAGGTGTCATATTATTTTTTACGACCGTTGTAAGTTATGTGGGACATAAGCATTATTCATTCGGCAAGTCCGCCGAGATAACTAAGTAGAGTGTAATCGCATATTTGGCGGCAGATAAGTTTTAAAAAGGTGGCCTTGAATGAAGTTGAATGTTCTATTGACCGGTGGCAGCGGTTTTATTGGCAGGAATATCCTTGAATCATATTTGATAGAGAAATACAATATCATTGCACCGAGACGTTCAGAACTCGATCTGGTTGACGATGATAATGTAAAAAGATGTTTTGCGGAGAACAAGATCGATGTCGTTATCCATTCTGCCATAAAACCTGGGCATAGAAACGCTAAGGACCCTACAAACCTTTTCTACACGGCCAGCAGGATGTTTTTTAATATTACCCGCCACTCCGCTTCATATCGTAAATTGATCGTCCTGGGCTCCGGATCAGTGTACGATATGATGACCCAGGATTTGTGTAAGGTCTCCGAGGATTTTTTTGATACGAAGATGCCATTGGACGAGCATGGTTTCTTCAGGTTTATATCCGCAAAATTTATTGAACTAATGGATAATTCGGTAGACCTTAGGATTTTTAGTATATTTGGTAAATACGAAGACTATGAAATAAGGTTCATCTCGAACGCTATTTGCAAGGCAATTTATGACTTGCCTATAACCATAAAGCAAAATAGGAGATTCGACTTTTTATATATTGATGACCTAATGCCTATATTGGATCATTTTATTCAAAATGACGTTAAGTATAAGGCGTACAACATCACTCCTAACTCAGCTATTGACCTGTACGAAATTGCATTAAAAGCGAAGGCAATTTCCGGAAAGGATTTGCCAATAGTCGTTGGAAAACCAGGTATGGGCTTTGAATATAGCGGGAGCAATAAGCGTCTCCGAGACGAGGTTCCAGGTCTGAGGTTTTCTAATATCGATGAATCCATAAGTAAGTTATACCGTTGGTATTCAGAAAACAAGCACTCAATAAACAGAGATTTGTTGCTTTTTGATAAATAAAAAGAAGGAGTGAGATCGTCAGTATGCGTGTATCTGATTATATAATGAAAAGACTTGTAGAACATGGCATCCGACAGGTTTTTATGATCACCGGCGGCGGAGCGATGCATCTCGATGACTCTCTCGGCTTATGTAAAGATATTAAATTCCTTTGTAACCATCATGAACAAGCGTGTGCAATTGGCGCTGAGGGATATGCTCGCATGTCAGGCAAGCTCGGCGTCTGCATAGTTACATCAGGCCCGGGTGGTACCAACACGCTAACTGGTGTGACAGGGCAATGGACCGATTCTGTTCCGGTTCTTTATTTGTCAGGACAGATTAAGTTCGAGACATCAATCGAATCCTGTCGAGAGATAGGTTTGCGCCAGCTTGGCGATCAGGAAATCAATATTATCGACATAGTAAGGCCGATAACGAAATTTGCTGCAATGGTTACGAACCCCCAAGAAGTCAAAAAACTTCTGGACAAGGCCATTTACATAGCTACTCACGGTAGACCTGGACCTGTCTGGCTGGACATTCCTCTTAATATTCAGGGAGCAGTAATAGATGAAAAGATATTGCTTGAATACAACCAGAAAGAGGATGAGACAAATCTCGATAAAAAGACAATCAAGTCCAACGTGAAAAAGGTAGTTGACCTTCTCAAAAAAAGCGAGCGACCTGTCTTTGTCGCAGGGCATGGTATCCGTATCTCAGGTTCTCAAAAATTGTTCCTTGATGTTGCAGAAAAAGCCGGAATCCCAGTCGTTTCCACCTTTAATGGCGTTGATCTAATAACATCCGATCATCCACTCTACGTTGGGAGGATCGGAACCATAGGCGACAGGGCTGGAAATTTTGCACTTCAAAATTCAGACCTCTTTATCTCCGTAGGTTCAAGAAACAATATAAGGCAAATAAGTTATAACTGGAAGTCCTACGCAAGGGCTGCAAAAAAGGTTGTTGTAGATATAGACCCTGCTGAGTTAAGAAAACCTACTATCACCCCTGATTTGCCTATTTGTGCAGATGTCAGGTTGTTTTTAGAAGAACTTGACAACCAACTTGATAAAGTAGATCTTCGGGACTTCAAGAAGTGGCAGGCATGGTGTCTGGAGAGAAAGAAAAAATATCCAGTCGTCTTGCCTGAATATAAGAAGATGAAGGGCGCAGTAAACCTGTATTATTTTACTGAAACCCTGACCAGGCTTCTGAAAAAGAACGACGTGGTAGTGGCAGGAAACGGCAGTGCATGTGTAGGACTCTTTCAAGCCGGTATTGTTAAGGAAGGTCAGAGGATGTTCTGGAACTCAGGTTGCGCGGCGATGGGATATGACCTGCCAGCGTCCATAGGCGCATGTCTTGCAAATGACAGGGAATCAGTTGTCTGCATCGCGGGTGACGGCAGTATGCAGATGAACATACAAGAGCTTGAAACAGTAGTTTACAATAAACTTCCGATAAAGATATTTTATCTTAATAACGACGGCTATGTATCAATAAGGCAGACTCAAGATGCATTTTTTGACGGCAGGATTGTTGGGAGTGACGAAAGAAGTGGCATTGGTTTTCCAAATATCATAAAAGTTGCCAAAGCATATGGGCTGAAAACAGAGGTCATATTAGGGCATGATGGTATGACGGGAAAAATCAAAAAAGTACTTAACGCAAAAGGTCCTGTGCTCTGTGAAGTCAAGTTATTTAAAGATTATAAATTTACTCCAAAGCTTTCATCCGAGCGAAAACCTGATGGCAGGTTGGTTTCTAAGCCCCTGGAAGATCTTTTCCCTTTTCTCGGCAGGGAGGAGTTTAAGCAAAATATGATAGTACCAGTTATGGACGAAGATAAATAGGATTTGGATAAGGTTAGCGAATGGCTCTTTTTGACAAATTTGCAAAGAATTATGATGATGGACATGCTAAAGCCGTTAAGATGTCAGGCTTTGAGCCCTCTTACTTCCACGAATACAAGCTCAGGGAAGTAGCTGATTGTTTAAGGTCAAAATGGCTGCTGGACAAACGGTTAAAGTTATTGAACTACGGGTGCGGCACGGGAAACAGCGAAAAATATATAAAGAAATACTTGCCCAATGCGTCGGTATATTCCATCGATGTGTCTGAAGAATCCATAAAGGTAGCAAGAGAGAAAAATAAAGACTTATCAGATGTCAGATTCGAGCCCTTCGATGGCATAAGTATACCTTTTGACATTGATTTTGATGTCATATTCATTGCAAATGTCTTTCATCATATCAAACGCGAAAACCATGTGAAAATCCTTAATGGTCTTCATAATAAGTTGGCGTCAGGTGGTCTTCTTTTCTTATTTGAACTGAATCCTATCAATCCACTGACAATGATTATCGCCATAAATAATGATTATAGGTTCGACAAGGATTCAAAACTTTTAAACCCTATTTATGCACGAAAAATACTAGAGAGGTCCGGTTTCACTGAAAATGAGATAAGATACACAATATTCTTTCCGCAATTTCTATCATTTTTAATCCCATGTGAAAAGTATCTCAAAAAATTCCCGCTGGGAGCGCATTATTATTATTGTGCTTTAAAAATATAGGATTTATTTTAAAGGTTAACAATATAGATAAAATTACGGATAATATTCTTGACGATGTGGCTGGTTTTATTAGACCACAAAAACACCAGACTCCTGTCTGGTGATGTAGTGGCTGCCCAACGGGAGGGCACAAGCGTGCTTCTCCCAAAGAAGCCCCCGGCTCCTGACGGGTGAGGGGCACTAATAATAGGGAGTTCGAATAATGATGGTGTACAAAAATATTTTTATTACTGGCGCTTCAACGGGGATAGGGGAGGCGTTGAGCGATTACTATGCAGCCCCTGGAATCACACTGGGGCTCGTAGCCATTACCAATAGGAAGCAACTTGATGAGGTCGCTGAGCGCTGTCGAGGTAAGGGCGCCAGCGTTCACACCTACCTAGCGGATGTGTCAGATGCAAGCGCCATAAAAGAGAGTGCTTTGGATTTTTTGGGTCGTGTGAACTTTTATATTGCATCTTTGGTAAATGAAAAAGGAAATGACAAAAATTATATGCTGAAATATGGATGGCGGTATGGGTGGAGATTTTATAAGAAGGCTCCTGGAAAGTGGTTCGTAGACCCGACTCATTTGCGAGAATACGAATCTAAAGAAAAATTTGTAGAGGTTATTCAAAAGGCAGGCTTTGATGTTTTGGAAGCAAAACTGACTCCCTTAAGGTTATCGCTGCTTGAGTTTGTAGTCAGACGAATTGTTGTTCCTCTTTTTAAACCGAAAAACATCAACAGTTTTTTCTTGAAACATAGGTTTTTGGATTCCTTACGTAGAAATATCAAAATACAGCCGCCGGGCTATTCTTTAGTAGAGGCGGTAGCAAAAAAGAAACCACATACCGATAATCTAAACAATAGAGAGATAATTCAAAAATGAAAAACTATTTTGGGTTCTTTATAGAGTTTATTAAGGATAAATTATTGTTGTTTAGAGTTCAGTTAATATTATCTTTGTTTGCCTTAGGTATATGTTCTTGGAATGCAGTATCGTTGGTAAAACAAATACTATTATCCAACTATGCCTTTGAAATTTTCCCCTGGGCTAATATCTTTTTCTATCCGATAGAAAGCAATCTGGCTCATTATATGTTTCTGAGCATTATTCTCGGGTTGTATGGTCTATTTGTATATCTGACTATTAACAAGAAGAATACGGAACTGATACAACATTTAGCGCAAGAAAGAAGTTCGTATTCTTATTTGATTTTGTTTGGTTCCGCTATTTCTTTAATTCTTATACCATTTTTATCCGTATCGCAACGTATCGTACTATCCTTTGTTGTTTCCCTTGCCCCTTTATTTTACCTATTTGCCCTCGATTTCTCGCTGCGAAAAAGAACATTTAGTGTCTTAGCTTGGATACTGCTATTGATTGTCTCTATTGAACCATTATTGTTCTTTAAGGGTCCTGTTTACTTAATGAACGAATATGACGATATTTATGGCGAAACCAATTTAAATGAAAAGACACTTTTTTCGCACTTTTTCAGGAAAGATAAAGATGAATATGTAAATAATAAGGATTTTTTAGATAAATTGGATGAGACAGATATTGATACTATCAGAACCTTTTATGATGTAAAAAATAAATTGGAAGGCAGACATAGCGACGCTATAAAAACTAATAGTCTGAACTTCCTGGTCGAATTTAAGTATGCCAATTTACGAGCAATTCAGGATTTTTTAGTTTCAACGATTGAGAGCAATGATATGACTGAAACAATATTACTAAAGGGAAGATTTTTAAAGAACGATTATCTCTTGAACAATTTAAAAAATATAAACATTGAATCAATTAAGAACTTTTATTTAAGAAATCAACTTGAATATTCTCATCAAAATATGACAAGAGGTCAGATCAATCATATTGGTCAAGTTTTAAACCCGATAAATGAGTATGGATTTGGCAAACCCGTAGGAGAAATTTATGCACAATATGGCTTCGGTTTTACTTTTATTTTGAAAAAGACAATGGATATATTCGGTGGATTATCCATTGAAAACTACTATAAATGTTACATCTATTACGTTATTTATTTTTTGACCTTTCTGCTTTTGCTTTATTTCTTATTTAAAGACAGTGTTTATATATTTGGGGCTTTTGGTTTTATGGCAGCTGCTTATTATTATCAAGGTTATATCGCCTTAATATTGGCGCCGGGAATATTGCCGCTTATCCACTTCTTTGATGCCACAGTTATTATATTCTTATTGTTATTCTTCAGAAGGAATAGTTTTGTATGCTTGGGAATGGCAATGCTGCTTACAATAGCAAACATAATAATTAATCGGCAGTTTGGTCTTATGCTTGCGGGCGCATTTATTGTTTCGATATTTTTATACATTATTGAAAACAAGCAGGGTAAGAATAGATACCTTTGGATATTGAATTTATTTATAGTAATAGTATTGGCCTTTTTAGCAGCGCACTTTGTCACTGCCGGTGCTACGGATAAAACCTTCTCTTATCTCATATTGGGTCTTTTCTCCTGGCCTGCAAGGTCTATAGTCATTTTTCTAACAATATGCTATCTGGTTATATCCTATTGTTTGCTTTTCATTCTTAAAGATGAAAGACATTATCTTAAATATATCTACCTGTTTGTCTTTCTATATACTCAAGGACTTTTTGTTTATTATTATTGGTCAGGACTTCTAAACCATCTTCTACCTGTAATCCCTTTTACTGGTTTGCAATTGTTTCTGATGATTTATTTAGTGCGAGAGATATTTTTTTATGACAATCAAGAAGCAAGTAAATTCTTGAATGGCTGCGCGAAGATATTATCCGTTTTTCTATTTTTTGTCGTTTTAATCTTCATAAAACACTTCTATAATCAAAAAAAGGAGTTTATGGAGAATTTTGCTAATCACAAAATATATGAATGGGAATACGACAGAGCGCATCTGGTAACGACAATAAATCCCGAACCGATAAATGAAAGCATTTCTTTAATAAGTAAATATAGTGGCAAAGAAAATGGTATCTATATCATTTCAAGGTACGACAACATATTGCCATTTCTCTCGAAGAAATACAGCCTAATGCCTTATTTTGAAATGCACTGGCATCTTTTCTCTCCAGTTGAAAGACAGGAAGCAATAAACAGGATATCATCTCAAAAGCCCGAGTATATCTTCGTTGATACTAATGCCAATCAATATTCAATTGATCCTTGGGCAAAAATTAATAACGACATGGTGAGTATTAAAGAGAGAACTTCAAGAATTGGAAGGTATCATGAGTTGTATAACATATTTAACGCAGTTAATGCCGATTACGAGCTTATTGAAAAAGGCAAGTTGATTAGTGTTTATAAGAGAACATCATAGACTTCGATTGCAACCGCTATTATTAGCGGACTTATAAAAAAGTTCCTTCCGATAATGGGCTTTCTAACGAAACATTTAAGCAGCGATCACATATTTACCGGATTTAATCAGATATCAAAATCTGTCAATGGATTCGCCACATTATTATTAGTCCCCATTTTCATCTCCCCTGAAGAGCAAGGATACTGGTTTACATTCTCAGGCCTCGCTGCCTTGGTCATGTTGGCTGACTTAGGTTTTTCAAATCTGATATTGCAATTATCAGCCCATGAATTTGCCCATCTCCACTTTGACAAAGATCGTATAATAAAAGGTGACGAGAGGTATTTAAAAAGGCTTTCCACACTTTTTACATTTACCTTAAGATGGATAACTACGATAGTATTATTGTCCGTCCCCGTGATATTATTCATAGGGTATTGTCTGTTTTCCTTTAGAAATACTGAAGTTTATTGGTTTATCCCATGGATCATCTTTGTAATCGGCGCAGCTATGACATTTGTTAACAATGTCATTCTGTATTTCTTTGAGGGATGCGACTCGGTTGGGATTGTTCAAAGAATGAGGTCGGTAATAGTTATTTTTATGACATTGACCATGTGTGTTACCCTTGTACTAAAGCTCGGGTTACTCGCCCTGTCAGTTTCAGTACTTGCCAGTGCTATCTTAGGCAGTATCTTGATATTGAAAGAATTTAGCCCTGCTATTTCGGGTTTTATCGAGGAGTCAAAAACATTCAGTCATCAGTGGGGGGGCGAAGTTATACCGCTATTTTGGAGGTATGCCGTAAGCTGGGCGAGTGGGTATTTCATCTTTCAGATGTATACACCGGTTATGTTCCATTTCCATGGGCCGGTTGAGGCAGGTAAGATAGGGATCAGTATAACCCTCTGGATGGGAATATTCAGCATATCGAATGTATGGGTTTCTGCTGTAACCCCAAAGTTGAATATGCTTGTTTCAAAGAAGGAATGGATGGCCCGCGACAATTTATTTTCTAAAAATTTAATACTGTCATGCATTACATTCATGGCTAGTGCTGCGATGGTCTTTTTGCTAATCTTTCTATTGAAAGGAAAAGTGGCTATAGTAGATAAATTTGTAGATACGACCTCGATGTCTTTTCTTGCGGCGGCATGGTTTTTACAGATTATCGTTAATACCCTTGCCATATATTTAAGAGCCTATAAGGAAGAGCCCTTGGTAATTCCTTCTTTTTTATCAGCCCTTTATATTGTAATAACAACTTTGCTGTGCGTGAAATTTCTTCCACCTAAATATTTCTTCCTCGGGTTTTTATCGAGTTACCTTTGGGGAGTCCCTTGGGTTATAAGCATTTTTTACCAGAAAAGAAAAACGGAGTCACATAATAGATGGGTATTCAAGATGGGAAGTTACTTACGATAGCTATACCAACTTATAACAGGGCCCCATATCTCGAGCAGAGTTTATCTCATATATGCCGGCAGTTGAAAGAAAATAAATCTTGTGTAGAAATCCTCATTTCGGATAATAATTCTACAGACAATAGTTCCGAGATAGTTAACAAATATACTTCTAAGGGTTTTACTATCAAGTATATTAAAAATAGAGAAAATATTGGAGCAGACAAAAATGTTCTACAATGCTTTATTATGGCAAATAGTAAATATGTATTAATTTTAGGTGATGACGATATCTTGCTTGATGGCTCTATTGAAAAGATTTTGGATATTTTAAAAGGAGGAAATTATGGAATTGTTCATCTAAACTCATATGGCTTTGTGAACAATTTTATTTTGGAAAGACCAAAAAGATATCTTCAGGGATACATTGTTTATAGCGATCTGAAAAAGTTCATACGAAAGGTCAATTATTTTTTAACATTTACCTCTGTCAATATAATTAACAAATCTCTTGTGCCCCCCGATTCGGATTTAGAGGAGTTTATAAATACTAATTTAATCCAATTAGGATGGACTTTTCCAGCGCTATTAAATTCACAGAAAAATGTTTTTGTTAAGGAGTATTTAATTGCGGCTAAATTGTATAATTCGGGAGGATACAGACTCTGTGAAGTATTCGGGGTCAATTTTAACAAAATTTCTTATGTCTTTATAAGTAAAGGGGCAAACAGGGAAATTTTTGAAATTGTAAATAGAAAACTACTCTCAAGATTTTTTCCAGCAAATGTTATAAGGTCGAGAATGGATATTATTGAAACTAAAAAAGAGGATTATTATAAAGTTTTATATCCTTTATACAAAGGATATATGAACTTTTGGATTTTTACACTACCTGCTATTGTGCTGCCAAGAAGAATAGCTTATTCCCTATTTTTCATGGCAAATGTTACCAGGAAATTATTATGATTTATTGTCAGTGACTATTCAGAGATAAGGCTGCAAAGGATACTGAAGGGGATGAATGATATAGGGATTATTGTTATCGATTATCAATCTGATCCTCTTCTCGATCAGGCGCTTATGGCCCTTGCAAATTCAGCGCTGTCTTCTACATTTAAAGTTGTTGTTGTAGAGAATAGACCCAGGAGGATTCATAGAGATATTCCAAAAAATATAGATATACAATTTCTGACTCAAAAAAAAAATCTAGGATTCGGCAGGGCGGTCAATTTGGCCAGACGACAACTTCATGCCCCATATCTTTTCATTTTAAATCCAGATGTCCAGGTTTTTCAAAATACAATTTCAATTCTCCATGACTTTATGAAAAAAAATAGTCAGGTCGGATTGGTCGTTCCTAAGCTTCTTGACCCTAAGGGAAACGTGCAGGCCTCGGCCAGAAAATTTTATGACCTTCCTACGATTTTTTGCCGTAGGAGTTTTTTGGGGAAGCTTTTTCCAGATCATCAGCGTTTACGTGATCATATTATGGCAGATTGGGATCATATGACCATAAGAGAGATCGATTGGGCGTTAGGGGCCTGTATGATGATCCGCACGGAGGCAGTACCCGATGAAGTCTTTGATCCACGTTTCTTCTTATATTTTGAAGATGTCGATCTTTGTCTGCGTTTAAAAAAAGCCGGCTGGAAAGTAGTCTACCATCCGGAAGCTGCAGCCGTCCACGAGCATCGTCAAAAGAGCCGTAAAAATCCTTTTAGCCGTGCCAACTATGAGCATTTTAAAAGCTGGGTAAAGTTCATTCTCAAATATAGAAACATCTCTGGGATTGAGTAGCATAACTGTGGTATCCTAGATTAACTAAAATATAAATAGAAATCCTCATAATTTATTACTCTTTCAGGATAATATGCTAAAGCAGAAGGCAAAACTCGTTTCCCTCTCCCTTTACTTAAC
>ERZ1292645.269-Hain-H14-02um-R2-269-length-20676-cov-7_pt1 | contig 20676 bp, 19 predicted proteins | sample MGYA00564401_ERZ1292645 | MGnify/ENA primary metagenome ERZ1292645 (study PRJEB36523, sample SAMEA6512644) | groundwater metagenome | collected 2019-01-09 | study: AquaDiva: Metagenomics assemblies of 32 groundwater samples | reverse complement strand
ACCAATGGATGCCGGAGGCGGCAAGGATAAATACGCTCATGGGCGCTGACATACTCTTTTATCCGACCGCCATAGGCTGGATAAAGGGACTCACTTCGCATGATGGCGACTGGCACAATGCATGGGAGACTGTTCAACGCGGTCATGCTGTAGCAAATGGCGTTCATGTCGCGGCAGTAAACAGAGTTGGAGAGGAAGATAGGCTTAAGTTCTGGGGCGGGTCGTTTGTTTCAGACGCATTTGGAAAAGTGATAAAAAAGTCAAGCCCCGAAGAGGAAGAGACATTGGTTGTAAAAGTGGATCTGGATATGAATAAAAGGATCCGTGAGGGCTGGGGCTTTTTGAATAATAGGAGGCCTGATACATATCAGCCCATCTGCAAATGACACAATTATTGAGCACACCTAAAAAACTCGGCTACTCCATGCCTGCTGAATGGGAGAGGCATGATGCCGTATGGCTCGCATGGCCGCACGACCCAATCACCTTTCCCAGTCGTGTGGAAAAGGTGGAAAAGACTTATGGCGAAATAATCAAGGCTCTGCAGGGCAGCGAAAAGGTGAACCTCCTTGTGAAAGACAGCACAATGAAAAATAAGGCGCAAAGGATTTTGGAACAGTGCAGTGTAAACCCTGATGACATTGTATTTCACATATACGACTATGCGGATGTGTGGTTCAGGGATTACGGCCCGATATTTCTCGTGGATAAAAAGAACGGCGGTCTTGCCATGAGCCACTGGATATACAATGCGTGGGGAAGAAAATACGAGAGTCTGATGAAGGACACGCACATCCCTGAATTTATCAACCGCAATATGAATATCCCATACTTCACCCCAGGCATCGTGCTTGAAGGCGGTTCAATAGATGTAAACGGAAAAGGGACTCTCCTTACCACCGAGCAGTGTCTGCTTAATAGAAACAGAAACCCCAATCTGAATAAATACGGGATAGAGGAATATCTCATGAAATATCTGGACGTAACTAAAATCATCTGGCTTAAAAACGGCATTGAGGGAGACGACACGGACGGGCACATAGACGATATCGCCCGGTTCGTAAATCCCACAACTGTCCTTTGCGCGTATGAAGAGAACAAAAGCGACATAAATCACACCATACTTCACGAAAATTACGAAATACTTATGGGCTCAAAAGATCAAAATGGAAACAGCCTGAATGTCATAAAGCTGCCTATGCCAGGGGTTATAGGAGACGGACAAGGAAGGCTGCCTGCCAGCTATGCAAACTTTTATATAGGCAATACAGTAGTATTGGTTCCAATCTTCGGCCATGAAAATGATGCGAAGGCGTTAGATATTATCCGGCGTCAGTTTCCTGACCGCAGGGTCATAGAAATAAACTGTAAAGACCTGGCCTACGGCCTCGGCACACTCCACTGTATAAGCCAACAACAGCCGAATGCCGATATCAGAAACGGCTAAAAAAGGAAATTAAGTGGGAACCTACAAAAACATCAGAAGACTTCATAAAATAGCAGCCATCCTCATCAAATACGGTTTTGGCTGGCTTGTAAAGGAGATACGGATATTCCCCTTCTTGTCTTCTTTTGAAAGGCTTTTGCTGAAAAAGGCAAAAAGAGAGCTCAGCACAGGGGAAAGGGTGCGGCTGGCGCTTGAGGAGCTTGGCCCGACATTTATAAAACTGGGGCAGGTGGCGTCCACGCGCGCAGACCTTCTGCCGCCTGACTGGATTGAGGAGCTTAAAAAGCTTCAGGATGCTGTGCCGTCGTTTTCATTTGAAAAGGTCAGGGAGGTTGTAGAGCATGGCCTCAAGGCGCCGCTTAATGAAAAGTTTAAAACATTTGAAGAAATTCCGTGCGCATCCGCATCTATTGCCCAGGTGCATTATGCGGCGCTTATGGACGGCCAGGAGGCGGCTGTAAAGGTAAAGCGGCCCGGCATAGATAAAATCATAGAGTCAGATATCTCTATAATGCACATCATTGCAGATCTTCTGGACAGATATGTGCCTCAGGCAAAGCGATACAGGCCTATGGAGGTTGTTGAGGAATTTGCAAGGGTCATACACAGGGAGCAGGATTTTACTGTGGAAGGGGCAAATGTAAACAGGTTCTGCAAGATGTTTGAGGGAGACGCTACAGTAAAGGTTCCAAAGGTCTTCTGGGATTATACGACGAGCGAGGTGCTTACCCTGGAGAGGATTTACGGCACACCCCTCGATGAAACTGAGAAGATAAAGGCCAAGGGCCTTGATATAAAAAAGATTGCTGAAAACGGAATCAGGGCGTTTTTCAAACAGGTATTTGAATTCGGCTACTTCCATGCAGACCTCCATCCGGGAAATATCTTTGCGGGTGATGACGGCACAATTATCTATCTTGATTTCGGCATAGTCGGAAGGCTTGATGAAAACCTGAGAAAATATCTTGCCAGCCTGCTGTTTCATCTTATAAAACAGGATTATCACAATATGGCGCTGATACACAGAGAAATGGGGCTCATTTCAAAAGATGTTGATATAGGAGAATTTGAGGAGGCGTTGAGGGATATAGCTGAGCCGGTATTGGGCAGGACACTGGAACAGATAAATGTATCTGATCTGATAATGAGGCTGATACGGACGGCAAGGCGGTTTCAGATGCGCCTGCAGCCCAATCTCCTGCTCCTGCAGAAATCTATGGTGATAATTGAAGGCGTTGGCAGACAACTTTATCCTGATATAGATATGTGGGAGGTGGCAAAGCCTTTAATCTACAGGTGGATGATAAAGGAAAAGGCGTCGCCGGGCAGGATATACGCAAGGGGCAAAAAGAGGGTAGATAATTTTATAGAGATGGCAGCTGATGTGCCATATCAGATTCATTCCATCCTGAGCAAGACCCTGAACGAAGAACTTAAGATAGGCTTTGTGCATCACAGGCTGGATACATTGTCAGAAGAAATACATATCCTCGGCCAGAGGTTTGCAATGGGTATGATAATTGCGGCGCTTATTATAGGGTCATCGTTTCTTGCAATGGCAAATAAAACAGGGGCTACCTTTGGGGGCTTGCCTGCATTGAGCTGGATCGGTTTTATAATAGCAGGCATTTTGGGGCTGAGGCTTGGCTCATCTTACAAGCGAAGGGAGTCTCGCCAACAGTAATCTGTCAGTGGCACAGGCTTCCAGCCTGTGATGACAGGCAAGATGCCTGTCCCACCAAAGCGTCAAAATGGATAACAACAACACAACATACTTTGGCAATAAGATAATCCCTGCATCTGAAAAGAAAAGCATGGTGCAGGAGATATTTACCTCTGTTGCTGACAAATACGACCTGATGAACGACCTCATGAGCCTTGGCACACACAGACTCTGGAAAAGGTTTGTAGCAGAAAAAACCAATCTCAAGCCCGGAGACTCTGCCATAGATGTATGCGGTGGAACCGCTGATATAGCCATGCTCATGGCAAAAAGGGTCGGCGAAAAAGGCAGGGTTGTTGTTTACGATATAAATATGGAGATGCTGAAAAACGGCAGAGATAAATGTATTGACAGGGGCTTTCTGAAAAATGTCCGGTATGTGCAGGGGGACGCAGAGGAGATAGGTTTTGAGGACAACACCTTCCACTGCGCCACAGTAGGCTTTGGCATAAGGAATGTAACTCACCTGGACAGGGCATTCAGGGAGATGATGCGCGTTGTAAAACCCGGCGGAAGGGTGATTTGCCTTGAGTTTTCTCATCCCACATCAAAAGTATTCAGCAAGCTCTACGATATTTATTCTTTCAAGGTTATGCCTGAGATAGGCAATGTTGTAACAGGCAACAGGGATGCCTATACCTATCTCCCTGAATCCATCAGAAAGTTTCCAAGGCAGGAAGAATTGAAAAAGATAATGGAAGGGGAAGGACTCTTTAAGGTTAAGTATTATAACCTCTTTAACGGCATTGCTGCTGTGCATATCGGGGTGAAGATATGAGTATAGGGGTCAGGGGTCAGGGGTCAGGGGTCAGAGAAAAGATTAAAGAAGAAGTTTTAAAAGCGCTAAAAGTTCCTTTAAAGTTCACGCCTCTCTGGATTGAGGCAATCGGCATGGGCGCTGTGATGGGCGCAATCGTTGACGGTAATAAGCGGTTAAAAGAAAGGCTAAAAGAGATTAATGACAAGATATTTTTATTTGAGGCTGTGGATTTAAACAAAAAAATTTATCTGCGTATAAAAGACGGCGACATAGGAATAATACCGCATCTTGCAAAGAGGCCGGATGTTGTTATGAAGGGAGAGACTAAAGTTTTATTTGGTCTGCTTCTCGGCAAAGAAGACCCTGATACCGTATTTTTCTCAAGAAGACTTGAGATAAGCGGGGATACAGCGGCAGCTATATGTTTTAAGAATATATTGAATAGTTTGTAGGGTGGGCTATGCCCACCGATTTTTTGCCGCATATTTTTTGGTAGACGCAGCCCAACCCTTACTGGTTAGGCCCCACTAATAACAAAGGGATTGAATAACTCATGGACAAATTAATTGACTCATTTAAAAGCTTATGGGAAACGATAAAGCCAACTGGTGCGATTATGATTGCGGGTATAGCAATTATTGTTGGTGCTTTCGCATCAAACAGGTATCTTCAACTACCTCTACAATATTGGCAAGTGATTTCTCTCGTCTTAGTAGGACTTGCTTTATTGCTTTATGGCTTCAATAGAACAGGTCGCGCTTCTAATGTTGACAAATTAGGAATTTCACTAGAAAACAACTGTCTTATAATCAAGAGGGCCGGTGTCAATGCATCAACCTCTCAGATCAAAATCAAGATAGAGAATATTGAAAATGAAAGATGTTTAAAGGATAAAGTTGTTGGGCTTCCAGTAAATTCAGATTTCCAAGATGAATGTGTAAAACGACAAAATAGTGCAACGGGTGCATATATCAATGCGTGCCTAAGCGGTGGTGTTGAGGCACGCTACAATGAGATATTGAATCTATTTAATGACGTTCCTAAAAGGATCGGATCAACAATGCTGGTTAGAGATTTTTTGAATAAAGGAGATAATATAATATTCACAGCAGTTACCGAAAAAAACAATCAGGGAATTATCACAACGACACCAATAAACATTTCATATGCTATGCAGGAGTTGGTGAAAACAGCAAGAGCAAGTAATTTCTTGGAGATTTCTTGTCCTGTTTTTGGAAGTGGGCATGGTGGAGTGGCGCCAAGAACTGCTATCAAAGCAATGATAGATGGTATCTTTGGTGCATTTGAAGTGTTTGGTTGCAACAACATGACAGTTACAATCAAGGTACTCAACAATACATTTAATTCCATAAAAAGTATCAAGCAGGCGATCGGAAATGAATGACATAATTTTCGACTTCCTTAAAGTCAGCAGACCAGACAATTGTGGCAGAATGATTTCCGACATTTGGAATTATTCATACGAAAAGATAGAAACGACACACAATTACATTCAATGGCTATTCCCCCTTTTTGAGAGAAGTGCGTTTTCCACTGATGCCCCTATTCTAACAGTCGATTTGGCGGAGCAGATTTACGCAGACGAGATTTGCAAGTCGTCGCTAAATCGATCGTTATCGTTAATGCGGTCATTTTACGGCAATAATTCGCATTGGGCAAATCCAAGCGATCATAATCTCCTTCGAATTACAAGAATACTCAAATCATCTGCGCTTTTACTGGGGAAAGCGTGTTCGATAGAATTTTATAAATTCATCATGCTTCGGTGTAACGAATTGGAATTTAAGCCACTGACCACTACAATAGATTATTGGAATGAAGCTACTACAGTAACTTTGGCACAATATCGCGCATAACTCAATCTAACCAGATCGTAATAGATGCGCCTCGTTCCTCGGCGCATCCTACTTATCCTGAAATTTTCGTCAATCCGGCAACAACCCATCTGCGCCATTCATCGCTCTGTGCGCGTACTTTTGAAGTATCGTTTCTGTGCGCCTGAATTGGGAGTTGCAGGACGGGATTTATGCCGTGCATGAGAAGGCGCACCTGTCTTTTTTACGGCTGGCCGGAAAGCCGGCCTTGCCATTGAATGATCCTTATGGGGCGCATGGGCTTTATAGTCGAAGTTTTCGATAGTCCGACGTTCGAGCTGGGAACGGAGGACTTTTTCTATGGTGCGGACCATGACCGTGTCCTCTGATGTTACAAGGGTAAAGGCATCGCCGCTTCTGGCAGCGCGGCCTGTCCGGCCTATACGGTGGATGTATGCCTCGGCTGTATTGGGTATGTCGAAGTTTATGACATGAGAAATCTGTGAAACATCAATCCCCCTTGCGGCTATATCTGTTGCCACCAATACATGGAATGTGCCGTCACGAAACCCGTCCAAAGCTGCCTGTCGCCGGTGTTGGGAAAGATTCCCCTGAAGCGAGGCCGCTTTGTAACCGGCCTTGCCGAGCTGTTCTCCGAGACGCTTGGCGCGGTGTTTGGTGCGGGTGAATATCAGCACTGATTCGGTATCCGTATGATGCAACAACTCAAGGAGCAGACCGGTTTTGAGATGCTCGGAAACAGGGTAGATGGCATGGCTCACGGTGACTGCAGGAGAACCGCTCCCCACCTGCACTGTAACCGGGTTGCGGAGCGTTTCGTGGGCAAGACGTTTGATCTCTTCGGGCATGGTAGCCGAAAAGAGGAGGGTCTGCCGCTCGCTGGGGATTCGTTTAAGTATTTTCCGGATATCAGGCAAAAAGCCCATGTCGAACATGTGGTCTGCCTCATCGAGAACCAGAACTTCCAGCCGGGACAGGTTGATGGTTGCTTGACCTATATGGTCGAGCAGGCGACCGGGACAGGCAACAACAATCTCTGCGCCCTGCCTAAGTTTTTGAATCTGAGGGTTAATGTTTACTCCGCCGTAAACAGTAACGCTTCTGAGCCGGGTCTTGCTTCCAAGGGTTTGAATGGCCTGATGTATCTGCTCCGCCAGTTCGCGCGTGGGGGCGATGATGAGCGCCCGCACATAGCCGCGCCCACCCTGCATCAAACGGTGCAGTATCGGCAGCGCAAATGCGGCGGTCTTTCCTGTGCCGGTCTGGGCAAGGCCCATGACATCCCTGCCTTCCATTACAGCCGGTATCGCCTGCGTCTGTATGGGAGTCGGTGTAACATATCCTGCCGAGGTTACTCCTTCCTCCACGGCGGCATTGAGGTGAAACTTTTTAAAATCCATAATCTCCTTCTTTCTTGCTCCAAAAAAAAGCCCCGGAGTTATTCCGGGGCATACGTTTTGATATTCGTTTTCTTCCTGGAACAGCTAATTTAATATGTTGGGATTATAGCAGGTTTTGCAAGGCAATAGCAAGCTGAATTGTAACCCCAAAATGATAATGCCCTATTTAGCCAAAATATAAATGTCCTAAAATCAGGGGAAATGAGGTCTCATATATGTTTTTTTCGTTGGCTTATTTCCTGCAAGTGTTTAGGGATGTGCTCATATTCTCACTTCAAACTCGCCACCGTCACCCCTCCTCCTCCCTCAAACTGTTCCCCGCTTCTGAAATTATTTACCAGAGAATGGCCTGAGAGATGCCCCTGCACAGCCTTTGCAAGGATACCCATGCCGACCCCGTGAATTATTACAACCTCGGAAAGTCCGGCAAGCGTTGCATCATTCAAAAACTTCTCAAGTCTTGTAAGCGCCTCGTCAACCCGCAGACCTATGATATTTATCTCTGCTGCAACTGCCGACTCTGACATATCAGGTTTAATATAGCGCTTCTGCATCTTCGCAATTTTACCTTTCTTCATTCCAACATCAGACAAAGGCGCTTCCATCTCCATACTGCCTGCCTTCACCAGCAGACGATTTTTCTTTTTTAAAAGTTTTACAACCGTTGCATCATAACCCATGGATTTTACAAACACTACATCCCCTTCCTTGAGTTCATCCATTGATACGCGCTCAATATCAGCCGCCTCATACTCTTTTGCCTTTTCAATAATCTTTTCCTGCGCAGATACAACTTCATTAAGAAGCTCTTGTGTCCTGTCTTTGTCTTTTTTCTTAATCTCAAGAAGAATGTCATGCATCTTTCTTTTTATGCCGGAGACAATTTCAGACGCCTCTTTATACGCATTTGCAAGCGCATCTTTTATGCGAATTTCGGCATCCCTCTTCGATTCCTCTATCCGCTCTTCTCTTGTCTTCAATTCTGTTTCTTGCCTCTTCACCCCTTCAAGGGCTTCTTCGTAATCTCTCCTCTTCTGGTCAAGATCGTGGATAAGGTTTTCAAGGTCAGCCTTTCTCTTGCCAAGTATGCCTTTTGCAGATTCTATAATCCTTTCCGGCAATCCATATCTCTTCGCTGTCTCAAGGGCAAAAGAGTGCCCCGGCTCGCCCAATCTCAATCTATAAAGCGGCGCAAGTGTTTTCCTGTCAAATTCCATAGAGGCATTGACCATCCCGTCTGCCTTGTGAACAAACACCTTTACATCTGTAAGATGCGTTGTGGCAAAGATCAAAGCCCTCCTCTGCTTCAACTCCTCCAGTATCGTGCAGGCAAGCGCAGCCCCTTCTTCCGGGTCTGTGCCTGTGCCAAGTTCATCTATCAGCACAAGGGTTTCGGAATCCGACTTGTTAAGAAACTCCATCATATTTGCAAGATGGGCTGTGAATGTAGAGAGATTATCAGCAATGGACTGCCTGTCGCCGATATCCACCAGAAGATTTTTGAACAATGGAATGCTTGTTAAAGTATCTGCCGGCACAGGCATGCCTGATAAGGCCATGACCGACAACAGCCCGATGGTCTTTATCGCAACAGTCTTGCCGCCTGAATTAGGGCCTGTTATCGCCATTACGGTTTTATCCCCGCCAAGATGCGCATCAATAGGAACAATATCAGTGGCATCGTCCTTTCTTGCTGCGGCATAGAGAAGCAAGGGATGTCTTGCCTTTGTAAGACGCATGACATTCTGCTCGTTAATTTCAGGAATCTGCATATGAAATTCTTGAGCAAAACAGGCGATGCTGTTTATCAGATCAAGGAAAACTAAAGTTTTAAACTCCCCTTCAATCTCATCGGCAATCTCCCGTATTCGTCTGCCAAGTTCCCGCAAAATTCTTATCTCTTCACCCTTCTCATCGGCAATAATATTTTCCAATTCATTGGAAAGGCCTATGATGGCGATAGGCTCGACAAATGCCGTCTCTCCTGTCCTTGACACATCATGCACCACGCCGGACACCTGTCCTTTTGAATCCATTCTTACAGGAATGACCCATCTCCCTGATCTCTGCGTGATAAAGGTATCCTGTAAAAATGGCGCTGTGCTTTCATCTCTTGTAATCTCCTCAAGCCTCTTTATAATCCTGTTTTCAAGCCCCCTCCTTTTTGCCCTGAGTTCAGCAAGGGCCGGCGATGCGCTGTCAAGGATATTCCCCTCCCTGTCAATAGAGTTGTTAAGTCTATGCAGCAATTCTCCCCTGACGGCAATGTTCTTCGTAAGTTCGTTAAGAGAGGATTGTGTAGAAGCGGGTTTTAAACCCACCCTAATCTGCGTCACTGCCTCATGCACAGCATGGAGAAAATCCATCAAGCAAACAAGCTCAACAGGCTCAAGGATTGCATCTTCAGGGCGAACCTTTTTCAAGACAGGGAGAATATCGTTAAACGGAAGAATGCCGAGCGGTCTCTCCTCCTGCGACATCCGCCAGATTTCTTTTACACAGGCAAATCTCTTTTCAATCTCTTCTCTGCTGGAAAGAGGGACAATGGAAAAGATCGCATCCCGAGAAGGATCGCTGTGCGCATACCCGGCGATTATCTCAAGGAGTTTGTTGAATTCAAGGGAATCAAGGGATGTTTGGGGGATCATAGGGTCATTCAGTCAATACACTTTTCCCGGAATTAGCTTAAATCGTTTATACATTCATGCTGCCGCTCAAAGGTGGAGGTGTCGGCAATTACTTTCTATTCCCGCTTATTAACGGAGGTGATATTTGAGAAACCAAAAGACAGTGAAGAAATTGGAACACTCAGGCTATCAATGCCGCCTTCTCTTTTTATCCCATAGAATTTTGACATCGTAATCAGCAATCAGGCGGTCATTGGTAATTATAGGAATCTTCTCTATACGAGCCTGTGCCACGAGCATCCGATCAAAAGGGTCTCTATGATGGTCCGGTAAGTTATAAATATGGAGGGCGTAAACTAATTGTATCGGCAGTCCTGAGATATTATTGGCAATCATTTGATCAGGGATAAATTTTTCAGGATTTCCTGTAAGTTTCAGCCTGCCTATTTTTGTTTTAATCGCTATTTCCCAGCAGCTTGCTGAACTCAAAAACAGGTCATTCCCTTCATCTGCGATGAAATCCCGTATATATGGAGTCAATCTTTCATCGTCCATAATCCACCATAAGAACACATGGGTATCCAGCAATGCCTTCATTTTTCAAATTCCTTTAGAATATTTTCCGGCAATGGCTCCATGAAGGCTTGAGTCATAATAATTTTTCCCTTCCCCTTTGCACTGCCGGGCTGTCTTTTGCCTGATGAGGCAGGTATCGGACTAACACGGGCTATAGGTTTCCCTGCCTTTGCAATCAAAATATCCTCTCCACTTTCCACACGTTTAAGTATTGCTGATAGATGTGTTTTTGCCTCATGTATGTTTACAGTATGCATATTGATAAACCTCCTTAAACTTATGGTAAAGTAAACTAACAGGTTAGTCAAGTATTGTTTATATTGTGTTTTTTAAATTTGCTCGACCCGTTAAAAAATTTGTGATAGAGAACAAAAATTGTTCAATAATATGCTTAGGCATTAACAGGTCACAATATGTCTGTTATTTACTTCCAGAATTTTGTGCTTTTCAAAATCTACAAAATAGTGTAATTTAATATCGGAAATCAATTATGGCGAAATGCAAACTATGTCTGACTAATATGCAAATTCCGATATTATCGGGACGGTTTCCGTCCATCTAATAACTGGTTATATGAAATTTAGGAACAAATAAATAAAACAAAAACACACCACGATTCATAATGTAGAAATACAGGAAAAAATATTTTTATATTTATTTTATTAACCGAGGTGTTAAAATATATAAACTAAATATAAAGGCAGGATATTTAAATTTTTAGACGGTGTTTACCGAATTATACACAAGGAGCTAATGTGGAATATATTGTTAAAGACAAAAATATTTTGCTGGTTATCCCTGCTACTAATGCGGGTAAATTTAGATTTAAGAAACGGAAAAATAGGCTTGCTTTTGGAGAAACATTCTCAACGAGAGAGTGTTGTTTTGATGATGAAACATATTTAGAGTGGCAGATAGGTTATGATATACCTGTTAAAGATATAGAAGATGGAAAAGGAGAAACAAAATTAAACAAGAAGCATTTCATTGGAAGTAATGGGAAACGTAAATACCCGTATGAGTTATCAGAACTTCTTTATACCGCTGTTGATTTAGGTCTTATTACAAAGAAGGATATGAAAGATTTATGCGATGAGGTTAAGGGCTATAAAAATTTTGTTGATGACAAATCCATTAGCGTTGAGCATCATGCAAAACTTACTATCAACGGGGTAAACTTTGAAGAAACGAGCATAAAGTTGCCGACACTTTTTATGGTTGAGACACTTGATCATACCCAGATAGAAATTTCTATTCAAAAACAGCAATATGCTTCTGGTGTTCAGCCCATGATTTACTTTTGCATACCAATTAAATCTTTTACAAATTTCTCCGAGATTATGGGTAGATCGTCCGTTGCAAAAGACAAGCTAGTTTATGCTGTTAGCAAGAGCAATGTTCAGAATCTAATGTATTTGATGAAAATTTTTGGAATGGCATCAAAACGACATAATCATGATATAGTTCAGATCGTTCAAACAATACTTGAAATAATAGGTTAGTTACTATGCAGACACATACAGCGGAACATTTGCCCAAGAACAAAAAAATTCGGTTAGGGGGTTACTATACTCCTGAAAAACTGGTTTCAAGGGTTTATAATTTTGTCCAGCCGTATCTATTGGGGGACGGGAAAAAATCTATAATATTTGATAGTGCTGGCGGATGTGGAGCTTTCTTATCGAATATCAACGGGAATGACTATCGAATAGCAGATTGTGATGGCGAGGCATGTAATTTTCTTAGACAACGGTTCAATACCAATAAAGTTTTTCATGCCAATTCGTTAGTCGATGTGAATCGAGATAAATATTCAATACCGTCTTCCACTTCTTTAATTATGATTGGGAATCCACCTTATAATGATATTACATCAGAATTTAGGAACGGAGAAAAAGGAGAAAATCTATGCGATGACGATTTGCATGATAGGGACTTGGGTGTCTCATTTCTTCGCTCATATAATAAGCTCAAAGCTGATATAGTATGCGTATTGCATCCGTTATCATATCTAATTAAAGAGGCTAATTTTAAACGATTACGTGACTTTAGAGAAAATTATAGATTGATAAAAGCGGAAATATTTTCGAGCTCATTGTTTTCTGGAACAGGTTTTGGTAAATTTCCGATAATAGTTGCGCTCTACGAAAGAAATTTATCTGGCATGGATTTTGATTATATCAGAGGCTTCAAGTTTAATGTATTAGATAACGAAAAGACATTCGTTTTGTCCGATTTTCAGACTACGGACGGATATATCAATAAATATCCTCCCCGTAAAAATGATGTCCAAAAATCCCCCATTGGTTTATACTATTACACTTTTCGCGATTTCAATTCTTTAAAGAAGAACGCCTCTTTTATTACGAAAGAACATCCCAATGGAATTGTAATAACATTAGATAATTTTTATAAGTATTCGTATCTCTATTCCCTAAAGACTTTGTTTAATCCTAAAGATGCGTGGTTGTATGGAAATCTGTCTCCACTCGTCAACATAAAAGATGTAGAACAAAATAAAGGACTTTATATATCATACGCTATTAAAACCAATCGAGTTTTTAGAGAAATGAGCAATTCTGTCCCCAAAAAAATCTCCGATTTTTATAAAGTTAAACTTGATAATATAGATAATGCCGATAAAATCGAGAAGACAATCAAAGTTAGATTGAGTAAATTGATTTAGTTTGCCTCATTTTTGTTTAAAGAGGTCCCGCGTGCGGACAGGAGATGAAATAAAAACCTATAAATATCCCGAAGATTTTGTAGATAATATTATTTGTGGTAACTGCGTGGAATTAATCAAATTTATTCCCGACAAAAAAATAGACTGCATAATTACCGACCCTCCTTATGGATTGAATAAGAACGGAATAAGAAACGATAAAGATCTAAGTTTCTTTTACAATATTTTACCAGATTGTTACCGCGTTTTAAAAGATGACTGCTTCTTTATTACATTCTTTAGCACAAAATTTCTCCCAGATTTATTCAAAAATAATCCTTTTACTTATTTTTGGCAATTTGTTTTATACTGTCCAGAAGGCAGGGTCCATTCTCCAATAGGATTCACAAAGTATATGTCTTGTTTTGTTTTTAAGAAAGGTGAGCCTAAACTTATAAAATGGAAAACAGACATATTCAAAGATACACCGGGGAAAATGGTAGAACCCGATGAGGGTTTTATAAATCATCCTACCCCTAAACCAAAACATTTTATAAAAGAAATCATGGATATGACCACTTCAGAAAATAACTTAGTCTTGGATCCTTTTATAGGGAGCGGGAGTACCGCCGTTGCCTGTAAACAACTCAAGAGAAAATTTATAGGTTTTGAAATTATAAATGAATATTGTTTACTGGCTAACAAAAGATTGAAAAATATTTAAAATAAGATTAATCTTTTAATAAAACTTATAACAATTCATTAGGCGTTTCAATTAGCTCGGGAGAGTAATTATGCAATTGGCTAATCACATCAAGAACTATCTGATGCCGACACTTGTCTTCCCAGTGATCGTCCTGTCAGAATGCGCGAACACATACCCCATCCGGCCCCGTGGTTTTTTCACTTCAAGGAACCTCACCATACACATTGTACTTCTTGCCCTTGCGATCCTCGCCATGTTTACACCGGCGCATGCTCAAAACGCGGCAAGCCGCATCGCGAAAAATGCTGCGAGCGGATTGAAGACTGCTCGATTGTCAGTCGACGCGCTGTGCGCGCAGCTCACGCTCAATGAAGTCACTGCTATTTTGGGCAAGAATTTCGAGCGAAAGCCAGACACGGAAAAGTTGTACCAAGTATGCAAGTACGGCGATAGCAAGGAAAAGGGCAGGCTGCAGGTTCGCTATTTCACGCTCGGTAGCAGCATATTGAAGGAAGAGGGCTGGCGAAAATTCGTGGAATCCGATGTGAAAGGCAAGGTCATTGAGCGTGATGGCGTGCTGGTGAGCCATTTCCGCAGAAACAAATTTGGCACTGACAGTATCTGGTTCAAGGATCGGCAGGGCCGCGCACTGGAGTTGAATGTCAATTCGGGCATTACCGAGGATCAGGCGGTGGCGCTGGCAAAGGCAGCGATGGACTGAGGTTCGACCAATAAAGCCTGAGAACAATCAAAGAATCAAAGGCACATGGTCGAATAGAAATGCCTAACTTTACATTCAACCCGGACTGTCGCGACAAAACCGCACCAGCCGGTTAATTCAGACGTTATCTCATTACAAAAATTTCACTGCATTATAACTGTCAAAGATAATCATTCAAAACTTTACTCACAAATGGCTGAATAATCAATAAGTATGCTGTCCGCTTATTATCCTCTTTAAAGTGTGCTGCCAAGTTCCTTTTTCGGCAAACATTTTCAGAGCAGCGCCATCTGCCCTTTTATCTCCGCCCTCTCAACCTTTTCAAATATCTTTACCTTTCCAAATTCACCGTCATAGCCTGGGGCGATGTGAACATTTCCGGAACGCATCATGGAAATAGCTTCGCTTAAAATGGATGAGCCAGCCCTTTCAATTTCATCCAAAGGCACATCAATTAATATATTAAATTCGCTGCCGAGTTTTTGCAAAAGGTTTTGATATGCGTTGCCCACTTTCTTGCTGCTCACGCCGGCTTTTAAGACCTCTGCAATAATCTCCGGCAGAGGGATTATGGAATAAAAAGGCGGCGCGCCTTTTAATTTAAAACCTTCTTCCCTGTCTGCGAGTTTCTCCACCCTGTGCATCACACCCACCGTAACCTTTTTATTGCATACAGGACAAAGGTAGTTGTGTTTAATCGTCTCCTTTGGCGAGAGGCTTGTCTTGCAAAGCCTGTGGCCGTCGTAATGATATTTCCCTTCTTCAGGAAAAAATTCTATTGTGCCTGAAATCCCCCCGCACCCCCCTTTAGCAAAGGGGGGAATAAGGGGGGATTTGAGCGCATCCATCATTGCCTTATAAGAAATTTCTGTATCAAAGATATTTGCCTCGCGGCCTATCTTTGCAGGCGAGTGGGCATCGGAATTGGATATAAGGGTAATTTTGTCTAAGGCCGAAAGCCTCCGGTTCATGGCCGGGTCTGAGGAAAGGCCTGTTTCAATGGCGTGGATATGAGGGGTCAGATCCTCAAAACATTCTTCAAGGGAATCAAAGCCTGATGCTGCGCCGAACACTGAAAAATGCGGCGTCCATGCGTGGGCAGGGACGAGCATGGCCTCAGGAGATACGCCCATCACAATCTTTAAAAGTTCTTTTACATCAAGCCCAAGTATGGGCCTTCCGTCAGCGCTGAGATTTCCTATGCGCGAGAGCGCTGCGTTTATCCTTGCAGCATCGGCAAAGTCACGGGCAAATACGATGGAGTGTATCTTGCGGGTCTTTCCGTTTTTGCTGTAGATACAGCTTATCTCTGCGGAGAGGAGGAAGAATACGTCCCCCCTGCATGAATCATGAATTTCATCGGTTTGAAATTCTTTTTTCAGCCTGAACAGCCCGCTGCCTGCTGGTTCAAGTTTTTCCTTTAGTTCATCAGACCATTTTGGATGGGTAAAATCCCCTGTGCCTATTACAGTAATACCTTTTAACTGCGCCCATTTCCAGATGTTTTCAGGAGACATGCCCGGGCTGGTTGCCCTGGAATATCTTGAATGGATATGTAGGTCAGCGATGAAGGTTTTCATCTTTTCACAAACCCTTCCATAAAAATCTCATATACTGTTTAATCAGTAATAATATACCAAGCATATACAACAGCGGAAAAAAACACAAGTCCTGCCTTATATCTGTTTGCCTTTTTCATGCTCCTGTGGCATATTCTTTTTATATGAAGTGTCCGTTTTGCAGCCATATAGAAGATAAGGTTATAGATTCCAGGCTTTCACAGGACGGCGATGTTACACGGCGGCGCAGGGAATGTCTGAAATGCGGCAAACGTTTTACAACCTATGAGAGGGTGGAAGAGGCGTTGCCTCTTGTTATTAAAAAAGACGGGAGGCGGGAGCTTTTTGACAGGACAAAGATATTAAACGGCATCATTAGGGCGTGCGAAAAAAGACCTGTCGGGATTGAGGCCATAGAAAAAGTGGTTGGCAGGATTGAAAAGGGTTTTATAGAGACGGGCGAGAGGGAGATACAAAGCTCTGCTATAGGGGCCGCAGTGATGGAGGAGATTAAAACCCTTGACGAGGTGGCCTATGTAAGATTCGCCTCTGTTTACAGGGAGTTCAGGGATATAAATGAATTTATGAAAGAGCTGAAAGGGCTGCTTGAGATAAACAAAAAGAAAAAATGAAATCTAAAACTCATATTATGCAAACTGCCATTGCCCTTGCCCGAAACGGCATTGGCAAGACAAGCCCTAATCCGGCGGTAGGCGCCGTCATTGTAAAAAACGGCAGGATTATCGGCAAGGGTTATCACAAAAAGGCAGGCCGCGCCCATGCGGAACTCAACGCCTTAAAACAGGCGGGCATAAAGGCAAAAGGGGCAGAGATGTATGTAACCCTTGAGCCGTGCAGTCATTTCGGCAGAACCCCTCCATGCGCAGATGCTATAATAAAGGCAGGCATAAAAAAGGTTTTTATAGGAATGAAAGACCCGAACCCATTAGTGGCAGGAAAGGGGGTAAGGCGGCTCTTGAGCGCAGGTATGGATGTGGAGGTCGGTATACTTGAGGATGAGTGCAGAGGTATCAATGAGGCATACATAAAATATATTACTACAAAAACACCATTTGTAACCTTAAAGCTTGCCTCAACCCTTGATGGGAAGATTGCCACCTCCACCGGGGAATCCAAGTGGATTACAGGAAAAGCAGCCCGCAGATTTGCGCACAGGATGAGAAGAGAAGCGGATGCAGTTATGGTTGGCATCGGAACTGTTTTAAGAGACAATCCTGAACTTACAACCCGCCTTGTTAAAGGCAAAGACCCTATCAGAATAGTTATTGACAGTAAATTAAGGATACCTATAAATGCCAAGGTTTTAAATACAAAAAGAGGCGGTATAATTATAGCAACAACGAAAGAGAGGGGGCAGGGGTCAAGGGGCAGGGGTCAGAAAATAAAAAAAATAGAAGCAAAAGGGGCGGAGATTCTGGCGCTTCCTTCAAAAACAGGAGAGGTGGATTTGAAGGCCATTATGAAGGAGCTTGGCAAGAGAGAGATAACAAACCTTATTATTGAAGGCGGCCCAACCCTTGCCGCAGCGAGCCTTAAGGATGGCATTGTTGATAAAATTGCAATCTTCTATGCGCCGCGGATTCTCGGAAAAGAAGGCTTGCCAATGATAGAAGGACTTGGTATAAGAAGACTAAAGGATGCTGTCTCTTTAAGCAGGCTTGCATGTAAGAGACTCGGAGAGGATATACTGGTGGAGGGGTATATAGCTCATAGTTCATAGCTCATAGTAAAAACTATCAGCTATCAGCTATCAGCTATCAGCTATGTTTACAGGCGTAATACAGGCTGTCGGTAAAATAAAAGATATTGAAAGGAAGAGAGGTTTTGCCAGAGTAACCATTGAGCATAATGGAAACCTCTCCGGTATAAATACAGGAGACAGCGTTGCCATAGACGGCGCTTGCCTGACTGTTGTAGATTTTTCTCCTTCTGTTTTTAGGGCGGACATATCTGGAGAAACCTTACGCCTTACAACCCTTGGAAATATTAATGCAGGCGAAAAGGTTAATCTTGAAAAATCCCTTACACCCTCAGCGCCGCTTGGCGGGCATTTTGTTACAGGCCATATAGATGGTATCGGTTTTATCAAAAAAAAGACAATGGCTGACGAATTTGCGGTGATAGACTTTAATATCCCTGATGAATTGCAAGGCCAGCTTGCTAAAAAAGGCTCTGTCGCAGTAGATGGCATAAGCCTTACAGTGGCGGATATGCTTGAAAATGGATTCAGGATTGCCGTTATCCCCCACACATTAAGGAATACTACCCTGTCCGGCAAAATAAAAGGAGATAATGTCAATATAGAAACAGATGTCATTGCAAAATATGTGCAAAGGTTTTTATTGACATATAAGAAACAGGGGATTGACGAGGCATTCTTAAAGGGGCATGGGTTTTAGAGGGGTAATACTATGCAAGAAGGCGTAAAAGGCAGGCTCAAGGATATGAGCATGGCGGATATTATACAGGCGCTTTATATGGGGCGCAGGACTGCGGCTGTAAACATAGGCTCGGAGGAAGGGGCAGGCAAGGTATTTGTGGAAAACGGCAATATCGTCCATGCCGCGTTCAGAGGGCTTTCAGGCGAAAACGCCTTATATTATCTGCTCTCATGGAAGGACGGAGAATTTGAGGTTGAGATGGATGTTAAAACGCAGGAAAAAACAATATCAGCCAATGTTGAACACCTGCTTCTTGAGGGCATGAAAAGGCTTGATGAAGCAAATAAGGGCGGCTTGGATAAAGAAAGGCTGTTTGGCGTCGGAGAAAAAGAATCTATCCATCTGATAAAAAGGCTGATTGAATTGGGCATCCTTAAAAAGAGGGAAGGATAATCTTGGACAGGGTAAAACACATAGCAATAATAGGGGCAAACAGGGAAGGCTTAAGTCTTCTGCCAACCCTTCTGCAGGACAAGACCCTCAAGATAGAGATGATTGCAGACAATAATAAAAATGCCCTTCTTTTTAAACTTGATGAGCTTGGCTACAGGCTTGACATACGCACCACATCCAACCTTGAAGATATAAAAGTCCTTGAGAATCTGGACATTATCATCAATGCATCTGAGGATACCAGTCTCCAGGAATTTCTCCAGCAGGCTGAATTCCGCAATGTTGAAAAACTCAGCCCCCTGAGCGCAAAGCTCATCTTGGGCATGAAGGATAAAAAGCTGCTGCTTAAGGAGCAAGGTATTGAGAGCCATGCAGCGCTTCTCTCCTCACTCAGGGAGGTTGTTGACGCCATAAGGCTTACAAGCGACAAGAAGGAGGTCCTCTCATTAATCTTAAGACTTGCCATAGAATCTACAAAAGCGGAAAAGGGCTCCCTCATGCTCCTGGACAAGGACGGCAAATATCTTAAGGTGGAAATAGCAGAGGGGATGGAAGAAGAGATTATCAGGAAGGTGAAACTTCCCCTCGGTATAGGGATTGCCGGAAAGGTTGCACAGGACGGCAAGCCCCTCCTCATATCCGGAAAGGCGTCTGAAATAGAATTCCAACGGGTAAAAGAGCGCAGCGATGTCAAAAGCGCGCTGTGCGTCCCTTTAATAATGAACGGCACAGTAATAGGCGTAATAAATGTGAACAGCACCGAGTCAATACATACCTTTACTCAGGACGACCTTGCATTTCTCACAAGGCTTGCCGGCCTTGCAACCGAGGTTATCCTTCGCTCAAAAGAATATGAGGAGATGAGATGGGATACCATCAAATTCAGCCTCTGGAAAGAAATAAACATGCTGCTCGGGATGGGCAAACCGCTGGAAAAAAGGCTGAACAGTATATGCGGTAAATTGTCGCAATTTATAGAAGACCTTGGCTGTTCCATATATGTATTTAATGAGGACACACAGATGCTGCACCTTAAGGCATCGAGTCTCGTGGATATGAAAGCGGTCGGCTCATTTGCCATAAACAAAGGCGAAGGCATAGATGGATGGGTGGCAAACACCGGCAAAGGTGTAATACTCGCCGACAAGGAAAGCCAAGGAGATGAGATGAGGAAGGTATATTTCTCCCTCCCCATGATGGCGGAAGACAAGGTGGCGGGTATCATCAGCGGGCAACTGGTTTCATCAAAAGGGCTTCTGCCATATCAGGAGTCATTCTTAAAAGAGATCAGCGTACCCATTGCTGAAACAATAAACAGCCACCAGAAACAGGAAAGGCAGTTTTTAAAATCAAACAAGATGATAGCAGTGGATGAAACAGGGCTGGAAATAATCTCTATCACAGACTCTGAGAAACTGCCAAACATAATTGCCACAGCCGCGGCAGCCATTATCGGGGCAGACGGCGCAACACTGAGGATAAGGCATAACGGAACAACAAAATACCAGCTTCGCGCCGCCCGCGGCCTTGATGATGAAAAAATCCGGGCCTCGTTCCTGCCGGCAGAAAAGGATATACTCCATGAGGTAATTAAGACCAGAAAGGCCGTTATAAAGGGTTTTCCAAGAGAGACAAGTCCCCTTGTGGTCTCGCTTTTATCTTATCCTCTTAAGAGAGAGGGAAAGGTAACCGGGGTTCTCACATTGTTTAATAAGATTGTGCCGGAAACGTTCTACCCTGAACACTTCACTAAAACAGATATGGAAATACTTGGCAGATTT
>ERZ1292645.132-Hain-H14-02um-R2-132-length-34616-cov-6_pt1 | contig 20898 bp, 26 predicted proteins | sample MGYA00564401_ERZ1292645 | MGnify/ENA primary metagenome ERZ1292645 (study PRJEB36523, sample SAMEA6512644) | groundwater metagenome | collected 2019-01-09 | study: AquaDiva: Metagenomics assemblies of 32 groundwater samples | reverse complement strand
GCGCGGACGTCGTCTTCGTTATATTGGACGATGCGATCCAGCAGTTCGCGGTTCCCCGTACGAAGCCATTCGTCATACCAGACAATTGAGTTTGCGCCGGAGGCGTCCTCGCGATGCCACTTGAACCCAAACCCTTTGGCCACATCCTTCAAGGAATAGAAATACACCGGCAGTGCTACGCACCGCGCGACAACGGAAAGGAGGTTCACGCGGTTGGAATGAATTTGCCCCAGCAAATCCAGGTCCGCGCCATAGCGCTCCGCGAACCGATCCAGCACCGTCGCCTCGTATGTTCCGTAGTGATAGATCGCCGCGTCCTTGTGCTTTGCCATATAGTCCATAAACTCCCCCCACATCTTTTTCTCCCCCGCCTCGTCCGGCGTTTCCGCAAGAAACGAAACATACTGAACCGTCCGTCCGTGCACCTCAAGGATGCCGAATAGATATTCCCGCCCGCGCAAAGGGTCGCCCTCTATATCAAAATACAACTCTTCGGAAGCGGCGGGGAAATGCGGCGCCTCAAGCACAATCGCCTCCTGTTTCGCAAGCGAACGCGCCTGGGTATGTACGCGCTCCAGCCGCTCAAGAGTCATCTCCGGAAACTTCAAACGCAGCGTTTCAATATCGGAGTCCGCCACGTCATGAATCGTCTTTACGCCGCGCTCCAAAAACAGCTTCCAGTCCGCCCGGCGGAGCCGAGGAATGAGCGAGACATCATCGCAGGCGATTGATTCTTTTTTGCAAACGCCGTACCACGGCGACTCTTTGCAGGATGAAGAAAAAAAGTGCGGCGGCTTCTCCCCTCCCAAAATCTTTTCAATGGACGCGAGCGTCAGGTGGAACTTTTCCAACTCTTCATCAATGGAAAATTCCATAAAATCTCCGTCTCCGTTAATCATCACGCCCGTCTCGCTCCGCACACCCTGAATTTTCTCCAAAAGGAGGTTATAAAAAATAATCTGCATTTTGTGCTCGTCCCGCAATTCCCGGCCGGATTTGATGTCCATGGCGACGTAGTAATAGTCGCCGAACACGGACTCCTTTCCCTCGCGGCGTTCCAGATAGTCGGGCTTCCCCACCCAGGTCCCGTCAATCAAAACTCCTTGATAAACATTCTTCCCCTTGCGCATGAGCGCCAGAGTTTTCAAAAACCCCTCCTCCAAATCCTTCTCCTTTACCTCTTCAAATTTAAATTTGGAAAGTTTCTCTTTCTCATGGAGCACGGCGTCCTCCATGATTTTCATCATGAGCGGAGAAATTTCCCCGCGCTCCTCCGGCTTCCCGTGCTGCTCGTAATACACCCAATACGGGCAGGTCAGGAATCGAAAAAAATGCTGCGGGGTGATACGTCCCGCCGCCGATGTCTTCTTTTTTCTCACGGCTTTCTTCGTCATAATGAATCATTTCTAGAGTACCCGTGAAAGAGTGGCGGCGCAATATAAACCCCCACACCAAAACCTTGGCGTGGGGGTAAACCCGCCCGCAGGTCGAAAGCGCCGGGTATTCCGGAGCGCGAACAGAAAAGTGCTGGATACCATTTTGTTGCGGCCGCAACAAAATGGTATCCGGATGAAAGTTACAAAAATCGCTCAGTCCGAAGACCGAGCGATCTCTTACTCTAGCTCTTACTCAAACTCTAACGCTTACCTTCGCAGAATCAAGCTGCTGATTGCGCCTGTGACCATTCCCGGATGAAGTCCCCACATCCGCGAGGGCTCCACGCGGGCAGGCGAGGCACAGGCGCTGCAGGACTCCCCCGCTTCGCCGTAGAGTTCGCGCATCCGCGGAAGCTGTACGATGTCCCGAAGCGGCGTCGTACGGACACTGGCAATGGGACGATTCCAGCGCTGGCAATCCACGATATCCCCATTCGCGTCAATCGCCACGCACATCTTGGGCCAATGGCAGCGGTACTCCGGCGCCCTGCCGCTCCGCGCGATGAGCTTCATGTAGTAATGCGTGTTCTGGATAGGATAGCCCGCCTTCTTCAAGGAGATGAGTGTCTCCCACACTTCGCGCTGATCAGCCCATGGAATAACGCGCGCGCTGTTGTCCACGTCGAATGCCGAGTCATTCCTGTGCCGCGTGGCATCCTCTACCTCACCCCCATCGGAGACAAGGGCACCCGCACGCATCGGGTTGATGTACAGGCGGACGCCGAGCTGGCGCGCGAGGTACGCCGCCTCGCGCACGGCGTCGCGATTATCCTTGCAGAGCGTGAAACTCAACAGGATGGGCTGCTTCGGCCACTTGCTTCGCACATACTCAATGCCTGCGATGAGCTGCTCGTAGAGTCCGAGCGTCGCGCGCATCTCGTTGTGCTTCGTGCCCGGGTAGTCCAGCGAGACGTTCAACCGATTCAGGTACGGAATCAGTTCGTCCGCGCGGCGACGGAGCAATCCTCCGTTCGTAATCATGCCCGTAATGAGTCCGCAAGCGACCGCGTGCGCAGCGATCTCGCCGATCTTCGGATGCGTGAGCGGCTCTCCGCCCCAAAAGTGGACGTAGCGCATGCGCAGGCCGCGCGCCTCTTCGTAGAGACGCTTGATCTCTGGGAGCGTGAGTTCATCCGGCCTGCGTTTTCCGTGCGCCCATGGGCAGTACGGGCATGCCGCTTGGCACGCCTCGGTAACCGAGTGAAGCAGCATGAACGGATTCCGGTACCGAATCCGATTGCGGAGAATCGCTCCGGTCATCTTGATGACCTGCCTGAATCCGCCGATTTTCCGAATCCCACCGTCATGAACCTTCGGTGCGTCCTTGCGACTCAAGATACCTCCTAACTGCGTGAATCTTTTTTGAAAAGAACGTCGGAATCCTAACCATCGGCCGACCCGTCTCACTTCCACCAACCCTTCAGAGTCTTTGGCCAACCAATGATAAGAAGAAGTGCGAGCGGAGCGCCCCAGTTCGCCCATCGTTCAATAAAATCCCAGATAGGTTCGCCGACGATCGGACGAACGAGCGCAGTCCAAAACCCCCACACCGCAGCCCACAAGAGCACTGCTCGGATTGGTTTCACGAGCACGATAAGAGCGACGAGTAAGTCCATTGCGCCGATCGCAAGGAGAAGCTGCGCAGCCGTGGCAGCGTCTACGCCGACAAGCTTTTGAATCCAACCGACCCATGCAGTTTTACCCTGAAGCGCAAAAACACCGTGACCGATGAATTCACCGGCGATGGCGATCCGTAAAACCCATGCGGTCAATCTTTGATTCTGCATAATTTTTCTCTCAATTATTTTTCCAAAGTTCGCGGAGAATCCGGCAGGGCTCCACAAGTCGCGGATCGGCGATGCTGTAATACGCATTGAGCCCACTGCGCCGCACGGTGACCGCCCGGGCGTGGCGAAGGAGCGCAAGGTGCTGGGAAACATTCGCCTTCCGAAGTTTCAACATCTTCGTCAGTGCTTCGACGGACAATTCCTGCCACTTCAGGATATTTAAAATTTCCAACCGCTTCGGATTAGCCATGAGTTTGTAAATCTCGGCGTTCCGAATATATACACTCCGCGGAAACGGTGATTTCATTGATTTCATAGTTTCGAAACCATGAAACTAGTTATGCGTACACCATACCACCCTGACGAGAACCGCGCAAGCTGCGGCTTGAAAGTTACAATTCGTAAATCACGTCTTTGCGCTCGACGACAATCTTCCAGCCGCGTTTCTTTGCAACATCGTAGAGCGGCTGATTGGGATTAAAACAGATCGGCTTCTCCACCATTTCAAGAAACGACACATCGGCCTCCGTGTCCCCCACCCCGATGGACCCTTTGAGCGAGAGGTGGTGTGCGTCCACAAACGCCGCCAGGGTGGCTCGTTTTTCGTACACCGGCTCCATCACCACGCGCCCCGTGTACTTCCCGCCGTCCACTTCCCACACCTCGCCGAAGACGTGGTCAAAATGCCAATACTCGTTGAAGGCGCGCACGGTTTCTACGGGGGAACCAGAGATGGCGACAAGGAGATGGGTCTTGCGCAATTTTTCAACAAGATTCCGCGTGTAGGCGTAGACGCGGTTCTTCTGCTCGCGGATGATACGATCAGCAAGGCGTTCTATCACCGCTGGACGCACACCGACAATGTGCCGCTCGTAGGCGTGCACCACCGACATAATGTAGTCGCGGTAGCTGCCGCGGCGGTCAGTCCAGGCGCGGAACTTTGCCGTTACGCGGCGCTCGGCCTCCGGCGGAAAAATCTTCTCGCGCACAAGCTCAAGGTAGAGCTGCGTCATGAGCGACGACCGAAAAATCGTGCCGTCAATGTCAAAGACAGCGATGCTCTTTTTACCTCGTTCGCTACTTTTTGGCGCCATAGTTTCTCCTTCACTCTGCCTCGCACCGAGCACTCAGGGCACTGGGTACTCGGTTGTTAACTGACACGAAATTTTGTTCGTCTTACGACTCCAAAATTTCGGTCGTTAACAATTTTTCGCTTTACGCCAGCCGGCAGCTTCGGCATCGGCCTCGCTGCAGAACCAGCGCTCGCCGGCGGACTCGTCTATCACCGTCTTTTCATACGAGCCGCAGCCGGGGAGGTGGTAAATCTTTCCACCGCTTGAAATGTTTCCTTTTATATTACAGCCGTCTCCTTGAGCGGAGGGAACCGCGCTTTCCGTACACACTCCCGACCACAATCCTCGCTTTGCCTCCCGCGCTTCGCGCTCCGCCGCCACAAACTCTTCGGCATGAGCCACATCCGGCGGATAGCGATATGCAGAAGCGAATCCCGTACGCACAAGCTCTAGATTCACAAAGATATCGCCTTGGTACACGTAGCGAACGAGTCGTCCGTAGCGATCAGTGTCGTTCACATCTTTTACAAGCTGCACCGCTTTCCCCAGAACCAGCTCCGCGTTCTTCGCGGCTGCCGCCTTTGCGAAGCAGCGCACTTCCACGCGATTATCGGAGGTCTCCGGAGCGTCAATGCCAATGTATCGCACCCGTTCGCCGTTTGAAAGCACGACGGTATCACCGTCTATCACCCTCGATACCACAAATTCATCTTCTTCCAAAACCGCATTGCTCGCCGAACTTTCCTCAAGATTCGTTTCGCCTTGGATAACGTTTTGTCCCGAAAGCATTCGGGACATTTTGTTATCTCCCTCCGCCGCGTGCGGCTCCCCGCGCGAGCCACGAATAAACCACCCCGCGAGAAAAACCAAAACGAGGACTGCCGCGACGGACACTCCTCGTTTGAAACGCGATTTCAGATAATCTCTAATAAAGGAGGGCATCTAACGAATACGCGCCGGCGCCGAGAAGAACGAAGGCGACGCTATTCGCGTACAGCACGACGTTCACCCCGAATTCCATCCAGTTCTTCCACCGGACATTCATCATCGCCGCAACGAGCATCACAAACGCCTGCAGCGCTGCCACGATAGGCGTGAAAAACCCAAGGATGAGGAGTATGCCGCCGAGTACTTCGGTCGCGACGAGCGCGGCGGCGAACGGCTTCGGCGCGAGGCGGAAGAAAGGTACGCCTTTCACCATCTCCACGATCGCGGGAAATTTCTTAAGCTTCGGGACGCCGTGGAGCAGAAACTTTACTCCGACGGCGACGCGGAGCATGAGGAGCGCCACGTCAAGGGCGTTGAATGCGTATACGGGCATGGTGCAGTGTTAGGTTATTATGAGGTCATCTAAAAACTCGTTATTGTCTGAGCGAAGTCGAAGATCGTTCCTTTAGTTGAACAAAAATTTAGTCCTTCGACAAGCTCAGGAACTAAATTTTGGCAGTTTTTAGATGACCTCTATTTATCTTCAATGCGAACTTCCAGCATCCGGTCGCCGACGCCGATTGCGCGGACGACATCCATGCCGGAAGTGACCCGGCCGAAAATGGTGTAACTCTTCGGAAGACTCGGCTGGTCCTCAAGGACGATGAAAAATTGGCTGCCGTTCGTGTTCGGCCCGGCGTTCGCCATGGCAACGATCCCGGCCGCATAGTCGCGCGTGACCGGCTCGTCTTCAAACTGATACCCCGGCCCGCCGGTACCGTTCCCCGACGGATCGCCGCCCTGAATCACAAATCCCGGAACGACGCGGTGGAATGTGAGGCCGTTATAAAAGGTTAAGTTCGTGAGGTAGATGAAATTAGAAGCCGCCTTCGGCGCCTCATCGCCAAAAAGCTCAAATACGATTTCACCTTTGGTCGTGCGCATCCGCACCTGCTTCCCCAGCCGTACTGACTCCTGAAGAATGCCCGGGAAGGCGATGGGTGCGAGCTCGGGAGACACTGCCGGTGGCGGTTGGGGGGGTTGGGACACGGGAGTATTGCGGGACGCTGGCACGGAACGCGTACAGCCGACCCCGAGAAGAATAAGTAAACTTACGGCAACGATACCTCTAAACATTGAATGGGAACTGGGCATAAAGATATACACACTATCATTGCAACAAATATACCACTAGCCGCTCCGCAGCACAAAACAAATCCGCCTTCCGATTACAAAAATAAAAAGACCCCGGTGTAACCGAGGTCATTGTATCTCCATCCACCAGACGGGGTGGAACTCGTTGTGGTCAATTGCGCGGTCCCAGACAAAGCGGCCGCATACGCGAAGCGGGAGACCCCATTCAAGATCAATGAGGATCGGAAAGTCGCCGCGGTAGTCGTAGGGAATCTCGCAATGCACATAGTCCAAGACCTTGGACTCGGCGCTCGTTCGCTCCGACTCATCCATGAGACGAACGATGCCCCGCGAAAGGTCGTCAAGAAAAAGATCAAACACGATGTCGCCGTCATCGGAAATGCGCGGCGCACCGATCGTGCCAGTAGCGCACTCGCGCTCGCTCCACACCTTCCAACCGCAGCACCACAGAAACGGCGGCACGGTGCGCATCATCTTCGCGATTCGCCGCAGGACCGGATTCCCATCCGGAATCTCAAGCGTCCCGACTGGCAGACCGCGCCCTCGTTCCGGAGAACGCACGACAGCCTCGTGCGGACGCGTGATGATCCACACGGCCCCGCCGACGATGCCGAGCAGATAGCCCGCTGCAACAAAGGCCGCGAGGATAAAAATCCTGGCGATTTTTTTGGCCATGGCCGTCCTCCTAATGCGTTGCCGTGCCGGAGACGACAAGCGGCTTCACCGCGACTTCTTGAATCACGCTTGTCCGAACCACTAGTTCGTAGGCTTGGGAGGCGAGCACAAGAAACTCCCCGCAAGCGATGCGGCCATCTGGAGTACCCGGACTACACCACGCTGAACCTAAGATGCCCATCTCGCGAGACACGGGCAAATGCCTGCCTCCTTCTGCCATGACGAGCCTTTCAAATGGGAACTGGCCTGCGGCTCTCGGCTGCGGTTCATCAAGGAGAGTGAGGTGGTAAACGGAATTCCGCGTCGTCACCCAAATCTCGGTTCCCGCAGCGTAATCCCGCAGGCACACCGACTGAAGTTTTTCCGCAGCGCGAATGGAATTTTGAACATCCAACGGCACAAGTTTCTTCGCATCGCTCATGCTGCACTCCGTTCTGTTTGTAAGGATCGCTTGATCCTACCTCCGACGAACGCAGTCGTCAATGCGCATACAAAAAAGAGACCCGCAAGGTGGGGTCTCATCAGCGTTTGGTGAAAAGCCAGACAAGGAGAACCGCTGCCGCGAAGAGCAGGAGTGCGAACGTGACCGCGTGGGGAGGGCCATGTCGGATAAATTCGCCGATGCGCTTCCCCGCACCCTGTGCTTGTGCGGTAATGCTTGGGCCTATAAAGCACATCGTTCTTCCCTGCGGAACCCCGAACGCGTGATGCCGCCGATGCGCCATACTGCAGCCGCTCCGGAGGTCCCCGCACAACACGATCTCTCCGGTGCATACGCAAACCACATCGCCTCGCTCGAACTTCGCTCCGCACTGAATACACCGCTGAACCGGTCCCCGATACTCGGGCAGGAACTCGGCCGATCGCATCCCGTTGATGCCGCGGCCGACATACGCCATGGGAATGCAGTTCGGCTCGCATCCGCGCCTCGAAAAGTACCGGGCGGAGCAGGTGCGGTCTGTCGCGTTATTGCAGAACACTTCGCGTTCGTTTCCGATCTGCACAAGCACGGTCTCCCGCAGATGAAACGCGCGCTCGCACTGGCGACATCTGCGCATACCGCCTCGATACCGATCAAACTGCTCGTCCGTACCGCGCATGCCGCAACTCCTTGTAAGGTACGAGAATTATGATAGTGCGCGCGAGCGACATAGTCAATCTCATGATCGTCTCTCCGTACTGCCTTCTACAACTACTCGCTCGGATGGTGTGGAAAGATCATGTGACGCGCGGTGAAAAAAGTGGCATACTATCAGCGTATCGTACGAAACCTCTAACCAAAGGGGGTGAATCGAATGCACGGTGAACAAGGACACAGCTGTGAAGGCGGCCATTGCGGGCCAAGCGGGGAATCAATGAGCGGCGAGAAGATGTGCCAAATGTGCGGCACGGGAATGGGCAAGGGCCACGCGTGGCGCTGCTGCTCGCACCTCTGCGCAAAACTCGCTTTTGCGTTAGGGGTTCTCGCGCTCTTGGGCGCGTGGTGGGCAACTTGGAAGGATACGATGGTGCTCGGCTTTGACGAGCAACACCTCTTCCATGACGCCTCGGCTCTCCTCATCCTCTCCGTCGCCCTTCGAAAGTGGCGCTGGAAGAGACATGGCGGAAAGTGCTGCTGAAGATTTAAAACACAAACCGAGTCCGCCCGAGGCGGACTCGGTTTGTGTTTTACGGTACGGATGTTTCTACTGTTGGAGTCGGTGTATACTAAAGATGAACCTTAACAAAGGCGGTGCGCATGAGCGATCTCAAAGAGATGGCGACCTCTGCGCTCCGCAAGGGTGCGCTTCGCCATCGTATCATCTGGGGCGAGGATACCCCGGGGACCACCATCTATGACCGGATGTGGGTCGTCTGTCTCACGGGGACGCGCATGAAGGATGGAGTTGAACAAGGCATCATAGGATTTGAAGCCCTCTCGGGAATCGCAGAAAATGGCTGGGAACTCCGTCAGACATTCGTGACCTTCATCCGATTGCTGAAGCGTCCGCGAGCGCGAGCGGAAAACACCGTCGCCCTCCGCGACATCTGGAACGGCCGGGAGCACACGCTCGTCATCCTGCAACAGGGGTGTTCGGCGGACGGGGATGTTGTCATCGCACTGCATTGGCACCCTCGGCTTACCCTCGAAGGAGCGATTCTGCTTCTTCACGACAGCGCCGACGCAATACCACAAACTAATTAGAGAGCCACGGCTCTCTTTTTGTTACTCGCCCGAAATTTCGAAGTCATCAGACGAACGAAATTTCGTTGGGAGTAACAATCCCGCTCCAAGTCAAAGCACGTATGTTTAATTTTTTATGCGAAAGCCGAAGGCGTATCGCGCAAAATCTTCTGAAACTGAGTTATTGCTTTGGACTTGGGGCGGGATGTGCCGAGAAGCGCAGATGATACGCCGCGATCCCAAACGCGACGGCGACGTTCAATGACTCTTTCTTACCGAGCATGGGAATTTCGATCGTGCGATCGGAGGCGCGGAGGATGGACGGGCGAAATCCTGTCGTCTCTGTACCGACTACAAGTGCGATCGGCTTTACCCCCGCACCAATACATTGGTGCGGGGGGTTTTTTGTTTTTAAACGATAATATGGAACGCTTTTCTTCGTCTGCTCCAGAGCAATGATGGAAAAACCTTCGCGCTTCAAGCGGCGCAGAAGCGGCAGGGAATTCGCGCACTTCTCCCACGGCACTGACTGCTCGGCGCCCAAGGCAACTTTGGCAATGCGCGAGTGCGGCGGAGCTGGGGTAATGCCGCAAAGATACATTTTTTCCACCCCCGCGCCGTCGGAGGTACGAAAAATCGCTCCAACATTGAAGCGACTCCGCAGGTTATCGCAGACGACGACGAGACGCATGAATCATAAAGCATGAAACATGGAGCATTTATTCAAGGAATGCGCTCCGCGCTTCGTGCTATGTGTTACGGATTTCGGGTTTCGTTTTTGGGAAAGCGTTCCGGGTCTATAGTGCGCGTGAAACACGCGCGACCCGCACCGTGCGCCCAACCGCTCTCTGCCTCAATGAATGGCCCTCCGACGGGTTTAGGCGCCATAACAGGCCGAGACATCATCGGATACCCGAACGGCTGCGCCTCCTCGCTTGCAGTCGAAAACGTCGCGCACAGCTCAAACTTCAGTGGGAGAAGCACGCGGTACTCATACGGCGCTCCGGTCTGCGGATCGCGCGGGGGCACAAAATAAGTAAAATCACTTTGCAATTCATCCAAAGACTGGGGCAACCGTTCTTTCTGTTGCCAATAATTGAAGATTTCGTTTTGAATCATTTGCGAATCGTTCACGCGCCGCTCATCAAAGCGCGCAAGACGCTCCGCCTTCGGCGAGCCGACAATAAAAAGCCCGGCGATTACCGAAACAGCAATCGCCAGAATAACGGAGCCGACAAGCACATGAATCAATTGAATGCGGGAAAATTTCATAAAGCTACTCGTACTTGTGGCGGCGGAGCTCCCACATGTAATAGCCGAAGATCACGCCGGCGATGTAGAGAACTGTCAGTACTTTGAGAATGAAGCGCACCGTGAGCTCTCCGGAAAGGAGGCGGAATACGAGTGTTACGAGGTCAATGATGATAACGATCGCCGCAAGAAACAGCGTGAAGTAGATGAGCCACTTGCGAATGCGGAGATTCTTCTGCGCCGGATTCTTTTCATATAGCTTCAGAAGATACCGAGAGACAAAGAAATATGCCGGAAATACGATGATGAGCGCTGCTATTGACCAGCGCATAGACTGGTAGGAATAGCGTGCCGGTGCGTGGTACTGACCCATTTCCAGGGCATCAGGCAAAAACAAATTGATGTAGTCAAAAATCAACCGCCCGAAACTAAAGGCGCTGATATAGAGGGTCACGATCGCAAAAAGATGCAAAAACACATCCCGCGGCGAGGCAGGGCGTTTCACGTTTTCCATCATTTTCTCTCCTGTTTCCATACAGAAAGATTAGCAATTTTTTAGACAGCAGGCAAGGTATAAAAAAGACTTCGCCAACGCAGACAACCACATTACTAAGTCCGAAAGTAAAATAATCTAACGGCCGTTAGATTATTTTATATCCCTCTCACCCCCCAGCTCTTACGCTCGTTACCGCGTGAGCGCGGCTTCTGATTTTTCGGCGCGTTTGCGTTTCGTCGGATCCAAGATTCTCTTGCGAAGTCGCAGTGATTTCGGAGTAACTTCAACCAGCTCATCGGTGCCGATGAATTCAATCCCCTGCTCAAGCGTCAAGATGCGCGGCGGAGTCAATTGAATGGCGAAGTCCGCGCCCGAGGAGCGCATATTGGTCTGCTTCTTTTCCTTGCACACGTTCACTTCTATGTCCTCGTCCTTGGCATTCTCACCGACAACCATCCCCTGATAGACCTTTACGCCAGAACCAACAAAGAGAGTGCCGCGTCCTTGCGCGTTCTCCAGTCCGTAACTGGAAGTCGTGCCCGGCTCCGAGGCAATGAGCGAACCGTGCGGATTCACCGTAATCGCCCCCTCCATCCGCACATAATCGGCGAAGAGCGTGTTCAAAAGACCGGTGCCTTTGGTGTCGGTCAAAAACTCCGAGCGGTAGCCGATGAGCCCCCGCGTCGGAATGAGGAATCGAATGTGCGCGACCCCATTCTCAACCTTTAAGTCCTTCATCTCGCCGCGGCGCTTCCCCATCTTTTCAATGACGATTCCCATGAATGCTTCCCTGGCCTCAATGAACACTTCCTCGCGCGGCTCCATGGTCTTTCCATCTTCTTCTTTCGTCACAATCTCCGGCCGTGAAACCTGCAGCTCATAGCCCTCGCGCCGCATGGTCTCAATCAAAATCGCAAGGTGCAGTTCTCCGCGTCCCGAGACTACGAAGGTGTCGGAGGAGGAAGACTCGTCCACGCGCAAGGCGACATCGGTTTCAATTTCCTTATACAAACGCTCACGCAAGTTTCGCGAAGTGCAATACTCTCCTTCCTCTCCGGCAAACGGAGAGGTGTTGACCCCAAAGGTCATCTTGACCGTCGGCTGTTCAATGACGATGGTCGGAAGCGCCGCCGGATTCGCGATGTCCGCAATCGTTTCCCCGATCCCCACGTCCGTAATCCCGGCAATCGCCACAATGTCGCCAGCAGACGCTTCTTCCACTTCCCGCCGCGCGAGTCCGTCAAAGGTCATGACGGCAGAGATCTTTTCTTGCTTCACGCTTCCGTCGCGGCGCATATGCGCGACAATCATCCCTTTCCTCACAGTCCCGTTCACGATGCGACCCGTGGCAAGCTTCCCCTTAAAGTCATCGGGGGTAAGAGTCACGGTGAGAATCTGGAGCTGCTTCGTCGGGTCGCCGGAAGGAGCCGGAATGTGTTTCAAAATAGTTTCAAAAAGCGGGATCACATCGGTCATTGCCGCGAGGTCCGGCGTGAGTCCTGCTTTACCGGCAATGCCGGAAGCGTAGACGAGCGGAAAATCCGTCTGCCGATCGGTTGCGCCCAACTCCACGAACAAATCAAAGGTCTGATCAACAACTTCATCTATGCGCGCGTCCTTTTTATCAATCTTGTTAATGACAACGATGATCTTGTGGCCGTACTGAAGCGCCTTCTTGAGTACGAATCGCGTTTGCGGCATTGGCCCTTCTTTTGCGTCTATAAGAAGGAGGGCTCCGTCGGCCATATTCAAAACGCGCTCCACCTCGCCGCCGAAGTCAGCGTGTCCGGGCGTATCAATGATGTTGATTTTCGTGCCGTGATACATGACGGCGGCATTTTTGGAAAAGATGGTGATGCCGCGCTCGCGCTCCAATTCGTTGGAATCCATAATGAGCCCGGACGTATCAAGACGGCCGAGCTTGGTGTCGCTCTGCTTTAAGAGCGCGTCCACGAGCGTAGTTTTGCCGTGGTCCACGTGCGCGATGATGGCAATGTTTCTGATGTCCATACCAAGTTACAAAAAACTCGCAGGGCGAGAACTGTCCTCACCCCGCGAGTGGAACGCTTTAGAATAACAGGAAAACGGCAGTGTGTCAACCCGCTGTATGACACCCGCTGTACGAGACAGTGAAGCGACTATGGCTTCTAACGGGGTTGACAGAGTGGGTGCCTTATGGCACCTTTACACTGCTGTTTCGGGATGGTCCCGGGACACATCGCCAACTGGCGATGGACGAGCCGGTTCACCGGAACCCGCTCGTCAAGGAGAGCGTCAATGCCTGTGGATCGCGTAGCGCTTGAAGCGTTCCTTTTGAAGCACGCCAAGGGTCCAGCGGCAGTCAGGTCGGCAATGGAGGAGATGGAGCCATTCTTCCTCATCGCCGAGAGAGGGAAGTACCCCCTCGCCTCAGAGAGCGAAGAGCTCCGCGCCGAGGCCGCCAAGGCCATCGCCCTTGCCATCGGCGGGGCCGCGCCAAGGGTCGTCTTTGTTTCGCTGGCGAATCCTTACTCCAAACCGGAGCGGATGAGCCAAGAGGCATATGTGACCAGCCTCGGGGACAGCCTCTGGGCCAGCCTCTGGGCCAGCATCCGGGCCAGCCTCGGGGACAGATTCTGGGACAGCCTCGGGGACAGATTCCGGGACAGCCTCGGGGACAGCCTCTTCTACTATCTCGGGTTCACCATCATTGGTGACCGAAAGATGGTGAAACGGCTCACTCCGCTCATCCGCCTCTTGCCCAGGGCAATCCCCATTGGCGAGAAGAAAGGCGAGCCCGGCGTCTGGTTCGCGCACGTCGCCTGAACGACTTTCGCTCCACGACTTCAGCCCCTGATTCGCGCCATAGCGCATCAGGGGCTTCTTTTTTTCTGGAGAGAGCCGCTTCCGGGCCGCCCCCGTCAGAAGCAACCCACAGATTCCGGTTGGCTTCTAACATTTATTTTTCAGTAATATCAAGCATTCTCCCGCTGTACGAGACCATTTAAAAACTGCCAAATTTTAGTCCTTCGACAGGCTCGGGCCATAACGATGAGTTTTTAAACGGTCTCCGTACAGTTATGTCCACCCATTGACATAAGAGTGGGCATCTGCTATGGTGCCCCGTTACCGATGGATATACCATCGGTACGCCGTGAACCTTTCAAAACGGAGAAAGACAGATGAAAATGTTCGCGCTCTGCGCTCTGGCGACCACTCTGCTCGCGGCCGGCTGCGGCCCGGGCTTTTACGACCGGCCGATCAAGGAAGCTGACCGGACGGTGAAAGAGGTAAGCTTGCGTGGCAACTCCACGAACGACGGAACATACGCTCGCGCGGAACTTTCCGTTGTGAACGCGTCCCCTCTCGCGTGGGATGTGACAGTGGCCTGCAGGTGGTACACGGATTCAGACCTCGGCAAGGACGTTTCTTCCGCAAGGACTGCATTCACAGTCCCGCCGTGGACCCGCCGGTACTTTGCCGTAAGCGGCTATGCGCCGACGCGAGTCAGCCATGGGATCGGGCGAGATTCTTACACGACGCCCACACCGCTCGCATTCGGCCTCCGCATGCGCTGCGAGATGGAAAAGATGCGTCATGTCAACATCTGAAACGTGCGGCCGCATCCTTGCCGCGCTTTTGCCCCTCGGGGTACAAGCGTTCCTTGCAACCGCCTGCGAAACCCCGTGCTTCCCGAACTACGCTCGGAACATCACCGCGTATGTAGTAGAACCGAACGCGGAAACGCCTGGCGGAATCGCGGTGGACGAGAGCGGCTTCCCCGTTGACCTTGCCGCCGTTGACGGAATCGTGGATGCGCTCGAGGTCTGCCTCGGTGAAGAGATACCCCGCGAGTGCCTCACGGTGAAGATCGCTCCCGATTGGTACGTCTCTCCGTGCTCCGGAGCGCAGCTCTTCCCGTGCGACATTCCGCAGACGCGCTGCGCGAATGCGACTCCCGATTGCCCGTGCCGCTGCGCAGGTACCGTACAAGACAATACGGTTGCGGTCACAACTCCGAACCTCGCCTCGCTCGCGCATGAAGTCACGCACATCGTAACCGGCCTCCCCGACCCGTTCCCGCCGGAGGTCGCGGCATGCGCCGACGGAATCGTGGTCTGCACTCCCTAACCGCCCGCACCCTGCCCTAAAAAGCAGGGTTTTTTTGCACAAAAAACCCCGACAGCTGAGAGCTATCGGGGGTGGTTCGCGGAACATCTTCGTGCCTGGACTACTCGGGCGGCAGTTCGCACACGACGTCGATGCACTTCTCGGTGCAGCCTTCGAGCTTCACGCACACCTTCACGGTCGCGTTGCGCGGCACGAGGATCGGCTTGGCGAAACTGCCGTCTTCACCGGCGGTGGTCTCCCAGGTCTCGTCGCCGTAGGTCACGGTGACCGCGGCGCCGGGATCCGTCGCGCCCGCCGATCCGCCGACGATGCTGCCGCCCGAGGACACTGTCCCGTAGACGCACTTCACCTTGGAAGCGTCCAGAGACGTCTCGCAACTGTCTCCGTCGCCTCCCCCGCCTCCGCCATCGTCTCCCTCTTCGCAGGCCGGAAGCATCGCACCGAGGCACAGGAACACCGAAAGGAACGCCACTGCCGCGACTCGCTTGCACGTGTCCATGCTCGTTCTCCTTTGCGTTGGACGAGTGAGACGATAGCACGGCCCGTTCCGGCCGTCAATAGCCAGTTCTGTGCTTCTAAACGGGGTTGACAATCCCCTCCGTTTTGCCTACGATTTCTTGATCTTTCACAAAGAGGTGACGATGCTCTTCCTCATACACGGACTCGTCTACGGCTTTCTCGGCGTAGGCGTTGAGATACTGTTCACGTCGTTCTTCGCAAAGCTGTACTACGCCATCCTGAATGCGGTCATCCGCGTGGTCGGCGTGCAAAAGTGGCTTGGAGAACCGCGCGAGATTGACCCGGAATTCCGCGGCCAGACGAGCTTCTGGATGTTCCCCATCTACGGACTCGGCATCGCCGTCGGCATCGAGTGGCTCCACGAGCTGATTCGCCATTTTCCCTGGCCGATCCGCGGACTCATCTGGATGTTCTCCATCTGGCTCATTGAATTCCTCGCCGGCTTCATCTTCCTCCGCGCGACCGGTAAGCGACTGTGGGACTACAGCAATCGCCGGTTCGACGTACTTGGCCACATCTACCTTTTCTACGGCCCGTTCTGGTTCGGCTTCGGATTCCTGCTGGAATACATCCACAACCTGCTTCTGGAACTGGATCCGCATATCCTTGAGGCCGCGAGCAAGGCATGGGACAGACTGTAGAGACCTCTGCAAAACTCCAAAATTTATTCCCTGAGCCAAGTCGAAGGGCTAAATTTTGGCTACAATCAGGGTACGGCCTTCGACAAGCTCGGGCCATAACAGACTTTTGCAGAGGTCTCTGTAACAAAAACCCGCTCTTCGGAGCGGGATTTTTTTCTAACGGTGCAGTAGTTTTTCGTACGCGTAATTGACGGGTACTGCGTAATCCGGGTAACGGCATCGAAAGAACGTGAACGGAATACAGCCGGCCATGACGCTAATTCCCACGAGCCTTCCGTCCCGGGTAAAAACTGGCCCGCCGGAACTGCCGGCTCCACCGAGCGTCGCGATTGCAAAAAGACGAGTACGGGTGTCCTTCTTGTATACCTCAAGACTTGTAATGCGACCGTAGGTCATCCACACATCTGGCCCGCGGCCGAGACGATAGACGATCTCTCCGACCGATAGCTTGGCAGAATTACCGATCGGCGCGGCGGGTAAATCTGGCGACGGGTGGCGGAGTGCGAGGAGCGCCAAGTCGCGACGCTTGTCAGTGTCCAACACCTCCGCGGGGTACCATGTGCCATCACGGATGCTGCCATCCGGTTGGAGCTTCGTTCGATACACGGAGGCGGTCTTGAACTTTTCAATGATGTGTTCCGCGGTGAGAACCTTGCCGCCGGGAATCAAAACGCCGGAGCCCCAGCTTCCATCCGCGACCGAGACGCGCACGGTATACGCGACAAGCCGCTCCCAAAAAAGCCGAGTCTTGGCGTTCGGAACAACGTTCCCTACGGCGACAAATTCGCCACAACCACAGAGAAGGGCCAGTGCGACAAAAACACAGGGCCGCGTGAGCGCGGCACAAGGCCGCGTGAGCGCGGCACAAGGCCGCGTGAGCGCGGCACCACAAGGCCTCTGAAGCGAACGCATGCGCTTCTCCTTTCAAAGAGCTGTTAGTATCTATATCAAGTATTAATCCCGTTTAGAAGTCCTTGTACCCCGTACGGGGCACTTGGCAGAAAAAATGGCGACCAATTTTTTCTGCGTAGTGGCGCAACGTCAATTTACAAATGAATATACGCACAAAAAGTCCATTCGTATATCACAAGCAGACTTCTAACGGGATTGAACCGATCGGCCAGCGATGCTACGCTGCCACGCAGGGAGAATCGTTCCATGAAAAAGAAGCTGCAGCCGGAAACTGAAGCATTCCTGCGCCGCGGGATTGCACAGTGGGCCGAGACAACTCTCGCACGAAGCCAGCCGCTCCCCGCCCAGTTCCTCAAGGATCTGGCGAATGAGAGGCTGATCCCCGGCCCGATCGGAGCCGAGCCGCCGAAAGGGGCGGAAGTCCACCTGCGAGGACTGTTCATCGTCGGACTCACCGAGCGCGAACGCTGGACGGCAACGCTCTGCATGGTAAGCAACGGGGAGCGCGAACGACAGCTTCTCCTGCAAGAGATAGAAAAGGTCCCGCATCTTGAACATCTCTCGGGCTCTACCACCTTCGCGGCAGAGAAAGTATGGAATGATGGCAGCCGCGTGCTTGCCGCTCTTTCCATCGAAACTGATGGAGATGGAAATGTGTTCTTCCAGTGCTTCGCCAACATCGCCATCGCGCCGATATACGCGCTCTACTTTTTGAAAGACGCGTGGCAGCACTACCAGAAAACGAACTAACGCAAAACCGCCTCGCGAATGTTGAGGCGGTTTTTTGTAACTGGGTTAAAATTTGTATTACTGGGCAACGCCCAGTATATCAACCTCGACTGTAAGTCGACTTACAGATTAGCCGAGCATTCATGGCCATGTTAAGTGTTTTCATAAATTGAGGATTCCCGTTCCCGAACACTCATTGCGATGAGTGTTCGATGGTCGAGGTTGTATTACTGGGCAACGCCCAGTATATCAACCTCGACTGTAAGTCGACTTACAGATTAGCCGAGCATTCATGGCCATGTTAAGTGTTTTCATAAATTGAGGATTCCCGTTCCCGAACACTCATTGCGATGAGTGTTCGATGGTCGAGGTTGTATTACTGGGCAACGTTTGGAGCAAACGGATTCCTGCGGAATTGCGCCGGCAACCGCTCTTCCAATGCCCGCGCGCGGTCCAACGCCTGCTGGATGCCCGAACGCGCCGCTTCAGGCACGCTCCTCATAATTTCTTCCAACCGACGAACGTGAGAAAGGCGTACCTCGGCGAAGATGTCCGCAACAGCGCGGTCAACTTTGCGCTTTCTGGCAAGTGCCGCGATGTCGTCACCAAGGGGTTCAAGCCGCTTGAACTCCTCCGTGGCTTCCATTGCCGCATCGGAGTAGCCGGCCTCTGCGCGTTCCCGCGCTCGCAGGAGTCGCTCCATAAGGGCATCCGCATACGCGCGCGCGGCATTCTCCGGATCCTTTTTCGCGAGTGCGCGTATGGCTGTTTCCACCCCCGTTGCCGCCGCCTCCCGCGCGCGGCTCACCCCGCCGCGAGCGGCTTCCGGAAGCGAATCACGCAATTCGTCGAGAACTTCGAGGTGGTGAGCAAGCGAGTCCGCAACGCGGCGGCGCAGCTCTGCCGCCGTTTTGAAGCCGGCTCCGGCGCGTCGCGCCGCGCGTAACACGCCCTTTTCATAGTCGCGCGTCGCGCGCAAAAATGCTTCGTTGTTTCCCTCTTCCGCAAGCTTCCGCACTTCCGCGAGCCGCTCGTCGGCATTCCGGAGGAGTAACTCCGTCCGCGCCTCTCCAAATGTTACCCACAGACGCGCTTCTTCCACAAAACGCTCCCTGACATAGCCCTGACCATCGGCAGGCGTAGTGTCAGGATCGGGGAGCGGAAGCAAAAGTGCGGCCCCTGCGGGACGACCGGCAAAGAGCGCGACGATAAGAAAGAAAGCAGTGATAAAACGCATAGGCAGTAAGTATATCCTGCGCTTGAAAAAATGCAATTGCATAAGTTAATTAGGTCGCATTCGCTCATGGTACCATTCGTACGAATTAGACCACAGGAGGGATGGTGAGAGGGGACGAAAGTTGAAATCGTGGAACCATTCGTACGAATGGTTCCTAGTGAAGACATCAGCAATTTGACAGCTCTCCGCGGTACGGCGTAAAATTTCGGCGGACCTTTCACAAGGAGAGAGCATGTACCTGCACCGCATTCTCGCCGGACTCGTCTCGGCTATTCTCTTCATCTTCCTCGGCTGCGCCGACGCGCGCATGGAGGCACCGAGCCGTTCGGCGCCCCCGAGCGACGAACGGACACCGCTTGCTGCAACAGCTCCGGATCCGGGGACTTACGATCTCCCCGACATCAGCAAGCGCTACATCGTGACCTTCAAGCGCACGGTGACGGACGGCGGCAAGCGCACCGCCATCGCGGCGGCGGGAGGCACCGAGAAGCGGCTCTACCGCATCATTCCGGCAGCCGCGGTAGAACTTCCTTCGGCAACTGCCGTGGAGGAGCTCCGCAAGCATCCGGACGTCCTGCGCGTGGAGCCAGACGGGTTCGTCTTCGCCTCGGACTTCAACTGGAATCCGCCGATGATCCCGTATATCCCGTATATCCCGTTGTCCCCTACCGAAACGATTCCGTGGGGCCTGTGGCGCATCCGCGCGCCGCTCGCCTGGGAGATGACTCGCGGTGAAGGGGTGCGTGTTGCTGTATTGGATACCGGCGGATTCAACCCGATGCACATGGACTTCCCCCTGAACTACGGTGGATGCGTGAGCTTCGTGGATTTCGGGGATAAGGAAGATCCGGAACCGTGCTTGGATGGTCACGGACACTCCACGCATGTAACCGGCACGATCGCCGCTCGCGACAACTTGGTGGGAGTCGTCGGTATCGCACCCGAAGCCGAGATCTGGAACGCCAAGGTGCTCTCCGACGGCGGGTTTGGTTTGTGGTCGTGGATCATCGCTGGCCTTGAGTGGGCAGCCGAGAACGACGTTCGCGTGGTCAACATGTCGCTCGGCGGATTCTTCGACAGCCTGGATCTCCATGACGCATGCGATGCGGCCGCGGAGGCAGGCGTGATCATTGTCGCTGCGGCAGGCAACGGCGGCTCGTTCTGGGGCATCAATTTCAACACCATAACCTACCCGGGGCGCTACGAGTCGGTGATCGCCGTTGCAGCAATCGACTCCGCAGGCGCGCACGCCAGCTTCTCCTCGACCGGCGAGGAGATGGATTTCGCCGCGCCAGGCGTGGATGTCCTCTCGACGGTACCCGATGGCTGGGAAGACGGTTGGAACGGCACGTCTATGGCTACACCGCACGTCGCCGGCACAGTCGCAGACATGCTCGCGGTGAATCCGACCCTCTCGCGCGAGTGCGTCTATGAGATACTGCGGCTCACGGCATCGTCGCCGTCAAGCGATTATGACCAGTGGAACGTCTCCATGGGGTACGGCGTCGTGCAGGCAGCGGCAGCCGTGGCGGTAGCCGCAAACCCGGCGATCTATGCAACGATCTGCCGAGATTCGGACTAAACCTTCTCGAACGCCCCGATGACTATCGGAGCGTTTTTTTGTTAACGTCCAAAATTTTTGAGCCGCGGCGACGAAAATTTTGTGACAGTTAACAATCCGCCGAGTGTGCAGGTGCCACGGAGCCGAAGCCCGCCTAAATTTTGCGAAGCAAAACTTGGGCGGGCGGAGGTATGTCCCGTTAGAAGCCATCGAACGCTTTAGTGT
>ERZ1292645.263-Hain-H14-02um-R2-263-length-21162-cov-8_pt1 | contig 21162 bp, 15 predicted proteins | sample MGYA00564401_ERZ1292645 | MGnify/ENA primary metagenome ERZ1292645 (study PRJEB36523, sample SAMEA6512644) | groundwater metagenome | collected 2019-01-09 | study: AquaDiva: Metagenomics assemblies of 32 groundwater samples | reverse complement strand
CCAAAAAAGACGACCCTATCCTCCAGCCAGGATCTTACGACGGCGGAAAGAAACCTAAGGATATAATCGGCTATTTAGAAAACTGGATTGAGATTAGATTCGGCAAAGAAGCAAACTTAATAGACTCTGCCTTGGCCAGGCCAAAGAATGTAAATTTAGTAAAACCCGAGATTATGTTGATTGGCTTACCCAAAGGTGTCACTACAGCAAAATTAGGAATACCAATTCAGAAATCCGGCCGCACCACCGGCTACACTACTGGTAAAATCAAGGACACGAATGCCACAGTAAAGGTTAATTACGATAACCAAGTCGCCCTGTTCCGCAATCAAATTCTTACCACCAGTATGTCCCAGGGAGGAGATTCGGGCTCTTTAGTCTTAGATATGAAAAAGCGCGCCGTAGGCCTGCTCTTTGCCGGCTCAGAGCTAGTAACCATACTAAATCCGATTGCCAGTGTTTTGAGTTTATTGAATGTTGAATTATTTGGCGGTGGCTAATTTGACTATCAATCTTACTCAAGATATAATAAATCAGTTAGTAAGCTTAGTCGTTGGTTATAAAAAGCCGGAAAAAATAGTCCTTTTCGGCTCAAGGGCAAAGAAGCTCTCCCAAAGCATATCTAGGATCAAGATCCCGCGTTAGTTATATACGGCAAAATTAAGAATAGCCATTACCTGCTTTTAGATGATTTTGCACAAGCTACGGCTGATTTCATCAAGAATAAGCTTTAAAATATGGCGGTCCCTGATGTTTCAGTAATTATTACCACCCGCAATGAAGAAAACAATATTGTGGCCTGTCTTGAGTCCGCAAGAAAACAAACATATCCTGCCGAAAAGATAGAATTGATAATAGTTGACAATAATTCCAAAGACAAAACAAAAGAGTTAGCAAGAAAATATACTGATAAGGTATATAATTATGGCCCGGAGCGTTCAGCGCAGAGAAACTATGGAGTAAGACAAGCAGAGGGAAGATATATTCTATACCTTGATGCAGATATGACCTTGTCTATGCCTCTTATAGCTGAGTGTGTCGGAAAATGCGAGAAGGAACAACGGATAGCTCTCTATATCCCGGAAAGAATTATTGGCAGAGGCTTCTGGATAAGAGTAAGGGATTTCGAGCGCAGTTTTTACAACGCTACCTGCATTGACGCGGTGAGGTTTGTAAGGAAAGACAGGTTCTTGGAAATCGGGGGTTTTGACGAAACCCTCACCGGCCCTGAAGATTGGGATTTTGATAGAAGGATAAAAGTTGAAGGCGGAATAGATATCATAAATTCCCCAATTTATCATAATGAAGGTAATTTCACTTTAAAGGAATATTTAGATAAGAAACTTTATTATATCCAATATTTTGACCAATATATAAACAAGTGGGGCAGGAATGACCCGATAGTTAAAAAGCAGCTTGGCTTTTATTATAGATACATTAGCGTGTTTATCGAAAACGGCAAGGGGAGAAAATTAATAATACGCCCGGTTTTTAGTTTCGCGTTGTTATTTTTGAGGGGATTAGTAGGCTTCGGTTATTTATTAAGAAAAAGATGAAGCATATTTTGTTTATAACCCCATTTTTCAGGCCAAATATAGGTGGCGCAGAAACAAGGCTGAATGATATCTGCGAAGAACTTAATAAAGCCGGGTATAAAGTAACAGTTTTAACCTATCAACCGATAGTAACCAGGGCAAGGGGTAAACCTGTTGAAAAGAAAGAGAATATAACTATCCGTAGATACGGCTGGATTGGCTTCGATCTTTTTCATAAATTGCAGCCGCTGCCTTTGTTGCAAACTCTTTATGTAAGCCCTGTTTTATTTTTTTGGTCTCTGGCATTTTTTCTTAAAAATAAAGATAATATTAATATTATTCATGCCGCGGGCTTAAATGCTGCTTTAATCGGCAGAATTTTAAAAGCTATTTTTAATAAACGTCTTATTGTAAATACAGATGCAATTTATGATTTAAAAGAAAAAAGCATAAAGTCTTTTTTTATACGTTGGATCCTGCATTGTACAGATAAAATTTTAACTCTCTCTGATCCTTCCAGGCAAGAATTAATTAGAATTGGAATAAACCCAGAGAAATTAGAAAATCAGATTGCCTGGGTTGATCAGGAAATATTTAAGCCTTTAGGTCATAAGGCCTGTAAAGAAAAAATTGGCCAAGGAAATAGCTTTTTAGTTCTTTTTGTGGGAAGGCTTCTGGTAATAAAAGGAATTGAGGATTTAATCAGTGTGGCCAGAGGAACTCCGGGCATCGAATATCTTTTTATCGGAGACGGGCCGTTAAAGTATTATTTAAAGAATGAATCAGAGAATTCAAGGAATATTCATTTTATTTGTAGTGTCGCTAACAAAGAGTTGCCCGTATATTATAATGCCGCAGATATTTTTGTAATGCCTTCACAGTATAAAGAAGGCTTGGGTAGAGTTGCAGTTGAGGCATTATCGTGCGGCACTCCGGTAATCGCCTCGAATCTGGGGGGCATAGCCCAAATTCTGGATGATTCAGTATCAATTTTAGTCACTCCAACAAAAGAAAATTTAAAGACATCGATACTTTATTTGTATGATCATCCCCGTGAGTTAGGAAAGAAGCGTTCTGCCTGCAGGGAATTTGCTTTAAAATATTTTAGCGTTGAGAATTTTCAGGTAATAGTTGATGCTTATCAATAAAATTAATTTGATATGAGAGTTTTATTTATCATGCCGCTCGCCTTGCCGGCATACCTTTTTCAGTTAGCTGCTTTATCGGCTTTTCTTAAATCAAAGAGCCATCAGGTTCGCTATGAGGAGTTGGTAATAGAAGGCGTTGTAAAGGAATGGCACTTAGCGAGGGTAAGAAAGGCAGTCGCCGAATTTAATCCTGATTTAATAGGCTTTAGCTCTTATGAAATGAGCTTTGCTTGGATAGAGAAGGTTTCTGAATATATAAAATCAATTTCGCCAGAAATTCCGGTCATCGTGGGAGGTTATTTTGCTACTCTTTCACCGGAAGAGGTACTGGGGTGTCCTTCCATAGATATAATCTGCCTGGGTGAAGGAGAATATCCTCTTTTAGAATTATTGGATTCCTTAAAGAGCGTAAACCATCGTAAGAATATTCAAAATCTTTGGTTTAAAGAAAAAGGCCAAATTATACGGAATCCTTTGCGTCCACTGATGGCCAATTTAGATGAATTACCTTTTGTGGATAGGGATTTATTTACCTCTGATAACAGAAAGAACGGCGTGCTAGAGGTTATGGCTAGCCGGGGTTGCCCTTTTGAATGCACAAATTGCGCAAATCATGCCTTAAAGAAGCTTTATTTTGGAAAAGGATCTTATGTGCGTTACAGATTAGCAGGGCATGTATTAGCCGAAATAGAGCATTGGATTAGTAAAGAGAATTTTAGCAGTGTTCAATTTGAAGACGATATGTTTACTTCTAACCCAAAATGGCTGAATGGTTTTTGCGAAGAGTATAAAAAGCGGATAAATTTACCTTTTATCTGTAATATCAGGCCTGGTTCATGTCCGCCGGAAACCTTTGTTCTTTTAAAGAATGCTGGCTGTGTGCAGGTGTCAATCGGGCTTGAGGCAGGTGACGAAAAGATACGCCGGAACGTCTTAGGCAGAAACATTCCAGATGAGATAATCATTGAAGTATTTCAAAATGCCAAGAAATCAGGTATAAAACGAAAATCATTCAATATGGTCGGTTTACCCGGCGAGACACGCACTTCATTATGGAAAACCATATGGCTTAATTTAAGGCTGGCCCCGGAGGCAGTGCAGACTTCGGTATATTACCCTTTTAGGGGAACGGTCCTGGGGGATAAGTGTTATTCGCAGGGCCTAGTTGATTTAGAAAGGAAGAAAAGGTTAAAACTCTATGCCAATGATTCAATCTTGAATCTGCCCGGCCTGCCGAGGTGGTTTATCAAGGTTGCCAAGTGGCTAAATTCCGCAACCGTGTTGCGCAGCGGCAATATCGGCATTATCAAAACAGCTTTCAAAATGTGTTTTAAGCATGGATAAACTTCCCTTAGTTTCTGTAATTATTGTGACTTTTAACCGTAAGGACGAAGTTATTGAGTGTATCGATTCTGTCTTAAATTCAGCATATAAAAGTTTTGAGGTAATGGTAGTGGATAATGCCTCAACCGATGGTACTTATGCAGCTTTGCAGGCAAGATACGGAAATAAAATAAGCGTGGTTAAAAGTGATAATAATCTTTATGCCGGCGGGGGCAGGAACCTCGGGGCAGGACATGTGAACGGTGAATATCTTTTATTTATAGATAGCGATAATGTTATTGATAAAGATATGATTATGAATTTAGTAAGCAGTATTTATGAAAATAGAGACTTACGGGCAGGGATTGTGGGGCCATTTACATATTATAAATCCGATAAGAAACGCCTATGTTGGCTGAATAATTCTATAAGCTTGTTTACTAGCCGTACGAATTTTACTGGCACAGGGGTAATGGATGTTGGACAGTTTGATTCTTTGAATTATACTAAGGTTGGGCATGTACCCAATGTATTTATGCTTAAAAAGGATTTATTTGATGCAGTCGGCGGCATAGATAAAGGCTATGTTATGCATTACGAAGAGTCTGATCTGGCTGAAAAAGTTGCCAGATTAGGTTATGATGTCGTATTATTTCCTAAGGCAAAAACCTGGCACGATCTTCCTAAAGTCAGCTCAAGGGGGCATAAGTCATTTATGGGGAAAAATCCTAGCATGGTTTATTATGTGACAAGAAACAGGGTTATTTTCATGCGCAAAAACTCTAACGGTATCCGCTTGTTGATTTTTTTAATTGTGTTCAGCAACCTATTTTTGTTTTATAATGTAACGTTATTGATATTAAACGGCAAATTTTCATTAATTTGTCTTGCTTTGAAAGGTTATATAGATGGTTTAAGTTTTGTCATAAACCAAAATAAGCTATGAAAAAAATAAACTTAGGATGTGGGCCGATAGGCAGAGATGATTGGATTAATTTGGACTGGGGTATACTCGCTTTTATACATAGTTTTCCTCTTATCGAAAAACTATTCTATAAAATGGACTTTATTTCGGCAGGTTATAAAACTAAATGGCCAAAGAATTTAAAATTATATGATTGCAGGAGGAAACTACCCTTTGTATTTAATTCTGTTGATTTTATTTACGCTTCACATTTTTTGGAGCATCTAAAAAAGTTTGAAGCCGAGCGGGTGCTAAAAGAGTGTTTCAGGGTTTTAAAGAAGGGGGGGGTTTTAAGGATAATAGTGCCAGACCTTAAGAAAATATTATTCAGATACATAGAAAAAGACAGTAAGTTTTTCCTGGATAGTGTTGGCCCCGAAGAGAGGCAAAAGTTAGGCGGCCTTGCGATAGCAGACCTTCTTAACATGATGTTTTATCCTGAATTTTACCGCGTTAAATTATCCGGCATAAGTAGGCTAGCCGCTTTTTTTATCCGGCCACATATGTGGATGTATGATTTTGAATCTTTAAGCCGCTTATTAAAAGGTTTTGGATTTAAGGCAATAGAAGAAAGAGAGTTTAGGCAGGGAGAGGTTCCGGATTTGGATGTTTTGGATCTTTTCCCGGAGATGAGTCTTTATGTTGAAGCAAAAAAATAAAGTTGTCTTATTTCAAGGTAAGGCCAGCTCATTTGATAAGAAGATTGGCGTAGCCCCTTTAGCGATATTGCATGTTTCATCTTTTCTTGTTAAGGATGGCATGACAGTCAAGGTAATTTCCGATGCTTTATACGATGATTATATAGAAGAGGCTGTCAGGCAATGCGAAGATAGCATATGTGTGGGGATAACTGCCATGACAGGTAACCAGATTTTAGATGGGTTGAAACTTTCTTCAGAAGTCAGGAGGATTTATCCGAATATGCCCATTGTTTGGGGAGGATGGCATCCTTCAATAATGCCTGAGTCAACGTTAGAAGATCAGAATGTAGATATAGTTATCCGGGGGCAGGGAGAGAAGAAATTCTATGATTTGGTGAAATATATTGAGTCTAATAGATTAGAGAATATAGATATGATACCGGGCCTCTGTCGCAAAAATAACGGGCAACTTATCATTAAGGATAATCCTGTGGTAGAGAATATGAATAGTTTCCCGGCAGTTCCTTATGATATTATAGATGTTCAAAAGTGTATAAGTCAGACCGAGTACGGAAAGAGAACCTTGCAGTATATCTCAAGTTACGGCTGTCCTTTCCGCTGCTCATTTTGTATCGAGCCGGTTGTAAGCAAGCGTAAGTGGTCGGGGCTGGATGCGGCTCGGGTGGTCGATGAATGGGGATCCTTATACAGAAAATACAAGATTGATTCGGTTGCAGTATACGATAGCAATTTTTTCGTCGATAAAAAGAGGGTAATCAGCATATGTGAAGGTTTGCTTAAAAATAATATAAAAATAAAGATAGGAAATTTAAATGGCAGGATCCCGCAATTGGTTGAATATGAAAAAGAGGTATGGCAATTGATGGAACGCGCAGGGTTCTCAATGATATTGACGGGTTCGGAATCAGGGGAACAGGAGGTATTAGACCAGATAAAGAAAGATGCTAATATAGAAGATATCTATAAATTTACCCAGCTATGCCATGAACATAATATTAAAATTCTGTTTTCTTATATGTCGGGGATTCCGTGGTCCAAAGACCCTGGGTATAACAGGTCAAGAGTTGATAAGGAGATAAGCGGTATTTTGTCACAGGTAGATGAATTACTCAGGATTTCACCAAAAAATAGATTTATGATCTATGTTTATAATCCGTTACCTGGTAGCGAATTATTCTACAAGGCCATTGAATGCGGATTCCAACCGCCCAAGACTTTAAGAGAGTGGAGCAGGTCATTAACCAGTCCCGAAGATGTATTCCAGGATTCAGGTTTTAATAAAACATGGATTGCGCCTAAGCAGCTTTTTCTAATTACAATGTTGGAACAGTATATTTTTGGTATGATGGATTTGGATGCCAAGGAATGGATTGGCGTAAATATTAAGAACAGGATATTTCGATTTTTCTTTAGATTATGTTTTACTCTGGGCTATTATCTAGCGAAAATAAGGCTAAAATTTAAGGTATTTATGTTTCCTGTCGATTATTGGATTTTTATTAAGATCAGGAAGCTGATCGGGGCGTAGATGGATAAGACGAACATCAATAATTTTGAAGATAGATTCTATAAAATGCAGTACGCAGAGCGGGGTACAGCAAACTTTGATGTAAGACATGAGGTATTGCTTTCGTGTTTAGGAAATGTAGCAGGTGATGAAGTTCTGGAGATAGGCTGTGGTAATGGAGTATTTGCTAAGAAAGTTGTTGCCAAATTCCAGCTTAAGAAGATTTACGGGATTGACATCTCTGAGGAGGCAATTAAGTCGGCATGCGAGAATGGCGTTAACGGGACATGCTTAAATCTTGATAGAAATAATTTGCCTTACCAAGATAACTGCTTTGATACTGTTATCTGCGGCGAAGTTATAGAGCATCTTGTTGACCCTGATCATCTACTTGAGGAGGTCTATCGCGTATTGAAAGTTAACGGCCATCTTCTCATCACAACTCCTAATCTTGCCTCTTGGTATAACAGATTATTGTTATTATTTGGATACCAGCCGCTTTTTACTGGCATCAGTATCCGTTATTCATATTCAAAGCCTTTTCTTGTTAATTCCTGCGGACATCTGTGTTCTTACACCCTTGCTTCCTTAAAATTTTTATTAGAAAGATATAACTTTAGAATTATAAAAAGTATCGGTTTAAAAATAAATGAATCTGTTGGATACGGTATAAAATACCGTTGGCTAGTTAAATTAGCAAATACTATTTTTAAATCGCCGTCTCTTAATTCAGGTATTTGCATATTGGCCAGAAAGGTAAATTGCTAAAGATTTCTAACAGAAATAGGCTGATGATTCATGCATATATTTTTCTTTTAGAATTAATATGAAAATAATATTTGTTAATCCCTGGACTAAGTCATTATTCGGAGACGAAAAACAGGCAAGCGGACATCCCCATATCGGACTGGCGTACCTTATAGCTGCATGCAAGAAAGAAGGATATAAAGATATAAAAGTATTTGACCAGGGTATTGAGAAAGACGATGAAATTTTATTTAAAATGATTCTTGAATATAAGCCAGACTTAATAGCAATGACAACGTTTAGTTATTGCTATAAATATGCCAAAGAGTTAATGGAAGAAATAAAGACGCGCTATCCTAGCTTAATAATTATATCTGGTGGCCCGCATATTTCCGCAACCAAAGAACATGTCCTTAAGACAACTCGGGCCGATTTTGCGATGAAAAGCGAATCAGAACTTAGTTTTATAAAATTTTTACAAGAAATGGAGAGCGCCACCCCAGATTATAGCTGTGTTGATAACCTTATCTGGAGAAGCGGCGATAAAATCATCGAGAATCAGACAGGAGAATTAATTAAAGACCTAAACGCTCTGCCATTTCCCGATTACGAGGTTTTTGGGCTTGAAAGATATCTTTGTTATAAGGTGCATCTTATGCCAATCATAACCTCAAGAGGTTGTCCGTACGGTTGTAATTATTGTTCTATCAGGCTTACGATGGGTAGAAACTTTAGGGCGCGCAGCCCAGAAAATGTAGTAGCGGAGATGAAGCATCTAAAAGATACATATCAGATTAATCATTTTGAAATTAATGATGATTGTTTCGCCTTTGATTTGAAGAGAGCTGAAAAAATTTGCGATTTGATAACGGATAGCCGGCTTAATATCCGATACGAGCTTTATAACGGCATCAGAGCTGACAACGTAAACGAGCAGCTTCTTAGAAAGATGAAAGAGAGCGGTTGTATTTTTATTTCCTACGGCTGCGAGTCTGGAAACCAGGAGATTGTTAATAAATATATTGGCAAGAACCTTGATTTAAAAAAAGTCATTCAGGCCGTGGACCTTACCAATAAAATCGGGATTAAGAATTCGGTTAATTTTATTATCGGCCATCCGGGTGAAACTTATAAGACGGCAATGGATACGCTTAAGTTTGCCGGCTCGTTAAAAACTAATTTCGTGAACATGTATAATCTTATCCCATATCCCGGAACGGAACTTTTTGACTGGATAACCAAGAATTCTACTTATATGATGCCGGTAGAGGATTATCTGGAAACGGTTGGCAGCAGGGATTTCCCGCCGGTATTTGAGACAAAAGAATTTACTAAAGAGGAAAGGATCAAGGCGCTTAAAAAAAGTTATGCTTTATATGAAAAAACAATATTACAGTTCCGTTTGGGCAGGGCCTTAGGGTTAATTATTTATTTATTGTGCAGGAACAGGTTGATTTTTAAGCTGGGCAGGAGCCTGGTTTTCGACGGCAAGATGGGTTCGAGAATCTACAGGTTATTAAGCAGGGGATCTAAGTCAACTTAAGATAATGACAAAAATAGAAACATTTTATAAAGATTTCCAAGATTTCTATAAAACAGATAAATGCTTGGCTTGTGAGGAAAGAATAATCGATAATGGTCATTTTTTTTCTCAAATTTATTCTGAAGATATGAGCAAAAAAAAAGATGTTTATCTCTGCTTAAGTTGCGGTTTAGCTTACGCCCATCCTTTTCTTGGCATTGAAGAAGAAAAAAGAATATATGAGGATTATATTGCCCACCGTTTCTCTGAATATATGGCTAGCAGCCAGGCAGATATCCAGTTTAAATTACAGGATATGCTTAATGATTTATTCGGCGGCGTCTTATTTAAGTGCCGGAATGTATGGTTTAAAAAAATAGTCTCTGGTTTTTTGCTGCAAAGGGCATTAATTACTTACCCGATCTATTCGCATGCTAACCATGGCCCCTTGAAGGTGCTTGATATCGGCTGCGGTGACGGATATTTTTTAAACAAGGCAAAGAATTTTGGGTGTTTATGTTATGGCATGGAATACCATGATGCCCTGATTAACCGTCTACGCGCCCGGGGAATAAAAGCAAGCTTAAAAATAGAAGATTTTGAGAAAGAGATAAAAAATGATAAAGATAAATTCGATATCATCAGAATTAATTGGGTATTGGAGCATGTTATCCTGCCGCAGGATATGCTCATGCAGGCACGGAATTTATTGAAGGATAATGGAGAACTGATCATAGGTGTGCCTAATTTTAATACACCGTCTAGAATATTCAAAGAGCATTTCCAGATGCATATTCCTCAACACAGGCAGCTTTTTACTAAAAAGAGTTTAAAAAAAATGCTTGAAATATGCGGTTTTAAGATAGTATATCTTAGAACAAAATCAATAGGGATTTTGGGCCCTACCCTGGCAAGGAGATGCGGTTTCAAAGCGGTCAATCTTGTTTTCAGACTGACCGATATCCTTTGCTCAGTATTTTTTGATTTATTCAATATTGGCGATTGCTTTGAGGTTTACGCTAAGAAACGGGGTAATAAATGAAAATCTGCTTAGTCAATCCACCTTTAGTGCTATCGGCGCAGCATATAAACCGGCCAACCCCGTTTTACCCTATGGGGCTGCTTCATATAGCGTCAGCGCTTGAAGCTAAGCATCAGGTTTTAATAATTGATGCGCTGGCAGAAGGCTGGAAGAACGTCCATGAAATTGAAGTAAGCGGCGAAGATAAATGGTATGGGGGGCTGGAATTTGAAGAAATTGCAAAGAGAATAAAAGAAAATGGCATTAAATTGGCCGGAATAACAGTGCCTTTCTCCATAAGCCATTGGAGCGCGCAAAAAGTCGCTTCAGTTATAAAGGGCGTTGACAAAAATATTATTACCGTGCTCGGCGGCCATCACGTTACGGTCAGGCCGCAGGAGGTTTTGTTAAATAAGGATGTTGATTATATTATTTTAGGAGAAGGCGAATATGCGATGCTTGAGTTGGCAGATACGCTTGAGCATGGTAATTTCGCTGGCCTGGAAAGAATCGAGGGAATCGGGTTTAAAATTGACGGTAAACCGGTGATTAATCCTTGCCGAAAACCGATCCATGATTTAGACAGCCTGCCTTTCCCTGCAAGACATTTGCTGAACTTAGAAAATTATTTCTCGGCAGTAGAAGCCGGGCAATCCTCCCGGGGTGATTATATTCCGGCAGGGAAAAAATGGGCCACTGTAATAACCAGCCGCGGTTGTCCATACGAATGTGTCTTTTGCGCTATAAGCTTAACTATGGGCAGAAAGTGGAGGCCGCGCAGTGCGCAGAACGTGGTAAAAGAGATAGAAGAATTAGTCAATAAATATGGCATAAAGCATTTGACCATAGAAGATGATAATATGACTCTGGATGTAGGCAGGGCGAAAGAAATATGCGATATGATTATTCAAAAGAAACTGGGTATTACCTGGTGTATGCCAAACGGCGTAAGGGCAGACGCCTTAGACGAGGAATTGATTAAAAAAATGAAAGCGTCCGGCTGTACGGAGGTATTTGTAGCGCCTGAATCCGGAAATCAAGATGTAGTGAATAATATAATTAAAAAAAGAATGGATTTGAAGAAAGTAGAAGAGGCAGTCAGGCTTTTAAATAAATATCGCATAAAGGTAAATGCGGTTTTTGTTATCGGCTGCATAGGAGAAACCAAGGAGAATATCAGGCAAAGTATCAGTTTTGCCAGGAGATTAATAAAATTAGGCGCAAATGGAGTATGCGCTAATATTGCCACGCCTTATTATGGCACAGAGTTATACAGGCAGGTAAAAGAAAAAGGGTTTTTATTGGGTATACTTAATGATGAGCATTTAAGCTCCGCGCAGCCGTTAATCTCTACGCCGGAGTTTAAGCCGAAGGAACTTCAGGATTACAAAAATCAATTTTATATAGTCAATCCTTTCTCGGGCGTGTTAAAAATCATGGCAAGTATTGTTTTCACTAATCCGAAATTATTAATAAAATCGTTTTTTTCTTTAAGAACATGGCGTTTCTTTATTGTTGAAATCAGAAGCCGAATATTCCGTTTTAGATAAGAGGCATAAAAACATAATGAAAATTAATTGCCCGGCCTGCGACAGTGCTGTAGATAAATTAATTTTTCAAGCCAAAGACCTGCGCCTTAGGACCTCCCGGGAAATGTTTAACATTGTCAGGTGCGTCAACTGCGGATTCATTTTTTTGAATCCTCGTCCTGCCAAAGACGAGGTCATTAATTTTTATCCTTCAAATTTTAACCAGGAACCCCCAACTTTAATACATAAGATATGGAGCGCATGCGTGGCTCCTATAGAGAATTCAATAATAAGAATTATAAAAAATTATAAAAAAAGCGGGAAACTTCTCGATATCGGGTGCGGAAACGGAAGATTTTTGTCGCTAATGCAAAAACTGGGTTTTGATGTTTGGGGTTGCGAGTTGAACCTGAATTCGAAGGATTTTGCCCCTAAATTCCTTGAGGGGCGTATTTTCTATAATGAGCTTTCGAAATGCAACTTCGCAGCAAAATCATTTGATGTTGTAATAATGATACAATCATTGGAACACGTGAACCAGCTTGATGAGTTATTTACTGAAATCAGGAGGATTATAAAAGACGACGGCATAGTATTTATTTATGTGCCGAATATGGAATTTTTTGAATTTCGCCTTTTCGGGCCTTATTATTATAACCTGGAAGCGCCCAGGCATTTATATTGTTTTACGCGCCGTAGTATTAGCAAGCTTTTATCAAGGCACGGATTCAAGGTTGACAGGTTCTTTAGAAAACATCCTCTTGAAATATTTTCATCACCAACTTCTTTGCACTATGGGTTATGGTCTTACTGGGAAGACAAAAATATCCTAAAGAATAAAGCGTTTAAACGCTTGACATTTTTTCCGCTGGTTATCATCGGGTCCATTTTACGGTTTTTCCTATTCTTTGAGGAACAAAGTTCAACAGTTGTATGTAATAAAGACTAACCTTTAATAAATATGGTTATACTTTTTTCTTATGATACAGAATTATAGCTGGTTTCCATTATTAAGTCATATAAAGGGTATGTTTTTAAGGAAGCCGTGGTTTTAGAAATAGGCGCCTCAAATTACTTGCGGACCAAGGAATCAGCTAAATATTGCGGCAAATTATTTGGAGTTGAATTTTTCCAGGAGCGAATACCTCCATGGCCTATATTGTTTTATCTTAAAAAGTACCCTTGTGTATTTAAAAAATACGCAAATTTTGGGGAGGTTCATCTCTTTAAAAATGAATAAAAGGCCTATTTTTGTAACCTGTTTTTTTATTGTGATAACTTTTATATTCACCTATCCGCTTATTTTAAAAATAAAGAGCAACATCCCGGGTGCTTATACTACTGACGAGTCTTTTTCCTGGTTAGCCTATTTTTGGTGGCTGAAATATGCATTTCAACACCATTTAGCTGAAATGCATATTTCTGTCATTGCCTTTCCTTTTGGGATAGATATAAGTAAGCAGATACTTTATCCAGTTTGGAATTTTCTCAGTAAATGGTTTTCTGTCTGTACCGATAGCACCGTTTCTTTCAATATCCAAGTCCTGCTTAACTTTGTATTATCCGGCATTACGATGTTTTACTTAGCCTTTGCTTTAACAAAAAATAAAGTTTCTTCGTTCTTCGCCGGTATTATTTACGCCTTTTGCCCGTATCATTTTGCGCGGGCCTGGCAGCATCTTTCGCTAAGCCAGATTCAGTGGATGCCTTTATATATCCTTACATTAATAAAATTACAGGAGCGGCCTAACTATAAATCTATGTTTTTAAGCATTCTTGCCCTTATTGTAGTCATCTCGTCTGAGTTTCATTATACTTATTTTATGTATGTCGCCACGGGATTATTTTTATTGTATTGCTTTGTTTTTTATAAAAAACCAGACAAGCAATATTGGCGATTGTTAAAAATGTCACTTATAGTTGTGATAACAGGAATAATTTTAATTATTTCTACTTCGGCCGGAATGTTCCTTAAAAAAGCGTTTTTGCAAAGAAAGACCATTCAACCGTCAGCCTGGAGCGTAGTCAGGCCATTTGACGACCTTTTTGCCCAATCTGCCCGTCCTTTAAGTTATCTCCTGCCGTCAACTGCCCATCCAGTTTTTGGCAAGCTTACCGAAAGTTTCCTCGGTACGCCTATATATGGCGAAAGTTTAATCGAACATGCGCTATTTTTAGGCTGGATACCGCTTATACTTGCATTTATAGCTTTTAGAAGATGGAAAGCAAGAAGAAAACTTATAAGATCAGGGACAGTTCCCTGCGGGGATAGTCCCTGTGATAAAGAAGATTTTTACATCGGATTTTTTATTTTCCTTGCTATCGCAGCGTGGTTATTCTCCCAGCCGCCATGGTGGGAAATCGGCCCGCTTAAAATATATATGCCGTCGTTTTTTATGTACAAGATATTGCCGACGATCAGGGGATACTGTCGTTTTGGGATTTTAGTTATGTTGGCAATCGCAGTGCTGGCGGCGTTTGGCTTGAAGTTTGTCTTGGAAAGGTTTAGGGGTAAAAAAGCAAAAACAGCTGCAGCCTCAGTATTCTTTATTATGGTGATTTTTGAGTTCTGGAATTATCCGCCATTTAAGGTTATTGACGTAGGCAGGGTCCCGCAAGTGTATTACTGGCTTAAAGAACAAACCGAGGATTTTGCTATTGCTGAATACCCATTGGATGCAGATTCACCGAATGAAATATATGAATTCTATCAGACCAAGCATGAAAAGAAAATTATCAACGGCACAATTCCCGGAACTTATGCCAATAAAGTGGCGCGGACTATCAGGAAATTATCGGAATATACTACAGTTAAAACCTTGAAATGGATGGGGGTTAAATACGCCCTTGTGCATAAACGGGGGTATTTGGATACCGGATTGGTTGAAGAGAAAGAAGAGCTGGATAAAATACCGCAAAATAAAGGACTGAAATTCGTGAAAACATTCCCGCCCCAGGAATGCCCTGACCCGAATATAATGTGCGTCCAGAAAACCGGCCCGATCGATGTGTATGAAGTGGCGGCGGAAGCTATGGAGCCGCGGATCGAAAAATGAATTATACATTTAACTTTCTTTAGGGATTGTTAGTTTTTTTTGGTTGAATTTATCCGATAGATGTGGTAAAGTTTATAACAAGAGGTGATGAAAATGGAAAATTTGATGGAACGCATAGAAATCAATCCTAGAATTTTAGTAGGTAAACCAATTATCGCAGGAACGCGAATTCCTGTTGAGTTAATCGTGAAATTGATTGCTCAAGGCTGGAAAGAAGAAGATATTATCAAGGAGTATCCAGCTTTAAAGAATGAAGATATTCGAGCCGCTCTTCTTTATGCTGAGAAAATTTTAGAAGAAGAAGTTTATCCGTTAGTAAGGGGTTAATTTCATGGAATTTTTAATTGACGAAAACGTTGGTCAGTCTGTTGTTCATTATTTGAGGGGAAAGGGTTATGATGTCATTGTTGCCAGCGCATAGGCAGGAGTATCTGGATACTACTTTGGTTAAAGAGAAGGGAGGGTTGATAAAATAGCGCAAAATAAAGGACTGAAATTCGTAAAAAGTTTCCCGCCTCAAGAATGCCCCAACAAAGGCCTAATGTGCGTGCAAAAAACCGGCCCGCAAAAATTTTGCCTTCACCCCTTGAAAAACAGAAAATCTGTGGTAAACTTTATGTAGCCACGGATAAACAGGGTAGCTTTTTATGCAGAAAATAAAAGTAAAGCTGCAAGGAGCAAAGAAGGACGCAGTCTTGACTTTTATTTTTTTTGTTTTTAGCGGTATCTTTAGCCTTGCCTATGCCGCAATTCCTACCGTAGGAACAATCTCACCCACTAGCGGCACCACGACACCAGATCTTGCCAGAAGCTTTAGCACCACGTATTCCGACACTGATGGCTGGGCTAACCTGAAAGAAGCTTATCTTCTCATCAGCACAAGCCAAACTACGCTTACTAACTCTGCCTACCTGTATTACGACCAAAACACCAATCTTTTATACCTGCGTAACGACGCTAATACCGGCTGGCTTGGCGGCTATGCCCCGGGCAGCGCAAATACCATTGAAAACTCTTATGTCCGGCTTAACTGTGCTTCAAGCACAGCCACAGGCTCAGTTTCAACCCTGACCATAAGCTGGAATCTAAGCTTTAAACCGGCCTACTCAGGCAAAAAATACAACACCTATCTTTCAGCCAGAGATGATACCGGAGGGTTAGTTGGTTTAACCTACAAAGGCACCTACACGGTAAACCGCACGCCATCAGTAGGTACAATCACACCATCCACAGGCACAGGACAAGTAGGCGTAGTCCAAAACTTTACTGCCACCTACGCCGACACAGATGGCTGGCAGAATATCCAGTATGTGCGTTTATTAATCAATAGCTCAACCCGCGGAACAAATTGTTTCTACGGCTATTACAATCAGAATACGAATCTGCTTTATCTGCGTAACGACGCCAATACCGCCTGGCTTGGCGGCTATCTTCCCGGCTCAAGCAATGTGATTGAGAATTCCTACGCCAGGCTTGACTGCAGCCAGACCAGCATAAGCGGCACAGGAACAACTCTGACCGTTAATTGGCGGCTAACCCTGAAAACCCCCTTTACCGGCAGTAAAAACACCTACCTTTTCGTAGCAGACGATCTGAATGTTTTTCAAGGCTGGATACAACGAGGCGCCTGGAGTATCCCGAACAATGCCCCCAGCCTTGGCACCTTAAGCCCCTCTCTAAGTACCTCAAGCCCAAATCAAACCGTAATCTTTAGCACGGATTACTCTGACCCCGATACCTGGCTGAATATTCAGTATGTTTATTTACTCATCAACACCTCAACCTCAAGATTAAACTGCTTTTACGGTTATTACAACCAGAATACAAACTTGCTTTATCTGCGTAACGACGCCAATACTGCCTGGTTAGGCGGCTATGCCCCAGGGAGTGCAAACATTATTGAAAACTCTTATGTCAGGCTTAGCTGCGCCTCAACTACAATTTCCGGCACAGGTAATACCCTGAGCGTGAACTGGTCAATTACGCCCAAAAGTACTTTTACCGGCGCTAAGTATATGTATCTCTATGTGGCTGACGACGCCAGCAGCTATGCCGGTTTCACTCAAAAAGGCACCTGGAGCGTCCAGTCGGATATTACCCCGCCTACCGGCACTATCGCTATTAATAATGGAAACCCATATACCAACTCAAGCACCGTAACCTTAATTCTTTCCGCCACCGACACAGAAAGCGGTATGGGCGCAAGCAGCCAGATGCAGTTTTCAAATGACGGGATAACCTGGTTAAGTCCTGAAAGCTATGCCGCCGCTAAAACCTGGACACTCACCGCCGGCGAAGGACAAAAAACCGTCTATGTCAAATATAAGGATGCAGCTGGAAACTGGTCTGGTACCTTTTCCAGCTCAATAATCTTAGACACAACAGCCCCAAGCATTTCCTTAAACCCCATCACCAGCCCTACTAATCAGGATGTTACGCTTAGCTATACTGTAATAGATAACTTTACTCCCCCAAATGAAATTACCCTGACTGGGAACAACTCCCCCTATACCAGCGAAGCTATGCATAATGTTACCTTAACTGCTCAGGATAAAGCCGGTAACAGCGCAAGTGCCTCTTTGAGCTTTATCATTGACAAGACTCCGCCAGTGGTGGTCATTACCTCGCCTCAAGATGGCCAGGTTATAGAAGATACCACAGTTACCTTGGCAGGCACAGTTGATGGCCTGGCTTTCTCTGAAACCCGCACCCTCATTCCAGGAGATAATCTCTTAACCAAGACTGCAACTGATACAACAGGAAATAGCGCCTCTAGCTCTATCAATGTATATGTTTACTTAGGCCAGGTTATTGGCCCGGAAGGAGGAGAGGTGTTTTCTTCTGACGGTAAGGTAAGGGTAATTATCCCGCAAGGCGCCTTAACTACCGCCCAGCAGATAAGGATTCTTAAGCTAAGCAGCACAACTATCCAGAATACCGTTCCTCTTAATACCTCATTACTTAGCGCGGTAGAATGTAAACCTTATGGCCTGGTCTTCTTAAAGCAAGTGCAGATTATCTATACCTTATCCCAGGCGGAAATCCCCGGCACCCCGGTAGAATTAGGCCTCTATGACAGTATCCAAAATAAAATCCTTTCTACCGGACAAACCTCAACCGTTCCCCAGGACGGCTATAGCTTAAACTTCTCCATCAGCCACTTCTCTACCTATGCGGCCCTAAAGAATCTTATTGCCCAGTCCACACCTATTGGCGCCTATGTGAAGATACCTTTGCCGGATTTGCTTACCGGCAGCTTTAGCACAGCTATACCCATCAGTGTGCCGCCGGGAAGAAAGGGGATACAGCCAGCCCTATCTTTGAGCTATCGTTCATCCAATCCTAACTCCTGGACCGGATTAGGCTTTAGCCTGAATACCGGCTACATTGTGCGTTCAACCAGATTAGGCCCGGCCACTTATAATGATACTACGGATACTTTTTACTTTATCACTGATGCCGGCACCACCGAGCTTGTGCATCTGATAGATAATCTCTATCAGGCAAAGATTGAATCGGGCTTTAGCAAATTCTATAAGGAATCAGATGACACCTGGAAGGTAGTGGCTAAGGACGGCTCAAGCTTAGAGTTCGCTAAGGAAGCTAATGCCAAAGAAACCTCAACCAAAGGCACCTTTAGCTGGTATCTGACTAAAGCAAAGGATACCAACGGTAACTATGTCTCTTATCACTATATCACTGACCAGGGAAAGTGTTATCTAAACAGAATAGACTATACCGGAAATGATAACGGCATAGCCCCGGCTAATAGTGTAGAGTTTATCCTGGAACCCCGTCAGGATATTTCTTCAAGCTATATCTCAACAGCAAGGGTAGTTACCGGGCTTCGCCTGAAAGAGATACAGGTGAAGGTAAACTTAGAGTTAGTCTGGCGCTATGTCTTAGAATACACCTATAGCCTTGACACCAACCGCTCGCTCTTGACATCAGTGAAACAGTTAGCAAGTGATGGCAAGATGTTGCCGGTGCAGCGACTCACTTACCAGAAAGCGAAGTAGTTACGAAGGACGAGGGAGGATGGACGGAGGACGAGCTTCACAGGAAGGCGCGGAAACACAAACCTGGTTAGAGTTTGGTAGATACCTTTTGCAAATAAAAAATGGAGGATAAAATGACTAAAAGAAATAAAAGTAATTTCCATTATGTTTTTTTCGCCCTTCGTCTTTCGTCCCTCATCCTTCTTATCTTCTTTTTATCGTCCATCGTCCTTCACCCCCCGTCCCTCGTCTACGCCGCCGTTCCCCGTCTGCTCAACTACCAGGGCCGGCTTACTGATCAAGCAGGCAAGCCCTTAGAAGGCGCATACGCCATAACCTTCAGGCTCTACGATGCCGAGGCCGCCGGTAATCTGCTCTGGGAAGAGACGCACCAAGGAGCAGTTATCCAGAAGGGGGTATTCAATGTTTTGCTTGGCTCAGTTACTAATCTTAACCTGGCTTTTGATCTAGCCTATTTCCTGGAGATAAAGGTTGGCACAGAAGTAATGAGCCCAAGGCAGAGAATAACCAGCGCAGGCTATGCAGTAAGAGCAGAAGAAGCGGAAAAATTAGGAGGCAAACTATCAAGCGATTATGCCTTAGCAACAGATATTACCTCCACGCCTAGCGCAAATAAAGCCGTGAGATTAGATGCAGGTGCCAAATTACCCCTCTCAGCGCTTAAGGTTTATGACAGCGGGTGGTTTGCGGTATTAGCATCTTCTTCTTATACAAAAACGCATAACCTGGGAACAACTAAAGTAATACCGATGATTTATTTCTCCCAGAATTCTGATGGCTCCGGAATAGTGGCAGGCGGATTTATGCACTACGTTGCAAACTATACAAATAATTCCTGCATGACAGGATTAACCACTGCCGCTATAAGCATTCGCACGGGACAACAAGTCGTTAATCAGCTAGACACAAATGGAAATGGTTATTATTGGACTTCGGGTTATGCACGGATAGTAATGTTAGCGCTTGAATAATGCTTAAAAAGTTTATCTCTGCCATTTTAATAATTTTACACCTGGCTACCTTCGGCCCGGTTCGCCAGGTTCTTGCCTATAATGCCTCAAGTGTAAGCTATAAACTCACCTCAGGGGCAACCAATGAAGGAGGAAAAGACCGCTCTGGCGCAACCATCAAACTCTGGCAGGATGAAATCGCTGAGCCCTGCGTAGGCAAGGTAAGCAGCCCAAGCTATGTCTTACAAAGCGGCTTTATCCCCACTGTTTCGCCTAACCCGCCAGTGCTGAATCAGGATATTCCCTATCAGAGCTGGCCGCTCAACACCTCTAAGCCTAATGCCTTTGACTTAGATGATTATTTTATCAGTCTGGATGGTTACGCGCTAACCTATTCCTATAGCGGCAATTCCCAGATACAGATAAGCATTGATCCCCTAACTCACACAGTAAGTTTCTCTCAAGGCCCTGACTGGACCGGAGCAGAGAAGGTTTACTTTAGCGCCACAGACCCAGAAGGAAACACCATTCAAAGTAGCCAGGTAGACCTCCAGGTAGAAAACCCTAATGCCAATGACCAGCCGGTAATCGTAGGAGCAACCCTTAGCCCGATAAGCATCAAAGAAGGCGACCTGATAACAATGAAGGTAAAGGCCAAAGACTTAGACAATGATACTTTAAAATTCTCCTACAGTGTTTTCTTTACTCCCACCCCCAGAAACACCTGGTTAGAAGCCGGCTATTGGTATTCTGAAAGCTTATGGCAAACCAGTAGCACTTCTAAAGGCCATTACCTGGTAAAGGTAACAGTTACGGATACCGCAGGCCTTACTGACACTGAAGATGTTCTGGTAAATGTGGGCAATTTCAATCATCCGCCAGTCTTAAATCCCATCCTAGATATTACGGCTAATGAAGGCAGTTCGGTAGTCATTACCCCTTCAGCTACTGACCTGGATAACGATGCTTTAAGGTTTTACTACAGCTCACCTTTTGACTCCGCCGGCAAGTGGCTCACGGATTATAACTCTGCCGGAATTTACACGGTTACTATTACTGCCTCAGACAGCATAGATACTGTTTCCCAGGCTGTCAAGGTTACTATCAATAACACCAACCAGGCACCCACAGCCAGCCTTAGTTTAAGCAAATACACAGTTTCCCCCAACGAAGAAATCC
>ERZ1292645.261-Hain-H14-02um-R2-261-length-21252-cov-12_pt1 | contig 21252 bp, 26 predicted proteins | sample MGYA00564401_ERZ1292645 | MGnify/ENA primary metagenome ERZ1292645 (study PRJEB36523, sample SAMEA6512644) | groundwater metagenome | collected 2019-01-09 | study: AquaDiva: Metagenomics assemblies of 32 groundwater samples | reverse complement strand
GATGATTATTTTTTTAAAAACAATTCTAAAATTTAAAACTTTTTAGACAACCTCACAATGATTTATGGTGAGGTTAACAATTTTCTAAGTACAAACCCTTCTTTTGAGCAAAGAGTGTGGAATGGAATCATGTATAACCAGAAATTGCAGAGAATAACCAACCATAAATGGAAAAGTGATGCAGCTAAGAGTGTAACTGCAAACATGTTGAAAGCATATCAAGGACAGTGGTTAGTTGGCATTATAATGCCAGACGTTGAACTTACAAACAACAAAGATGAAAGAGGAATAAGGAAAGTTATCCCTCACAGAAAACTTTTAGGAGGCCATAGAACAAAACAAGGTTCATATGATTTTGCTGTGATTGAATCACACAGGCAAACTTGGAGATTAAGAAATGAAAGTTCCTATAACAAAATGGTTGGGTATCTGATGAATTGTAATGTTAAAAGTGCTTCTTAATTTCTACTGGGGGAACTTTATAGTTTCTATAGTTCAGCAAGTAGACCAAATTTCTGGTAAGATAGGTAAATTTGATAGACTTGTAACCACCGGTATATGGATGAATAATTCTACTTATCCTACAATCTATTATAATGGTTCAGGTGTTACTATTGGAGGATTAGCCATTGAGGAGTACAATAAAAGTTGTAGTGGTATATTTCGAAAGAGTGGTGGTGGAGGATTTTTATCTTGTGAATAAAAATTTTTATTGTCGTGCTCTATTGTAAAAAGCAAGAAGCATAAAAACATTTATTAGGTAAACATTATTGAAACTCATTAAACATAATTCATCAAAAATATGACCAAATAGCGAAAAATAACAAAATAAAAATCCAAGAAAAATATTAAAATAATAAAAATCCTAAAACTTCACTTCAGGAGCATTCTCAGCCCCTTCTTTTGCTTTGAAATAAGTTCTGTCATTATATCCAAGGTTTCTCGCAACTATGTTTGATGGAAATGTCTTAATTTTTGCATTAAAATCCCTAATAGCATCATTATATCTGCCTCTTTCCACAGCAACCTTGTTTTCTGTATTGGCAAGCTCGTCCTGCAATGCAAGATAATTTTGAGTTGCCTTTAGCTGAGGATAATTTTCAACAACAACAAGCAATTTTGACAGCGCACCCTCAATTTGGTTTGCAGTTGCAACTTTAGCTTCGACTGTTGAAGAAGACTGCCACTGGCTTCTTAGTTTGGTGATTTCTTCAAATGTTGAAGCTTCAAAATTTCCAGCTCCTTTGACAGTTGCTACAAGATTTGGTATCAAGTCAACTCTTCTTTGGTATTGTGTTTCAACTTGTGCCCATTTGTTATTTACCTGCTCATTTAGTCTGATTAGAGAGTTGTAAGTTGCCCAATACCATAAAACAGTTAACAATACTACTCCTAAAATAATTCCAAGAACAATCCAAGCCTTATTTTTCATTTTTTCACCTTAATTTCAGTTGACACATTAATTATGTGTAGCAAACTCTACGACTTTTTTAACCTTTCTAATCTTATTTCTTAGTTTTATTTATTTTCTTTGGTTTTCTTGAATGATGATAAAGCAATTTTACCTCATCTTTGTCTATCCACATGCCGCCGCAATTATCGCATACATCCAGCACTGCTCCGGAAGGATGCCTGATTTTATTCATAAATTTTTTCCTCAATATTGCCGAACATCTCGGGCAGTGCATTTTTTTATCCATTTTTATGTTTTAACCCATTTCTGAATAATCTCTTTACAATCTTCTTTTTTATTTAATAAATCAAACTCCCAGAATCTTAGTACAATATAACCTTCTTTAATAAGTTTATCATTTTCTCAGTATCTCCGAATCATTCTCAATAGACATTATCAAAGACTCATTAACTATTGAACATTAGCTAAAAAACAATAAATTATAGCATCAAAATCCCCCACCCCTGAACCCTTTTTTAGCTATATTCTTTTAGAGCTTACGCTAGTTCGTAAAATCAATTAGCCCTGCAAACTTCAGTATTCTTGAGCATTTGCTCAAGATTTATAACAAATCTCTTGAATGGAAATTCCTTCTTAGCATGCAAATTCCAGATAAATAAAAGCAGCATTGAAACTGTAAAGTAGAATAATCTAATAAGAGGATTAACACTTTTGCTCTTTATCCTTGCTTCATCATGTACTCTAAACATGGTCTCTATATTCCATCTCTTTCTGTAAAGCTCAACGTATTTTCTTGCGTCCCGCAAGAAAACATTTGTTGCAAAAACCCAGTCATAGCCATCGGCATCTTTGACTAAAGCGATGTCGGTTTTTGCAATATGGGAACTCTTATCTTTTTTGTACCTTATCTCATGTTTTACTATAACGCTCGTGTTGGTAGCTTCAAGCATGCACCTAAACAAACTGCTTTTCTTAGCAAAGATAAGGTAGTTTACATTTTTGAGTTCTAGCTCGTCTATAATCTCGCCTGAGTAAAAACCCCTATCAAGCTTCATAAGCCTGACTTTCAGATTTAATTTGCTGCACACAAATCGCATATTTTTCCAAGCAATTCTGCCTTAAACATGCCTATTCGTAGAATTGACACGTAGAAAGGATAGACTTTGTTCCTGAACAAAATCCCCGCTACAAGATAATGATATTTTGCCTCAACACCTTCTTCGCCTGTCCAATTGTGCAAATAAAGCCCTGTGGACTTTCCATAGAACTTCTCAGAGGTTATGTCAACTATTACATCAACTGCCCCTAAGTGCAGTTTTTTGATTTTCTTCTCGACAAGATAATAGAATTCTTCATTTGAGCATTCTACATAGCCTTTGGCTATGTGGTAATGCAGGGTGTCGGCTTTGTTGCTTATTGTTTCTATGTAAGTGTTATGAGATGATGCTTCTGCAAGCACTTTTGCAAATTCTTCCTCATTTGGAACCGAAAGCTTTTTTAGGAAATTCTTAAATTCTTTTCTGCATTGTTTCTTAGTTTTAGACGACATAGAAACAGCAATCCATGCAGAACTTCTGCATGGATTTTTCTTTAAACTTAATAGTGAAGAATTCTATTTAGGGGATACTGTTTCTTTGAAGTCTCGCTTGATATTTTTGAATTGAGCTTCTGTTTTAGGTTTTGAATAGAATTTAGGATTACAATGCCAATAGTCACCATCTGCAAATAATATTACATTAGGCTCGACAAATGCATCAGCCTGACAAATTGTCTTAACAGGTTCATGCTTGCTAAATTTCACATTTAATTCATCTAATATGCCAAATAATATTAATTCTGCATTTGTGCTAGAACTTTCCTGAAAATCCACCACCTCCAAATCCGCCTCCGCCGCCTGAAAATCCACCAAAGCCGCCAGAGCCACCACCTCCAAATCCGCCTCTTCCGAAGCCGCCCATGAAGATACCACCGGCAGCGCCTGTGTAAAAATTATTTTTATATCTTCCTTTAAACTTCTTATTGTACTTGACAGACATTCTGATGGAGATGATAATGAATGTAAAAAATAAAATTAAGAATATAAGAGAAGCATAAGGCAACAGTCTTGGTATTTTTTGGTAGCCTTGGTTATACTCTTTAAGAGCCATAATATCAGCATCATTTGAATTTTGCAATATTCTTATAGTCACATTTACTGCTGAAAGAACCCCTTTTTCATAATCACCAGTTCTGAAATTTGGCACAAAGTAATCCCTTGAAATCCTGCCTAAGAGAGCTGAATTTAAAGTGCTTTCAACACCATATCCAGTTTCCCACCTGTATTTTCTGTCTTTAACTGCGATGTACAGCAAAATTCCGTTGTCATTTCCTTTTTTCCCTATTCTGTTTGTTTCAGCTATTTTCAACGTGTATTCCTCAAGTGAATACTCTTTTGGAAATTCATTCTCAATGTATATTGCATACTGCATGCTATTTGTTTGCTTTTCTAAATCCCTTAATTCATTTTCAAGCTGAAGTTTTGCAGCTGACGATAGTATGCCGGCATTGTCTGTAACGTAAGAATTCAGTACAGGAATTGGTACTGCGCTGGAGACTGAAATAAGCAATAAAAAAACCAGGGTAAAGATTAAAATTTTTTTCATTGTAACACTTAACTTTAAGAACTATATAAATCATTCTTTTTATAAAAATTTATAAATAAATGTTTGATTACTCAACAAAATGCCAGCGAAAAATACTACAATAAACTTTGTGACGAGCAACAAGGATAAGGTAAGAGAATTCAAGCAGATTTTAGAACCAGAAATTAAAGTTAACCATATAGAAATTTCTTATCCAGAGTTAAGAAGCGACAATCCAGAAGAAATTGCGAAACATTCCGCAATAATACTTGCAAATAAATTAAAAAAGACGGTTGTAGTTGAGGATTCTGGATTATTTATTAAGGCCTTAAATGATTTTCCTGGAACATGCTCTGCTTATATCCACAAAAGAATTGGCTTGCAGGGTATAATAAAATTGATGGAAGGGCTTAAAGACAGGGACTGTATTTACAAAAGCGCTGTTGCGTACTGTGAACCAAACAAAAAGCCAATAAGCTTTCTTGGAGAAGAAAATGGAAAAGTTGCAGAAAGCATAAGGGGAAATTATGGCTTTGGGCATGATCCAATTTTCATCCCAAAGGGAAGCAATAACACATATGGAGAAATGAGAAATTGTGATGAAGTAAAGAGATTTAGGAGAAGAGCTGTTGAGAAGTTAAGCGGTTATTTGTTAAAGTAATTTTTCAGTTAATTATTTAAACTTATCCAATATTAGTCTTTGAAGGTGAAATAGAATGGAATTTACAGCAGTGATTAAGAAAGGGGAAAAACAATTTGTAGCATTATGTCCTGAATTGGATGTTGTCAGCCAAGGCTATACAATTGAAGAAGCAATTAAGAATCTTAAGGAAGCATGTGAATTATACATAGAGGAAATGGGTGTTCCTGAAGGTATAGGTAGTGGAGAAATCTTAGTAACAAGTTTTGGAGTAAAAGTCAATGAAACTGCCAAGATTATCAGGACGTGAAGTTATTCAAATTCTTTCTAAATTGGGTTATAGGATAGCGAGACAAAAAGGCAGCCATATAATTCTAGTCAAAGAAACTGAAAAAGGAAAAAGAGGCGTTGTAGTTCCAAGTCACAAAGAAATAGACAAAGGCACATTGCTTGAAATTATTAGGCAAGCGGGCTTAACTAGAGAAGAATTCATAGAATTGATCAAATGACATAGGTGTTTTATGGAGAAATGGGAAATTGCATAGAGATAAAAAAATTCAGGAGAATGGCGGTTTTAAAATTAAGAGAATATTTTTTAAAGAAGATTAATAAATAATTTAACAAATATATTTATAAATAAGTTCATTTATATGTGCTTAAAATGATTGAAAAATTGAAGAGGGCTGTCCCTTATAGTAAGTTTAATGTATTTATTGGTTGGCCAATAGCAGGCATTCTTCTTTTAATCTTTAGCTTCATAAATTTTAATAATTGGGGAGCTACAACTTCTACAATTGCCGTTATAATAAGTTTATTTCTGATAATATACGGTAGTTGGGCAGTAAAGAGAGCTTGGGCACGAATGTAATAACATCTCAACTTCTTTTAAGCAATAACTTTAAAAACAAAATAAAATACACTCTTCACTATGCTCCAAAAATTCAAAGATTTGTTGAAAACAAAAGAGGAAATTGATATAATAAACAAAAATATAGAAGAAAATAGCAAAATTATTTCTAGTTTAAAAAACGACTTAGAAAAATTAAAAAAAGAATTAAATGACGCCAATATAAATCAGCAAGAATTCCTAAAAAATTTCAAAGATAATCTTTTTGTTATAAAAAATCTTAGGGAGGATTTCGGGAGGGAGTTGGTTGATTTCAAATTACTGAAGGCGCAGCTTCAAAGAAAAATTCTAGGGAAATTTGAGGAAGAGTTGCAAAAAGACTTGGAAGTGAATAGAGAAAATTTAAGAAAAGACAGTGAAGATTATAGTGAATTAAGAAAAAAAGTCTCTGAAGTTTTGTCAAGACTGAATTTAGCAAGCGAAGAAATAAATAAATTTATTGAAATCAGCAAAAGTGTAAAAAAAGAAGACTTTGAATTGACAAAATTTGCTAGGCATTTATTGGATATGGACAAGGAAAAGCTTGAGTTGATGAGAAAGATTGACACGCTTGAAAGATTGGTTTCTAAGATAAGGAGGAGGGAATTGGCTTGAATAAAAGATAGCACCCTCTTCAATAAAGTATATAAACTTAGTCAAAATATATGATGTAAAATGGAAGTAGATAGAAACCTTTTGGAGCACGTTGCTGAGCTTGCAAGATTAAAGCTAAGCGAAGAGGAAATCAAGAAATTCCTGCCACAGCTTAGAGAGGCTTTGGAGTTCTTTTCACAATTGAAAGATATCAACACAGATAAAGTAAAACCAAGTTTCCAGCCAGTTGAATTGAGGAATGTAATGCGTGAAGATAAAGAAGAGCAATGCTTTTCCCAAGATGATGCCTTATCATTGACAGAGCATAAGAAAGATGGTTTTTTCAAAGGACCGAGGGCTGTATGATGCACAATAGGATTGTGTTGAGCCTCATTATCGCACTTCTAATTACTTCCTGCGCGCAATCTACTGGAAGTGTAATACAAAAACTTGAAAACCAACAGGGAGTAAAAATGACGAAATATGCAACCATTGAAACTGATAAAGGCGTAATAAAGGCAGAATTGTATGTTGAAAAAGCACCGATAACTGCCAAGAATTTCATCGATTTGGCAAATTCTGGTTTCTACAATGGGCTTAAGTTTCACAGAGTTGAACCTGAATTTGTTATTCAGGGTGGAGATCCAAAAGGAGACGGAACAGGCGGCTCTGGCAAAACGATACCGCTCGAAATCGTTCCAGAATTGAGGCATGTTAAAGGAGCATTGGCAATGGCTAGAACAAATGAGCCAAACAGCGCTACATCGCAGTTTTACATCACTTTGGACGACATTCCTTTTTTGGATGGAAAATATGCAGTTTTTGGCAAAGTTGTCAGCGGGATGGATGTTGTTGAAAATATAAAGGTTGGGGACAAGATGAATAAAGTTTATATCAGCAAGTGACTCTATATGCATAAGCAATTAAAGTTGTTTTTGACTGCACGGTCTGTTTTAGTCCCAGCAACGGCTATGTTGGGGCCTATTTATGCTATATTCGTTGAAAAAATTGGGGGTGACATACTCAATGCAGGAATAGCATTTGCAATCTACTCAATTATTTCAGGAATAGGCATTATCGTTATGGGATACATAGAAAACACATTACATAAAGACAAAAAATTTATTATTTTTGGAAATATCCTGATGAGCATTGCGTTATTGGGTTATTATTTTGTGAATAATATCTATCAGCTTTATTTGGTTCAAATTATATTAGGTATTAGCACAATTGTCCAAACTCCTGCAAATGATGCATTTTACACCAAGTATTTAGACAGGCAAAAATATAACTTAGAATGGGGTATATGGGAAGGAAGTGGTTGGGTAGTAACCGGAATTGCTGCTCTTGCAGGAGCTTATATTGTGAAAATTTCTGATTTCAAAAGCTTATTTTTGGTGATGTTTTTTGTTTCTCTAATAGGTTTATTTTTGTCTATAAAGTTGAAAGATAAAAAATGAACACAAAACAATTCATCCAAAAAATCAAAAACCAGGAAATTGATATTGTGAATCATACAGAGAAGACTCTAGAAGAATGCAAGAAAATAGACAAGGAATATAATTATTTTAATGTGATTTCTGAAGATTTAGCTTTAGCCCAGGCAAAAGAAATCAAAAAACAATTAACGAAGAATAATAAGGACATCAAAAATAAAAAACTTCTTGGAGTTGCTATTTCCGTGAAGGACGGCATTTGCGTAAAAGGAGTTGAAAGCACAGCCGGCTCAAAAATCTTACGAGGCTATAGGCCATTATTCGACGCTTTTGTAATTCAAAAAGTAAAAGAACAAGGCGGAATAATAATCGGCAAAACATCTCAAGATGAGTTTGGTTTTGGAGGATTTAGTGTTAATGTTGGCATTGGCTTTAAGGTGCCCAAAAACCCTTTGGACAAGGAAAGAAGCTGCGGCGGCTCTTCAGGAGGGGCAGCTGGACTGAGCCATAAATTAGACAATCACATTGCATTAGGCGAATCAACCGGCGGCTCTATTGTTGAGCCTGCTTCTTTTTGTGGAGTTTATGGTTTGTGCCCAACTTATGGGAGAGTTTCAAGATATGGACTGATAGATTTTGCCAATTCCTTAGACAAAATTGGGCCAATAGGAAAAACCATTGAGGATGTTGCATTATTGATGAATGTTATTTCTGGTTATGATGGAAATGACAGCACATCATTAAATGTAAAAAATGAAGGCTATGAAAGCTACTTAAAAAAACCGGTTAAAGGAATGAAAATAGGAATAATAAAAGAAGCTTTTGGAAGTGGAGTTGAAAAAGAAGTGGAAAAAAATGTTTACAATGGCATAGAAGAGCTTGAAGAGGCTGGTGCAAAGGCTGACGAAATCTCCATGGAGCTGCCAATTAAGTACGGGATTGCAACTTATTACATGATTGCAACATCAGAAGCCAGTACAAATCTCGCAAAATATTGCGGAATGAGATACGGAATAAGCGAAAAATTAGAAGGAAATTTTAATGAATATTTCACAAAAGTAAGAAGCCTTAATTTTGGCGACGAGGCGAAAAGAAGGATTATACTTGGCACTTTTGCAAGGATGGCGGGCTACAGGGAAGCATTCTATTTGAAAGCCATGAAAGTAAGGACTTTGATGATTAATGAGTATAAAAAAGCATTCAAGAAATTTGATGCTTTGATAAGCCCAACAGCTCCAATTTTGCCGCCCAAATTTTCAGAAATTGAAAAATTAAGTCCACTGCAGCATTACATGATTGATGTAATGACAGTCTCGCCAAACGTTGCTGGAATGCCGCATTTAAATGTGCCTGTAGGATTCGAAAAGAATTTGCCAGTTGGCATGCTGCTGATTGGGGATCATTTGCAGGAGAGGAAGTTGATACAGTTGGGAAGCGCGATTGAGAAAATTAAATAATTTTGAAAAATGGTCATAGGAAATAAGAAAGAACAAGCCAGAACATCTCTAAACGCCTTAATAAGAAGATATAATGAAAATAAGCATGATGACGATTTCTGCAAAAATGAGAGCCAGATATCTGACAGCCTGATTAAACCATTTGTTAGCCTTGTGCTGGGTTATGACACATCTAATCCTTCCGAATTTAAAGTTCAGTCTAGCATGGGCGGAAAAAGAAGCGACATGTTGATTTGCTTAAATGGCGTTACTCAATTTGTTATAGAGGCAAAATCCCTAATCCATGATATAAGAAAGGATTACCACTATTATCAGCAAGCTATTCAGTATGCATCATACAAAGAGAAGAAATTCGCAATTCTCACAAATTTCAAGCATTTCATTATTCTGGATGCTGAGATAGAAACTGAACCGTTGAAGGCTGAAGTTGCTTTAATCGATATTGAAAATTTGAGGGAAAATGACTTTGACATTTTATTGTCTTTCAGCAAAGAAATTTGGATGGCAAAAGGGGAGAATAATGAAGTGTTGCTGAAATTAAAAGGGAAAAAGAAGCAAAAGATAGATGCACAATTGCTTGATGATTTAAAAAAATGGCGGGAATTGCTGCATAACAGCCTTAAAAAACACCCTCTAAAAAATAAGTATGATTTTCATGAAGACGCAAATAAAATTGAAGAAGAAATCCAGAAGTTTATTGACAGGCTTGTGTTCATCTGCTTTTGCGAAGATAAGCAACTGATGGATGTAGAATTAAAGCCTGTAATAAATGAAAAAGACAAATATTGGGATAAACAATGGCACCTTCTTGAAAGAATAAGAAAAATATTTGCTGTTTACAGGGAAAAATACAATAGTGATTTATTTAATGAAGATTGGTGCGACCGATTTTATTTTGATAATAGCACACTTATAAAGATGCTTATGGATTTGAGGACACCAAAAGAAAAACAGCCGTATGATTTTTCTGTAATAGAAGCAGACATTCTTGGCAAGACTTACGAGAATTTTATTGGCCATGTCTTAACTGGAGAAAAAAGAATTAAGGAAAAAGAAAGCAAAGGCAAAAGAAAAAGCGAAGGAATTTATTACACTCCAGCGTATATAGTTGATTATATTGTGAGGAATACTGTCAAAGAATATATAAAAGGAAAATCCATTGCTTCTATCAATAAAGTCAAGGTTTTAGACCCTGCGTGCGGTTCTGGAAGTTTTCTTATCAAAGCGTTTGATGCCTTGATTGAAGAATGCGAAAAAATCAGGAAATTAAATTACGAAGAAAAAAAAGATTTGATGCTAAATTGCATTTTTGGCGTTGACAAAGACGAAAGAGCAGTAGATATTTGTAAATTAAACCTTTCCTTGAAATTAGCAGAAAGAGGACAAAAACTTCCTGAACTACATAATAATATTAAGTGTGGAGATTCCTTAATTGAGGATGAAAATATATCTCCCAATAAATACTTTAAATGGGAAGAAAAATTTAGGGAGATTATGCAAAATGATGGGTTTGATGTTGTTATTGGAAATCCACCTTATGGTGCTACTCAATCTAAACAAGAAAAGGATTATTTAAATAAGCAATATAGCGATATTTCAAAGGGTGAAATCGAGACATTCGCACTTTTTTACAATAAGGGATTAAATTTAGTTAGTGATGGGGGACTTTTAGGTTATATAACACCAGATAGTTGGTTTACTAATTTACAATTTTCTTTATTAAGGAAAAAATTTTTACAAAATGGTAATATTATTCGCATACTAGATTCTTATAAACCATTTAATGATGCAAAAGATACTAGATGCCATATATTAATCTTTAATAAGGGTACTTCATACCAAGATGACGTATTTGTTGAAGTTGTTGAGCCAAAAAGTTGTAGAGAAGATACTCTCAAGATAATTAAGAGTTATTATGTGAAAAGAAACTCTTTCTTTGACTGGGGAGAAAAACAATGGCACGTTTATCAAACTGAAAAAGAACGTAACCTTATCATGAAAATCGCGTCCGAATCTAGAAAATTGGGCGATATTTCAATAATAAAATATGGAATTAGGACTGGTGATAACAAAAAGTACCTTTCAAGTATTCAGAAGGATAAAGAAAATAAAAAGGTGGTTGCTGGTTCCGACATTGATAGATATTATTTTAATTGGAAACCTAAATATTTGATTAAAACATCTAATATTTCCGAAGTATATTTTTCTGACAAATTTTTTGTAGATAAAATTGTAGTTCAATATGTTAGAACTAATAGCTTAGACCCACAGGCAAGGTGGCTTGAAGCCACTATTATAAATCGAGATTTTTTAGGATTAAATTCGACAACTATGATACTTGAAGACAACCCGAACTTTCCTTTAAAATTTATATTAGTAATTATAAACTCTAGACTTATGAATAGATATTACAGATTAATTTATACAGATGTAAATGTTAAGCCAGCTTATCTTTCTGAATTACCTATCCATGAATCTGATGATTCAATAAAAAGAAGCATTCTCAAACTAGCCGACAAAATCCTCTCCCTCAACAAAAACCTTAAAGAAATTGGAGACAAAAGTACTCTGGAAAAGCAGAAAATACAGGAAGAAATAAAGAAAACAGACAATAATATTGATGAATTAGTTTATGAATTATACGGAATAACCGAACAAGAAAGGAAGATTATTGAGGGGAGTTTGGGATAATAAATTTTGGATTTACCACAAAAATAATAAATAAGGACTTTCCGGAGACTCTAAGTGCAACAAATAAAAATGAAAAAATTCACCAGCGACATTGTCATTGGACTTGAAATACATATTGAGTGCGACACGAAAACCAAGCTTTTTTGCAGCTGTCCGACAAAAGGAAACGAAGAGCCTAATACAAGGGTTTGCCCTATCTGCCTGGGACATCCAGGAAGCAAGCCTGTTCTCAACAAAAAAGCAGTTGAATATGCCCTGAAATTATGCTTGGCATTAAATTGTGAGATATCGCCAGAGCTCGTCTTTTCTAGAAAATCATACTTTTATCCCGATATGGCAAAGAACTATCAAATTTCCCAATATGAAGTTCCTCTTGGCAAAAATGGAAACCTGAATCTTAGAGAAGGAAAACAAATTGGAATAATAAGGGTACATTTGGAAGAGGATCCAGCCTCTTTAATTCACCCAGCAGGATTGCAGGACAGCCAATATGTTTTGGTTGACTATAGCAGAAGCGGCAATCCTCTTGTTGAGGTCGTGACAGAGCCAGATTTAACGTCTCCAGATCAAGCAAGAGATTTTATGAAGCATTTGATTGCCGTTCTTAATTACCTTGAAATTTTTGACATAAATGGGGGCATAATAAAAGCTGACGCAAATATTTCAATAAAAGAAAGTGATTACGCCAGAATTGAAATAAAGAACATAACCGGATTTAAGGAGATAGAAAGAGCATTGACTTATGAGGTAAACAGGCAAAAGGAAGAGGCAAGGCATGGCAAGAAAATTTATCAAGAAACCAGGGGATGGGACTCTGAAAAAGGAACTACATTTTCTTTGAGAAAAAAGGAAACGGAAGAAGACTATGGCTATATAATAGATACGGATTTGACTGCTGTTGAGATTACAGACAAATGGCTTGCTCAAATAAAGAAAGAAATGCCTGAGCTTCCGCAGGATAAAGCCAGGAAATTTATTCACAAGTATAAGGTAAGGGAAGAAGACGCTGTTATTCTCGCTGCTGAAAAAGATCTTGCCGATATGTTTGAAAAAGTTGCAGAAGATATAAGCCCAATATTAGCCGCAAAATGGCTAAGAAGAGAGCTGGCAAGAGTGCTAAATTATAACAAAAAGGAACTGAATGAAGTGGAAATTGACGAAAAGCATATAATTGATTTGCTGAGATTAGTCGAAAACAAAAAAATAACAGATAATGTTGCTTCAAAAATACTTGAAAAATTAATCGAGAAGCCGTTTGATGTAAAAGAATATGTTAAAAAAGAAAAATTAGAGGCGGTTTCTGACATCGAAGAGCTTGAAAAGTACTGCAAAGAGGCAATCGAGGAGTATCAAGACGCAGTTAAGGATTACAAAAAAGGAAAGAAGAAAGCATTAAATTTTATTGTTGGAAAAGTCATGATTAGAACAAGAGGAAAAGCAACTCCGAAAGAGGTTAATGAAATTATCATAAAATTTATTAATCAACCTAAAATTTAACCTCCAAAATCCTGTTAGCTTCTTCTCTTACTCTTCTTTCAAAATCATATACGGTTTCTCCTTCATTTTTTTCTGAACTCAAAATCTTCATCAAATGTTTTATCAACTCTTCTTCTTTTTCTAATGTCAAATTTTCTAATTTAATCTGCCCAAGATGCTCTTTTATCAAATACGATTCAATATCCTCAACATTTCTTGCGTCTGTTTTTATCTCTTCATACTCCTTTGGTGTCACTGCATGTGAGCTTTTCATTACAAAATATGCGGATTTATTGTATAAGAAATTAAATATTTCTTTAAAATCAATGTCGCTTGGCTTGCCACTTTCAAGAATTCCATTAAGCCGTATTAAAACAACTGTATCGTTTAGCTCCTTGTTTTTAAAATGATTTAAGATTGAATTTTTTATTTCTTCTGGTGTTAAATGATTGCAGTTTAATTCAAATCTCTCTGCATTATAAATTTGAATTGGTTCCCATCTTACGTTACCATCTTCTACAATAAAAAACCCTCCTCTCTCCAATTTTTCAAGCTCGGCAAAGCTGTTTGGAAATAGTGGCCCTGGGTAAGCAATCCTTCCGTAACCATCAACCTTTTTTTCGTCGACAATATGCACATGGCCGCCGGCATAATAATCAAAGCCTTTCGGCAGCAACGACAATGGCTGTGAAATTATATTTTCCATCTCTTTTGGCTTTAGTTCATCAATTCCGGAATGAAATAAGAAAATCTTGAAGCCTTTTTCAGCTTCAAGATTTTCCGTATTTAATTTTTCATAATAAGTTTTTTCCAAAGCGCCTCTTTTGCCCAGCATTCCGGTTATTTTTACACCTGTTTTTTTGTCTATTGTAAAATTCAGCTTCAATTTTCCATTCTCAACAGTTCCCTTAAAAACATTAATGAACAAACCAGCCTCTTCGAGCACATCGAGAATTGTTTTGCCACTTGGGCTGTAATCGTGAGAGCCTGGAACGATATAAACTGGAATGTTTAAATCCTTCAATTGTTTGAATTTAGTTACAACAGTCTTTAAATTATCTAATCTTGGGAATGAGGTGTTAAATAAATCCCCAGCAATAAGAATAAAGTCTACTCTTTCACTGACGCATTTGTCAATTGCCTTAATGAACGCAAAAGTGCTCGTATCCCTCAGTTTTGGATCTCTCCAAGAGCCTATATGGCAGTCAGCTAAATGGGCGAATTTCATGATAAATAGATAATCTACCTCAGATTAAATAATTTGCCCTATGAGTTACCCCAATTCACCAAACTCCATAGCTATTTCTTCTTTGCCTTTCAAAGTCTTCTTTACCACATCCTCAAAATATGGAATGCTAATTGGCGTGACAAATCTTGCAAAATTGCTTGTTATCAGCGCTTCTCCAATATCTAGGGACGCAATGGTCCTGTCGTCATCACTTAAATCCTGAGATGCGCTCTCTATTACAGCCTGCCTCTCCGGCTTCATTTCAATGCCAAGAATGATCTTTGTATTCATATTTGCAAGTATCTCCCTTGGGATTAAAGAAGGTAATTGTGTTATAGCTGTCAATCCAACCCTGAACTTTCGCCCCTCTCTGGCTATTGTTGAGAAAATATTTGGGCCTGCCTCAAGGATTTCTTTTCCCAAAACTCTGGGGGCCTCTTCCAAAACAATAGAGATAACTGGCTTGTTATGCAAATTGCCGTTCATTTTATAATATTTGTATTTATTAAAGACCTCATTTGCAATCAAGCTTCCTATCAGTAATTCAACTGCTCCTGAAAAGTTTGACGTGTCTATTATAACAATTTTGCTTTCTTCAAGATATTTGCATATTCCACTTATTGTGGCAGATCCAGAGTTTAGCTGAAAAACGCCGTTGCAAAACAGCTGATTGTTGGCAAATTCCAAATCGAGCAAATAGAGGAGTCTTCTCTTGACAACAGCCATTGTATCGTCTTTGAAAACTTTGCCGATTCTGAGGTCTTTTTCCAGTATAATGGCTTCAATCCATTTTTCACTAAAATCTTTGTAATAAAGATTCAGGCACTGCCGCTGGGCATCGCTAAAATCAACTACTCCATCAAAATGAAGCGGCTTAATAATATCAAGATTGATCTTTAGAGTGTTTGTGCCAATGGGGGCATTCTTTGTGGCGAAATAAACAACGTTTTCCTTGTATGGGTGATCTTTCATGCCAATTTTGTTTCTGCCATAGTACTCATCATGCGGATCCAAAACCAAGATGCCGCAAAAACCCCTTCCAACTGTATTCCACAGCAAGTTAGAGACTAAAACACTTTTTCCTCTTCCAGTTGTGCCTGAAATCAGTATATGGTGAGAAAAAACTTTTTCGCCATCTAGGTGGATAGGCACTTCCAGCACCTTGGAACCGCTTCTTAAATTTCCAACAAACAAAGGGTTTCTTGGTTTTGTGAGAAATGTCAAATCTTCTTCCTTAATTTGCCTCACTTCTGAAAAAAATTCCGGCAAAGATTTGCTGACACAGGTGTTGCTGCCTTTTATTGCCACCAAACTCTTCATCATTGCAAGCATATAATTCCTTAAATTCGCATCAAAAAGCTCAAATTCCGTATTTTCTTCCAGCTTCATGCCCGAAATAAGTTCGAGATTTTGCTGTGATATCTGGCTTCCGTAAACTAAGTCATAAACCTGCAACAGAATTTTTCCATCATTAGAATCGGCAATTAACAACTCGCCAATCTCAATGCTTTCTCCAGCTTTCTGCCTTGCAATTATCTTTCCAAACTCTCCAGAAATAACCTGCCCTTTAATTACCATGAACTCACCCATAATAATTTATTATTTTATAGAATAATTTTAAATTCTTGTTGTCTGGCATACCACCTTGTAGTAAAGAATTAAGATTAATTTATAAACGTTTTTGAAAATGCCGTTACGCTTTTTGCTCCACATTTGGGAATAGGCCTCTCCTTTTCATGAGCCAATATACAACTAACACTGATGAAAAGGTTGAAAGAATTATTATCCATAACTGAGTGCGCCAGCTCAGATGGTCCGCGATTGGCGTGCCAAATACAGTTGCAATAGTATTTGGGACTAGAAATGCTGTGCCTACTAATGCCATCCAGACAGCCAGCATAGAAAATCTGTTGTTGAGCTGCGTGAGCTCATTGTTATAAATGCTCTGCATAACTTCCAAGCCGGATGCCAAGACATTAGACATCTGCTCGCTTATGGATATTTGTCTTGTCAAGTCCCCGCTCAGCATGCCCACTTTTTGCAGTATAATTGGGTCGTCTGTTATCATTTCAGCATCTCCATATCTTAGATAATGCACTATATCAAGAGATGCCCATAAAGCCTCCATATATGTTATTAAGGCATGCTTCATCTTATAAATCTCTCTGCCAAGCTCTTTTCTAAATTTTCGAGTTTCCACAAGAAATTTGCTAATCTCTTCTCCCTGTTCCTGGATAGCCCTAATCCCGTCAAAATTCCTTTCATTATTCTCATCAAGAATTCTTATCAAGACTGAGGTAATTTTATCCACATCCTCTAAATTTTTTGGCACCTTCTTGAAGAATGTTACCGCATATCTAGCAAATTTAGCGAGCCTTGTAACATGCTCGCCGTGTATGGTCACAATTAGATTGTTCTTCATCAAAATTATAAGCTCATTGATTTCCACTTCAAGCTCCCTTACTTTAACAGCCGGAACCATCAATCCAAGCTCTATGGTATGATCGTCATAGCCTGAGAATCTATTTGACATAAGCTCATGAATTATGGACGGATTAAAGCCCAGCAACGAAGCAACTTCTACACCTTCCCCTTTAAAATCAGAAATCTGCGCATTAATCCATGCAAAATCTGAATCTTTCAGTGTTTGCGAGAATTCCCCAACTTTTCCTTCTATTTTTATTGTGCTTCCATTCTTGAGCATTGCAACACAGAAAGTCGGGCTTACGTCATTATTGGATTTCTGAATTGAAGAGGCATCAAATGCATTTCTATTGACTTCCTTTGCTTCCTTAACCGATTTCATTTTGTTTCTAATTTCACTATCTGGCCTATTTCCTCTTTTGTCACTGCGCACCCGTTCAGCTTTACCCCCCACAAAACACTTTCCAGCAGGTTCTTTCTTGCATTCGGAATGTTTGTTATAAAATTATCCAAAATGCCATGTTCGTAGGCTATAGTAACAAGCTCTATAGAGCGTATGACTTTTATATTCTTTGCAGCATTATTAAACTCTTTTAAATTATTTTCGTTTATAGTGATTGAGGCATGCAATGTTCTTTTTAATATTTCAAGAATTAATTTAGGGTTCTCTACAGCGAATCTTGTGGTTTTTTCATCTATGACTATTGCTTCTGCCTTCACGCTAACAGCAGCCGCTATAACAGACATTTCCGCAAAGTGCACTATTTTGATATAGTTCCCATAAGCCTTAAAAATTTCGTTTGAGGTAGTCAGCAACAGAGGGGTTTTTTCTCTGATAAAGCTGTTATCTATGACTTCTAATACTCCATTTTCGATCAATTTTTCCACCTGTATTGCTTCGAACTTGAATTTTTTTGTTTCAAGCGGCTTGTCAATAAGTTCCCATTTCACAGGCTGCGTGATAAAAAAATTTCCATTGAATTCTTTTTTTAATGGATCTAGAATCCAAAGAAGATTATTTGTAGCCAAACTTATTATAGGCCCAGCGTCAAAAATTAATGATTTCATGAGAATAATCCTCTTGCCATTTTTAGCCGCTTTACAACATGGACTGGCTCGCTGATTTTGTCAATCAAAGTTGTTTGCCCAAGATAACGCAATAACTCCCATTGTGAAATTCCAAGCACTTGAGACGCTCTTGCAACTGAAATGCCGTGTTCGCACAGTTTGCAGCCTTTTTTTATTTGAGCCTGATTTATGACTTCATTGATGTAGAGCTTTAGTTTCACGTCTATTGTTCTTATAAAATCAAAGATGTTTTTTATTGATTTTCTGAAGCCTTCGTCATCATTCCCTTCCAAGCTTGATATGCTAGACCTCAGTTCAGCCAAAATTCCAGCATAGTCTAATTTGTTCTGTCCCCTGTCAATTAATTTTGATAGAGAATAGATTAAAATCGCAACTGAAATGCTGTCTTCGTCCTGAAATATGCTCGCATTATGTATGACATGGTTACTTAACTCTTTTATCTGAAAGGTATCAGTATCCTCGTTAATTTTCAAAATTTGAACCAGTTCTGTCAATACAGAGATTATGTCCTTCTTAATTATGTCGTGCATTTGATAAATTATTGATTTATTTATTATATAAAGCTTTCGAAATTTCGATATTATTAAGCATCATGAAGCTAAATTTCAATCCGTCGACCTGCTTGCGAGGAAAGCTCGCAAGCTCGCTTTCCATGTCGCGACAAATTTTAGTCTCGGTGGAAATTGCCTGAGTTGAACGCGAGCGTGCTCAACGCGATGCGTTCTCGCACGCAACTCACTAATTTCCGCCTCGAAATTATTCATTAAACAATTAATATATTGGCGAGGCTTTTTTAGTGGCAGACAAAAAAAGCCGAGCACTAAATTTTGCCGAAGGCGGATTGAAAAATTGGATAGTGCATACGCTTCAGGATACTGAAGTATTACGAAATTTCACTAGAACTATTTTAAATAGTTAGGGCCCGAAGATGCGCTGTAATATTTCACCCACGATATAATTTTAAGGTTTCCTCCTCCATAAAATGCAATTTTCCAGGAACAATAAGGCAATGAACCGGGTTGCCAAAATCGCGCTTTAGCAAATCCTTAGCAGTCCCTGCCTTAATCACTTGATTTTCACCTCCAATTCTCGCGCAGCCTATGCAAAAAACTTTCTCAGAGAAAATTTTTTGATTTTGTTTGATTTCGGCCTTTAACAAATACCTAATTGCGTCATTGACACTCATAAATTTCTCCTCTTCTGGATTTAAGTCAAGCAAAAATAACGTGTGCAATCCCAAACTCAAATTACCTTTCAAGACATCATACGGAGTTTCAATATTGTCATTTTCTAATGGAATGCTTGTTGTTTTACCGAACTTGTAAACCTGCAATCCAGTAATACCAACAGCGCTTATTATTGAGGAATTATGCATAACATTGACTGTTATCCCTTCTTTTTTGGCTCTTAAAAGCAAGTCAATATGTGTTGTTGCAATCAAAGGATCGCCTACAACTAGAAAAGCAACATTTTTTGTTTTTGCGTTTTTTATTATTTCATTGTCATCAGCTTCAACAAGGTTTCTTCTTGCCAAAATTATTTTTTTATTGTGGAATTTTTCTAATTGCTCTTTGGTGCAATTTAAAATTGAGGTGTAGTTTTCCAAATAAACAATATCGCATTTCTTTATAGCTTCAAGCCCATTAATTGTAATGCTTTTTTCGTTGTTTAGTCCTAAACCAATAAAGTAAAGTGTCATTCTTATTAGAATTTTTATTTATTTTATAAATTGATTTGTTATTAATTGTGTTTATCTGAATTGTTTACACTGTACCTGAAAATCATCTAAAAACTACATAAAACTATATAAATTAAAATATATTTCCCATCCCAGAAATCTTTATAAATCAATCTAATCATGTACTTAAAATTTAAGAAAGATTAAATATGAGTTTTTTTGGCGAAAAACTCAGTTAAAGCAGCTTTTTTGGCGAAAAGCAGCTTAAAATAAGCTTATCTTGGAAATTCTAGTTTTTTAGTACGATAAAAACTATAAAACGATATAAAACCAGTTTGTTGGCACAAACTAATTCTAAATGGGTTGATGAAGAAGAGGAATATAAAGATTTCGGTAATTAAAAGTATCTATTGTAAGATATAGATGAAACAGCAAAAGCTAGGGAGAAAGGGGGAAGATAAAAATGGGTTTTTTAGATGAGGGAATAACAAAACAAGCTGATGCTAGCTTGGAGTTTGAGGTTGGACAGGCAAATATAAAAGTTTTAGGCGTTGGCGGAGCAGGCAACAATATGGTTGGATGGCTCTACAAAAAAGGTATAAAAGGCGCTGAAATTATTGCATGCAATACCGATAAACAGCATCTTGGGATTATAGAAGCTGATCGCAAGTTCTTGATTGGAAAAGGCGTTACTAGAGGCTTAGGATGTGGTGGTTTCCCTGAAAAAGGGGCTGAAGCTGCCAAAGAATCCGTTCATGAATTAAAAGAAAGCTTAAGAGGAGCTGATATGGTTTTTGTTTGTGCAGGCATGGGCGGAGGCACAGGCACAGGCGCAGCTCCAGTTGTTGCGAGTCTTGCAAAAGATACAGGAGCTATAATAATCGGCACTGTTACTATGCCATTCAAGATTGAGAGGGCAAGAGTGGATAAAGCTGAGTTTGGTCTGCACCAACTAAGGCAAGTTTCTGATACAGTCATAGTCATTGACAATAACAGGCTAGTCCAAATTGCTGGAAATTTACCAATACAGCAAGCGTTTGCTGTTGCAAATGAATTGGTAGCTACAATGATAAAAGGAATTGTTGAAACAATCGCTGTGCCATCATTGGTCAACTTAGATTTTGCTGATGTGAAGGCAATCATGCAGAATGGCGGAGTTGCAGTCATAGGTGTGGGCTCATCAGACACTAACAACAGAGTGGAAGAGTCTGTTAAAGGTGCTTTAGCCAATCCATTGCTGGAAGTTGACTACAGGGGCGCAATTGGCGCATTAATTCATGTTGTTGGAGGTCCCGATATGACTCTTGACGACATCAACAAAGTAGGCGAGCTTGTAACGGAAAGCTTGGATGATGATGCAAACGTTATTTGGGGCGCCAGGGTTGTTGAAGACATGAAAGGCAGAATCACAGTTATGACTATTATTACAGGAGTAAAGAGCCCATGGATACTTGGCAAGGTTGATTACTCGAAACCATCACAAGCTGCGATTGCAGTAAGCCAAGAGCTGGGAATAGAGCTAGTGCAATAACACAGGCAAAATTCACGATCACCCCTTTAGCTTTTGTGGTGAGATTGTTTCTTTGCCTTCATTAGAAAACCACCCCCAACGTTTTTC
>ERZ1292645.260-Hain-H14-02um-R2-260-length-21277-cov-6_pt1 | contig 21277 bp, 23 predicted proteins | sample MGYA00564401_ERZ1292645 | MGnify/ENA primary metagenome ERZ1292645 (study PRJEB36523, sample SAMEA6512644) | groundwater metagenome | collected 2019-01-09 | study: AquaDiva: Metagenomics assemblies of 32 groundwater samples | reverse complement strand
CGCCACAAACAGAATCAGCACCTCCTCCAGCTGAAGCACCTGCCGCTCCTGCAGTGGAAGCTCCGGCTGCACCAGCATTATAGTGTCTCATTTGTCTTATTTAGCTTTGGAGTGAGACACTGCTATAGCGATAGTAAGGGTCTTGATCTGTATGCTCAGCAAATCAGGACTATAAACCCTAAAGCTGCAATCCGTTACCCTTAACTTAAAGTTTAAAGCTTGATATTAAGTATATTAAAGCAATTATTTTATTCTACTTTATCCAAATAGTGCTCTTATAATGATATTCTGGTTCCAGACTATCCGTTCTCTTTAAGTTAACGCTTAGGCATAGTGTATGTTAATATATTAATAATTATGGTAGACGGAAATTCACAGGAGCAAGAAAGACATAACGATGATAAGAGAGAACGGCTACTTCCAAATGGATTTCATCTAGTCGAACAAATTGCAGATCATGGCCGTGGAAAAGTTAACCTCATACAAGTGATTCCTCCAACAATTACAGAGTCTGATCGAATGAGTGCACGCAAACAAATTTTTATACCCGGCTACCGACCCTCGTGGGCCGATCAGCCTAAAGAGTTAGAAACTGACTTAATTACGCTTGCGGAGATTAATCAAGAACTTGGTAGAAATGTTATCAGTGTGGGTCTTGCTTTCACCGGGGATAGAAAACATAGTGGAAAGCTTGTTGCAGATATAAAGCCAGGAGTAGACATAACAGAATCACAATATGGAAAAGCTCAGGATTTTGTAGCGTCAGTAATGCCTCTCGTAACAGATAATAATGCTGAGGTCGTAGCTCATTCCCTCGGTGGAACTATTGCTTTGGCTGCAAATGATTTAGGTCTTCCTGTGGATACGCTTGGTTTATTTAACTCAGCTGGTTTATACAAGGAAGGGAAAGAGGATCTTTTGCTACACAGGACTCCCGAAGCTATCCAAGCAGTGTCGCAGGCATTTACGAGAGTGAAGAATCTTTTAGAAAGAAGAAAGGAACGAAGAGCACCTAGAGACGAACGAGCGCTTTTAAATCGAATATTAGAATCTCGGGTAAACAATTATGCTGCATATCGTTCTTTAGTTTCAGGGTATCTATCTGATATCGAAGGGAAAAAAGTTATTCTAGGGAGTTCTGAAAATGACAGGTTGTATCCTCGATCACAAGTAAGAGATGTGCTTAGTTCTCAAGGTATCACACCTAATCCAAACATAACTTTGGTTGATCTCTCTTGGGATAGGCATAATTTAGGACAGCAGAATAAACCACAAAGAAAACAAAGATTGAAGGAAATTGCGAAAGTAATGCTTGATGCAAGTCATTAACGCACTACTGAAGAAAACAAAATTTCTCTTTAGTAGGCTATAATGACCAAATGGGCCTGGACCGACACGCTCAGCAAATAAGGACTATAACCCTAAATATAATAGTCGTTACCCTCAAAGCTAAAATTGAAGTAGCACAATATTCTACATTGAGATTTAAATCTTTACTATAAATTAACAAAATATACTCTTATAGTGATAATTGGGTTCTAGACCATGTCTTTCCATTAGATCCGAAAATTTAAAGTAGAAACCTTAAGAGAACTCTTATTGAACAGGTAGTTCTTGGACAAGGTGGAGATTAAGTTTATAGGATTTGCCTAGCTCTTGTGTTATTGCTGATTGCACATCTTGGTTGAATGTTGGTGGTACATTCAAGGTATTTGGTACGAGGATGACTGCGTTAATCGTATCTGGCGATATATCAACAGTTTGGACGAAAGAATTTGGAAGCGTTTGTCTGAGAATTGTTTGCACTTGTTCTGTTTCATTAAGCTGTGCTGTCTTCTGGACATATTGGAAAAAGAAAAATACTAAAGGAATAGCAATAACGACTAAGAGAACAGCCACAACCCCAATGCCCTTGGTTCGAAGAGGATCGTCTTCTTTGATCAAAAAAGCAAGAATGAGGGAAGCAACAAACAAAATAGCGATAATATTTGCAAGAGAAAGTAAAATACCACCAAAAGTAATATCAGAAAGTCCCAGTGCGAAACCAATTCCTCCAACGCACATAGGGGGAAGGAGGGAAGCGGCGATTGCTACGCCTGCCCCGGTTTTGGAAATTCTTTTGTGTACTAACGCCAGACCTGCCAATGCTCCTGCAATAAGCGCAACAAGTAAATCAATAATCGTCGGATTGGTCCTGCTCACTATTTGATCAGTGAGGGTTGATAACGGTAACAGTTTCGTTATCAAAAAAGACACAAAGAGAATGAGTCCCACTGAAACAGTAAGCAGTCTAACACCACGAAATAAAATTGTGTAATTTGCTGTTGCTATACCATAAGCGACACGCAGGATAGGCCACGTCAGCGGAGAAATAATCATAGCACCAATAATCACAGGGGAAGATCCAATCAGCAAACCCAATGTTGCAAGTACGGTCGCCGCAAGTAAAAGGAACACATAGGTTGGGGATAGCCGGGCATTCTCTGTAATAGCTGTATAGACTTCATGTCTGTTGACATCCAAATGCTTATTAAGAAGTTTTTGCCATGCATGAGAAAAGCTCATGTCTTTATCATAACGGATATGTTACAGTAAAGATACATGAAAAAGATCCTGTCCATTTTCCCGATCCTCTTGCTGGTGCTTGGGATGCATGTCTCAGCGTCATTGCTTAGTGCCCAAACCCTTGACGAACCCGTTGCTGTAGAATCAGGTGTTGCTGATACTGATGGCGATGGTGTTTCTAATACTGCAGAAGGGGAAAGTGTCACCGAAGAACCTTCAACAGATTCAGACAATGATTCGGTTCCTGATTATATTGAGCCAAACAATATTGATACAGATGCAGATGGACAAACCAATAATGTAGATGTCAACGACGATGGGGATGGTATGGTAACTGTCGAAGAAAATAATACGGAGACGGAAGTGACTGTGTTACCCGACTCAGACAATGATTCGGTCCCCAATTATTTAGAATCTGATACCATTGATACTGATAACGATGGCTTGGTAAATAGTTCAGACGCCGATGATGACGGAGATAGTATTCCAACCATTGAAGAGGGAACATCAACCGTAACTGATAATCCAACTGATAACGCAATACTCACCGATACCGATAGTGACGGAACTCCCGATTATCTTGATGCCAATGACGATGGAGATAGTATTCCCACCGTAGAAGAGGCGACTACGGACTCAGATGCAGATACGGTTCCTGACTATTTAGAGTCTGATAGTATCGACACTGATACTGATGGCATCGTCAATAGTAGTGATGCTGACGATGATGGAGATGGTATTCCTACGGTAGATGACGGTACGATTGTTGAAGGAGATTTTGAAATTCTTTCAGATGTAGATCATGATCAAATACCAGATTATTTGGATCTGGATGATGATAATGATGGAATTCTGACTGCCAACGAAACGGGCGATAGTGATGGTGATTTGATTCCTGACTTTTTGGAATCCAATACTGCAGATGCTGATAACGATGGAATAACGAACAATCTTGATAGTGATGACGATGGTGACGGCATCAAAACCGCTGAAGAAGTGGTTTCGCTCGGCGGCGGAGAAATAAAGTTTACCGATAGTGACCTAGATAACCTTCCCAATTATCTTGATGGAGATAGCGACAACGATAGTATTCTTGATTATCTCGAATCAAATATCAAAGATACAGATCGTGATGGGAAAAATGATGCATTCGATTCTGCAACAGTTCCAAATTCAGAAGGGAAATCAATGAATAGAAAAATGGCAGGAATAGCGCTGGGAATGCTCTCTCTTATTGCCCTCGTTATTTTCATTGTACGTTCAAGAAAAAAGAAAAAAGTAGCACGAAAAAAGCAAAAACGTTCTCAATCTAAACGTAAAAATAAGAAGAAATAGAGCAGTTATTATTTCCGCAAAATCTTCTCCATGAGTTTTCCTTTTGCTAACTCATCGATTAATTTATCCAAGTAGCGAATTTCCTGCATGGTTGGCTCTTTGATGTCTTCTACTCGGACGCCACAAATCACACCGGTAATTAATGTCCGTGCAGGATTTAGCTTCGGAGCTTCTGTGAGAAAAGTCTGAATGTCTGTTTGTTTTTCCAGTTGCATCTCCAACTCCTTCTGACTATATCCTGTCAGCCAGCGGATAATTTCGTCGACTTCTGCTTTGGTGCGGCCTTTTTTTTCTGCCTTAGCGATGTACAGAGGATAAACGCTTGCGAAACTCATTGTATAAATACGGTGTTTTATCATGAGTTACTATAGATTTCTTTATTGTAACACGAACATACAAAGTTATGTCCAAACTAAATCAATAGGATTAATTTCAAAGAAGTGATTTTATTTGTGGAAATATTTTTTCAAAAATTAGTTGATGCCCTTTTTGATTCGGGTGTACACCATCTTTGTAAAGACAAGCCTGACCACATACTTGTTGTTCAGATAAAATATCTACAAAGGTAATTCCCATTTCAATACAAACTTCTCTAAATGTACTATTAAATTGTTCTATTCGTTGGTTTCGAAAATACGATCCATTAGATTTTGGTGTTGTTTTCTGTTCATCAACAGATGTAAGTCCAACGCACAACACGTGATCAACTTTTAATTTCATTTGCTGAAATAATTTTTTCAGTTGATTTTTATATTCATCTATTTTTGTAACATAATTATCTGGATTTCCTACAGCTTTTGCGTTATTCATCCCAATAGAAAGAACCACAATTTTTTTACCATCTTTTCCATAATTTTCTATTTGCTCCTCAAAAGTTTTTAATATAAATTCGATTTTTGCATCGGGATTACCAAAGTTATAAACTTCAAATTTTTCACCAGTGCCATTTTTGGAATACATTCGATTATGAATGTTTCTTTTGATAAGATCAGCCCAACCAGCTTCTTCAGCGCCAACGCCGTAAACAATGCTTGCTCCAAAAATAAAGATTTGTGTCATAGGTGCATTATACTCTAAATGAATTAACGATACGCTCTGCTATAATTACCTTATGAACAACGTATTTCTTTTTGACCTGGACGGAGTTTTAATTGATGATGAATCGATTTGGGAAAAAGCAAAAGAAACAATCTATTTGGATCTTTTTGGAAAAGAGATGATTACCAAAATGGGCTCTACCGTTGGTATCAATATGGATGGTATCTATGAGCTAGCAACAAAGAATGGGAGCACTATACCCAAAGAAACGTTGCTTAATGCCTTCTATGACCGAGCCAACGAAATATATACTACGGCACCAATACCAGATGGATTAGATGAGCTAGTTCACGTATTGAAATCGTACGGTTTTTTACTTGGCATTGTTTCTGCCTCTCCTAAAGCATGGATCGATCTTGTTGTTGAGAGACTATCGTTTAAAGAAGATCTTTCTCTTATACTATCATTATTTGATAGACCAGATTTGCTCCATAAGCCTGCACCTGATGGTTACAATGAAGCAATCAGAACGCTGCAATCAAATCCTCAAAATACATTGGTATTAGAAGATTCGAATGCTGGAATTGCGGCAGCCAAAGCAGCCGGTGCCTATACAATTGGGTTAAAGCAGAATTTAGTTGCTGGCTATGTGCAAAAAGGTGCTGATAAATACGTAGACACGATAGGTGGTGTTATAGAAATTGTGAAGAAATTTAAACCTCTCTAAAAGAAGCTTATATGAGCAATATTACTAAAAACGAGCTATTCTCCTCAAGAACTGTTATAATATAGGCCATGGCTTATTCAAATAGAGATACTCATTCAGGCGGCAGTCGAAACTTTAAACCAAGATTCAATAATCCCCGACCAGATATGCATAAAGCAACCTGTGCTGGTTGTGGCAAGATCTGCGAAGTACCGTTCCGACCTACAGGGAGTAAGCCAGTTTTTTGTCGCGACTGTTTCCAAAATAATGGAGGTTCAGATGTTCGTAGATCCGAAGGCAGGAATTTTGATCGATCAAATGGGGACGAAAGGGAAATGCATGATGCAGTTTGTTCACAATGCGGGAATGAGTGTCAAATCCCTTTCCAACCAAGACCAGGGCGAGATGTCTTTTGTTCACGTTGTTTTGAAAAAAATAGAGCAAGTGATACTGGGACATCTGATAGACGAACATTTGATAAACCAAGCTATAACCGAGAAGATCGTCAACCAAAGCCTGTTGAAATCCCAAATTACAAAACACAGTTTGAGACACTCAATGCAAAAATGGATAAAATCTTAGATTTACTTACCACAACAGAAGTAGAGCCAGTTGAACCAACAACTACTGCTATTGTTGCGAATGCCACCGAAGAAGAGAAAGGGGAAGAACCAAAAACAAAGAAAGCTTCTCCTAAGAAAGCGACTAAAACAAAAAAAACTACCTCAGCAAAAAAGAAATAGGAATCAAATTTTCCTTGAAACCAAATATGAAGAGGTAACCCCATGACGAAGCTACCTCTCCATACACAATGTCATTACATTGCCATTGCTTCGTAGACACGTATAGCACCATTACCACCTTCTTCAAGCACAGGACATCCCTCCGCAATTTTTGTTGCTTCATCGATGTCTTTTGCGTTAATAATAGTGTAGCCTGTAGCAGGCATCATATCTGGAGAAATTGTTTCAACACCTTTTGCTGTTATAGATTTTGCATCAACAGCAAATGGATTACCTCCGTCGACCATTTGATCTTTAAATGTACCAAACCATGCCATCCATTTGTCCATGGTACTTTGCATTTCTTCTTTACTGATATCTTCAGGTCTTACTTTGCCATAAAAAATAAGTATAAATTTTTTCATTGTTTCTTTTCACCTCCCTTCGTTTTTTTGCTTAAATATTGAGTATAATTTTCTAAAGTTGCGTCGTTACTACCCCAATAAGCATGATATTGCATCAGCCAGTCTTGCAGTTTGAGTAAGGTTTGTTTATTGAGCGTAAGGAAATTCGTTCGCCCCGTCTTTTTGCTCAGTACAAGGCTCGCGGCCTCAAGCAGTTTAATGTGTTTATGAATCGCAGGGAGCGAGAGGTCTCGCATCTGCGCAAGTTGACTTACTGAATGGGGTTGTAGGCCTAAAGCATAGACAATCTCACGTCGATGCTTACTGGCAAGAGCTTCAAAAATACTATCTAAGTCATGGTGGTTGGTATTTTTTGTCATAACACTTAACTTATAAGTTAACTATATCAGAAAAAATAGTATAGTGCAATATGCTACAATAGAGACAGAGATGAATCCAATTACTGTCGAAACCATCGTAAAAGCTCCAATAGAAAAAGTGTGGGAATCATGGAATAAGCCTGAGCATATTATGCAATGGGCCTTTGCTTCAGATGACTGGGAAGCTCCAGCTGCACAGAATGATTTGCGTACTGGTGGCAAGTTCAAAACTACTATGGCTGCCAAGGACAAAAGTGAGAGTTTTGATTTTGCTGGAGTCTATACAGCGGTAATAGAAAACGAGCTTATCGAATATGATATGGAAGATGGAAGACATGTAAAGATTGCCTTTACGCAAACTCCAGAAGGTGTACAAGTAGTTGAAACCTTTGATCCAGAAAACGAAAACTCAGAGGAATTACAGAGAAGTGGCTGGCAGGCAATTCTCGATAATTTTAAGAAACACACCGAAGCTCAGTAAAGACAGCACTTCACTTTTTTTCTCCCAATTGTATTAATTTATTATATTGCCAATCACGTTCTTTTGCTGCCGCTCCTTCTGCATCTTCAGAATTACTTGCTCGGTAAATAGCTTGTTGTGCATAAATTGCTGAACCGTATGCGTGACGTGCGACATGTGCCGTCGCTACTGCTTGCCCCGCAGCTCGTGCTGCAGATCTGGCAGGGCTGTCTTCTCCTACTTCCCGAGCAGCAGCATGTGCGTCAAGTGATGCTTTACGGATGACGGCCATCTTAAAGATATCCGTAATAATCCAGGCTTTGAGTTCTGTGATAGCTTCCCTCGGACGAGGATCCTCAGGATATTTTTCTACAAAATAGTGCAACACACGCTCAGTACACGCAATTGCCCAAACAGCAAGTATTTTTTGATGCATTTTGCTTATAAGTTCTAGCATCTCTTCGTCTTTGTGTACGATGGAGAATTTTTTACGTACCATAGTAGTGTTTATAATTATATCAGGTATAATGACTAAGCCATGCAAGAAATAAGACATACCTTAACCATGCTACCTATTCATGTGATCAACGCGCGAGCAGACAAAGAAAGCTCAGTAAATATCGGTGAGGAACTCGAATCACTCATTACAACCCTTGGTGGGATCATTGCCGATCGGATTATCCAAAAAATGGATCGACCCAATCCTGTCACCTACATCGGTAAGGGAAAAATAGAAGAAGTAGCTGAGAAAATTAAAGAAAAAGATATTGATGTGGTTGTCCTTAATGCAATGGTACTTCCTCGTCAAGTGCATGCGCTCAAAACAAAGCTACAAAAAACCAAGCCAGATATCCAAGTCTGGGACAGAGTTGATCTGATTCTTAGAATCTTTGACAAACATGCCGCAACAACCGAAGCGAAACTACAAATTGAACTTGCGAGGATGAATTATATGGGGCCCAGAATTTACGGTATGGGCTATGTCCTCTCGCGACAAGGAGGAGGTATTGGAGGCATAGGTGTGGGTGAGACAAATACAGAGCTGATGAAGCGCCACTGGCGGGATGAGAAGAAGAAAATTCTTGACCAATTAGCAAAGATTAGCATCAGTCATCGGCAACAACTTGAAAGACGAAAGCGAGCGGGGTTCAAAACGGTCTCAATTGTAGGCTACACCAATGCCGGAAAAAGCTCGTTATTTAACCTCTTGACCAAGAAAAATGTGCTCGAAAAAGACGTCTTATTTGCCACCCTTGATAGCAGTGTTGGCAACATCTATCTGGAAGCACTTCATTCTGAAGTACTCATTACGGATACGATTGGATTTATCCGCGATCTACCACCGCTTCTTATCAGTGCTTTTAAATCAACCCTTATGGAATCAATTCATGCAGATGTACTTTTTCATGTCATTGATATCTCAGATCCTGAAATGGATGAAAAGATTAACGTTGTAAACAAAATTCTTCGCGGTCTTGGGAGAAATACAGATGAGGTAATCTATATCTTTAATAAAACAGATAAAGTCCCGGATGTAAATAAAGCAATGATTTTGGAAAGGTACAAAATGTTCTCACCACTTTTTATCTCAGTGAGAAAAGAAGAAGGAATTGAAGCAGTCAAAGCGTGTATTGTTGATACACTATCTGCTATTAAGGCTGATACGTGACAATTAACTGGGGAACAGACACACTTTCTCTGGTACCGAAACTTACTTGACCGTTTTGACCTTCGTTAGTCTTTTTAACTAACCTAATAACGATGCTTCCGCTTTTGGGGTCAATAAGAGAGCGACAAGAATTATTACGAAGAATGAAAAGAAGTTTTTAAAATACTTCATTTTATCTAGTTCATCATAATAGTAAAGTTATTGTCAATAGTCATCTTTATCACTAGAATTAATATTATGAAAAAGTTGCTTTTTGCTATTATCCCCCTTTCCTACTTAGTAATCCTCCTTTTTCAAACAGATTTAGCAATGCTCGCGGATTTAGGCCGTCATCTTAAACTAGGTGAAGTTGTAGTCAATTGTTTTTGCGTACCGCAAACAAATCTTTTCTCTTATACTAATCCTAACTTTCCTATTATTAATCATGAGTGGCTCGCTGAAGTAATCTTTTATCTCGTCACTGCTACATTCGGGCTAAACGGCCTGCTCATTTTTAAAATGATAATTATCATCACGACAGCGTCGCTTCTTTATTTTGTTGCCTTAAAAAAGGGTTCTCTATTTTGGGTCACTATTTTTTCACTTGTTAGCATTACACTTTTTTCCATGCGTTTTTCAGTTTTGCCAGAACTGTTTAGTTATCTATTCATCGGTATATTTATTTTCTTTATTGAAAAATATAAAAAGTCTAAAAAACTCTACCTCCTGATGTTACTACCTGTTCTAGAAATTCTTTGGGTAAATATGCATATCTACTTTATTCTTGGTATTACTATTTATGGCTTCTTCTTTCTCGAAAACATAATAAAACATAAAACGTTTGATAAAAAACTCCTTCTTATTGGCTTGCTGTTAGTTATCTCAACCTTAATCAACCCCAGTTTTATACAAGGCGCACTCTTGCCCTTTACCTTTTCAGCTAATTACGGCTTTTCTGTAGAAGAGAATAATAGTCCACTAAAGATATTCGAACCGACAAGTACTAATAGTAATATTGCCTACACGCTAGTCCTACAGGTTGTTACCTTTGAGCTATTGATTGTTCTTTTTATTCTGACTCTCTTTATTAAAAAACAATGGCGGGAAATGTTTTATACAGGCAATGGGATAACAGCGGCTTTCCTCGGCTTGAAGTTTACCAGATGCATCAGTTTATTTGGCTTACTCGGTTTTATTCCTTTAGTACAGGCATGTACTTATCTTGAAGAAAAACTGAAAAACCATGTTGACCTTTCTATGCTTCAGATACTTAAAAGCGCTGTTGTGCTTTGTGTTGCTTTTATTGTTGGCATTCATTTAAAGGGGTTAGTGGATTATAAGATCCTCCATTTTGGCTTCATGCCGTCGACAGAGAATGCTGCAACTTTTATAAAACAGGCTGATGTTAAAGGAAGAATATTCAACAATTATATTATCGGTAATTATCTCGTATATGCCCTTTATCCTAAAGAAGAAGTGTATGTTGATGCAAGACCTGAAGCATACCCCGCATCCTTTTTTGACGATTACTGGAAAATGATGGCTGATGAACAGTTTTTTAATAGCCAAGTTGAAAAATACAATATAAACGCCGTTGTATTCAATGTAGCATTTGAGGATCAAGCAAAAAGCAGACCATTTTTAATTCGATTGCTTGACAGTAAGGATTGGATTCCCGTGTATGGAGACGGAACTGTGACAGTTTTCGTACGTAATAACAAGGTGAATAAGAAGGTTATTGAAAAATATAGAATTAATGTCCAAAGAAATTAAACGGCAGTTTAGAAATAATAAATCTCTTCCTTCATTTGAAATATTTTATTCATTGTTGGTTCGGCAACAGAGTTGTTTTTCTTAAATGTTTCGGTGATTTCTTTTGGTTTTACCCTCATACATTCAGCTTACACCGAATGTTTCATTATTAAGGACTCATAGCAAAAGATGCCTTGTAATAAATCTTTAAATGATGTTATTGTTATTTATAGGTCCTTCCTTATTATGAATCTTGAAGAAAATACGTTTTTAGAGAAATATAAAAAATATCTATTATTTATAGGAATAGGATTTCTTGTTTATTTTAACAGTCTTTTTGGGGCATTTATATGGGACGACATCGCACAAATACAACAAAATAGTCTTATTCATTCATTAGCAAATGTACCCTCCCTGTTTCTTGGCGGGACATATGCCCCTCAAAGTGGTATAACGGGCACTGGGACATACTATCGCCCACTTATGTCATTTATTTTTTCTATCATCTATGCGATAACTGGAGCACAACCTTTTCTTTTCCACCTCACGCAAATTGCTATTCATATTACAAATACAATTCTTATATTCTTTGTCTTCAAAAAAATTATTAAAGACCAGATCGCTTTTATATTGGCAATGATTTTTTTAATTCATCCATTAAATGTGGAGGCTGTATCTTACATCTCTGCTTTGGGAGAACCACTTTTTGTATTTTTTGGCTTGACAGCTTTACTTCTATTTCAGAGAAAGGCTGGCATAAAACAAGCTATTTTTGTAGGGATACTCCTTCTTTGTTCTCTTTTTGCTAAAGAAACAGGCATCGTCTTCTTGATACTAATTGTTAGCTATTATTTTCTTTTTGCCCGTAAGCGATGGAACTTCTTAGCAGTTATTGCTCTTACAATAATTCCGTTTATTGGTTACCTCTTTCTGCGATTTATTCTAGCAAATGTACATATTGAAAAAATACCGGATGTTCCTATGATGACTGCTCCGCTTGCCGATCGTGTTTTTACCATGCCGGCAATAGTTTGGTTCTATATAGAGACGTTCTTTTTCCCAAAAGATTTATTTATCTTACAACTCTGGAGCATTCCAGGTTTAGGAGAACAATTCTACATACCATTGATACTAGCAATCCTTGTTCTTACAGGAATTTTTCTCTTAGGAATCTGGGTATTGAAAACAAACAAACGTAATTTTTCAGGATTTATTTTTTTCATGGTGTGGGTTTCAGTTGGGATTGGAGTACATATGCAAATAATACCGCTTGATTTTACAGTTGCTGATCGATATTTTTATTTCGCAATGATTGGAGCTTTAGGATTAATCGGCGTTTGCGTGTCTACGATAAAACGGATACCTTTACCTATAAGATATGCGGGAATAGCTTTCGCAATTATCATTATTATTATTTTCTCTTTTCGAACAATGATTCGTAATACTAACTGGGTAAATGGGCTTGCCCTTTACAGTAATGATATACAATATCAGACAAATGATAGAATTCAAAATGCACTTGCCATTGAATTAGTAACTGCTGGTAGATATCGTAAAGCAGAACAACACTTCGCAGCATTACTTACTCGAAATCCACGAGAAACAGCACTTTATGTCAATCTTGCAGGCAATTATGAAATGGAAAGGAATTTCCCACGAGCGGAAGAAGTGTATAAGAAGGGACTTCTTGTTGATGATAACGGCGTTGTCTATTACAATCTTGCTCGTATGCTTATACAGCAGAAAGGAGAATTTATTCAAGCACAAAAAATAAGCGAAGAAGGGCTTAAAAAATTTCCTGAGAACGGCAGTTTATGGTTTATTCAAGCAGTAGCGGATTATAAGCTTGGTAACAAAAAAAGTGCACTCATAGAAGCACAAAAAGCCAAAGAACTGCTTCCTAATCAAACTACAGAAAACCTCTACAATAATATTGTAAATAACGTTTCACTTTAAACCTATTTAGCTAGAAGTAATTACTAGCTTGGGACTCATTGGGCTATCGCTCTGTTTCTTGCCTCACTAATAGTTGCAGGAATTATTGGCAGGCTTCTCTAGTGCCAATCAATCGGGGAGAGCTCATTTTCTTCAAGATACTTATTGGTCTGACTAAAATGATGTTTGTTAAAAAAAAGTGATGCAGAATAAGGAGAGGGATGTCCTGATTGCAACACTAAATTATTTTCCCGATCAATGACGGCACCTTTGTTTTGTGCGTATCTTCCCCAGAGCATATAGACAATATGGTTCCTTTTTGCAGTCAGTACCTGAATCGCAGCATCGGTAAATTGTTCCCACCCTTTGCCTGCATGTGATGTTGGCTGTCCTGCTGCAACGGTGAGGACACTGTTGAGCATGAGTACTCCCTGGGTAGCCCACCTCGAAAGGTCTCCTGATTGGAGTGGGGCAATACCCAAGTCGTTTCGGATTTCCTGATAGATATTTTTTAGCGATGGAGGCAGTGGCACCTTTTCATTGACGGCAAAGGATAAGCCATTTGCTTGTCCAGCTCCATGATAGGGATCTTGTCCGACAATAACTACTTTGACCGAGTCAAAAGGACAGAGATCAAATGCTCGGAATATATTGGGTGCTGGTGGATACACTTTTTTTGTCGTGTATTGCTCGCGGGTAAAACTGGTAAGTTCTTCCCAGTATGGTTTTTGAAATTCTCCCGCAAGTGCTTTTTTCCATGATGCATCAATCTTTACTTCCCGCATATAACGATTATACGCAAACAACCGTCTTTTGAACAGAGAGCGCGTAGTATAACTCTTGTTTCACCATGTATCATTTGCTACACGATAACTATATGGGCCTGGCAAAAGAAGCCAAAGTAACAATTGGTTGCTGTGCTATACTTTCTCAATGGAAATACTCGTTTTATTTGGGTTACCGGGAGCGGGGAAAACATTTGTTGGGGAGCTCTTGCAAAAGAACTTCGGCTACTATCTTCATGATGGAGATCTCGATCTTCCTCCAAATATGCTGGAAGCAATTCAAAAAAGAGCTATCGTTACGGATAGCATGCGGGATGTCTTTTTTGTAAAGCTTATCAAAAGTGTTCAGAAACTACAGAAGCATACAGAAAAGCTGGTAATCTCCCAAACGTTTATTAAAGAAAAATATCGTGAAGCATTTCTTGCGGCATTTCCTGAGTCCACATTTTTCCTTATAGAAACACAAGAACTAATTCGTGAGCAACGTCTCCAAAAGAGGAAAAAATTTCCCCTCGATCTTGTATATGCGAAAAAGATGGTACGTTCTTTTGAGCCATCTACGCTTTCGTATATTGCAATCACTAATAATAGCGATGGAGAGGAAGCGCTAAAGAAGCAATTACTTCGTGTTCTTAAGTAATATTTTGAGTCACATAGTCAATAATTTCATGGGCAACCTGTTGTTTTGTCTGTAATGGAATAAATGTGCTTGATCCATCAGCAAGTATGATAGACACTTCATTGGTCTCTGTCCCGAAGCCACGATCGTTTTTACTAATATCATTAGCAACGATAGCAGCTGCGCCGGCTTCTTTAAGACGTTTATAAGCAATTGCTGTGAGCTTCTTTCTGTCAGAAAGGGATTCTGCTTTAAAAGCAATCAGTCTAATATTTGGGTTCATTTTTTTAATTTGGTCAAGTATTTTGACCTGAGGTTTCAAATGAAGGGTAACAGCTTTTTTGCTCGAGATTTTTCCTGTAATTTTATTGCTGACAGCAAAATCTGAAACTGCTGCAGTGTGATAGATGTAGTCGTAGTCAGTCACATAATTTTTTAGCAGGGCAAGAAGGTCTTCTGAAGAAGAAAAGGTTTTTTCCTTAATGTGATGAGTGGTTCTCACCGCTGTAGCTGCCCGAAGGAGCAATACGTCAGCACCTCTTCGAGCATACTCTTCAGCTATTGCAGCACCCATTTTCCCTGAACTTCTGTTGGTTATATATCTGACGTCATCAATTTTCTCTGTTGTTCCACCTGCGGTAACCAGAATTTTTTTGCCTTGGAATGATTGTTGCATGGTGAGTTGTTTTTTTATTTCAGTAAAAATGGTGTTGACATTTGCTAGTTTGCCCATACCTTCATAGCCGCAAGCCAGCATGCCAGATTCAGGATTGATGATGTGGAAGCTTCGTTTTTTGAGAACAAAAAGATTGTCCTGAATTGCAGGATTCTCCCACATATGCACATTCATTGAAGGACAAAGCATAATCGGTGCAGTTACTGCGAGGGCAGTTGTGGTAAGAAGATTATCAGCGATACCATGAGCAAGTTTAGCAAGGGTATTTGCTGTTGTTGGGGCAATCACCATAAGATCTGCTGTATCAGCAAGCGCAATATGGTCAACAGATCGCGATGCAAGAACTTTTTTGTACTGAAAATCTTTTGGAAACATGTCATACACTACAGGATTGCCTGATGCTTTTTCTAACTCTTTTGGTGGGAGCATTTTTGTGGCAGCTTGTGTCATGATAACCAAAACGTTATGGCCTTCTTTACGAAGGAGTGCTATGAGGTCAAGTGTTTTATACGCGGCAATGCCACTGGTAACTCCTAAGAGAATAGTCTTCTGTTTCATCTGATTATTATAACATTTACTATAAAACTCGTATTATGCTTGAGGAGTTGTAGGAGGTTCTACAGGTGTTGTATTTGGCATAGGTGATTCAGGCATTGGATTAATCGGTGCCGCAGGAGTTTCTGGTGTGGTTACTTCAGGAGTTGATTGACTTGGCTCTGGCATAACAGGAACTTCTGGTGTCTGAGATGTCGGTTCAGGTGATAAAGGCGCTGGAGGGATAACTGGCTCAGGTGTCGTTGTTGTTGCTGGCGTACTTGCATCTCCCATAGTACTACTACTCGAAGGAGTCTCTACTGGCACTGTAGGAATTACTGGAGTTGATTGGTCTGTCCCGTTTGGTGTATTGCCTTGATCCATAAATATAGCTTAAATTATTTTCTCTATCCTGTCAACCTCTTTTATGTATTGTGTCCAAAATCTTACAATTCTCACTCGACGGTAAGGCTATGTCCGTATCTTTTTAGCCAGGTGCGATATTCTCGATACAAAGGATACATTTTTCTCACCGTTTCCCAGAAAGCTCGTGAATGGTTCATTTCCGAAAGATGTGCTAGTTCGTGTGCGACGACATAATCGAGTACTTCTATTGGTGCCATAATGAGCTTCCAATTAAAGTTGAGTGTTTTTTGGCTACTACAGGAACCCCACCGTGTTGTTGCTGTTGTTATTTTGATTGAACGGTACGTTACTCCAGTAATTTTTGCATAGCGTTGTGCTCGTTCAACGATTAGCTTCCGGGCCTGTTGTTTGTACCAGCTCGTCAGATAGGTGCTAGCCAATTTTTTATTGGCGCTGCCAATGTAGAGCTTATCTTCAAGTTCTATAATGTTTTTTTGGTTTGACCTCACGACGAGTTCATATACCTTGCCCAAATAAAGATAGTTATCAGAGGCTTTTTCTATCGATCTTTCTCGTAAAGCTAATTGTTTTTTGGTGATCCAAGCTTCATGCTTTTTGATAAAAGCATGAATAGTTCCCTTTGTAATAAAAAAGGGTGCTTTGACCAAGATGCTTCCATCAGATTCGATATGTAGCGAAAGGCTTTTTCTACTAAAGGAACGGGTGATCGTTACGTCTTCCATATGAGCACATTATTATACCGCATTGTGTAAAGTAAATAGTTTCTTCTATAATAAATTGTCTCTATGCACTATCCTTTCTTCTACGGCATAAGTGTTTTTTTCTCAGCTCTCTTTTTCTCATTTGGTGCGGTAGCTGTCTCTGCCCATTCCAGTACAGAGATGCGTTCTGTAGGCACATTTGATCAATATCAGGTACAGATTACGCAAAATCCACGCTCTCCTTTTGTTGGTGAAGAAGTTGCTGTATCTTTTTCGATTACGGATACCAATGGCAATCCGATACCAAACCTTCAAGGAGAGATGTTGGTTGAAAAATTACAGGTAAATCAATATGTTGGGCAAGAAGCACAAACTGAGACAAAAACACTCCATACAGAGAAAGTACTTACCGATAGTAGCGGTACCGTTGGGATAGAATATACCTTTACTGAAGATGCCACCTACGATATTGATTTTCAGTGGGGGAGTGATGTTGAAAAAGAAAGTGCAGGCATAGAAATACGGGCTCGTGAACCTGCATCTTTTTTTGCAGCAGAAGAGCTTAGCAAGCGTATCTGGTTTTTTATCGGCATCCTTTTGGTTGGTGGCATCGCTGGTGCAGGAGTAACGTTCTTCCTCATCAGTGCCTCTCTGCACAAAAAGAAATAAACTATGCTACTATAAAATGCAGATGAAAACGAGAAATTTTGGATTGGATCTTTTGCGTGCAACAGCAATTATCTTTGTACTGATTAATCACGTTTTTAACTATTTTATTGCCTTCCCAAAATCAACACTTATCGGAGACATTTTGGGTATTCTTGGTGTCGAATTATTTTTCGTTTTGAGTGGATTTCTTATTGGTGGGATTGTACTTCGTGAATTTGGAGAGGGCATACATGCTCATACCGTTAAACGATTTTATATCCGGCGATGGTTTCGGACACTCCCACTTTATTACGTCCTGCTCATAACGTTTGTTGGTTCAGCAGCTTTTGCAACGCAACAATTTGATCCACATTTACTCCATTTTGTTTTTCTGCAAAACTTTTCCCATGAAGCCTTAAATTTCTTTGGTGTGTCATGGAGCTTGGCAATTGAAGAGTGGTTTTATTTCCTTCTCCCCATCTTGCTCTTTTTCGCCTACAAGATAAAACTCTTCAAAGGGAAAATCCTTTATTTTCTTTTACTCTTTATTATTTTTGTATTGCTTGCTCGTTTTGCCTATGTCTTTTTCTTCCAGCCTGGATTTGATGATATGAGGAAACATATCTTTTTCCGTTTTGATTCGCTCATTATTGGGGTGCTTATGGCTGGGGTGAAGCTGCAACGATCAACGTGGTATAGCCTCTTTCAAAAGCCCTGGTTTATCATCCTTCCACTGGCTATTATTGCTGGACTTGCCTATCAATTCTGGAAATACTTCCCTTTTGGTGTGCTTGAGACATCATTGTTTGCCCGTGTAGCTGCTTTCCCACTGTTAAGTATCTCAATCGCGCTGCTTATTCCTTTCCTTGAGAAAAATACGTTTGTTAATCATTTTTTGGGTAAGATAAAGGCCATTAGTGTCCCTATTACTTGGATAAGTGTTTTATCATACTCACTTTATCTTATTCATCTTCCGATGTTTGATTTGGTCAAAGGTAATTTATTGGATAAAATGCCTCTTGAATATATGGCACCTATCGCGCTCATTGCGGCTTTTCTTGCTTCCTACGTTCTCTATCGATGTGTTGAGAAGCCATTTATGCGTCTTCGCGAAAAGTATTCGTGATATATAAAGATCCAGTTGACCCAATATCCATATTTAGTGTAGTTTAAGTAATTGGAACACAACATAACTGTCAAAAATCCGAAAGCTGTGGGATTCAGCGCTATGCCGTAACTGTTACAGTCAGATCGCAGATTTTTGATACCGTGTTTTCTTTCCTTCGAGCAAAGGGAGAAAAATATGAGTACACGACGCCTACAACCACTTTTTCAACATGCACTTTTTCCTGTATTTCTTCTCATTTTCACCTTTGTTTTGACTGCATCAATTTCTTTTGTGCTCTCCGCACAGAGAACAGCTACCATCAAATCAGAAGCTGCACGACAAGAAAATGCCTCCATTGCTAGCACCAGCAAAAAAATTATCCAGCCAACTGATGCACAAAAGAAAGTTCTTGGTGAGCAAACCATCGTTCCTCCTTCACCGGTGAAACATTTGGCTGCAACAGGAACCATCGATTCCAGTCTCACTCCGACAAGTACTTCCGTACCTACTCAATCAGACACGTCTTCCAAGCAGCAAGCAAGTACGACTACACAAACAATATCTCCAACAACAGAGGTTATTCAGACACCAGCAACGTCAACGCCAACTCCTACCAGTACTGTTGCTACCGCCACCTTGGAAATACAAGATCCTACTGCTTCATCCCGCTTTCCTATTGAGATTACCAATGGGATGAATGTCTGTGATCTGTTACAAAAAGCAAAAGACACAGGCAAAATTGTGTCAGTTACGTTTGATGATTCCTATATGGCATCTCTTAATAGTCGATACGTTGTCGAAATAAATGGCTACCAAAACAACTGGACATTTACCGTCAATGGGAGTAGTCCGCTTGGTTGTTCCCTAACTCATCCGAAACCAAATGACACCATTGTGTGGAAATTTGGGTAAAGGAAGGGGGTGAAAATATGAATACAATACAAAAAAGGGTACTAACGCTCTTCAGTTTCGTGATCATCGCGACTAGTACCCTGGTAAATTATACACCAACAGTTTTTGCTGCACCGATTGCGACGCATGTTCGAGTTGTTGGTTCAGAGAAAACACTTTGGTTTGGAGATGTCACAACTGAGGGTTGTACTGTCAGTGATACTGATGGTCAGTCTCATCACTTTACTCAGCCATATGCCATTTGTGCGTTAGATGCGGCAGCCAAGACTGGTGGATTTGCCTATACGGTGAAGAATTTTGGTGGATCACTTGGTTTGTTCCTTCAGTCGATTGGTTCTGATACTGGAGCTTCTGATTTCTCAACATTTTGGTCATACGATCTCAATGGAGCATCAGCTTCTCAAGGTATCTCCAGTCAGCTTCTTGCCAATGGAGATTCCGTTTATTTCCATTTTGAAGACCCATTAATTGATAGCACCAAAAGAGCAATTACTGATGGTCTGACTTACCTACGTTCTGAGCAACAACCAACGGGGCAAATTACCGGGTTTTCTGGCGTCAGTCATTGGGCAGCCATAACCTTTGCAGCAGCTGGGGTAGATCCTGAATCTGTTAAAAAAGATGCTACTCACTTGCTTGGATACCTTATTGGTACACCGCCAGCAGTAGGAGCATCTGCAAGTGAATGGGCAAGAGGCATCTTGGCAGTCACAGCGGCAGGCAAAAATCCCTACAGTTTTGGTGGAGTAAATTATGTCGGGCAGCTTGAGAGTAACTATACAGCTTCTCAGCTTGGTGCAACGACCCAGGTAAATGATGATATCTTTGGGCTCCTTGCGCTTATCGCAGCAGGAGACAATGCTTCGCTTAGCATAAAGCAAGCTACGCTCACATTTATCATCGCTGAGCAAAATAGCGATGGAGGATTTAGCTGGTCAACTACTGGAGACAGCGATGTTGATGATACTGCGGCGGCAATCCAAGCTATGATTGCAGCACAGAAAGCTGGACTGGCAGCATCAGGCTTACCTTTGGCTATTGCCAATGCAAAGGCCTATGTCTTAGCAGCACAAAATGCAGATGGTGGATTCTGGTCATTATCAGGTGAAGCATCCAATGCTTCGTCAACGGCCTGGGCACTGATGGCACTCTCCGCATTGGATGTAACGGGAACTCCTGTCGATAAAGCAAAAGCTTATCTGCGAGGGAATCAGGAAGAAAATGGTTCTTTCAAATGGCAGACAGCCTCAGTAGGCGAGACGTTTACGACTTCGTATGCCGTTCTTTCTTTGACAGGAAAGTACTGGCCGGTTGCGATATATGAGGCAGAAGGAGTAATGGCAACTCCGACGGTTACACCAAGTCCAACTGTTGGGATTACTGTTACACCGATGGTAACGTACGTTCCAGCAGGTAAACCCACGGTTGCACAACGGGCAACGTTGTTGGAAAAGAAAGTACAAGCTCGTATTCAATCATTCTGTAATCGAGTACAGACAAAACTTGATAGGCTTAGACAGCGTATCAATGTTTTGCAGTAGGAATAAAACTTGTCATCCCGAGCGACTATAAGGAGTCGAGGGATCTGATGCAACAGAGTACCTTAGTTGAGAAAGATTCTTCGACTTCGGTCGCTTCAGGCGACCTTTGCTCAGAATGACAGAAAACGAGAGGGGGTGATTTTTTTATGTTAGCAATAGTTATGATTATTGGGGCAGTATTACTCAGACTTCTGCCCCATCTACCAAACTTCGCGCCAATTACGGCGATGGGACTTTTTGGTGGGAAATATATCACAAATAAGTTTGCAATCTTCGTGCCACTTGTTGCGCTTATCGTTTCGGATTATTTGCTTTTATACGTCAATCCTTTTACGATGCATGCAGATTTTAGTCACATCTATCCGATTAGCGCGATGTTTCATGCAACAACCTTCTACGACTGGGGAAGTTTTGTTTTTTC
>ERZ1292645.259-Hain-H14-02um-R2-259-length-21328-cov-11_pt1 | contig 21328 bp, 16 predicted proteins | sample MGYA00564401_ERZ1292645 | MGnify/ENA primary metagenome ERZ1292645 (study PRJEB36523, sample SAMEA6512644) | groundwater metagenome | collected 2019-01-09 | study: AquaDiva: Metagenomics assemblies of 32 groundwater samples | reverse complement strand
CGTAACAAGGTAGCCGTAGGGGAACCTGCGGCTGGATCACCTCCTTTCTAAGGAAGAATATGTTCGGGCGAATCTCGGTTCGCCCGGTTTCAAATCCTTAATTGACAGGCTGACAAGTTGCTATTTAGTTTTGAGAGGGCAAGAGAGTTACTGTGCTTAAGGGCCTGTAGCTCAGTTGGTTAGAGCACACGCTTGATAAGCGTGGGGTCGAAAGTTCAAATCTTTCCAGGCCCACCATTTAGATTTCGGATTTCGGAGTTGAGATTTAGGATTTAAAATCCGCAATCAGAAATCGTAAATCCGAAATAAGAAATGGGGGTATAGCTCAGCTGGGAGAGCGTCTGGTTTGCAACCAGAAGGTCAGCGGTTCGATCCCGCTTACCTCCACCAAAATAAATTCAAAGTTTAAAATTCAAAGTTCAAAGTTTTGAATCTTGAATTTTGAATTTTGAATTCCGCATAAGCGGAATTGTTCTTTGACAATTGAATAGGGTAAAGCAAGACGCTGAGAATCAGAAACCAAGCGCTTAAAATTATTATGGTCAAGCTACTAAGGGCGTACGGTGGATGCCTTGGTGTCAGGAGGCGATGAAGGACGTAGACAGTTGCGATAAGCCTCGGGGAGCCGCTAAACAGGCCTTGATCCGGGGATTTCCGAATGGGGAAACCTGCCTGAGTAAACCTCAGGCATCATTAGCTGAATACATAGGCTAATGAGGCAAACGAGGGGAAGTGATACATCTCAGTACCCTCAGGAAGAGAAATCAATTGAGATTCCCTGAGTAGTGGCGAGCGAAACGGGAAGAGCCTAAACCTCTTTGCTTGCAAAGGGGGGTTGCGGGACCTCAATATGGGATGTGGCGGAATAGTAGAAGGGTCTGGAAAGGCCTGCCATAGAGGGTGATAGCCCCGTATATAAAATTCCAATACACCCTAGAGGTATCCCAAGTACCACAGGACACGTGAAATCCTGTGGGAATCCGGGTCGACCATGATCCAAGGCTAAATACTACCTGACAACCGATAGTGCACTAGTACCGTGAGGGAAAGGCGAAAAGAACCCCGAAAGGGGAGTGAAATAGAACCTGAAACCGTATGCCTACAAACAGTTCAAGGGCTATGCCCCGCAAGGGGAATGCCTGAGAGCGTGCCTTTTGCATAATGACTCAGCGAGTTACTGTGCGTGGCAAGGTTAAGCCGTAAGGTGGAGCCGTAGCGAAAGCGAGTCTTAAAAGGGCGACAAGTCGCGTATAGTAGACCCGAAGCCAGGCGATCTACCCATGGCCAGGATGAAACGAGGGTAACACCTCGCGGAGGTCCGAACTGGTGTTTGTTGCAAAAAGCTCAGATGAGCTGTGGGTAGGAGTGAAAGGCTAAACAAGACTGGTGATAGCTGGTTCTTCCCGAAATATATTTAGGTATAGCCTCGTGAAATTAATTGCCGGGGGTAGAGCACTGAATGGGCTAGGGCCCTTACCGGGGTACCAAACCCAATCAAACTCCGAATACCGGTTAATTGTATCACGGGAGTCAGTCCGTAGGGGATAAGCTCTATGGTCGAGAGGGGAACAACCCAGACCGCCAGCTAAGGTCCCTAAATGCAGGCTAAGTGGAAAAGGATGTGGAACTACTTAGACACCCAGGAGGTTGGCTTAGAAGCAGCCATCCTTTAAAGAAAGCGTAACAGCTCACTGGTTTAGTGGGGCTGCGCCGAAAATGTACCGGGGCTCAAGCCTGCTGCCGAAGCTGCGGATTTACAGAATCTTCGGATTCTGTAAGTGGTAGGGAAGCTTTCCAGTAACCTGTGAAGGTGGATCGTAAGAACCACTGGAGGACCTGGAAGTGCTTATGCTGAGATAAGTAGCGTACAATGCGGGTGTAAAACCCGCACGCCGTAAACCTAAGGTTTCCTGGGTAAAGTTAATCTTCCCAGGGTTAGTCGGGACCTAAGCCGAGGCCGAAAGGCGTAGGTGATGGAAAACGGATTAATATTTCCGTACCGCCTGTTTAACATTTGAGCGAAGGGGGGACGGAGGAGGGTAGGTCATCCGGGTGACGGTTGTCCCGGTTCAAGCCAGGAGGCGGGGAAGGCAGGCAAATCCGCTTTCCCATTCAACGCTGATGGGTTATGAGGAGGAAAGCCGCAAGGCAGACCGAACTGACTAAGCCCACACTTTCAAGAAAAGCCTCGTAGCGAGTTAATCAGGCGCCCGTACTGCAAACCGACTCTGGTAGGTAGGTAGAATATACCAAGGCGCTTGAGAGAACCCTGGTTAAGGAACTTAGCAATCTAGCCCCGTAACTTCGGGATAAGGGGTGCCTCGCTAGGGTTTATAGCCCGAGGAGGTCGCAGAGAAATGGGGGTTGCGACTGTTTAACAAAAACACAGGACTCTGCTAACACGAAAGTGGATGTATAGGGTCTGACGCCTGCCCGGTGCCGGAAGGTTAAGGAGATTTGTCAGCCGCAAGGCGAAGCAGAGAACCGAAGCCCCGGTAAACGGCGGCCGTAACTATAACGGTCCTAAGGTAGCGAAATTCCTTGTCGGGTAAGTTCCGACCTGCATGAATGGCGTAACGATAGCCCCGCTGTCTCAACCAGGGACTCAGCGAATTTGAAATGCCAGTGAAGATGCTGGCTCCCCGCATCAAGACGGAAAGACCCCGTGCACCTTTACTATACCCTGGTATTGGATTTTGGAACAATCTGTGTAGGATAGGTGGGAGACTTTGAAGCCGGGCCGCTAGGTTCGGTGGAGTCAATGTTGAAATACCACCCTGATTATTCTGAAATTCTAACCTTGACCCGTAATCCGGGTCGGGGACAGTGCCAGGCGGGTAGTTTGACTGGGGCGGTCGCCTCCTAAAGTGTAACGGAGGCGCGCGAAGGTTCCCTCAGGCTGATTGGAAACCAGCCGTTGAGTGTAAAGGCATAAGGGAGCTTAACTGCGAGACCTACAAGTCAAGCAGATGCGAAAGCAGGTCTTAGTGATCCGGTGGTTCTGTATGGAATGGCCATCGCTCAACGAATAAAAGGTACGCCGGGGATAACAGGCTGATCTGGCCCAAGAGTTCATATCGACGGCCAGGTTTGGCACCTCGATGTCGGCTCATCGCATCCTGGGGCTGAAGCAGGTCCCAAGGGTCCGGCTGTTCGCCGGTTAATAGCGGTACGTGAGCTGGGTTCAGAACGTCGTGAGACAGTTCGGTCCCTATCTGATGTGGGCGCAGGATATTTGAAGGAAGCTGTCCCTAGTACGAGAGGACCGGGATGGCGGCATCTCCGGTGTTCCAGTTGTTCTGCCAAGGGCAACGCTGGGTAGCTGTATGCCGAAGGGATAACCGCTGAAAGCATCTAAGTGGGAAGCCCCTCCTAAGATAAGATATCCCGGGCCGCAAGGCCCCTAAAGGTCACTTGGAGACTACAAGTTTGATAGGCCGGATGTGTAAGTCCAGTAATGGATTGAGCTTACCGGTACTAATTGACCGTGAGGCTTGACCATAATAATATCTAAGTGCTTGGGTTCTGATTCTGAGCGTTTTGCCCCTATTCAATTGAATATGAGTTTTTACGCCTTCCCGCGGCCATACCGGAGGGGTCACACCCGTTCCCATTCCGAACACGGAAGTTAAGCCTTCCAGGGCCGATGGTACTGCATGGGCAACTGTGTGGGAGAGTAGGACGCCGCGGGATTTAAAATTAGAACCCCCGTTTCTTTCAAAAGGAACGGGGGTTTTTTTTGGTAGAAAAAATTATGATTGAATGGGCAAAGTAACACTTCGTATCAAGGCTTGCGGTTATCTCACTAACTTTATTCCCCTCCCATAGCAACTTAGGCTTAACATCCTTTCTGTTTTCCCAAGTGTTGCAGTTCATTGTTGAACCGGCGAAGTGAATGGCTAAGCAATACGACAATCTTTTTGTAGCCTTGACAATATTGCTCTACAAGACTAAATTATAAACGTAATTGTTTGAACGGAGGATTATCAAACTTATGCGGCTTGACAGGTTTACCATAAAATCACAGGATGCGCTGCAGGAGGCGCAGTCAATTGCTGAAAGGTATCAACATCAGCAGGTTGATGCTGAGCATCTTCTTCTTGCGCTTATTGGCCAGGAGGGGGGCATAGTTGCGCCCATAATTCAGAGGGTTGGGGCGAATATACCCTTGATAAAGGGCCAGATTGAGGAGGCATTAAAAAAGGTTCCGAAGGTTTCCGGCGCAGGTGGAGAGGTATATCTGGCGCAGGGACTAAAGAAAATCCTTGATAAGGCATTGGAAGAGGCGCAGAGGCTTAAGGATGAATTTGTATCAACTGAGCATATACTCATATCAATCGCGGATGATAAAACAAGCGAGGCCAGTAGGATGCTGGCAGCCCAGGGTGCCACTAAAGACGCCATATTAAAGGCAATGGCATCTGTAAGGGGCAGCCAACGTGTAACAGACCAGAGCCCTGAAGAAAAATATCAGGCCCTAATGCGTTATACAAGGGATTTGGTTGAGCTTGCGAGAAAGGGTAAGCTTGATCCTGTGATAGGCAGGGATGATGAGATACGGCGCGTTGTTCAGGTTCTTTCCAGAAGGACAAAAAATAATCCTGTCCTGATCGGCGAGGCAGGGGTCGGGAAGACTGCCATTGTTGAGGGACTTGGGCAGAGGATTGTGTCAGGAGATGTGCCTGAGACCTTGAAGAATAAAAGGCTTCTGGCTTTGGACTTGGGCGCGCTCATTGCAGGGACAAAATACAGGGGTGAGTTTGAAGACAGGCTAAAGGCCATTTTGCGGGAGATTAATGAATCGCAGGGTGAGGTGATTTTATTCATAGATGAACTTCATACATTAGTTGGCGCAGGCGCTGCCGAGGGCGCAATGGATGCATCTAATATGCTTAAGCCCGCGCTGGCGCGTGGAGAGATTAGATGCGTGGGCGCAACCACCCTTAATGAATACAGAAAGCATATTGAAAAGGACGCTGCGCTTGAAAGGCGGTTTCAGCCTGTTTATGTGGGCGAGCCTTCTGTGGAAGACACCATATCAATACTGCGTGGCCTTAAGGAAAAATACGAGGTTCATCACGGCGTAAGGATTGCGGATTCTGCTATTGTTGCAGCAGCCACACTATCTCACAGATATATTACCGACAGGTTTCTCCCTGACAAGGCAATTGATTTGATAGATGAGTCAGCGTCAGGGCTCAGGATTGAGATAGACAGCATGCCCACAGAGATAGATGAGATAGAGAGGCGCATAACCCAGCTTGAGATAGAGAAACAGGCGCTGAAAAAAGAGACGGATAAGGCGTCTCTGGAGAGGCTTGAAAAAATAGAAAAAGAGCTTGCCAATTTAAAAGAAGAAAGCGCTGGTTTAAAGACAAGGTGGCAGAAGGAAAAGGAAGAGATAGGAAAGATAAGGGCGATAAAGGAAAAGATTGAAGATACAAAACTCAAGGCAGCACAGGCTGAGAGGGGAGGAGATTTGGGGAAGGCTGCGGAGCTAAAATACGGTATTCTTGTCCAGCTTCAGAAGGATATGGAAGAGGGACAGAAAAGGTTAACAGAGACTCAAAAGAATCATGGTATGCTGAAGGAGGAGGTTGGTTCAGAGGATATCGCAGAGGTAGTTTCCAAGTGGACCGGCATCCCTGTGTCAAGGATGATGGAAGGGGAGCGGGAGAAGTTGTTAAAGATGGAAGACAGGCTCAAGAAGAGGGTTGTAGGCCAGGGAGAGGCAATAAAGGCGGTTTCCAATGCAGTGAGGAGGGCAAGGGCTGGACTTCAGGATGTAAATAGGCCTGTGGGTTCTTTTATATTCCTTGGGCCAACAGGTGTGGGCAAGACAGAGACAGCCAGGGCCCTTGCAGAGTTCTTGTTTGACGATGAGCATGCAATGGTCAGGATTGACATGAGTGAGTTCATGGAAAAACATTCTGTGGCAAGGCTCATAGGCGCGCCGCCGGGCTATGTGGGATATGAGGAGGGCGGCTATCTCACAGAGGCTGTGCGTAGAAGGCCGTATTCAGTCCTTCTCTTTGACGAGATAGAAAAGGCGCATCCCGAGGTGTTCAATATCCTTTTGCAGATACTTGATGATGGCAGGTTGACAGACGGCCATGGCCGCACAGTTGACTTTAAAAACACGGTTATTATTATGACATCCAATATAGGCAGCCAGTTTTTGACTGAGCTGGGTGAGAATGAATATGACGAAATAAGAAACAGGGTGATGGAAAGCCTTAAGGTTTCATTCAAGCCGGAGTTTTTGAACAGGATTGATGATATAATTATTTTCCATCCACTATCAAGGGAGCACATAAAGGCAATAGTGGATATACAGGTGGAGCGTCTTAAGAAACTGCTTAAGGAAAGGAAGCTTGAGCTTACATTGGATGAAGGGGCAAAGAATTTTCTTGCTGCCGAAGGCTATGACCCGGCATACGGCGCAAGGCCGCTTAAAAGGCTAATACAGAGGGAGATTCAGGACCCCCTTGCAAGTAAACTGCTTGAGGGTGAATTCAGGGAAGGCGATAATATTATTGTAAGCGAGGATAAAGGGGAACTCAGGTTTGAGCAGTCGAAGGCGCGGCATGGCGCAAAAAAATAATTTGATTAATTTCCTGTTAATTTACATTAATACTGCCAAACAGGTCTTGACAAAGGTGTGATTTTCAGGTGAAGTATCATTTGTAACGATTACGGGAGGTAGTTTTGTTATGGCATTATTAAAATGGGACCCATTCAAAGATCTGCTTACTATTCAGGAAAGGATGAACCGCTTATTTGATGAAACCCTCTCCAGGGCAAAAGGCACGGGCGAAGAGACGGGAAAGAGCGGCTGGCATCCTCCGGTGGATATTTATGAGACAGAAGAATATATTATCCTAAAGGCAGAGTTACCAGGGATAAATAAGAAGGATATTGAGATAGAGATAAATGACAATATTCTTGTATTGAAAGGTGAAAGCAGATTCGAAAAAAATATTCAGGAAGAAAACTATCACAGGATGGAACGTTCCTATGGCGCCTTCCAGAGGGTATTTACCCTTCCTTATATAGTGGATAAGGATAATGTTAATGCAAAATATAATCATGGTGTTCTGGAGATTATGCTGCAAAAAATCAGAGAACAAAAGCCTAAGCACATAAAGGTAGAGACGAAATAAAAGCGCAAATAAAATCCCTGAGCTTGCCAGACACACAATAGATATGATTGATATGCTGAAACAAAAAAATCAAAGGAAATCTCACAGAAAGGAGAGGCAGGGCTTTTAGATAATATTTTTATGATTTGCGAATGAGGTATGTTAGTGTAATAAAATAGCAAGCAGTAAGCAGGAACAGTTCTTAATAGTCATAAGCCATTTTAAGACCGTTCACAGCATACCGCTTGCTTCAGTGAAAGGAGGAAGAAGATGGACAATATTACAGGTAAGAAAAGATTCGGCATTACCGGCATTAAGGGTATAGTAACAATCGGGATAGCCTCCCTGTTGCTTGGTGTTATGCTGACTGCAAGATTTGGCATCACACCATCAATAGACGCCCAGAGTTTCTGGAAAGAAAAAATGGAAAAGGCAGAGCTGTTGCAGCTTGAGCCCAACTCATTTGTAAAATTGGCAAAAGAACTGAACCCTGTCGTGGTCAACATATCCACGACACAGGTCGTAAAACAAAGACCGATGGTTCCGTTCCCTGAATTCAGAAGTCCTTTTGAAGAAGAAGATGAGTTTAGGCCCCCCGGAGAGGCGCCGGAAAGGGAATTTAAGAGGCAGAGCCTCGGCTCAGGATTTATAATAAATAAAGAAGGATACATCCTTACAAATAGTCATGTGGTGGAAAACGCAGAAGAAATAATAGTTACACTTTCGGATAAAAAGGAAAAGGAGTATAAGGCAAAGCTTGTGGGCAAGGATGCCAGGCTGGATGTGGCGCTTATAAAGATTGACGCAAACGGCGATCTGTCTGTTGCCGCGCTTGGAGATTCTGACAAGCTTGAGATAGGGGAGTGGGTTGTTGCTATCGGCAATCCATTTGGTCTGAGCCATACAGTTACCGCCGGTATTGTAAGCGCAAAAGGCAGGGTCATCGGCGCAGGTCCGTATGATAATTTTATTCAGACTGACGCGGCTATCAATCCAGGCAATAGCGGAGGTCCTCTGTTTAATCTCAAGGGAGAGGTTGTAGGAATAAATACCGCAATCATTGCGGGCGGCCAGGGCGTTGGTTTTGCCACGCCTATCAATATGGCAAAGGATATACTTCTTCAGTTAAAAGAAAAGGGCAGTGTTACGAGGGGATGGATAGGCGTCGGCATTCAGGAGGTGACGCCTGACCTTGCAAAGTCTTTCGGCCTGAAAGACAAGCAAGGCGCTCTGGTATCCTCTGTGCAGGAGGGTGAGCCTGCTAATAAGGCAGGGATAAAGCCGGGCGATATTATTGTGGAGTTTGATGGCAAAGAAATAAACGAGGTAAGCGATTTGCCGAGGACCGTTGCCTCTATTACCCCCGGCAAAACCGTTAAGGTAAAGATTATAAGAGACGGCAAGGAAAAGGATATTTCAATTACTGTAGGAAAGATGAAGGAAGAGGAAGAGGCCGCGGCAGTTGAGGGGAAGGAAGAGGCAGCGCCGGAGAAAAGGTTTGGGCTTTCAGTTCAGCCAATAACCCCTGAAATCGCCACAAGGATGGATATCAAGGATATGGAAGGTGTATTGGTGGGTCAGGTCAAGCCGAATAGTCCCGCTGCGGCAGCGGGCATAAAGAACGGGGATATTATAAAAGAGGTGAATAGAAAAGAGATTAAGAATCTCAAGGAATACAAAGAGGCAATGAAGGCAGCTTCTAAGGACGATACTGTTCTCTTCCAGATAGTCAGCGGCGGCAGAACATTTTATGTTGCCATAAAGGTGAAAGCAAAGGATTAGGGATTGCGGAAAGATACCAGAATTGTTGCCATAACAGGCGCCAGCGGGACGCTATACGGCTTGAGGCTTATACAGGAACTTCTGAAAAGGGGAGATGATACGGCAGTAATCATCTCCCCTTCTGGTTTTCTGGTTCTGGAGCAAGAGACAGGTTTAAGACTAAAAGGCGATAGACTTAGTGTTGCAAAGGGCTTGAGAAAATATTTTGGCAGAACCAGGGGCAAGATAAACTACTATCCTTCAAACGATATTTCTTCTCAACTGAGCAGCGGTTCATCCCTTATTCGTGATATGGTTGTATGTCCGTGCTCCATGGGCACGTTGGCAAGAATTGCATCAGGCATATCTGGAAACCTGATTGAACGGACAGCAGATGTTGTATTAAAGGAAAAGGGGAGGCTCATTATTGTCCCGCGGGAAACACCTTTAAATCAAATACACCTTGAAAACATGTTAAAGCTATGTAAAATGAATGCGCATATAATACCTGCAATGCCGGCCTTTTATCATAAGCCTGAAAAGATAGGAGACCTTGTGGATTTTGTTGTGGGAAAGATTTTGGACGCGATGGGAATTGAGAATAGATTGTATAAAAGATGGGGTAGCTGGAAATAGTTATGCTGGATATAAAATTTGCAAGAGAAAATCCAGAGAAAGTAATCAAAGCCCTTGAGAAGAGGCATTATGATATATCTGTATTTGATGAATTTCTCAAAAACGAAAAAGAAAGAAAAACGATACTTTCCGCTGTTGAAAATCATCGCCAAAAGTTGAATGAGATTTCTAACAAGGTTGGAGTAGGCAGAAAACAGGGACAGGATGTATCAGAATTATTATTCAAGGCAAAAGAACTTTCAGACACAATAAAAAATCAAGAGGCTTTTTTAAGTGAATGGGAAGAAAAAGTTAAAAATGCATTATTGATTATCCCCAACATCCAGCACTCAACAGTTCCCGAAGGTAAGACACCGGATGATAATAGAGAAGTCAGAAGATACGGCAACCTTCCTCAATTTGCCTTTACACCAAGAGATCACAGCGAAATAGGCGTCAGCCTCGGCATTCTTGATTTTGAAAGGGGAAGTAAAATAGCCGGCGCCAGATTTACATTGTATAAAGGTCTGGGTGCGCTTTTGGAAAGGGCGCTTATCAATTTTATGCTGGATATTCATACGCGGGAGAATAAATATACTGAGGTACTCCCGCCTTTTATGGTAAACAGGGCATGTATGACAGGAACAGGCCAGCTTCCAAAGTTTGAAGACGACCTGTTTAAGATAGAAGGATGGGATCATTTTCTTATACCTACCGCAGAGGTTCCTGTTACAAATATCTTTAGAGATGAGATATTGAAAGAGGGAGAATTGCCAATCTATTATACGGCATATACGCCATGTTTCAGAAAAGAGGCCGGTTCATACGGTAAGGATGTGAAGGGGCTTATAAGGCAGCATCAGTTCAACAAGGTGGAACTGGTAAAATTTACAAAACCTGAAACCTCCTACGATGAGTTGGAAAAACTTACATCAGACGCAGAAAAGATATTGCAGAGACTTGATTTGCCGTATCGTGTTATTGAGCTCTGCGCCGGCGATATAGGCTTTTCATCCGCAAAGACTTATGACATAGAGGTCTGGCTTCCCGGTCAGGGCAAATACAGGGAGATATCATCATGCAGCAATTTTGAGGATTTTCAGGCGCGGAGGGCGAATATAAAATATAAACCAAAAGACGGAGGAAAGCCCAGATTTGTCCATACCCTCAACGGCTCCGGCCTTGCTGTGGGCAGGACTTTGGTTGCCATACTGGAAAATTTTCAGCAGGAAGATGGAAGCGTAATAATCCCGGATGCCCTCAGACCGTATATGGGAGGGGTAGAAAGGATAGTAAGCGGTAAGCGGTAAACAGTAAGCAGGTGTGGTGTGGGGATGGGGTATAAAACATTTTCGGGACAAAACAGAAGGAGAGGTTGTCTTGCTTGAAGAGAAGATAAAGAACAAGACTGCAAGGATTGCTATTATAGGTCTTGGGTATGTTGGTTTGCCGTTGGCGCTGGAATTTGCAAAGGCAGGTTTCAGAGTAACAGGCTTTGATATTGATGAAGTTAAGGTCAGGAAGGCAAACAGAGGCGAGTCGTATGTAAAGGATATAAAAAGCTCGGATCTTTCAAAAGAGATAAAAAATGGAAGGCTTATTGCGACTACTAACTTCAATAAACTCAGCGGGATGGATGCCATAAGCATTTGTGTCCCCACACCTTTGAGCAAGACAAAAGATCCGGATATGTCGTATATAATTGCGGCAACAGACGCGGTTTCCAGAAATTTGAGAAAAGGCCAGCTTATAGTTCTTGAGAGCACCACATATCCTGGAACAACCGAAGATGTTATCCTACCTATGCTTGAGGCAAAGGGCTTTAAGGCCGGCAGAGATTTCTATCTTGCATTTTCTCCTGAAAGGGTTGACCCGGGGAACAAAATCTATCAAACAAAGAATACCCCGAAGGTTATAGGAGGCATTACGAAAAATTGCCTTAAACTTGCCGGTCTTCTCTACGGGCAGGCGATAGAAAGAATAGTCCCTGTAAGCTCTGCGCGCGCAGCAGAGATGGTGAAGATACTTGAAAATACATTCAGGGCAATAAATATTGGCCTTGCAAATGAGGTTGCAATTATGTGCAATAAGCTGAATATAGACGTCTGGGAGGTAATAGATGCGGCAAGGACAAAACCTTTTGGTTTTATGCCTTTTTATCCTGGGCCTGGACTTGGCGGCCACTGCATACCAATTGACCCATCTTATCTTTCATGGAAGATGAGAACGTTGAACTACAATGCGAAGTTTATTGAACTTGCATCCGAGATAAATTCATCCATGCCGGGGTATGTTGTAGAAAAGATTGTCAATGCGCTCAATCAAAAAGGAAAGGCATTGAAAGGCGCAAATATCCTGATAATCGGGGTCGCATATAAAAAGGATGTGGACGATATAAGAGAATCCCCTGCGCTGGATATTATGGAACATTTAATTAAAAAGGGGGCAAAACTATCTTACAATGACCCTTTAGTAAAAGAATTATCAATTGAATCCGGCAAACTTAAATCATTTAAACTCACATCAAATCTCCTTGCTAAATCTGATTGTGTTGTTATTGTAACAGACCATTCTGTTTATAACTATGCATGGATTGTAAAGCACTCAAAGGTGGTTGTGGATACCCGTAATGCAGCGAAGGGGATTAAATCGGAAAAGATTGTGAGGTTGTGAAGATAGATTGAATATAGGCCTTATAAGGATGCGCTATACCCCTTACGGCGGGGCAGAGGTTTTTCTCTCCAGATTCATTGATGAACTCGTTAAAAACGGGCATACCTGCCATCTATTTGCTGCAAAGTGGGATGAAAATACAGGGGTCAGGGGTCAGGGGTCATGGGTCAGAAAAGCCCAACCCTTTGTCTTCCACAAGGTAAAAGCATTTGGTCCATCATTTTTACGTTTATTATCGTTTGCCGCAAACAGCTATTTTGCCATCAGAAAGGCGAACCTTGATATTGTGGTGAGTTTTGAAAGGACTTTGTATCAGGATATCTACCGCGCAGGGGATGGCTGTCATAAAGAATGGCTGATACAGAGAAGACAAGTCACAAGTCACAAGTCACAAGTCACAAGTCAAACAATATTGCTTCTAAAGCAATTCATTGTATATTTTAATCCGCGGCACCTGGCTATCCTTTATCTGGAAAAAAAACTCTTTAAAAGCGAAAAGCTAAAATTTGTCGTTGCGAACTCAAACCGCGGCAAAGAGGAGATAATAAGGCATTATAAATTGCCTGAAGATAATATTTGTGTTATATATAACGGGATTGATATTAATGAATTTGACCTTGGTTGCAGAGATAAAATCAGGGCTGCCTATAGGGAAAAACTTAACATAAAAGATGAAATAGCGCTTTTATTTGTGGGTTCTGGTTTTGAGAGAAAAGGCCTCGGGTTTCTTATAGAGGCTATAGGTATTTTAAAAAGAAATGGTTATAACAAGCTGAAACTCATTGTTGCAGGCAAGGGGAGGATTAGAAAATATAAGAATGCTGCAGACAGGCTTGGAATAGGAAAGGATGTGATATTTACAGGTCCCGTGAAAGATGTGCAAGGTTATTACTCTGCAGCGGATATATTTATCCTGCCGTCCATATATGAACCTTTCAGCAATGCCTGTCTGGAGGCAATGGCAAGCGGGCTTCCTGTTGTAACATCAAGGATAAACGGGGTATCAGAGATACTCACTGATGGAAAGGATGGGGAGATTATAGAGGATCCTGCAAACCCTGAAGAGATTGCGGAGAAGATTAAGCCTTTGCTGGATGAAAGGACAAGGCAAGCCGCAGGCAGGGAAGCGCGGATGACTGTTGTAAACCACAGCATAGAAAGAAATGTGGAGAGATTTTTAAGGCTTATTGATGAGGTCAGAGGGGGTCTAAAGGGGTGAGGTCTATTTTAAAATATAACAGAGGGATTGAGATCCTTGGTAATTTTAAAAAAGGGACTGTCCTTGTTATAGGCGATTTGGTAATGGATCATTTCATCTGGGGAAAGGTGAGGCGCATATCGCCGGAGGCCCCTGTCCCTGTTGTAGAGGTTAATTCGGAGAGCCTTATACTGGGCGGCGCCGCAAATGTTGTAAATAATATCCACAGTCTCGGCGGCAGGGTTCTTGTATGCGGCGTTATTGGGAAAGATGATGCCGGCAAAAAGCTCGTTCATGAGCTTAAGCAAAAAGGGATACCGTCAGACGGTGTTATTGTTGAAGGCGATAGGCCGACCTCTATAAAGACCAGGATTATAGCCCATAGTCAGCAGGTAGTAAGGTTTGATAGGGAGAAAAGGGACAAGATACATCTTGACGCAATGAAGTCGATAATAGATTATACAAAAAAGAAGATAGGTTCAGTGGGTGTGGTTGTTATATCAGATTATGCCAAAGGCGTGATATCCGAAGAACTTGTGGAAGAGGTGATAAACATTGCCAAAAAAAATAATAAACCGGTTGCTGTTGATCCAAAGGTCAGCCATTTTGATTTTTATAAAAATGTCAGCATAATAACTCCTAATAATGATGAGGCATCACAGGCATCCGGCATAGATATAGAAGATGACGCAAGCCTTTTGCGGGCAGGCGATGTGCTTCTCAAGAAACTCGGAAGCGATGCTATTCTTATAACAAGAGGGGAACATGGCATGAGCCTGTTTGAAAATAATGGCGGGATAACGCACATCCCCACTGTTGCGAAAGAGGTTTATGATGTAAGCGGTGCAGGAGATACTGTTATAGGCACGGTTGCTCTGGCAATTGCCTCCGGCGCAAGTTTCAAGGAGGCGGCGGTGATATCCAATTTTGCGGCAGGCATTGTAGTCGGCAAGGTGGGTACAGCCACTGTTACACCGGAAGAATTAAAGAAGGCTGTTGAAAATAGACTCGGAGCGAAGAAAGGAAGATGAGCAAACCAAAGGAGCCGCATTTAGTTAAACTGATAACAAGCCTTATAACCTCTGATAATGGGATTGTAAACGGGCTTACAAAACCTGTTTTAAAAAAGATGGAAGACAGATTCGGCGGCATGGATATTTTAAGCGAAAGGCTGGATTTTAGCCATACCGACTATTATAAAGATGAGATGGGGGAAGGGTTGTTCAGAAAGATTGCATCCTTTGAAAAACTTATTAAACCCGACTCACTACCGGATATAAAGCTTTTTACAAACTCAATTGAGGATGAATATCTCAAGGAAGATGGGAAGAGGATAATCAATATAGATCCAGGCTATATCTCAATGGAAAAGATGGTTCTCGCAAGCTGCAAGAATTTCTCCCACAGGATATATCTGATAAACGGCGTATATGCTGACTTAACCCTTATTTACAAGGGCGATGGATTTCAGCCGCTGGAGTGGACATTCCCGGATTACGCCGAAGCTAATATGAGAAGACTCATGAAAGAAATTAGGCAGAGGTATGCACACCAGCTTCAAGATATGGGGTCTACAAGTGATTAAGAGCATGACGGGCTGCGGCGCAGCTCTTTTTTCAATTGGGGAAGGCAGGTTTTCTCTTGAAATAAAGAGCGTAAATCATCGCTTTCTTGAGATAAATATAAAGGCCCCGGACAGGTTTTTCCTATTGGAAAATAAGATTAGAGATACTATAAAGAAGTCTTGCTCAAGAGGTTCGTTATTTATAACAATCACATCTCTTGGAGAAACAGCAGGACAATTGAAGCCCAATATTCCATTGGCCAGATATTATATTGACGTTATCCGGGAACTTCAAAAAGAACTTGGGCTCAGACAAGAAGAGATTGACATATCACTGCTTTTGAAATTCAAGGATATATTTTCTTTTAGCAGTATAGAGCGCAATCAGGGAATGGATTGGACTGGGCTTAAATCTGGTTTGGAAAGCGCATTAAATTATCTATTAAAGATGAGGGGGGAAGAAGGCTGCGCCCTTGCAAAAGATATAGGTTTAAGGCTTGATTACATGGAGGATATTGTCTCAAAAATGGAAAAACGAGCGCCGATTATATCAGAGGCATATAGAGAGAAACTAAGGCAGAGGATGGCCGATATTATTAGCGGTGCAGATGTAGATGAGACTCGATTATTAACAGAGGTTGCCGTTTTTGCCGAGCGAAGCAGCATTACAGAGGAACTGGTAAGGTTAAAGAGCCATTTAACGCAATTTAAAAATATGCTCGAATTAGATGAACAGGGCGCCTATCCGAAGGATGGGTCGGGCAGAAAGGCTGATTTTATGTGCCAGGAGATTTTACGAGAGATAAATACCATTGGCTCAAAGGCCAATGACTTTGAATTATCCACTCTGGTTGTTTCAGCAAAGGCAGAGCTGGAGAAGATACGGGAACAGGTTCAGAATGTGGAATAAAGAAGCGGTCAGCGGTCAACAGTCAGCAGTAGGCGACAGCGGTATCCTTTTCATGGTTTCCGCTCCTTCCGGCGCCGGCAAGACAACACTTTGCAGGAAGGCGGTTGACTATTTCCATGATTTGAGGCATTCTGTATCTTACACAACGAGGTCCCCCAGGGATGGTGAAAGAGACGGAATTGATTACCACTTTATAACCAAAGAGATCTTCCATGAAATGATTAATGGAGGGGAGTTTCTTGAATGGGCAGAGGTTCATGGAAATAGGTACGGAACGTCATTCAACGAGACTAAAAAACTGCTTGCATGCGGATTGGATATAATCCTTGATATAGATGTCCAGGGTGCAAGGCAAATAAAACTGCAAATTGTAAATTTCAAATTTCAAATTCCAGGGGTCTTTATATTTGTTCTTCCACCATCATTGGAGGACTGTGAAAAAAGGATTAGAAACAGGGGCAAGGATAGTTATGAGGCAATTTTAAGCAGATTGGAAAATGCCAGAAACGAGATAAAAGAAATGTTCTGGTATGAGTATGTTATTATAAATGAAAACCTTGAAGATGCGTTTGAAAGGCTTAAATCAGTTATAATAGCTGAGAGAAGCAAAAGAGAAAGAATGATGGGGAAGCTTAAGGGGCTTTATCCCACGTTTCTGAAAGAATGAAGTAGAGTTCACGTGACGATTTACATCATAGGAGGTGTATATGGCAAGGATAACGGTTGAAGACAGCCTCAAAAGAGTGCCGAGCAGATTTGCGCTTGTAGTTTTGGCAGCAAAAAGGTCAAAGAATTTATTGAAGGGCGCAACACCTCTTGTAAACTCGGAAAACAGGGCTATTGTAACTGCATTGAGAGAAATAGCAGCCGGCAAGATTGCATGTGAGGAGGCAAGGACTTCAATAAAAAGCTGAGGACTACAGATGTGAAATGTTTAAGGCCTTAAAAAACATCATAAGCCACAACAGGATTCTAACCAGCGTTATGTTGGTAATTCCGTTTCTCTTCTTCGCTCGGCCCGGATTGTTAACCTTATCCATGGGTCTGCCGGTTGTTCTCTTGGGAGAAGCGATACGCATATACGCCTCCGGCTACATTCATAAAGGTAAGGAAATAACGATGGACGGGCCTTATTCCTTGACGCGGAATCCCCTCTATCTTGGGAATTTTTTTCTCGGTCTCGGATTTTCCATAGCCGCTGGCAACATTTTTTTCCCGATTATTTTTATAATCCTCTTTTTTTTCATTTATCATGCTACGATTGAACAGGAAGAGGCTTTTTTATCGAACAAATTTGGGGAGGTGTATGCGTACTACAAAGCAAAGACATCGAGGTTTTTTCCGACACCTTCTTCTATCAGAAATTCAGTAAAGGGGACATTTAGCTGGAAACTGGTTAAGAAACACCGGGAATACAATACCTGGATAGGAATACTGATTGGGATACTTCTACTCGTTGTCAAGTTTTTGGCGGTCTGAATCTTTTTCATTTGAGAATCATTTTTTGATGATAAACCCATGCCGCACATAATACAGAGATATATTTTCAGGGAGATGGCCATTCCCTTTCTCTTTAGTATCGGTATTTTTACCATTACATCCCTCCTGAGCAAGATACCCCATCTCATACAGTTGATGATTAATCATGGGGTGGGTTTTTTGGTCGTTGTTCAGTTTATTGTATTTATCCTGCCGTCAATTCTCATATACGTCATTCCAGTATCATTTCTTATAGCTGTCCTCATTGCATACAACAGACTTTCCAGCGACAACGAGATAACAGCGATGAAGGCAGCGGGCCTGAGCATATTAAAGATAAGCCGGTCTGTTGCCATTATGGCGCTATTTGCATACAGTATTTCATCTTTTTTCACAATCTATGCCTTTCCGTGGGGGAGTTTGTCATCCAAAAGGCTTATATATGACATGGCAAGAAGCAAGGCAAGCATTGGTTTAAGGGAACGGGTATTTAACAGCGCGTTTAACGGGCTGATATTGTATGCAAACCGTATAATAACTGAAAATGGCGAACTGGAAGGTATTTTCATTTCGGACCAGAGGGATGAAAAAGACAACAATATAATAGTAGCAAAAAACGGTATTATATCATCTGACCACCAAACCATGGAAATAACCTTGAGGCTTTTTAATGGCATAGTCCACAGGTCAGGAGAAAAAGGGCTTTATAAGATTGTTACCTTTAATACATACGATTTAAACTTAAGCCTTAAAGATGAAAAGATAAAAAATCCTGATACTTCAAAGGCCAACAGGGATCTGACTGTCAGCCAGCTAAAAGAGAAAATAGACGATATGAAGAGGGGAGGAAGAGATCCGGCGCCACATATAATAGATCTTCATAAGAGATTTGCCCTCCCTGCCTCTGTATTTGTTTTTGGTCTCCTTGGCATCCCATTGGGAATCCAGAGGATAAGAACAATAAGATTTACCAGTTTCACCATTGGCCTTGGGGTTGTGTTGTTTTATTATGTATTGTCAACAGCATTGGAGTCGCTCGGAGACAAGGGGCTTCTTAATCCTGTATTGGCGGTATGGGGAACGGATATCTTAATGGCTGCTCTGGGTGTTACAATGTTTTACAAGGCAGCCAAGGATTCTCCTGTAAAATCATTGGCATGGTTAGAAGAAAAGAAAGACGCCGCGCTTGTGATTATTAAGGCCGCGCTGCCGCGGAGGAAGGGATGAGGATACTTACAAGATATATCCTTAGGGAATTTCTTAAAATTTTTACGCTTGCACTTATTGCCTTCGTATCTATTTATCTTGTTATAGATATATTTGAGCAGCTTGACAGGCTTATAGAACATCGCGTCCGGTTTGGCGATGGATTTAAATTTTTTCTATACAAGACACCTTTTATCTTCTACCAGATAAGCCCGGTTGCTGTTCTAATGGCCACCTTGATAACACTTGGTATCTTTGTCAGACGCAGCGAGTTTACTGCTGCGATGGCAGGCGGAATCAGCGTATCACGTTTTTTTATACCTTTCTTTATGATGGCATTAGCCGCAAGCGGGTTAAACTTTATTCTTAATGAGTCAATTATACCATTGGCTAATCAAAAGGTTATGGCTATAAAAGAGACAATGGGTGTGGTAAATAAAAGAAGAACGCAGTTTGCTCAGGATAGCGTCTGGTTCAGGGATAAGATGGACATATACAGCATAGACTATATAGAGCCGCAAAAGGGGATTTTAAAAGGCCTGACCATATATAAGATTGACAATGATTTTAATATTATTAAAAGGATTGACGCCAAAGATGTAAGCTGGATAAATGGGAAATGGATTGCAGCCGGTGGCAAAGAACGAAGTTTTCAGCAAGGCGGACTATTTGAGGAAACAAGAATGACAGGAAATACGATACCGCTTGCAGAAAAACCTGAGAATCTTATAAATATTGAAAGGCTCGCAGATGAGATGAATTTCAGAGAACTTTTGAAATATGTGAATAAACTTAAGAGAGAAGGGTATGCGCCTGTAAGATACCTTGTAGATTTACATTCCAAAATATCATTTCCATTCGTAAGCATTATTATGGCAATGATAGGAATGCCGTTTGCATTAAAGAGCGGAAGGCACGGCGGGATAGCTGTTGGCGTGGGCATAAGCATCATCATAGGTTTCAGCTACTGGGTTGTCTTTGCAATTAACACATCTCTTGGATACAACGGCGTCATTCCGCCTTTTTTGGCCGCATGGTTTACAAATTTTATCTTTGCCGCGCTGGGGATTTTGATGTTTGGGTATGTCAGGCAGTAAATGGAAGATTCAAATTTTTACCCTATTCCCCTTCCTTCACAATATATCCTATACCCCTTACAGTGTGTATCAGTTTTTTGAAAGGTTCTTTGTCTATCTTGTTTCTCAGATGATTTACATAAACATCAATGATATTGGTGTCGCTGTCAAAGGAATAATCCCAGACATGCTCTGCTATCATTGTTCTGGTCAGAACCTTATTGGGATTTCTTAAAAAGTATTCCAGGAGACCGTATTCCTTTGAAGTCAGATCTATTACAATATCGCCTCTTTTTGCCTTTCTTGTAGCCTGATCCAGGACGAGGTCTGCTAACTTAAGTTCGGTAATGCCGTAGCCCTTCCTTCGCATGAGCGCCCTTACCCTTGCCAGAAGCTCTTCAAATGCAAATGGCTTGCTTAAATAGTCATCGGCCCCGCTGTTAAGCCCTTTCACCTTATCCTCCACAGTGTCTCTTGCAGTGAGAAGAAGCACAGGGGTCTTGATATCCCTGCTTCTTAAATCCCTGACCACATCTGTGCCATTCTTCTTAGGGAGCATTATATCCAGTATGATAACATCATAGTCATTCGTTGATGCGAGATATTCACCTTCAACCCCGTCATACGCAACATCAACGGCATAGCTTTCTTCCTCAAGCCCTTTTTTTATAAAGCCCTCAACCTTTTTTTCATCTTCTACAACAAGTATGCGCATGGCAACCTCCAACAAAGCAGGAAGATTTGAACTTTATTGTTTTAATACCTTCGGTATATCTTCACCTTTTATCCTGCCAATTGCGGCAAGGGTTATTTTACCAGGATTGAATATATCTTTAGCCAGTTTTCTGATATCCTTCGGAGTCACCTTATCTATACCGCCTATTATCTCCTTCAGGGTAATTGTTCTTTTAAAATATATCTCATCCCGCGCAAGTTTTGTCATTCTGCTTTCGCTCGTCTCAAGACCGAGCAGCATGCTGCCTTTTAGCTGTTCTTTTGCAGATTTAAGCTCTTCTTTAGCAGCCTCTTTTTTTGAAAAGGCGCTTAGCTCTTTCAGAATCAATTCTACCACCTTGCCGAATGTATCAGGAGCAGTTCCGGCGTACACCACCAATGAGCCTACATCAAGGCAGAGATTCAGATATGAGTAAACGGAATAGGCAAGCCCTCGCTTCTCCCTTATCTCCTGAAATAGCCTTGAACCCATTCCGCCGCCAAGCAAGGTATTGAGCAAATAAATCTTGTATCGGTCGGGATGCGTCTGGTTTGGTGAAGGCGTGCCGAGGCAGAGATGCACCTGTTTCAGGTTACTCTGTTTCAGTGTAATCCCTGGATACGGCTTCGGGATTTCCGATCCCTGTTTGAAACTTGCAGAGCCTGCCCCGCACTTGATGCGGGGGACAAGTTTGGGATTTTGGATTTGGGATTGTGATATCGGCATTTTTTCAAAGGGCTTCAGCAGTTTCAATAATCTTTTATGTTTTATATTTCCAGCCGCTGTTATAATCACAGCATGCGGCAGGTATGACCCCCGGTAATAAGATACAACATCATCTCTTTTTATGGAGTTTATTGTCTGGAGATTGCCAAGAACCGGCATACCAAGGGGATGCCCTTTCCAGAATGTTCTTGCAAAGATGTCATGGATTAAATCATCAGGTGTATCCTCGACCATCTTTATTTCCTGCAGGATTACCGCTCTAT
>ERZ1292645.258-Hain-H14-02um-R2-258-length-21356-cov-12_pt1 | contig 21356 bp, 21 predicted proteins | sample MGYA00564401_ERZ1292645 | MGnify/ENA primary metagenome ERZ1292645 (study PRJEB36523, sample SAMEA6512644) | groundwater metagenome | collected 2019-01-09 | study: AquaDiva: Metagenomics assemblies of 32 groundwater samples | reverse complement strand
TCTATTACAAAAAATCGTGTGGGGAAACCCACTTATATAACTTTTCAATAACGCCGAATAAACGAAACCTTTAAAAAGCAATAAAGATGGAAATACCCATATGGTATACGTTGGGGCAGCACAAAGGAGTCTTGAAACTATTAAGGGAGAAGATTTAAGTAGGGAGTGCCCTGACTGCGGAAGCAAAGACATTGAATATGCAAATGAGGAATTCTACTGCAAGAAATGCGGATTGGTTCTTGATTAATCGATTTGTTTAAGAAAAACAGACAATGCTAAAATAAAAGATTAAATAGTACTTCCAAATCAAGTTCAAAAGATTGAAGAATTTGTGCCATTTTAAATTATTGAATTTTTTATTATTTAAAAAACCTATTATTTTAGCCAGAGCGTAACTGCTAAAACTTAAAATTAATAAAGAGAATCAATCTCATTCGCTATTTTTTCTTGAAGCTCTATATCAGCAGCTTTCATGTTCTCTTCGAGATGAAGAATATTTTTTGTTCCTGGTATTGGAATTGCAGTAGGCCACTTATAAAGAATCCACGATAAAGCCAGCTGACTTGCTGTTAAGCCATATCTCTGCCCAATTTTTCTTAGTTGAGGATTTGTCAATAATCTTCCGCTTCCCAATGGAAAATAAGGAATAAAAGCAATATGATTTTTTGTTAGATATGGCAAAAGTTCATTTTCATCCTTCTTAAAAGCAAGATTGTAATGATTCTGAACAGACTCCACATCTATAATTTTTTGTGCTTCCTGCAATTCCTGAAGTGAAACATTGCAAAGTCCAATATATTTCACTAATCGCTGTTCTTGCAACTCTTTAAATGCTTTAATTGTCTCTTTAAATGAAACTCTGTGGTCTGGAACGTGTAATTGATACAGACAAATTTGATTAATTCCCAATCTATGAAAGCTCATTTTTATTGCTTCCCTAATGTGTTCAGGTCTGCCGTCAGTGTCCCACTGATAACCAAGAGGCCTTGTGCAGCCTGCTTTCGTAGCTATGATAATACTGCTTTTTTGCTCTGCTGTTAATGATTTTCCAATAAGCTCTTCGTTTCTTCCCAGCCCGTAAACATCCGCAGTATCAATTAAATCAATGCCTTGTTGAGCGGCATGTTTTAAAAGTGAAATTGCATCGCTGTCGCTTGGTTTGGGATTGTATTCATCTAACGCCATTGCGCCTAAACCAATTGGGAATATCTTCCTGTCTGCAATTGTCCGCAGCTTCATTTTACCTCAGCGTAGTTTCAACAAATTAAAATCAGATCAAATCATCTCTCTAAACCTTTTCACAAACTCTTGAAAATCGGATGTTTTTACATTCAAGCCGCACGCATGCTCATGCCCGCCGCCATAGCCGTTTAAGCCAACTAAGGCTTTTTCAATTAATGGAGGCAGAATAATATTGCTTGACCTAAGCGAACATTTCATCTCGTCATTCTTTTCTCTTGCAATCAGGATTATATTGTCCGGATTTCTGTACATAGCCTCATTTGATAAATCGCTTGTAAAGCTTGACTTGTCGTCCTTATATTTGAATACAGCGAGGTCTTCTTTTGTTTTCCTAACTGTGTTTAGAACATCTTTCAGCAAAGGTTCGTAGAGGGTGTTTACTTGCTCATATCTCTTATAAATAAATTTGCCTTGTGCACTTTCCTGATTTAATATCTCGTAAGGACTTTTTATTCTTGTCAAAATTTTAATGCATTGCATAACATTACCGGTTCTGCCTTTCAAAATAAAAGAAAAAATTCTTATCAAATGCCCTAGCTTAGTGGCATAGATTATATCACCAGGAACTCGATAGGGCTTATCTATCAAATCCGGAAATTGTTCTTTAAACTCATTTAGAAAAGGCGGCAAAAACCAGTCTGCTACGCATCCAACTGTTGCAATCCATAAATCTTGTCCAATAGTCTGATAGCACATGTATGAAACAGGGTGGTTATCCTCCCAATTTGAAATGCGGGAATTAAAATATTTTACATTGTCTCTTTCAAGTGGAGCATGGTGGTCTATCCATATGACAGGCACTTTAATCTCGTCCAAGAAATCTTGCTCGACAACTGCAATATCAAGGACAAAGATTTTGTCTGGCCGATATTCCTCAACTTTTCTGGCAAAAACCGAGCCTAATTTAGGGGTTGTCTTTACAATAATTCCTCTTCCCTCATTTTTATATCTGTAAAACTGAAGAAAAGAGCATAAGCCATCCTGATCATCATCAAAAAAGAATAATGGGTTTTTGCAGTTATCCAAATTATCCCTTATTTGGGCAATTTGGATCTTTGATAAAGCCATGGAATAGAGGTATTGTCTTTGTTATTTAATAGTTTACATTTGATATCTAATTTCCAACCCATAAATTAACTACTAAAAAGTAATATAACACAAAAAACTTAAAAAATAATTTTAACATAACATTTAAATTTTGAATCTTATTATTGAGGATGTATGCAAATCCCGTTCGCACAGCACAAAGGCTATGATCCTCTAGGATTGTGCGGAAAAGGAAAATGCCCTATTTGTGCTAGAAACAACGCTTTATTCAAAGTCAGAGAATCTATTAAATCTGAGGAATTTACTAGTGATGCTGTTTCACCATTCGTTGGAAGATTCGGCTACCCAAATGTTAACTTGGGCATACTTGCACCTCCGGAGCAAAGCGAAGATGCATGGCTTTATGATGCTCCTAGACATTGGTCAGAGGAAAATTTTGACATCCCAAAAATCGTGGATTTTAGGTCTTCTTTGTTGAACTCCAGATTAAATTTAAACATTAAAAAAAGAATAAAGTTCTTAGAGATTTCCCAGGATATTGCGATGTCTTCAAAGCCAGTAGATGTCGAGGTTGAATTATATGAGAAGCCAAAATTTACGCTAAACCTTGATTCTTATATGGCGCCAACAGGGCCAAATGCCAGGCTGAAGAAGGCATCGATAACAGAAAATCCAAAGATACATACAAAAGTCTATAAGGTTTTTGAAGATGACGATTTAAAAGCCCGCGATGCAGTAAATTACCTTTATGAAAATAAGTTTGATGAGAATTTTTTGAGCAAATTGCTGAGCGTCGGCGCCCTTGGAATGAAAAAGGGTAGAAGATTAGTGCCTACGAGATGGTCGATAACCGCCACCGACGATATAATTGGAAAAAATTTGATTAGAGAGATAAAGGATTTTAACGCAATAAATTCTTATTATTCATTTTTCGGGAGTTATTTGGGCAATTATTATTTAATCTTGATGTTTCCTGAAGTCTGGAACTACGAACTGTTTGAGACTTATGTGCCGCAAAATTGGAATTTTTCAAAACCCTTAAGTTATTCAACAGATTATGAGGACTTTTACGGAAGAAAGGGTTATGCCGAAACAACAGCAGGCGGATATTACACTGTGCGCCTTGGAATTTTAGAAAAATTAAAGGAAATAAAAAGGCAGGCTTCTGTTTTGGCATTGAGGTTCATAACAGATGAGTACACGATGCCTTTGGGTGTTTTTGTAACTAGAGAAGCTGCTCGTAAGGCAGTTTCAAATAAGCCGATAGAATTCAGCTCCAAAGAACTTTTAATAAAATATGCCCAGGCTTTAATCAGGAGGAAGTTGAATTATAACCTAGATTTTATCTTTAAAAACAGCACTCTTCTGAAGTCTATAAATCAACAGGACAAATTAGTTAAATTTATTAAATGATAAGGCTAAGTTATTTAGATGGGGCTTTTAAAAAATGCTTGGGAGCTTTTATTAAAATACAGGAATCAATTTTACATTTTCTTTTTAATTAATTACATTTTATTCTTTCTGATAAAAACTGCAAAAATCCCGTTTTTTGAATTCACTTCAAACAAGAAGATTGCATTGATAGCATATTTATTCTGGGCATTCCAAAGTTTTTTAGTCAAAAAATCCTTGCTGGCAAAAGTTTTGATTTTTTTAATAATTCTGGCAATTTTAATTTTGGACATTGTAATTTGTTTCTATTTATCCGGGCTCCTTAATCATTTCCTTAATAATCAAAAAATTAAAAATAAGCTGAATTTTATTAAATCCGATTATTTTATCGTGGCATTTCTCCTTATTTTCTCAGGAATTTTGAGGTTTGGATTTTTAAATAAGGGTTTGTATCATCATGATTCTTTCCAGATAGCCGTAGCTGCTGAAAAAACAGTTGATGAATTAAATCTTTATGGCATCGGCGGCGGAAGAGAGGGGGTAGTCCTTATTAATTCCCTGTTTTTCTTCTTATTTAAGACATTTCTCGGCCATAAATCTGCCGAGTTTAGTGTCAATTTCACATCAGCGTTATTTGGAACGCTGGCTGTTGGAGTGTTATATTTCATTTCAAAAATTCTGACTAATAGTAAATTTGTTGGTTTCACTTCAAGCATGCTGTATTCTTCCACTCCAATATTTCTTTCAGTGTCGACTTTCGCAAAAGAGCATACTCTTGATGTGTTTACGGCACTTTTATCAGTATTATTTTTAACGATTGGGCTGAAAAAGAACAGCTATTATTTGATTTCATTATCAGGTTTATTTTTGTCTTTTTTGATTTTTATCAGGTTTCCTTCAATATTAATAATATTCAGCTCTATTTTATTGATTTATAATTTCAGCAAAATAAGCAAAGATAGTGCTGATAACAAATTAAAAGCTATCTTGTTTTTTATAATTCCTTTTATAATTGTTATTGCACTCTATTTTTTTTTAGAATCAAGCACACTGCTAAATGAAGCAAAAAGCAATTTTAATTCAGTATCTCAAAATAAGGTGGCTTCCCTTAAATTGAATTTTATATACTCAATTGACGGCATAATCTTTTCGCTGACCCTTTTGGGATTTTTGTTTTCAATAGCCGGATTTATCCTGTTATTCAGGGAAAATAGGGCCATGTTTTATTTTGCACTTTTATTTTTTGCGCCGTTGTCTGTTTTTTATTTAATGAGCAAAACTGTTGCCCACAGATTTTTCGTTCTGCCGCTTGTGCCTTTGGCCATATCTTTGTCTTACACTTTAGATTATATTAAAAAAAAGGATTTTTATCTTTCAATTGCAGTCTTTATATTGTTAGTCTCAGCATTTTTTGTCAGAATACATCCCATTATAAAAACACGGCACGAATTTTCTGCATTTAAGGATTTAGCGAATATAGTGAATGCAAATACCAACCCATATGATTCTGTGATAATTCTGTATGGCGATGACACTCCAGCATTGAATTATTACTCAAAAACCCCAACAAAAAGCTGTGATTACGAGCCTGACGCCAAACTTCTGAACAATTTTGTTCGTAATACTCAAGGCCTACTTGACCGGAATTTGAAGGTGTTTATCAGTGGTGCGTGCTTTGGGCTTGGAAGCTACGAAGAGCGAATGTTGTTTTTAGAGTTTATGAACAATAACTTCAGGGGCTCCATGGTTGCGGAATACATAAGCGACGACTACCATCGCGGTTCTATCAAGCCAACTATTAAAAAAATTTCAATTGTAAGGCTTTATAAAAAAGGTAGTCAAAAAGGTATTGAGTTGAAAAGTCTGGATATAAAGCATTAATGCAGGCCCGAATCAAAAACATTTAAATATAACTATTAGTTCCTATTCCAAATAAAATGGCTGACAAAATATCAAATAAAAATTCTGCATTGTCTTTGTTAGCTTTGAGTCTATTGCTTCTGCTGCTGTTGTAAGACCCACAAAATTAGCATATTCTTTAATGGGTCTTTGGATTGTTTTGATTTAAACTCTAGAGTATACTAAAATAAAAAATTAAAGGAAGGAGGGATAAAAATGGATGGTGATTTATTGATGATTACCCAATTAATGGCAAAAGAAATGGTTTACATAACTGAAGATGGCAAAAGAGTTTATGTAGGAATACCAAGAGACGTTGATGGTTTCAAACAAGGTGTTCACATTTTTGTAGGTGCGAATTTATCATTGTTTGGGGATGTTGATCAGAATAAGTTAGAAGCTGTTGTCGCAAGAATGGCAGACATTAGAGGCAGGGAAATCAGTTCTGATATCGGATTTTGGGTTTATGAATCAAGGCAAACAGGTGATGAAAAATGAAGGTAATTCCAGGTTATGAATTGATGTACAGCACACCCTATGGAGATAATTTGCTGAGTGGTCCTAGAGTGACGGTCAGATTGCCATTGGCGTATCTTATTGAGGCAGATAGACTTTGGCAGGAAACTGTACGGGCATTTTGTCAAGTCTCTGGAACTCCTCCACAGTCTATTGACGATTTGGCAATTGCTGTCAGACCAAATAAGCGGAGACAAAACGGCGGTCAACCATGGGGCAGGGCATACATCACAGCGAAGGTACCTAAGAGAACTCCCAATGCATCAGCGCAACCTGAAGCCCAATTTGGTGAAAGATTTGGCGAAGAACTAAAATCAGCCTTTATGGAAATGTATTAATAATCTGATGCAGCTTTTTTTATTTTAGGTCAAAAGGTCATATCTATGTTGAAATAAATAATCATGTAAATAAAGCAATGAGATAAAAATTGTTTATGCTAGATTGGTGGAAGAAATGACAAAAAAATTATTTTATCAAGACACTCAAAAAACAGAATGTGAGGCAACTGTTACTGGTGTTATGGGGCCAGAAATTATGCTTGACCAAACTATATTTTTTGCTTTCTCTGGCGGGCAGGCATCGGATTCAGGAACAATAAATGGTATCCCAGTAAGGGAAGCAATGGCCTCTGGCGAAAATATTATTTATGTATTGGAACAAATGCCAACTTTCAAAGAAGGAGATAAAGTAATTATAAAAATTGATGGAGATAAAAGAAATAAAATAATGAGATTACATTCCGGTATTCACATTATGCATTTTTTATTTATAAAAAAAACAGGAAATCCAAAATTAATAGGTTCAAATATTGATGAAAATAAAGGCAGATTAGACTACCAATATCCAGAGCCAGTATCAAATATTCTTGCAGAAATAGAACAAAAAGCAAATGAAATTTTCTCTCAGGACATAGAAATAAAGACTTATCCAGAGGAAAATAAGCCTGATTATAGATATTGGGAATGTAATGGCTGGAAAGTTCCTTGTGGAGGCACACATCCAAAATCTACTAAAGAGATAGGAAAAGTCCAACTAAAGAGAAAAAATATAGGCTCTGGAAAGGAAAGAATTGAAGTGTATTTGGTTTAAATTACTATCACTTCTTTTTCTTATACTCCTCCAACTCAATCAAAAACCTCTTAACAGTCTTAACCACATGCTCAGGCTGCGTCTTCAGAATTTCAGTCAATTTTCCAAGAATTTTTCCGTGATATTTTTCGGTTGAAGTCAGCTCAAAATCTTTGGCAAAAAATTGTGTTCCTTTCGCACTCAATTTTCTGATTTTTTTCCATTTTTCGAATAATTCATCAACTCTCGCAGGCAGCTGCTCGATTTTTACATTAAGCAATTTTGCAGATTCTTCCAAGATTTCCTTTTCCAGTTTTGCTTCTTTTCTCGCAGCTTCTCCTGCAGTAAAATAAACCCTTACAATCCCATCGCTAATTTTTGTTGCTTTTAATATTTTTATTTCGCCAGCTTCTGATGTGTTTTTTAAATGAGTGCCTCCGCAAGCTTCCACATCAACACCGAGAATATTGACAATCCTGAGCAATTTTCCAGGCACCGCACCTCCCTGATAAATATTCATTCCATAAGTCTGCTCAGCCTCTGTTCTGGGCAAGAAACTGCTTTGTACAGGTATATGTTCATTAACTAGTTTGTTGGCTTCTTTTTCAATTTTCTCAAGCTCTTCATCTGTAATGCCTTGGTAATGGGTTAAATCAATTGTTGCTTTATCAATATCTTTTTTAGCTCCAGCTTGGTTGATATGATTGCCGAGCACTTTTCTTGCCGCTGCATTAATTATATGGGTTGAAGTATGGTGTTTTGCCAATTGCAGCCTTCTTTGCAAATCTATTTCGCACTCGACTTCTTGATTTTCTTGCAGATTATGGTGTTTGAGGAGGTGCACAATAACATTCCCTTGCTTGAATACGTCAATCACCTCGTTCCCATCAATAAAACCCAAATCATGTAACTGACCGCCACTTGTAGGATAAAAATGGGTTTTGTCCAGGATTACTTTATTGTCAATGATTTTGATAATTTTGGTTTTAAATTTATTATGCTTATAATCCTCAAAATACATTGCCTTTGTTTCCGGGATATTGCTTAAATCAAGCTTTTCTTCTTTCTTTGTGGCATGCTCCTGCTCTTCTTTTGCATGAAGCTCCGCAACTCGTGCATAGAAATTCTCCGGAACATAGATTTTTTTGCCAAGCTTTAATACCTCTTCTTTTACAATTTCAGGGGTAATTCCATAGCTGTCATACAAAAGCAATAACCTTTTTTCAGTAATATCTTCTTGAATCAGCTTGGAAATCATCGAATGGGTTTTTTGCTTTGTCGATTCATACTTGCTTTTTTCTACTTCAAGAATTTTTTCAACTTCATCAAGATTCTCGCTAAGCTCCGGAAATAAGGGTTTAAGATATTCTGCATGCCACCTGCAAACATCAGGAAGGCAAACATTCCATTTGTATTTATCAATAAAAGACAAAGCCCTTCGCAGAATAACCCTTAGGTTATATCCACCTCCTACATTGCTTGGCAATGCCCCATCGCTTAAAGCAACCAATAACGCTCTGGAATGCTCTGCAATTGAGTAAATCGCAGCCAATTCAAGTATTTTTTCTCTCAGCTCTTTTACACCAACACCAACTTTTCTGGCAACATCATCCCACACTTTATCAATATCCTCGACTTCATCGACATTTAAATAAGAAGAATATGGCAAAAATCTCTTCATCAAATCCTCATCGAGCTTTATCCCTGTTATAGAGTAGAGATTTTTGCATACTGTCGGAAACGTTGTTTCATAGCTTGTTGATTTTCCTTGGGTGAACCATGCATTTCTTTCATGACCCATCCCCATATCAAGCACTTTTAAATTAAGTTCCTTATGCCCTGCTGGCGTTTGCTCAAACATCATGTAAACCTGATTGCCCAATTCAAGCCCTCTTGAAAAATATTCCATGCAAGGGCCAAAGTTCCCGCCGCCAGCCCATGCATCTTCATGAAATTTTATCTCTTCATTTTTTAGCCCAAGCCCCTCTTTTAACCAATTATGTATATCTGTGAAGTATCTTGCTTGATTCCAATCTTGCGGTTTCATAAAAGCGTGCTGCCCAATCATCACAAAAGCGCAATAATGTGCGCCGGTAATTCCTATGTTATCAATGTCATTAAATCGCAAACACATCTGCGGAACCACTAGAGGATTTGCAGGCGGCTCAACTTCGCCGCTGACAACATATGGCTGAAAATCATAAATTGATGCCTGCACGAAATCAGTGTCATCGCGCCATCGAGCTACCACAGGAAATCTTTTTATTGGGGTGTAGCCCCATTTCTTGAACAATCTTGAAAATTCATTCCAAACGCCTATATAATCGAGCTGTTTTGTTGCAGGTGTATTGCCAATAAACCTGAAACCGCCTGAGCAAGAAGGGTTTCCACAAACATTATCATTTGTCACAGACCAATAAAAAGTGCCGCATTTAATGCATTTTTTTCTGCTAAAACCTTCTGCTTTAAGCACAGAAGTAGCATAATATTTATCTGGCTCTCTTGATGATTTTTCCTTAAAGTCTTTTTTTATTTCTTTATCGGTTGGCATATCAATATAGCAAATAATAAAGTTATTAAAAAGTTATTGGTTTTGATTATAAAGAACTGATACTTACTTTTTTCGGTATTAGTGCTAATCACTTACAATAAGAATCAAAATAAAAACATTTATAAGGTCGTAAAATAAACTTTATTCGATGAATCTCAATCGTGTCAAAATTTTAATAGTATTTATTTTACTTATCATAACACTCAGTAATTGCGGAAAGAAGAATGTTTCTGTAACTGATACTTCTTCTTGTGATAAGCTATTCAGCGATAATGAAGCTAATAAATATGCATGTTACTCTATATCAGCTATAAGCAAAAAGGATGTAACTGTTTGTGATAAGATTCCAGAGGGAAAATCTTCTAGAGATTCGTGGAAACAAACATGGAAAGATGACTGTTATAGTAAAGTAGCCAGTGCATTAAAAGATATATCAATTTGTGAAAAAATCAAAACTCAATTAAATAAAGATAATTGCTATAAAGATGTAGCCACAACAGAAAAAAGTTCTGATCAACCAACGAATGAAGATGATATACCAATTTTTGGTATCTCCAACCAAGACCTTAAATTCTTTGATACTGCTGTTAAAAATCAAGATGTCTTAACCTGTGATAAAATTAAAAGTTTAAGCCTGAGGGGTTCATGCTACAAAAATATTTCTGTAGAAAAAAGCGACCTATTGATGTGTGATAAGATTGAAAGCTCGGAATATAAAGACTTATGCTACAGTGATATTGGAGTAAGAAAAAAAGATATTTCTATATGCAACAAGATTGCAGACCAAGATTCAAAAAATGAGTGCTCTGCTGTCATTAACAATGAGATTAGGCTTTGTGATAAGATAATAAAGAGAGGTTACAGAGAATCATGCTTTGCTAGAATAACTATTTCACCAGAAGATCTCTCAATTTGCGAAAAAGGTGACAAAACTTTAACTGACTGGTGTTATAGGGATATAGGAATAGGCAGACACGATCCGTCAATATGTGAAAAAATTCAAAATCAATTTACAAGAGAGAAGTGTATAAAAGATGCAAAATCTTCAATATAAACAGAAAACAATTGCATTATTGTCATTACTACTTCTTTTAGTATTACCTGGCTGCGCTAAGGACATTACAAACGAAGAAGCAGAGAAAATTGCAAAAGAGTATATTATATCAAAAATTGGCCAGCCAACACCAGAAGAACCTTTAATAATTGCAAACACATTTTTGCAAGATGATGAATGGCATGTCCAATTAAGTATTGGTGATGATAGAGGCACAGTTATCTTAAACAAAAAAGGTAAGGTTGTTAAAATTGAAGAGAATCAATGGATTTGATGCAAGAAACAGAACATTATTAATTATTGCATCTATAATTTTAATTCTTCTTGCATTTGGTTGTATAAGAGCCTCCAAAACGTCTTGCGTCAATCAATGTTCTGAAAATGGTTTGAAGAAATGTTTCAATAAAGGATATCAGACTTGTGGCAATTATGACTCTGATTCATGTTTAGAATGGAGTTCTGTAAATAATTGTCCTCAGGGTTTATTTTGTCAAGATGGTCAATGTGTTAAAATTGAGCTTAAGAGTGCTTCGATATTGGAAGTTCCCATTCCAAAAGACTTTTATTGTTTTTTACAAGAAAATGGAAATAAGCCAGAATGTTCACGATATTATAAAGAAGAGTGGGGCGGGGATAGATTTCTAAAAGTTTTGGCATGCCAAGCATATTACAATCCTGTGTGTGGCAGAGATGGCTTGTTTTACCCTTCTGCTTGTTGGGCAGAGCACTTAGGTACTTCTGTTGCTTCGTATGGTCATTGTAACTCTTTAAAGCAATTCATTAGTGATATGTGGCTTACAAAGAAACAATTCGGCAACAGTTTTTATATCCCTTCCCCAAACATAGAATTTAGTTATTTTGGTAGTGGCTTAGAGGGATGGAAAAATGGTGTGTTTTTAAGGTCAACATTCTGGAGGAACACAACAGGTTATTCTATAATGGATTTTAATATTAAAACTAATTATGGTGAGCAAATGTCTACCTCTACCTCTAGTCATATTATCTTCTTACCAGTTATTGGCAATAAACCAAAGGTATTATTGGTGTATCTCATGTTTGACAATGCCTATCCTGAACAAGTTTTGCTAGACTGGACGCAAATTTATTCAAGATTGTTGAATGATTATATCAGAAAAAAGCAAAAAGTTTCAAATGCTATACAGTATGATTTTATACCACTTGTTATTAATCCCGTTGGACTGGAAGGTTTTAACAATTTTCGTGATGAAGATAAGCAAAAAATATATAATCTAGCCATTCAAAGATTAAATCAAAGAGATTTTGAAGTTTTCATTGTTGTTCCGGTAAAAATTAGAGGATTTGGTGGACTTTATGGTTTTTGGAATAATATGGAATATATTGAAGCACCCCTAACACCTCCAGAACCTTATTCTACTTCGGATAAAAAAGCTGGATTAGACGCCTTGGCTGCTTTTCATGATATGTTCGGAACTATAAGTCATGAAATTCTGCATGCTGTAGGCTTACCAGGAGATCATATTTCCATGGGTTATGGTACAGTATATCTAGATATATTAGGTCAAAATGTTGACAAATTGACTGGAAAGGAAAAGGAAGATGTTACTCGATGCGATTTCTTAGGGGCTTCACCAGATTACTACGCTGTAGAATTACCTTCTAATCTAAAAATACGAGTTAGTCAAGAGCCAGAGGGATTTGGATTGATTAAAGAAGAAAGTCCTAGCGGAAACTGCTTAAGCGGTCTTCATAATAATGAACGCCTTAAAGATTATGATAATGATGGTGAATATGAAATTATGTACAAGAACAATTTAATTGGAATAGAACTACAAAGATCCTTAGGATGGATTGATGTCGATGGGGATAATGTTGCCGAGATACAAGACAAAAATGCTTATGGAGGATGGAAAGAAATTGGAGATGATACTAAACTAATTGAAGGCATATGGAGAGAAACTGTAAGCCAAACTTCATCTAAATTTGAGCCCTTAGAAGAAATAAATATAGATAACTGCAAATTTGAGAAAATTCTTCTAGAAGATAAAACAGAAGGACTAGTACCATTAAATTGTGCAGAATTCAATTTTGATATTGTAAACTTATATAAGGATGTAAAATATAATTGGCAACTTGTCCAAAAAGATTATGGCACTGTTCTTCTACCAAGACTAAACTGAAAGTTATTACAGTTATTTTTTTAAAACTAAAATTTTCTAGATATTTTAAGCACTTTAAAGAAGTTATTTACCACCTGATTAAAGCTTCATTACTTTCTAGAGGAATAATCTTAACTTCTGTATGTTTTCCTTGTGTTAATTCAGAAGGCAACCTAAAAATATAATTGTTGCCATCAAAACTTAAGCGCCTCTTGAAGCTAAAAGAATCCTCTGATAATAACCTATTTATAACCAATGCTCTGTCTAATTCAATTCATAAAATATAAATAATCAAAAACTAATGTCATAAAAATGACAAAAATAGCCTTAATATCCGACATCCACTCCAATTTAGAAGCATTTAAAGCAGTTTTAAATGAAATTAAAAAAGCAAAAATAAGGAAGATTTTTTGTTTAGGTGATATAGTGGGTTATGGCAGTTCGCCGAATGAGTGTATAGCTTTAATTAGGAAAAACAAAATAAAATCTGTAATGGGCAATCATGACTGTGAAGCAATAAATCTTCAAAGTGCGGAATGGTTTAACCAAGTTGCTAGAGATGCAATTTTATGGACCCATAAGCAATTAACCGAGGCAAATAAAAAATTTCTTAAAAGCCTGCCTACTCATTTAAAGTTTGAAAATATATTTATGGTTCATGGCTCCCCAAGGGATTATATTTATGAATATATTTTTCCTGATACAGACGAGTCTGATTTTAGAGAATTTTTCGCTATTACTAAAAAACAAGTACTTGCGATAGGCCATTTACATACACAATTCATTAAAAAATTCAATAACAAATTAATAATTAATCCCGGCTCTGTTGGACAGCCTCGCGATTTAAATCCAAAAGCTGCTTTTTGTTTATTTGACACAAAAACTTTAAAAGTTGATTTAAAAAGAATTAAGTATAACATCGATAAAGCAGCAAATAAGATTTTTAAAGCAGGTTTGCCAAAGTTTTTAGCAGATAGGTTATATTTAGGAGGGTAAGATGCACTTCAAAGACCGTCATGAAGCCGGAATTAAACTAGCAGAACAATTAAAAAAATACAAAAACCATAAAGATGTTATAGTGCTAGCAATTCCTAGAGGTGGCGTTGCGGTTGGCTATGAAATTGCAAAAGCCCTAGATGTGGAATTAGATATCATTGTTACGAAAAAGATTGGGTTGCCGGGCGACGAAGAATTCGCAATCGGCTCTGTTGGCCCTGATAAAAAAGCAATACTTAATGAAGAGACTGTAAGGATTTATAATATCTCGAATGAGTACATAAATGAGCAGAAAAAGCAAATCATCAAAGAAATAGAGCGACGATACAAATTATATAAAGGAAAATTTAAATTGCAAAATTTAAAAAATAAAATAGTCATTTTGACAGACGACGGCATTGCAACTGGCTTTACAACAAAAGCTGCAATTAGCTACATTGAATCCCAAAAGCCTAAAAGAATAATTTTAGCAGTTCCTGTTTCTCCAGCAGACTTCGGCAGGGAAATCAAAAAACAAGTTGATGAATTTGTTTGCCTGCATTCGACAAACTTGTTTTTTTCTATTAGCCAGTTTTATGATAGCTTTCCGCAATTAGACGATGCGGAAGTTAAGAATTATCTTAGATATACAAATGATAAAAGTAAATAAAGAGATAGGAATTAGAGATTAAATTATGGGGCACAAATCTATGCCTTGGCACCATTTCCATAACTCTTAAAACTTTTTCATTGTATAGCTATCTCTTGCCTGCATATGGTTTTTTATCATGCGCTTTCTTGCTGGATAAAACTTGTCAGTTTGATTTTGAGGAGTACCGAAGGAATACAAAGCTTACTCAAGATTGATTTGGTTTTCCATATAAAAGAAAACTATTTATACTTATTAATTAATTGAAAGAAGGAAATGGCAAATGCCCTGCTTGTGACATTAATTGCGCTGCTTCTTGCATATTTAATCTCGGAAATTTTTAGGTATTTCAGTCTTCCCAGGGTGATTGGTCAGATATTAGCTGGAATTATATTGGGCATTCCAATTATCAAAAATTGGCTTTTTACAAGTGAGATATTATCAGTTTTTTCATATATTACAAACATAGGAATTATACTGCTATTCTTTTTTATAGGGCTGGAGATAAACCTAAACCAATTCAGGAGAAATTTTAGAGAATCTTCATTAATATCAATTTTTAATACATTGATTCCATTAACCACAGCCTTTCTTGCGGGCAAATATTTATTTCATTTCAATAACATCACATCTTTGATTCTGGGCATTTCAGTTTCAGTGAGTTCTCAGGCCATCTCATTGGATATTCTGGAAGAGATGAAACTCTTGAAGAGCAGAATAAGCAATCTTATAATCGCTTCAGGAACAGTTGACGATGTGTTTGAGTTGCTGCTTATCAGCTTTCTTTTGGTAATCTTTCATTCAACAACGCTAGGCCAGGCAAGTTTTCAAAAATTAATTGTCAACATTGTGGGTTTTGTGTTGCTGGTTATGATGATTAAAATCTTATTAATACCCTTCGCTTTAAGAATTTTTGAAAAAGAAAAGTCGCAGGCAAATCTCTTCATGGGCGCCCTTATAATTGTGCTTTCGATGGCCTACCTGTCAGAACTTTTTGGAGTCAGCTCATTGATTGGTGCATTGATCGCAGGAATTATGGTAAGGCATACACTCCTTTCAGGAACTGAGCGAAAGCCATGGAGAAAAAACGAAATTTCTCATTCCATACACATAATATCCTTTGGTTTTTTGATACCATTATTTTTTGTCAATGTCGGTCTTAACACGAGCATAGTTTCTATTCCTTCCAATATTTTGCTGGTTTCAGTTCTGCTTGGCATTGATATTTTAGGCACTTTGGTCGGCACAGTTATAGGCGTTATACTCAGCAAAGGAACCTTAGCTGAAGGCTTGATTATTGGGTTTGGAGTGATGCCGAAAGGCGATACAGAAGTGGTCATAGCGACGCTTGCCCTCAATAATGGATTGATAAGCGTAGATGTCTTCACAATTATAATCGCAGTCGCTTTGTTAAGCACATTTCTAGCTCCGATAATATTCAAGCTATTAATAAAAAAATATTCAGAAAGTGGAAATTAGCAAACAAATTTATAGTGTCTTATAAACCATATCATTAGCCCGTACTGGTTCTTCAACTTTTATGCCAATTGACTGGCTGGGTTCTGCTATCTGTATTTTTTCATGCTCAATCTGCATAGAACTTACTTTCTGCTTGAAATCAGTTGTGTGCCCCTTAATGCGTATTTCATCTCCAACTTTAATGCTGCCACTTGTTACTTCTATTACAGCAACGCCTATTTTGGAAAAGTAATGAGTTATTTTTCCAACCTGCATTTCCTCTGCTTCTTCCATGGTTCATCCCAAAAAGATTATTAAGAACAAAGGAGTATATAAATTTAGCGGCTTTAATTGATATTTTGTTATTACTAAAAAATAGATAAATTTAAAAATAATCTTTCTTTTCCAGTAGAGGTTATGTCACACGAAAGTTTGGATTCATTAGCAACGAACTATGCAATAGGTGAGTATCGTGCGTTCCACATTCAAAAACACTCGCCAAAAGGTAAAAAAAAAGTTCTGTGGAGGACGACCCAACAATACCATGGCGATACGCAGTAAGCTATGTTTTTAGTTTAGGCACATCAAGACCTGAGCTTGCTAGAACAATTCTTGGTGAAGATGCTTACAATTCTTACCAAAGATTAATGAAGGATAAAACCCAGGGGATTCCTGAGGAATTAGTTCCCTATACCGCCAGAATTAAAATGTATGATGGTGTAAATAAAAAGCAGAGAAAATTTTCCAACTGGAAACCTGAAAAAAAAGCAGAATATATAAAATCTAGAACTGGTGGAAAACCCTTAAATACGCATGACAGGGATAAATTGGTAGCTGCTGCAATTGTAGACATATTTTTTAAAGATAGAATTGGAACGATTAAATTTCCATAAAAGTTCTCTATAATAACCACTAAGAATTTAACTTGCTCAGCAGGTTGTCCTAAAAGCCTCTTTGTAGTTATCTGAAATCGGTGGAAATGTTTATAAATCCCATAGGTAAGTGAATAAGTTATGAGTTTTCTCTTAGAAAAAACTGAAACCAAGAGGGAGAATATATATAAAATTAATCCTAAGCTGTGGTATGGCACTGGTTTACCATTATTTGTTTTTGTAATTATTGCAGCAATATTTAATAAGACATCAAAAATATGGATGGTCGCTGTTCTTAGTGTATATGTTTGGCTTGTTATTGTTGCGATAGGATGTTTTCCTATTTGGTGGGCTTATTTAAGCGGCAAAGAAACTATCACTCGGGAAAGAAAGGGTTGGTTGATGAGCAATACAATATGGAAAATAAAGAAGTGATTTGAAGGTGGTGTGAGGTTATAACCCCTCTAAAAACATCTTATAATTTTCACTATTTCTTATTGCATTAATCAACTTGGCATCAGGTTCTCTTGGCTGCGTCATCTCTTCTGGCGATAAAATTTTGCTTAAAGCATATTCATCAATTAATTTATATTTTAGAATTATTTCTTTTATAGAAGAATTGTTTTTTAATGCTTCCTTTACAATCTTTGATGTTGCTTGATAACCTATGTAAGGATTTAATGCGGTTGCTATTGCTGTGCTTTTGTCGAGCAGTTCTTTGCATCTATTCTCATTTGCCATTATGCCGTCAATACAAGATTCCCTAAACATCTTTAAGGCGCTTATCAGGATTTTCATTGACTGCAATATATTGTGAGCGATTACTGGGCACATGACGTTTAATTCTAAAATGCCGTATTGAGCTGCCAGCTCCACGCTTTTGTCCTTGCCCATTACATCAATGCACACCATGATAACGCACTCTGGGATGCTTGGATTTATCTTGCCTGGCATTATGGAAGATCCAGGCTCTACATCGGGCAGCATGATTTCTGCAATGCCTGCCTTTGGACCTGAATTTAGGATGCTTAGGTTATTCGCAATTCTCGCTAAATCAATAGCTAGCATCTTTAAAGAGCTTGAAAAGGATACAAAACAATTATAGTTCTGCGTCAATTCAATCATATTTTTTGTAGTTTGTAAATCCAACATTATCAGTTCATTTAATTTCCTGACAATTGCTTCATGAAAATTTGGATGCGTATTTATCCCCGTTCCGATTGCTGTGCCTCCGATTCCCAGCTCCTTTAAATCATTACTCAAGATTATCATTCTGCTAACGTCTTTTGCGATTGAAACAGCATAACTCTCAAATTCTTGTCCAAGAGTTATTGGCACTGCATCTTCCCAATGAGTCCTGCCTACTTTTAGTATAGATTTGAATTCTTCGGCTTTCTTTTTCAGCGACACTTCAAGCTTTTTTGTCTCGGCAATTAAATCTTTTAATAAGATTAATATTGCAATTTTTGTTGCTGTGGGGATTACATCATTTGTGCTTTGCGCCATATTTACATGATTATTTGGGTTCACAATATACTGGCCAAGGTTTCCTCCGAGCAATTCTGTTGACCTGTTTGCAATTACTTCATTACAATTCATATTGAATGGTGTGCCCGCTCCGGCTTGATAAACATCCAGAACAAAATAGGAATCAAATTTTCCTCCTATGACTTCGTCAGCAACTTTAACAATTGCATTGCCGATTTTTTCATCCAGTTGTTTAAGCTCCATATTTGCCAACGCAGCAGCTTTTTTAATTGCTGCAAGTGCCATAAGAAATTCTTTATGGGCTTTAATGCCGCTTATTTGAAAATTAATCCTTGCTCTTTGAGTAAAAGCCCCATAATAGGAATCAGCAGGTACATTCACTTCCCCCATAACATCTTTTTCAACCCTGAATTCCACAAAATCACCATTCAATACTATTAACTGCTCTCTGCACAACTTCGCTTAGCGCTGGATGAATATGGACAGTTTCTCTTATTGCATCAACCGTTAATCCTGCTTTCATTGCAACAATAACTTCATGAATAAGGGTTGAAGCATCTGTGCCAAGAATGTGGCAGCCCAATATTTTTCTTGTTTTTCTATCGGAAAAAATTTTTACGAAGCCATTATTATCCTGCAGTGCAATTCCCATGCCTGTTTTGTTGTAGTAATGCTTACCCGTCACATAATCAATTTTTTGCTGTTTTAAGTCCTGCTCCCGCATTCCAACCCCTGCAATTTGCGGAGAAGAAAATATTGCATGCGGCATTGCAGTGTAGTCGACTGGCGCCCTTTGGTTTAAAACAGCATTGTTATAAACATATTGCGCTTCCAAATTTGCGCTGTGCTTGAAAAGGTATTTTCCGGCAATGTCTCCCAATGCCCAAATATTTTTTGCCGTTGTTTCCAAGTATTCATTTGTTTTTATAAATCCTTTATTGTCAATTTCAATTCCAGATTTGCTTAAATCCAAAGTGTCAGAATTTGGAATTCTGCCGGTCGCAACCAATAGCGCATCAGAAGATAAAGTTTTGTGCTTCTTGGCATTTTTTGCTACGACAAGAAATTTTTTCTTTTTCTTATGAACTTTAATTGCGTCAAATTCAGTCAAAACATTGTACTTTTTTCTGAATATTTCAGTGAACTTTATTGAAATTTCCTCGTCTTCATTTGGCACTAGCAGTTTACCCCTTTGGATTATTGCTATCTCTGTTCCCAAAGAGCCGTAAAAATGCGCAAGCTCTGCTGCAATATAGCCTCCACCCATAATAGTCATTGTCTTAGGCTGTTTTTTCAGCCTCAATGCCTCGTCGCTTGTTATGAAATCAACAGCATCTAATCCTTCAATTTTTGGGATTAGCGGCCTTGTGCCTGCTGCGATAATAACTTTGTCTCCTTTGATAGTTTCTTTTCCAACCCGCAGGGTTCTGTCTCCGATAAATTTAGCCTCAACCTTGAATAATGCGGTATTTTTATCCTCTGCAACCCCTTCTTCAATTTCGCTTGCATCCCTATCCACAATTTTTGACGCTCTCGATGTTATACTTTTGAAATCAACTGAAGAAATTCTTGATTTTATTCCAAAATTTTTAGACCTTGATATTAATTCTGCGACATCTGCACTCTCTATAAGAATTTTTGATGGTATGCAACCCCTATTCAAGCATGTGCCGCCCATAGGGCCTTTTTCAACAACAGCCACCTTTAATCCCTTGCTGGAAGCAGCCGAAGATATGTTTAGTCCGGAGCCTGCCCCTATCACAATTAAGTCAAATGACTGCATGAAACTACAATTAATAGGTTATTTTTATAGTTTTGCTCTAACCTAAACTGCTCTCAATAAGTTTATAAATACTTCGCCACTACTCCAAAATTAATAAAGGTAGAATCAATGAAAAAAAGGCCACATTTGGGAAGTTTTCTTGTATTGTCGGCCTTCATATTACTCATATTTTCTATTAATGCATCGGCTCGTGAATCAGAGCAATACGTCCCAGGACAGGTCATTGTTAAGTTAAAGGATAACAATATTAATCTCAAGGAGTTATCTAATGAAGCGGAAAAATCTCATGATGGTTTAGAGTCACTTAAGACCAAATACAAACTGGCTTCTATGAAAAAATTAAGTGTTGTAAGCGACAATCCTCCAGCTCCTCGAATTCAAAACAGTAGGGCACAAGCTAATATTGAGTCATTCAGGAACTGGGGATTGGACAGAATTTATCTATTGTCCATGAAAGATGACGCAGACATGCATACTGTCATTAGAGAATTAAGTAACAACCCTGCAGTTGAATATGCAGAGCCAAACTATATAGTCCGCATTAATGCCGTGCCAAATGATCCAAATTTTGGCCTTTTATATGGTCTTCACAACACAGGCCAAACAGGCGGCACAGTTGATGCCGATATTGACGCTCCTGAAGCATGGGACATTCAAACTGGTAGCAACAATGTGGTTGTTGCTGTGATTGATACAGGTGTTGATTACAGTCATAGTGACTTGTCAGCAAATATGTGGGCAAATGCTGGCGAGATTCCAAATAATGGTCTTGATGATGATAGCAATGGATATATTGATGATTTTAGAGGATGGGATTTTGTTAATATTGATAATAATCCAATGGACGACAATGGGCATGGAACTCATGTTTCAGGAACAATCGGTGCAATTGGTGACAACGGATTTGGTGTTGCCGGCGTAAACTGGAGAGTCAAAATAATGCCTCTCAAATTCCTAGACGCTGGAGGCTTCGGCTCAAGTGCAGATGCTGTTTTGGCTATTCAGTATGCAACTCTTATGGGAGCAAACATCATGAGCAACAGCTGGGGCGGCGGAGGTTATTCTCAAACTTTGAAAAACGCAATAAGTGCCGCAAACGATGCCGGCATTTTGTTTGTTGCAGCAGCAGGCAATTCAAACAATAATAATGATATAAATCCAATTTATCCGTAAAATAATTTGAGCGCCTATCCACCAGTCAATAGACATGGTGGCATTACGGCG
>ERZ1292645.256-Hain-H14-02um-R2-256-length-21428-cov-9_pt1 | contig 21428 bp, 22 predicted proteins | sample MGYA00564401_ERZ1292645 | MGnify/ENA primary metagenome ERZ1292645 (study PRJEB36523, sample SAMEA6512644) | groundwater metagenome | collected 2019-01-09 | study: AquaDiva: Metagenomics assemblies of 32 groundwater samples | reverse complement strand
TTCGTTAAAGTATTCTTAATAATTTTTCTTATTTATGCAACTAACAATAAGAAACGTATTACCTTCAGATAAAAAAATAGTCCTTGATTTTTGTAAATCGACATTTTCTTGGGGCGACTATATTCACCATGTTTGGGATGACTGGCTTGATGAGGGAAATTTCTTTGTCTTAACTGAAAACAGACGTCCTGTAGCTATATGTCATGCATTTATCATAAAGAATGCAAAACTGATCTGGATTGAAGGCATACGAGTTGATCCAAACTACAGGCAAAAAGGATATGCAAAAAAACTTGTGACAAAAGCAGAAGCTATAGCAAAAAAGAATGACTGCACACTATCTTCAATGCTAATTGAATCAAAAAACTTCAAGTCACTTAAGCTTGCAGCAAAGCTGCATTATACTAGAAACGAAAAATGGGACTATTACTTTCTTGTTCCAAGAAAAATCTGCTCAGCTACCATACGAGCAAAATCAGCTAAGGAAATAGCAAGATATCTTGCAGATTCAAAATTTTATATCAAATCATGGAGGTGGTTGCCACTAGACGCTAAAACCATTTCTTCACTGATAAAAGAAAAGAAAATCATAATATCAAAAGATCAAAATCGCATTGATTCATTGGGAATCATTACAGAATCGGATCATTTTGAAAAAACCATGATGCTTACTTTGGTCTATGCCACAAAAACTGGCATCAAAAAAATTCTTCCCCATATACAAAATTTAACATATGAGAAAAAATTTGAGCGAATTCAGATACTTACGACGAAAAAACTACCATCTTATCCTGGTCTTGAAAAAAGACTAGCGTTTTATCACATGACAAAAAATTTGGGTTAACCTACAACCTTTACAGTATTTTCTAATTTACCTAAACCTTCAATTTCCATTTCTATTTTATCGCCATCCTTTAGAAAATCAGTACCTGGGTTGTTTAGAGCAACACCCGATGGCGTTCCTGTAGAAATAATGTCACCTTTTTCAAGTGTCATAATTTTGCTTAGCTTTGATACAATGGACGGAATTTTTAGTGACATTTTTGATGTTGACGAGTTTTGTCTTGTGACTTGATTTACTTTTGTTACCATCTTGAGGTCTTGAGGATTGGATATCTCGTTTGCTGTAGTAATCCAAGGCCCACAAGGAGCAAATGTATCAAAGGCCTTGCCACGCGTATACTGTTTATCTGACATTTGTATGTCTCTAGCAGAAACATCATTTAGTATAGTATATCCAAATATTGCATATTTTGCCTCTGATTCAGACACGTTTTTGCAATCTTTTCCAATGACTAGCGCAAGCTCGATCTCATAGTCAAGCTGTTTTACAAATGAGGGACAAACAATATCAGAATTTGTACCAGTAAGTGTAGTTCGTGGTTTTATAACAATGACTGGGTCATTTGGCGCAGTGAAATTTTGCTCCTTTGCATGATCAATATAGTTGAAGGCAAGACAGATAATTTTTGGTGGATTTGGTATTGGTGCAAGCAGCTTAAAGTTAGAAAGACTTTCGTTGTAGGAAATTTTTGAAACACCATCTTTTATTTCATCAAACCAGCCATCAAAAAGAAAGTCCTTTATTGTCTGTGGGAGGGGAACTCCAGTCTCTATTATGATGTGGTCCTTTGTTGCTATCTTGCCATCTTTTACAAAACCATACGTTTCTTTGTCTGAATATGCAAGCCTTGCTATCTTCATATAATATCACCTGTGTGTAAAAATCGCTAAACTTGCTGATTCCTTTCTGCAGTAACCAAATCTGACAAACTGGATCTCTGATCCTTCCTTTAGCTCAAGATAGTATGGCTCCACATAAACCTCAATTTCCTCTAGACTGTCTTCATTAAAATTATCATCAATAAAAAGCGCCTTTGGTATCTGGATTTTTAATTTTTGGAAATTTTTTTGTGAGACCCACTGTACCTTTGGGATCTCTTCTACTAATTCATCTCCTGCATATTGGCATGTCAAGTGATCTGAAACAGTTTTGATTTGCACATTTCCAATGCCCATCAGCCTGATTTTGCTTTCAGGTTTTAGATCCTTTGTATCATCAGAGGAAAGGTAAAAGTTTTCATCAACTGTAACATTTCGTTTTCCCAAATCTTTTGTTGGATGATTTGGAATAGTAATAGTGGAGGTAGGCAAGCCTGTTACAACTAGCTTTTTTGGGTTTTTTACCATAAACAGTCTTGTGCTTTGCTCATCAACTATCTTTCGATTAAATGACTCTAGAACATCAAACGGTGCAAGAGTGTCTGCTTTTGTAAATCCTAAAGACAAGACAAACTTTCTAATCGCCTCAGGTGTTATTCCACGTCTTTTTAGGGCCTCAAGCGTAGGCAAGCGTGGGTCATCATACCATGAAACCTTGCCAGACTCGATTAGAGACTTTAAAACCCGCTTTGAGACAGGCATGCCCTTAAACTCTAGCCTTGAAAATTCCATCATCTTTGGCTTTCTTAGCTTTAGGGCATCAAGAATTGCGTAATATAGCTCATTTCGAAGCTCGTACTCTTTTGTTCTAAACGCATGAGTTACTCCATCGATATTGTCTTCTATTGCAACTGCAAAGTCATAGCTTGGCCATACTCTATATCTATCACCAAGCAATGGATGTTTTCCATCTAGTATTCTAAACAAAACCGGATCACGCATTACAGTATTTTCTGATGACATATTGCCACGAAACCTGACTATTGCCTCACCTGCCTTGAACTTGTCAAACATTTTTTTCCATCGATCGTTGTTTTGGTTTTGATCCAATATACTACACTTGCAAGACTTCATCTCTCGTCTGTTTTTGCTAATTACTTCTTGCTTGCATGTACAAACATATGCAGCACCAGAGTTGATTAGCTCAAGCCCTTTTTGATAAATTAATTCAATATCATCTGACGTATTTTTTACCTTGTCGTATTTTACTCCAAGCCAATCAAGGCCTACCTTTATTGCTGCATAATATTCTAGGCGCTCGTTTTCTGGATTTGTGTCATCAAATCGCAAAATGAGTTTTCCGTCATACATCCTTGCATACTCTTCATCAATTATTGCTGCCTTTGCATGACCAATGTGGGGATATCCATTTGGCTCTGGTGGAAACCGTGTCACAACTTTTCCATTCTCTGCATCTTCTAGTGGCGGCAAGCCGACTCTTTCCTCTATCTTTTCTTTTGCAGCTAATAGTTCTGGAAAGTTTCTTTCAATTTCAGATTGTTGTTGTTGGAGGGAAATCTTGTTTACATCTGACACTATTGCAGAAATTTCTGCAGTAATTTCTTTTATCTTGTTTCGAAGCTCAGGCTTTGTTCCAAGAATTTTTGATAAAACTATCTTATCTCTTGTTTGTCCGTCATGCTCAAAGGCATTTTGTAGCGCAACCTTTCTTACCAGCCTTTTTAATTCGTCATCCAAATTACAAACTCCTTTTTACTACAAAACTCAATAGTACGAGAAGGTCCTTTTTTGCCGAGCCTGAATAGGACTGAAGCGACCTTTTTGCCCTTTGTGCGTACGACTGAGCCTGGCGCCTGACCGTTTTTTCAATTTTTAGTCTGCGAATTATCTTGAGTGCCTTTTCGATATCGTCCTGCGTTGCAAAGGAGTTACTAAACGTCTTTAAGATAATTTCCTTGTTTTCACCCTTTGCACGATTTATTGCCAAAAGTATTGGAAGCGACTTTTTTCCTTCTCTTAGGTCATTTCCAACAGGCTTTTTTGTAATTTTTGGATCACCTAAAACTCCAATCAGATCATCAGTTATCTGAAACGCAATGCCTAGGTTTTTTCCAAAGCTTGAAAGATTTGAAACATCTTTTCGTTTTGCATTTGCACAAATAGCACCCATTGCACAGGACACTTCAAAAAGTGCGGCCGTTTTTTTTTCTATCATTTTGATATACTGTGATTGTGATGGTATTTTCTCGCTATTTGCCATACTGATATCCAATAGCTGGCCCTCACACACATCAACACAAGATTTTGCAAGCCTTGATACGAGCTCAATTACAGAATTACTTGGTAGACTTGTTGATGAAACTACCTGATATGCTTTTGAAAACAGTACATCGCCAGCTAAAATTGCAATAGGCATTCCAAATTTTTTATGAACTGTAGTAACTCCATGACGCATCTCATCATTATCCATAATATCATCATGGACTAGCGTAAAGTTGTGGACCATCTCAATTGCACTAGCTGCATTGATGGCATTCTTTGTCTTTCCACCAAGCATCTCACAGCTTTTCATAACCATGTATGGTCTTAGGCGCTTTCCACCACTTACAATAAGATATGATGCAGCACTGTACAGCTCATGTGGGTTTCCTTTTAGTTTTGAAACAAGATATCGGTTTACGATTTTTGCGTTTTTTTCAATAGAGTTCAATTAGCAAGCCTCCAGTTGTTATCAGACAGATGAAACTTTATTGAAAGATTTAATGCGTTTTTCATGTCATTTTTTATCCACTCTGACAAAATAGCTTGATATTTGTTTAGCATTTGTATTTCTGAGAAAGGTAGTAGATATAGTGCAATTAGCATCCACGGACAGTATACTTCAGGTGTTTTTTTGAGATTATTCATTAATTCCTTAGGCGTAATCCACGCAGTCTCACTTATCTCGTCTTTGACTAGCTTGATTGTTGAAGAACCATCTAGTATTCCAATCAAGGTTCCACAGATTTCGTTTTCAGATCCAATGTCTTTGTAAGGAACATGATACTCAAACTTGAATAGATAGTCAAGCTTGCTTGATACTCCGATCTCCTCAGGCAATCTACGTTCTGCTGATGATACATAGGACTCTGATTCTCTTGGGTGGCTTGCAACCGTTCCATCCCAGTCATCTGGCCAAAGCATCTTGGCATTGCTTCGCTTTGTTAAAAGAAGTCTTCCCTTTTTATCAAAGAGCAACACTGTAAAAGCTCGGTGAAGCCTACCGTTTGGCAGATGGCATTTTACCTTTTCTTCTCTGCCTATCGGATTGTCGTTTTTATCAACTAGTATGACATATTCTTCCATGTTATATTCCTCGAAACAACGTTCCTTCAAATTTTTTTCTTTTTATGGCATCAACTATCCTTTGTGGCTTGTTTCCGTTTACAAAAAAGACATCAAGGCCAAGCCTTGAGATCCTTGTTGCCTCCTCAATCTTGCGTCTCATTCCACCTGTAACATCCATAGCTATTTTTGAAACCTGAGGCTTTTGGCCTTTCATCTCATAGATTAGATTCCTTGTTTTAAGATCAGAAAATACTCCATCTACATTTAAAACAAAAATTGACAGCCTTGGTCTAAGCGTCTTTGCAAGAATTGTCATGATTTTATCACCTGATAGGATGTATGACTTTTTTTTACCATACCACAACGCATCGCCAAAAGTAACTGGAACAAGATTCGATTTTGCAATCTTTTCAATCTCTTTTATTTTTTTGATGACAGGTCTGTCGCCTGCCATAAAATCAGTTGGTGGAAGGCAGTACGGGTTTAGTCTGTTTTTCAAAAAAGAGTCAAGAATTATCTTGTTTAATGAAACCATTGAATTTTTGACTACTGCTACACCATGCTGGCTATACCTTGCAGGTCTTGTATGCATATTGTACTTTACAGACCAATAGTGTCCAAAGGAGCCCCCCCCATGCACAACTACAAAAGCTTCATTTAGTTTTCTGAGGCTTTTTGCAATTTTGTCTATTGTTGATTTTCTTGCAGTAAGGGATTTTTCTTTATTTGTAATAATCGAGCCTCCAAGCTTGATTAGAATCATGTCTGTTTTCAAATAATTGAACAGTTAAAATGTATCTGATTTAGGATTCGATCTTGTGCTGTAATCCATTTGTATCAATTTTGACTGAAAAGCACTCGTAGTTTTTGTTTGAAAACGCATCCATTGTTTTATTGAGGTTTGACTCATCAGCTAGTGCTATGATACACCCACCATCACCTGCTCCTGTAAGTTTTGAACCAAAAGATGTACTGTTTGCAAGCTTTATCATAGAATCAAGTTTTTCATTAGAAACTCCAATCTGTTCTAAATAATTTTGATTTTGTGACATGAGATTGCCAAGCGATACTAGATCATTTTCCTTTAGAGACTTGATTGCCTTTTTGACAAGCTCTGACTCTTGTGTGCACAAATTTGAAAACACATCACTTTTTTCTTTGAACTTTTTTACTTTGGAAACAACTGCATTAGTTGAATGGGAAATTTTCGAGTTTGCGATAACAAGATGGAATCTTGGCTTTACATCAAGCCTTTTGTAGCCATTTTTTTTGTCATACTCGATTAATCCACCAAACGTACAGACGGTACAATCGGCACCCGAAGTTTCCTTAAAGATAGTTCGTTCTGCATCAATTGCTATTTTCAAGACTTCATCTGGAAAATTATTTTCAAACAAGCCCATAATCGATGAGGAAGCTGCAACACAACAGGCAGATGAAGAGCCCAAACCTACACCTGAAGGCACATGTGAGTCAATTGTAATATCAAGGCCGCCTTCGAAAGAATGTTTTTGAATGGTTTTTTTTGCAATATAAAAAAAGGGACGAAAAACCATTCGTGTTTTTTTATACTGTGTAGAAACAGGAATGCTTGAGCTAGCTAGTGTTGATCTTATCGTAATTTTCTTGTCATCTGTCTTTGTTGTTGTGACAGCAACCCTTTTGTCTATTGCAGCAAGAATTGCCTTGACACCATACACTACAAAGTGCTCGCCAAATAGAATTGCCTTTGCGGGAGAAGATGATATAGACTTCAAAGAAAACAAATGGAGGCATAGCCTACAACTGAACTCTTTTCGCCTGTAACATCGCCACTTGTAGCATATTTTAGCAGCTTTCCTTTTGTGGCTCCAAGCTCCTTGCATGCTACCATAGTTGTTGCCATGGCACCATATCCACACGCGCTGACTCTCTTTTGTTCAAGAACATCATAGAATTTTTTTAAATCCAATTTCAGAATCGACTCAATTAGTGCCTCGTCTTGTTTATGTGCAAAATCATTTGGTTCGTAATGTGTGAAATCAGAAGATCCTACAATCATTGTTTTTTTGCTTTTTGCAATTTTTGCAATAGCTGGACCAAGCTGTGTTGTCATCTCATAACTTTGGTCAACTAGAATTATTGGCAAGATCTTAAACTTTGGATAAATCTTTTGCAACATTGGGATCTGGACCTCCAAGCTATGGTCCTTTGTATGTGAGAAAAAATCTAGCTCAACAATATCGCAAATTTTTACAAGCTCCTTTGCAGCTTCAGAGTCTACCTCTACCTGTCCTAAAGGGGTTTGCCATACGCCTTCTTTCATTGCAGCAACATTGCAACCAATGCCCCAGTGGTTTGGGCCTAAAATGATGACAAGCTCTGGGAGATATGATGAGATCAAATAGTAAGAGTTTGCTGCAACTGGACCTGAGTACATGTATCCTGCATGTGGGCAAATAACTCCATAGATTCGTTCTTTTGTATTAGATGGTGGTTCTTTGCCTGGTCCATACTTGTGTAAAAAACACTCATCAATGGAGACATCAAGTTTATTTTTTTCACCAGGATAGAACATGCCGGCAACTGCCGGAGTTCTTATCTGCATTATTCTATTTCCTCTTCCGTTATCTTTGTTTCAAAATCATCGATTTCGTATTTCATCGGCTCATCGGTTTTTAGCCTACCGCTGTCAATGAGAATTTCGCGTGCCAAGAGCCAATAAACGGTAGCAAGAGACTTTCTTCCTCTATTGTTTGCAGGAATTACAAGATCTATCTTTGATGTTACATTATCTGTATTGGAAATTCCAACAACAGGAATGCCTGCATTTGTAGCCTCAATTACTGCCTGTGCATCAACTTGTGGGTCAGAGATAACAACAAGTTGTGGTTCTGTATAGAAAGGAAGAGATGGGTTAGTAAGAGTTCCAGGCATGAATCTGCCTAGTCTCATTTTTGCACCTGTCAGCTCGCAGAACTTTTCAATTGGAGTATTGGCATATTCTCTAGCTGAGCAAACCAAAACCTTTTCGATATCAAATCGATTGATAAACTTTGCAGCAGTTTGAATTCTTGCTAGCGTAAAGTCCAGATCAATCATGTAAAGCCCTTCAGGACTTGCCTTTGTGATAAAAGGCAGCATGAACTTTGTTTTTACCTGAGTTCCTACTCTGATTCCTGTTGAGAGGATCTTTTTCTTAATATCTTCAGTTTGGCTTTGCTGGCTCATTTTCGTGTTTTTAAAGTTGTGCCATACCGCGTATTAAATCATGCTCTGAGAGTCTGATGAGTTCATTTAGTTTTGAGACCCTTTCTCCACCGACAACTCCTACTTTGAGCATTTTTGAATTTGTTGCAATTCCAATATGTGAAATATGAGAGTCGATTGACTCGCCAGATCTATGTGACGTAATTATACTGATGTTGTTATTGTTTGCCTCATCTGCAAACTCTAGTGCATCATACAAGCTGCCGGCCTGATTTACTTTTAAAATTGCGGCATTGCATGATTTTAGCTTGATTGCTTTTTTGAGAATTTGCTTGTTTGTTACAGTCAGATCATCGCCTGTTATCAGAACTTTTGGAAACTTTGCTGTCAGCTCTGACATCTCCTCAAATGCTTCCTCATGGACAGCATCTTCTGCATAGATTAGCTTGTATTTTTCTATAATTTTTGATGCAAACTCTATCTGTTTTTTTGGTGTGTGTTCAAATCCGGCTCTGTCATACACATAGAATTTTTTTTTCTCATCCCATTGGGTTGATGAGGCAAAGTCAACGCCAAGAGAAACCTCCTTTCCTAACGTATACCCTAAATTCTCAATAGCATTTGCAGAAAGCTCTAGTGCCTTATCGTTGTCAAGCTTTGGGGCCCAAGCACCCTCATCTCCTCTGCCGTTTGTAAAACTAGGATCTTCTTTTTCCAAAACATTGCGAAGCTCTTTGTGTACTACTAGGTTTGTTTCAACGGCCTCACGAATTGATTTTGCGCCATTTGCACAAACCAAAATCTCTTGAATATCTGGAGTACCAGGGCCTGCATGAGCTCCACCTCCTAAAATATTACCTAGTGGATAAGGAAACCTCAAATCTTTTTTCTTTGATATTATTTTGAATATGAGCTCACCTACTGCTCTTGCAGCTGATTCTATTGCTGCAATTGATAACGCAAATGCAAAGGCACCACCTACTTTTGCATAGTTTGGTGTAGAATCAATCATTCGAATTGCATCGTGAATTGCTTTAGGATCAGATGCATCAAGCCCAACAAACTTTTTTACGTTGTTATTTAGCTGTTGTAGGCTTTCTTCTGGCTTGCCATTTGGAAAACTAGTTGCTTCATTTTTTCCTACGCTTGCACCTGAGGGGGCACAGGCTCTTCCAAGATATTGATTATCAGAAATGACGTCGATTTCTATTGTTTTATTTCCTCTGCTGTTGTAAATTAATCGTCCTTTAACTGCTGTAATTGGCAAATTACTCTAGCTCAGTTTGGACTTCAAGATGCCTTCGTCTTATTGCCTCATAGAATGGAATAACTTGCTGAATGGTCTCAACTGATGTTATTAACATTCTTCTGCAACAGTACCTCTTAACGCCTAAAGAATCTAGCACCTTTGCAGCATCCTCGCCAGAACGAACTTTGTTTTGGTAATCTTCAAACTTGTCTGCAATGAGGTTACCGCAGGTAAAACATCTAACTGGTACCAGCATGTTTTGCAAATGTAATCAAGGATTATAAAAACCCTGCATGAAAACTCATTGCGGGTGTCGCCGAGCATGGCCAAAGGCGCTAGCTTGAGGGGCTAGTCTCTCAGGAGTTCGTGGGTTCAAATCCCATCGCCCGCATAGTTTTTGAAAAATTATTTTATTTTGTTTATTGCATCAATCAGCTTTGCTCGTCTAATCTCTTCGGTAAGTGCAGATCTTGTCTCCTCTACAAGAATTCGGTTGACATCTAGCTTTTTTCTTGTCTCCTTTACAATCTTGTCATAGGTTGCAAACGGATACAAAATCAGGTACAGGTTTTCCATTATCTCAAAAAAGCGCACAGACTCAGATGTTTTTCCAATCCTAATTTTATCATAAATTAGACGCTTGAGTTCTCCAATACAATCCAAAAGACCAAGTATGTATGATTCATCTGAGACTCCAACTGACTCAACAGATGGAATCGGTTTTCCTTCTACAATGGAAATCAGCGATGCTGCCTCAACAATTTCTTGTTCTGGGGTAACAAGGTAGCGGACAAGATCCCCCTTTGCACTTTTCTTGTACTTTGCAAGCAATTTTTTTGCCATGAGAACATTTTTTCTAGCCAATTTTAGATCTCCTTTGTGGACTGCAATTATCGACTGGCTACACAAAATAACAATGTCTCTTGTGTTTTTGATTAGATACTCACGTGCCTGATGTGATGCTTCAAGTGATTTTGCAATTTTATCTAGTGATCTTTTTACATTTTTTAGCAATATTTGTAGGCACAAAAAACCAAGATAAAACCGTTTTCCAAAGCTCTTATTTTACGTTAATTTTTGTCAATAGGTTGTGGAAATAACAGTAAAGCAGATGATGCAAATCGAAGAAAACGGGCACCAAATGGGATTTTTGCGAAAATTTATGATGGAAAATGCAGGAGCAGCTGCAGTTAGACGTCTTGTTGATAAAGTCGGTGATGTATCATCAAAAAAGATTCTTGTTTTTGCAGGACTTGGAAACAACGGTGGTGATGCACTAGTTATATCAAGACATTTGGCAGGATATGGTGCAGCAGTAACACTCGTTTTGCTTGGAAGTCAAGACCAGATAAAAACCGAGGAAAGCAGATGGAACTGGCAACTTTTAGAAAAGATGAGTTCTGTAAAGCTGATCATAGGAGAACAACTACAGTATAATTTTGATGCAGATGTTATAGTTGATGGAATACTTGGAACAGGAATTGCGGGTACAATTAGGGAACCATACGCATCTGCGATTTCATTTATCAACAAATCAAAGGCCTTTAAGCTGGCTGTAGATGTGCCATCTGGTCTTGATCCTGACACAGGAAACACTGCAAACATCTGTGTCAAGGCAGACATTACAGTAACATTTCACAAAATGAAAATTGGGATGCCAAAAAGAACTGACATGTGCGGCCAAATCTTTGTTGAAAAGATTGGCATACCTCCAGAAGCCGAAGTTGGTGTACTATGAAGGTTCATCAGCTGCAGGTAGGAAACATGCAAAATTTTACCTACATTTTAGAAGATGAGAAAACAGGCGAGGCAGTTTTAGTTGACCCGTCTTGGGATCTTGATGCAGTTGAACAACTAATTACACGAAACAATCTAAAGATAAAGTACATCATTAACACGCATCATCATTTTGATCACACAATTGGAAACGAGGCAATGACAAACGCAACTGGCGCAAAAATCATTCAACATGAGGTATCTACACTCAAACACGATATTATTGTAAAAGATGGTGATACGATAAGATTTGGAGAATCTGAGGTTACTGTATTTCATACACCTGGGCACTCAAAGGATAGCATATGTCTTGTAGGTGATGGAAAGATACTGACAGGCGATACACTCTTTGTTGGAAATTGTGGACGAGTTGATCTTCCAGGCGGAAGTGCAAGCGAGCTTTATCACAGCCTTTTTGATGTACTAGCCAAGCTAGATGATGAGCTTGTAATGTATTCTGGTCATAACTATGGCACAAGACCAACATCAACTCTTGGACAGGAAAAAGAGACAAACTTTGTAATGCAACCCAGAACAGAAGAAGAGTTTGTTGAGCTTTTAGGAGGTTAGCTAGTGGCAGATATTCAGATTCTTGGTAACTTGGATAGGGGGGGAAACTTTGTTGAAGATACACAAAAAAAGAATTTTTTGTTTTCTTTTGTCATCTCATATACTGAAACATGTGAAATTCCAGGAATTACAGTAGCAGGTGAAAACAAGGATCTTATCAAGTTTACACCACCTGCAGATGCAGAATTTTTGCATTATGGATCTTGCAAGTGCATAAAGGCAATTCCAATGACACCTGACGGCAAGCCAACTCCTGCACTTCTCACAAAGACCGCACTAGAGGCAGCAAGCATACCACACATTGTAATAAACGCTGGAAGCAAAATAGTTCCACAAATCCCCTACCTTGAAACAGGAATAAAGTTTGGAAAAAACATTTCACTAGAACCTGCACTTGATCGTTCATCTGTTTTACATGCAGTAGACTGTGGAAGAATAATTGGAAGAACCCTTGCATCACTTACGGACTGTTTGGTAATTGGGGAAAGCATTCCAGGAGGGACAACTACTGCATTGGCTGTTTTAAAGGGACTTGGAATAAATGCAATGGTAAGTTCAAGCATGCAGCAGAATCCAACTGAGCTGAAAAAAAAAGTCGTTTTTGAGGCACTAAAACGAGTTGGCTCTGATGATCCTTATGAGGTTGTATCGAATGTTGGAGATCCAATGATTCCATTGGTTGCAGGAATGATCAGCTCTGCATCTCAAATCACAAATGTCATGCTGGCAGGTGGAACTCAGATGGCAGCAGTATTGGCATTTGGCAATTCGGTTGGATTTAACCAAGACAAGCTTGCAATTGGTACAACCTCATACATAATCGAAGACAAGAGTGCAAACTTTGTTGATACAATAAAGAAAATCGCTGATGTTCCAATACTTGTTGTAAACCCAAAACTTGAACACTCTAAAATTGCAGGCCTTAAGGCATTTTCTGATGGGTTTGTAAAGGAGGGAGCAGGTGCTGGCGGAAGCATGATTTCAGCCATACTAAAAACTGGAATTGACACCAACACTCTTTTAGAATTAATTGAAAAGGAATATCGGAAAACTATCGGACAGTAACTGATTTTGCCAGATTTCTTGGATAGTCAGGATCTGCATCCTTTTCTAGGGCACAATAATATGCCAAAAGCTGGATTGGAACTATCTCAATTAATGGATACAAGGACTCATCAACCTTTGGAATCTCAATCCAGTGATCATAGATATCACTTTTCTTATCTGAAATACCAATTATTTTTGCACCTCTTGCTTTGATCTCATTTGCACTTGTTAGCGTATCATTGTATGTAGAATCATCGGGATTGAGTATTACAACATAGACGTTTGAGTCCATCAGTGCAAGTGGGCCGTGTTTTAGCTCGCCACCAGGTATTCCTTCTGCATGAATGTAGGTAAGCTCCTTTAGTTTTAGTGCTGCCTCTGACGCAATTGGATAATTGATTCCCCTACCCAATATGTAAATGTCAGAGACCTCTTTTAACTCACTTGCAATTTTTTTGATCTTGGAATGATTTGATAATATTTTAGAAATCGCCTTTGACGCTTTATCAAAATCTGGCTTGAGGCAGCCATTGCAGAGACCATCGGCAATTTTGTACAGTATTGCTAGCTGTGATGTAAAGCTCTTTGTTGCAGCAACACCAATCTCTGGGCCGCAGTTCATACCAATTACAAGTGAGGACTCTTGGACAAGCGAAGACGTCAATAAATTTACAATAGATAAAACTTTGGCATTAGAATTTTTTGCAATCCTTACAGCCTCAAGAACATCTGCACTTTCACCGCTTTGTGAAATTGCAATCAATATGGAATTTTGCTCTATAGACTCTGGATCATGTGGGAGTTCACTTGAGATTATTGGTTCTACCTTTATCTTTGCATACTTTGACATGAGATACTTTGCTACAAGTGCTGCATTATAGCTTGTTCCACTACCTGTAATGTATACAGTTTTTGCATGTTTGATAAAATCAATAGTCTGTGTTATTGCATCTTGGGTGTTTTCTCCTGCCTTCAAAACAGTGTCTGGTTGCTCTGAGATCTCCTTTAACGTGTAATGGGCATAATCGCCCTTGTAGGCATCGGCAAATTCTTTTGAGACCTTTGTAATGTTATATTTGATCAGCTCTCCTTCAAAATTGTAAAGCTTTAGTCCTGATGGATCTATTAGTGCAAAATTTCCGTTATCAAGATAAATTGCATCATCTGTTCTTTCTATAAAACCTAGAACGTCACTTGAGAGAAAGTAATCGTCTTCGCCAACTCCAACAATCAATGGCTCATGATATCTTGCTGCAGCCAAAGTACCATTCTCAAACATAGCTACAAATGCATAATGTCCATTTAGTCTAGAGATAGTAGCTCTTATTGATGATTTAATGTCTGACGTATCATCAAAATTTTTCTGTAGTAAATTTGCAATTACTTCACTGTCTGTCTCACTTTGAAATGTATAGCCTTCTTTTTGCAGCTCAGCCTTGAGCTCACTAAAATTTTCAATAATTCCATTATGAACTATGGCAATTTTGCCTGAATTGCTTGAATGAGGGTGGGCATTTGCATCGGTTACCTTTCCATGAGTTGCCCATCTTGTGTGGCCCAAGCCAACATTTCCAGGAAGCTTGTCAAGATGAAACATGTTATTTACCTCATCTACCTTTCCAACTCCTTTTTTTACAAGAATCTGATTGTTTGACTTTGTTGCAATACCAACACTGTCATAACCTCGGTACTCCATTCGTCTTAATCCCTTGACTAGAATTGGTGCGGCATTACCATTGCCATAGTAGCCTATTATTGAACACATAGTATGATCCCAATTATATGATATTTACAGATAAGCTTAACTTATGATTGTTCGGCTGAATCCTCAACATCTTGTTGTTCTTTAGTTTCAGACAAAAGTTCGTTAAACGATGAACCCGGTACAAGACGAATTTTTGATTCTTCCTCGATTTTTACTATGTATGAAGGCACGTCAACAACTCTATCGCCAATCATTATGTGTCCATGAACAACTGCCTGCCGAGCTTGGAATGGAGTTTTAAAATTTAATTTCTTTCTGACGATTGTTTGCAATCTTCGTGACAACAAATCAGTAACCTGCAGGTTTAAGACATCATCAAGTGTCGACTCTCTTTTTACCAATCCCACCCTTGACAGAGCTTTTAACAGAATTGGCTCTTCTTTTTCTCTAATTTCTTGTCTTAGGGCAAGCAAGGAGCGAGCTTGGTTTCTTACCCTTGATAGTTCTGTATGAGCCTTCCATAACTCTCGCTTTGTTCGAAGACCAAAGGTACCAAGTGTCTTTAGCTCTTCCATCTTTAGATCATAATTAAGTGGACGTTTTGGCTTTCTCCATTTTTTTCTTGGATACTTTGGATCTCCCATCTAATCGCCTACTTTTTTCCTACATCCTTTTTAGGAGCCTCTTTTTTTGCAGCACCCGCATCTTTCTTATCAGCTGGAGCCCCTTTCTTATCAGCTGGAGCCCCTTTCTTATCAGCTGGAGCCCCTTTCTTATCAGTTGCCGCAGCTCCTGCAGCTGGTGTAGTGCCTTCTGCTGGTACTGCCCCTTCAGCTGTTACACCTGGAACTACAGCTCCGGCTGGCAAAACCTTTCCTCCCTTCTGGACACCTACTGCACCACCCTTTCGTCCTGTGGTACGAGTTCTTTGTCCTCTGACCTTTAATCCAAAAGTGTGGCGAAATCCACGCCAGCTATTAGCTGTCTTTTCTCTTTCAATATCAGTTCTAACCGAAAATTCGATATCAGATGTAATCAGATGCACATCCTTTCCTGTTGGAAGATCCTTTCGTCTATTCAAAAACCAAGAAGGAAATTTTACAGATTCTGGATTTTTAATTATACTTTCAATTGATTTTACCTGATCATCAGAGAGAAAACCTATGTTGTTGTGAGGATCAATTTTTAGAGAATCAAGTATTGCACTTGCAAAGGCATATCCAATTCCTCTTATTTGCGTAATGCCAATTAGCATATTTCTGTCTCCATGAATGTCGTTTCCGACAATTCTTACAATATGCCTGTATTCTTGTGTGCTCAAGTATGCAAAAATCAAAGCACCCCCGATAAAAACCATGCTAAGAAAAATTCAAAAAATTGCCATCTCTGCTTTTTGCGCAAGGTACTATTATAAATTCAAACAAATCATAATTTATCAAATTGCAACAAAGTTTCTCACAACTAGTTGAGCAAAGCTACAACTCTTCGCCAAAGTACACTGAAATAATGTCAGGAGTTCCTGAGGACTATAATGACATAAAGACACTTGGTGATTTGCTTTCAATAAACTACAAGCTTGTTGCTGTAAAAGAGCAACTCAGACAAAACCTCATATCGCTAATGGAAAAGAAGCAAACAAGATATCCTGAGATCATTGGATATGATGACGACGTAATACCTGCATTAGATAGAGCAATCCTCTCAGGGCATGATGTATTTCTCATTGGACAAATAGGGCAGGCAAAAACAAAGATTGTTGAGACAATAGCACAAACTCTACTCTCACCAATTCCAGTTATAAAAAATAGTATTACAAATGACTGCCCAATGGACATGCCACAAAAAGAACTTGTATCTATTTTAGAAGACAAAGATGAAAATCACAGCCTAAAATTTTATGTTAGTCCGGAAAGCGTTGAAAAAATTTCCGATAACAAACTTGACACAAAGATAGAGTGGATTGAAGGTAAAAGACGATTCAAGTACGTTCTTGCAACACCAGATATTTCAGTAAAGGACTTGGTTGGATATATTGATGCAGTAAAGGTTGCAAAAAAGGGAGTAGAAATGTACAAAATAGAATCATACTCGCCAGGCCAGCTGATGCAGGCAAAGCATGGAATCTTTTGTATTGATGAGCTTCCAGTACTTGATCCAAGAAAGCAGGTAGCGTTGTTATCTGTACTGCAAGAGGGTCGCTTTACAACAGGGTCTTATCCTGTAATTTTTGAGCCAAGAACAACATTTTTTGCAACTGCAAACCCAATTGACTATACACACTCTGGCAAAGTCATCGAACCACTCTATGATAGACTAAAAAGCCATATCCATACACACTATCCAAAAACAATCACAGATGAGATGCTAATTATTTTGCAAGAGGCAGAAATCTCAAAGTCTTTTGTACTTGTTTCTATTCTTGAAGCTTTGGCAACTACAATACAAAAAACTCGAAACACTTCACAAGTAAATCAGGAAAGAGGCGTCAGCGTAAGACTTGGAATTCACGGCCTTGAGCTGCTAGTTGGCGAAGCACAAAGGACAAGGGCGCTTTCTCACAAGCTAATCCCAACACCAAGACTATCTGATATGCACTGCCTAAATCAAGTCGCAAAATTTGAGCTTGCAGAAATGGATGATACCATAGAAAACCGTGTAAAAGTATTTTCTAAAATAATTGGTAACTCTATCAAAGAAACATGTCTAAAGTTTCTTGAAAATATTGACTCTGCATTGCTTGAATCAATCAAGCAAGAATTTGGACAAAATACATTTGAAATATCACAAAAAATGGTCTGGTCAAACGGCAAGGCCTCGTATTACTCGCAGCTAGAAAATTTCAAAAACCTCAAAAAACTTGTTGAGGCAAAACTAGAACATATGCGACAAAAACAAGGCGAGTTTGAAAAAGTTGCCAAGCCACACAACATAAGCGTAGAATCGCTTGGAATACAGGACGAAAATGAGCTTCGATGTGCCTTGACTGAAATCATTCTTGAAGGACTTTGCTGGACAACGCCAAAGATCTTGGATAAAAAAGAAGCTGGATATGTCTCCGCATAGTGCAAAAAACTTTGTATATTTTGCTGCAGACCAACAACAAGGCAAGACAAAAGACGAGAATCCTATCTCAGAGCAAAAACTACAGCAAATTTTAGAAACGCTGTACAGGCAGACAATCAGGGAAAAGACGCCTGAGCTTGAAGATCTTGAGCAGATAATACAAAATTCACTAAAATCATCCGATGATGAAAAGCTAGAAAGTCAAGACACTGATGAGCCGTCACAAGATGAGTCATTTTCCATTACAAAATACTTGATGACAAAGGGATATCTACGTGATGAAAAAAACTGGCTAACAAACAAGGGATTTTTTGAGATAGGAAACAAAATCCTTCATGATGTAATGAAGAATCTCAGCTCAGACGAATTTGGATCGCACAACACAAACTCTTTTGGTGATGGAAACGTCACAATAGATACAACAAAAAAATTTGAACCCGGTGATGACATTAGGTTTCTTAGTGTTCCTCATACAATTTTGAATTCAGTCCAGCGAATTTCAAAGACTGAGAAGGTTTCATTTCCTATTTCAATAGATACTGACGATCTTGAAAAATTTGAGACAATTGAGGACGTACGGGTTGCAGTAGTGTATTGCATAGACCTTAGTTCAACAATGAAGTCAATTCTTGGTAAAGGCGGAAAAAGCAGAATCGAGGCTGCAAAAAAGGCATTATGGAGTCTTTATGCTCTAAACAAAAAGTATTTTCCAAACGACTCTATCTATGTCATCGGATTTGCATCTATGGCATCGCAAGTAAATCCATTTGACATACCGTTTCTTAAAACATATGACGCAAACGATAACTTTTTGCACTACACAAACTATCAGGCAGCATTTAGGCTTGCAAGAAAAATACTTCAAAAAAATACTGCACAAAACAAAAGAATAGTTATGATAACAGACGGCCAACCAAGCGCCTGCTTTATTGAAAATGATTCTCAAAAAAATGAAATCATTTCAGAAAAGCCATACTCTAACTTTTACTCACCAGAAGAAACACTAATCTCCAAAGTAAAAAAGGAGCGTAACATGAAACTTGACATCGACAAGGAACGGTTAGTCTACCTCTGCTACAGATACAAAAAGGTTGATCCAAAAATTAACGAAAGAACTGCATTTGAGGCAAAGCGATGCAAGCGTGACGGAATAGAGATTGATACTATAGTTGTAAGTGATGAGGGCGAACTTTTAGATTATATCAAAGAACTAGAGCAGGGGCTTAAGGGAAAGACATACCACATAAACCATGAAAACATGGATAAAGTCCTAGTCCATGACTATCTTGCAAAAACAAGAAAGATTTTAAGATCAAAGCAAAACATCTAAAATCAAATTGGAAGACAAACCAGATAACTCCAAAATAATAGAATACCTTTTTGATCCAGAAATATCGGAGATTTTAGCAGAACTTGAAAGTAGCAGTAAGGACTCCTCATACCTTGCTAGCAAATCAGGAATTTCTGAAGAGGCGCTAAAAAACAAACTCTCGTATCTTCTAAAACATGATTTTGTAAGGCAAACAAATGAGGATGGAAAGATCGTTTATACTGCTGATGCAGAAAAACTTGGAAAGGTCATGGAAAACAACAGTAATTTTGATACTGCAATCGATGGCCTAGCAACTATGGATAGCTATCTTAACTAGCCTTTTTGCGTCTATTTCGTACTGCGTAAATGCCTACACCAACAATGCCAATCAGACCTAAAATTAAAATGTAAAAGCCAGTGATTCCAAAAGAAAGTTTTTCAGGATCAGGCATTGGCCCAATTACTGCAATTATCTGTGTTTGGTCTTGACCTGCATTTTCAACTAGTAGCCTATAGGTGCCACTTGCTGCAACATCAAATCTTTTCTCAAATGACTCTCTGTCAACTGTAGTTGAGACAAGCTCTGCACCAAGTGGATCAAAAACCTTGGCATGTATAGCTCCTTCTTTAAAGTTCTGCACTTGTACTACAAATACGCCAAGGCGTGTTGTATCCATATCAATGTCTGAGGAAATCTCAAATGAGCTACCAGCCATTACCATCTCCTCTTTTTGTGAAAGACCTTCTGTGATAACTTGAGAGCCATAAAACGAAAGAACAATTCCTGCCGCTATTAACACTCCAATTACTGCCATCATGACTACTGGCTTTTGCATGGTGGATTTGTCATGCTGCTAGTTAAAAATGGTATTAAATATGATTTCTTTACAAAATTAAATTTGATTAATAAAATTAGTTAACACTAATAAATTTAGACTAGGCTAAATATTATATAGCCTCTCATAGCTCTAAGATACAAAGTTATGATAAAATTCAATTCAAAGTTGATGCTTACTGTAATAGTAGCTGCAGTTTTCGTGGCCTTACTATATTTTGTGTTTCCTGAAATGATCGAGGCACAAACTGAAAAGATCTTTGTTACTCACTCCGGTGCTGTAATCAAAACAACTGGAGACATTTTAGATCCTGTATATCTGCCACAAACCGTTGAATTTGATCCACAAAAATATCTACGGGAGTTTAGCTATGGACGCGTCTCAACACTTGATGATGGCAGAACCTTGCGTGAGTTCACAATCATTGCAGAGGATGACAAAATTATGGAAATCTCACCAGGTGTATTTTATAATGCGTGGACCTTTAATGGAACTGTACCTGGACCAACCATTCGGGCAACCGAAGGCGATATTGTAAGAATTCATTTCATAAATAACGGAAAACGTGCTCACACGATGCATTTTCATGGAATACATCAAGCTAACATGGATGGAGTCTTTGAGTCTGTTGGACCTAGAGGCCAATTTACCTATGAATGGGAAGCATCTCCAGTTGGCGTCCATCCATATCACTGTCATATGATGCCACTTGAAGAACACATTGCACACGGTCTATACGGAGTTTACATCGTTGATCCAAAGGAGGGAAGACCACCAGCTGATGAGATGGTCATGGTTCTAAATGGATTTGATACAGACTTTGATACTGAAAACAACTTTTATGCAGCAAACTCTATTCCATTTTATTATCAGCACCATCCAATCCAGATAAACACAAACGATCTTATTCGAATTTACGTTGTCAACATGTTAGAGTTTGATCCAATAAACAACTTTCACCTACATGGGAACCTATACTACTATTATCCAACAGGAACAGATACAGTTCCTTTCACATTTACTGATATGATAACACTTTCACAGTCAGAGCGGGGAATTATGGAATTTGAGTATACATATCCAGGCAAGTACATGTTTCATGCCCACAAAGTCGAGTTTTCAGAAAAGGGATGGGTTGGAATCTTTTTGGCAAAAGACTCTGAAGCTAAAGTAGAGTGAAAAACATGGAAGTAAAAAATACATCAAAGGCAAAACTTGTAGTAAGCGGAATTGTTCCATTTGCATTTCTTGTTGCAATGATTGTATACATTTTTGGTCCAGGCTCTGATCTGATTGATCTTGGAGTCTCGCTTCCTGAGATAACAATTGAAAAAATTGAATTTTTGGATTCAGAAATCGTCGCAACCATTAGAAACACTGGTCCTATGGCAGTAGATATTGCAATTGCAGATGTAAATGACAGAATTCATCCAGCAGCAATAGAGCCTGACAAACACTTGGAGCGATTTGAAACTGCAGTTGTGCGAATCCCATTTTTGTGGAATGTCGCAGAGCCATATCTAGTTGGCATTACAACAGATGATGGAACTAGATTTGAAAAAGAAGTTAAGGCTGCGGCGCCATCACTAGAGCCAAGCCTTGAGCTTGCAGGATTTTTTGCAATAATTGGCACCTATGTAGGAATAATACCAGTCATGATTGGACTGCTCT
>ERZ1292645.254-Hain-H14-02um-R2-254-length-21631-cov-7_pt1 | contig 21631 bp, 17 predicted proteins | sample MGYA00564401_ERZ1292645 | MGnify/ENA primary metagenome ERZ1292645 (study PRJEB36523, sample SAMEA6512644) | groundwater metagenome | collected 2019-01-09 | study: AquaDiva: Metagenomics assemblies of 32 groundwater samples | reverse complement strand
GCGAAGCACAGGGCAGACAATCCTGGCGTGGACACCACCACCATATGCGCAGTGTCCAGAGACGGGAAGGAACACCTTCATACGGTGGCAGGGCCAACGGCAAGGTTGGGGAAGCAGATTCTACTGACTCAATCCTACATGGCGGGAGAGTGTGAGGTGGTGGTGGGAAGCTGTCAGAGAGACAAGACACATGGGCCAGACTGGTACGCCAACCTCAATGGTTTCCAGCGGGAATGGTTGGACAGGGAGTGTGGAGCATGATGGCCATGTTGGATACGGTAATGTCAATGGTGGCTGTCGGGCTGGTGATTGGGATGATAGTGATGGTGGTGGTGTTTGTGGTGGCGGAAGGATACTGGGGGCCAACGGTGCCGCTGGCGTGGTGAGGTGGTGGCAGAGGTGGCACAGGGAGCGCAAGGGGCCAGAGGTGCCAAGGTTGGGGCGGAGAGTGAGGTGGTGGTGGTGTCTGGGGGCGGCAGTAGGGGCGTGGTGGTGGTGATGGTGGTGGGATAGTTGATGGTAGCCTATCAGGATAGTTGATGGTAGCTTGGCAAGTATCTTGCCACTTAGCACTCACCATCAAGCCATCAAGGGGTAAGGTGTCCTGTCCCAGAGTCTAGCGGCACCCCGCCCCCGTGTCCCGCGCCCCTGATGGTGACAGGATGGTGAACAGGGGCGACAGGGGGGGACCGGGGGGGACAAACCCGTCGCATCTGTTAGTACCATTATTGTAATCCCCTCCTTCACCTTAGTAAATTTTACGAAAATCGTCAGAAAACGCCCCCTTGCTGCTCCGTAGCTAGGACTCCGCAGTCCGGACTCCGGACATCAGAATCTGCCAGGGTCCTCGCCCCTCTGGACCGCCTCGGACCTCTCTTTTATCCTCGCCATGGTCCTTCGCTTGGCCCCACAATCCACGCACGGACACTCCTCATAGTTGTGGCTCCCGCTAGGATTCAGCACCCACCCCTTGGCCTTGGCCTTGGCCTGCTTCTCCTCCGCAGTCAGGACTCTGGACTCTGGAAACCAGGACTTCCCCCCCTGCTGGATTGGACACCGGACTGCGGACTGCGGACTGCGGACTGCGGTCTCCAACACCGTAAAGGCCTCGTCCAGGCTGCCTACGGACTCAGGACTCTGGACTCCGGACTCCGCAGTCAGGACTCTGGACTCAGGACTCTGGACAGTGGCCTCGGGCCTCAGGAAAAAGTGCGGCATAGGCTTCTTACGGCCAGGACTCCTCCGGGTACCTGAGGCTGCTGGCCTCGTTCCCCAGCAGTCGATAGCAGCCGTGGCACGGTCAATCTGCCTTTGGACACGCATGTAGGGGAGGGCCGAGTCCAGAAGGTTCACAGCCTTCTGTCCTGTTAGCTGGAGGCGAATGGCGACACCCTCGTTGGTATGGTAGCCCAGGACAACAATAGGATGCTCCCTATTGTAGCGAGTCTGCTTCACAAGGCAGATGGAGGCGTCGTGGTCGAGTATACCTGCATAGTATTCCATTGACTCCCGATAGTCGATGTCGCCCGAGATGGCCTTGCCCATAGTGTTTCCTCCTAACGCTATCACACGTGTTTCCGTGTGACGCTGAATATGTTTATACTATATCACATGTGTTTCCATGTGTCAAGGTATATGGAAATGCTATACCTACTCTACGGCCCCAGATAGGGCCGTATAGTAGAAAGAATAGTGATGCTGTTGAGCTTGTATTATTATAATAATACCCACTACCAATCACTATTGTTTTCACTACACTCCACTACCGGCACCCCTTAGGGGCTGCCATAGGATACACCTTGACTTTCCCTCCTCCGTTGTGCTAGACTCTTATTGAAACTGAAATGCTAACGGGAGAATACTATAGGGTGCCGAAACAACTGCCACCGCCAGACCTCAGTACCATGCCAGTCACTGCAGGGAGGCGGAAGCAGCCTCCTCTGGACCCTGCACGTCCCCTAGGGCAAAGCAAGTACATACTCCAGGAGTCCAATGTCCCTGTAGTGGACCTCACGCCTGAGTCCGACGAGGTGGGGGACCTCAGGTTCGAGGACCTCTTTGCTGTCCTTCCTCCGAAGCAGCAGGTCTGGCTGGCTCTGCGCTCCACTCTGGAAACGGACAAGGAAGCCTGTGACGAAACTAGCCTGGACCCAGGTCAGGCGACCCGCTGGAAAACTCAACCTGCGTTCAAGTTCTGCTACGGTCGGATAACTAGGGCCTCAGCGACACGGGAGCGGGACCTAGTCGCCGCTATCGAGAGGGCTAACGCTGTCAGGGCCGCTGTCGAGAAGCAGCGCCTGATAATGAAGCCCTGGGGCGACATCACCAATCCCCAGGAGCGGTCAGCGAAGACTCTCCTCATTAACGACACCATCGAGCGTATCCTTCCCAAGCGTCGTACCATAGAGCGGAAAGCGACTCGCTCCATGCGGCAACTGGTCACCAATGGTCATCTGGAGGCGGAACCCATGCCCGGACTCCGGACTCCGGACCCCCTAATGGGGACTCAGGACTCTGGACTGGACGTCCCCGATCCCAATGACAACGATGAGGAGGACTCCGTATAGTGACACCTAGGGACTCTGGACTCCATAGTCTGTTGATGAAGCCTGCTGTACCCTCGCTTCAGCGTCTGGTGACGGATCGTCGCTTTGGGATCGAGAATCTGGTCTCCATTGCCAATAAGGAGCGGGGCGTTGTCCCCTTCCACTTCAATCGGATGCAGGACGACTACTGGAAACACCGGACGAACCACGACATTGTCGTCAAGGCGCGGCAGCTAGGCTTCTCCTCCTTGCCCCTAGGGGAATTCCTACTCGAAGCCCTCTGTGCCCCCAACACGAAGGTCGGAATCATTGCCCACGAGGATACCCTGGCTACGAAGCTGATGTCCGTCGTCAAATTCTTCTGGGAGTCCATGCCGGAGATCATAATCGTCGACGGCAACGAGGTCGAGACTGTCCGGGCCTTCAAAATAGGTGAGTACTCGCAGCACGTCATCTCCTGGCCCGAACTAGGCTCGGAAATCCGCTGTGGTACTGCTGGCAGCATCAAATTCGGTCGCGGCACCCCTCTGCATCGTGTTCTAGCCACAGAAGTCGCCTTCTGGGACCCCTACACTGCTGAGGGGGTCCTGGCAGCCGTCGAGTCCGCAATGCCGACTGGTGGGCGCATTGTTTTGGAGTCTACGGCCAATGGCGCTGCTGGCGTCTTCTATTCGCGCTATCAGGCGGCTAAGCAGGGCGACTCCATCTACAAAGCGCACTTCTACGACTGGTCTTGGGACCCCACCTACAGGTACGAGCGTGGAAATCCCGACGTACACACTGACGATGCCGGAGAACTGACCCCTACCCCTGACGAGGAGGCGGTCGTCCTAAAACTGGGTCTGGATGAGGACCAACTCCGCTTCCGTCGCACGAAACAGAAGACTCTAGGCGACATGGTCGTCCAGGAGTATGCGGAGGACGATACCACAGCCTTTATCGTGCAGGGAGCCTCTATCTTCGACCGGAAGGTCGTCGACGACGCTATTGTAGGTTGTCGTCTCCCAGTTCGTCGCCTAGCTCATGCCGATGTGTGGCAATCCCCCATTGCAGGTGTCCGGTACATCGTGGGCGTAGATGTATCCAGCGGCTACGGCCTGGACCCTGAAATGGGAGAAGCTACACGTCGCAAGCTGCGCCTAGACTACTCTGCCGCTATCGTAATCAATCAGGCGACCCTAGAGCACGTAGCGACCCTCCACGGCACCTGGGACACCAAGGATCTTGGCGAAAGGATCGTGGAACTGGCTATCCTGTACAACAATGCGCTCCTAGCAGTCGAAGCCAACGGAGCAGGCGACTCTGTCCTGAATACCGTCGTAAACCAGTGCGGGTACACCAATATCTACTATTCGCAGTCGCCACAGAACGGCGCTACCGGAAAGTGGGGTTGGTGGACCGACAAGGCCTCCAAGCCGATGATGGTGGACGAGTTTCGCCAACTGCTGGAGTCTGGAGCCTTCAAGACCTACGATGTCAGGCTCCTGGCTGAATGTCGCACCTATTCCAAGCTGTCGCCCGTCAAGGTCGGCGCTTTGCCGGGAGCACACGACGATATTGTGAGCGCCGCTATGATTGCGTGTATCGTAAGAGCAGTGGCTCCCCGTTGGGGAACTGCTACCATCACCCGACGTTTTGGGTAGGATTTCGTAAATTAGTGGGGTGAAAATGGAGGCTTGGCTCCAGGCACACTACCTTAGCTTCCTGGCCCTGGACGTTGGAGTCCGCTGGTCCTGTTACGGTTCCTTTATTGTACTACAGTATTTGATCCTCCGGGAACTCCGCAAGGGGAGGTAGCCAATGGCACTGCCACCGGACCTGATTAAGAAGATAGAGTACGCCAGGAACATCTACCATGGCCGCAACGGTCGCATTCGTGACCTCTGGTCCCTGATCGTGGACTCCAGAGGTATGCCTGGCACGGACCTCCTCGAGGCTCCGGGTCAGGAGAGCGTAGTCGGCAACGATCCCCTTACAGACATGAGTTTGGCTATCCACATGCTCTCCAGCATCCCGCCCCGGCACAGGCTGCTGACGTCCCCGGACGATAAGCAGACTGCGTCCATGGCAGGGGCGTCGGAACGTGCCCTCCTCTCCATGTGGCGCTCCCTCGACGACGAACGCCTGGAGGGTGGCATGGACACCTGGGTCCGGGAGATGGCCTTCTGGATGTGTCTGACCGGCAACTACGACGTGGCAGCCCGCGTTGAGGTCGTGGACAACAAGTCAATCTTCATTGCTGATGTCCATAATCCGGAGTACGGCTACCCTATCTATGGCGACCGCCACCTGACCTACTACGCCTATGTCTACCCGACTACGGTGGCCCATGTGATGGACAAGGCGGAGTTCTACGAGGCCTCCCTCCCCTCGGACTTCACCGAGCAGAATCCTACCTCTCCGGCCCAGATTGCGGACATCTGGGAGCGGACCCGCGACGGGGTCTACAACACCATTGCAGTGCTCTCCCCTACTGGTCACCTGCTTCGGCCCCGTCTCAAGATAGAGGATCGGGAGACCATTCCCGTCCTAGTCGGCAGTGTCGGCGGCATTCCCCGCTTCAATGCTCGCGATGGCAACCAGGCTACCTCTGGCAGCATCCTGTGGCAAAACGAGCGCATCTATCATATGATGAACCGATGGCGTTCCCATCAGATGCAGCTAGTCCGGGATGCTAGCCAGGCGGCTATCCTGGTCGCCGGCTCTGGTCTGGAAATCACCAAGGAGAATACGCGTAAGGCAGACATTCGACTCCAGGGGGACATCATCTGGACCCCCAACGTCCAGGCCTCGGCACGTCGTATCGAGCCTGCACCCATTCCGGTGGACATCCGGGTTGTCGATAGTGAACTGGAGTCCATGCGGCAGCGTGGCTCCTTCCCTGCCCTCCTATTCGGTGGCCTGAACATTGACCTCTCAGGCTTTGCTATCCAGCAGCTACTCAATGCGGCCTTTCACCGCCTTGGCCCCCACAAGCTAGCCCTGGAGCGGCTCACTGCCAGGATCGACCGCATCTGGCTCGAGGGCTTCCGCGAGTCCGGTACGGAGATCACCATTTCCGGTAAGGACAGGCACCAATACTTCCGGGAGGACTTCACCAAGGATGACGTACCTGAGTCTTTCGATTGCATGGTTGATCTACGACTATCTCTACCGAGCGACCTCCTGTCCAGGCTCAGTGCTGGCCGAACTGCCATACAGCAAGGCCCCCTATTGGATCGTGACACCGTCCTCGACGAAATACTCCAGGTAGACGACCCGGCCCTGGTCAAGCGGCGTATCGACACCGATACCACGGAGAATCACCCTCTCATCATGCAACTCAAGTTTATGAAGGGCCTTCTCGAGTATGGGCAGGACCTGGCGGCTGCAGGCCAAACCCAACTGGCTGCCATCGTGGAGTCTATGGTCACCAACATGATGGCCCAGGCCGGTCAATCTGCCCAGGGTAGTTCTGCTGCCCAGCCCCGTGCTGGTGGTCAGCCCCCCGGAGCTATGCCTGCCGAAGCTGCTGGTATGACCACTGACATGGCTCAGTCCATGGTTGGTGGTGCTGCCGGAGCTAGTGGTGGTGCCAACATTCCGCCAGAGATGAGGTAACATGGCTGAACTAGACCCCCTCGCTCCCGCAGTAATCGAACCTGTTGCTACTACCGAGCCTGCTCCTATACTCGAGCCGGTTGCCGAGGAGGAGCCGGTTGCTGCGGTAATCGAGCCTGCTCCAGTTGCTGCCGAGGAACCTACTCCCATCATCGAGGAGCCGCCTCCGGAGGAGCCACCTCCGGAAGACCCGCTTCCTCCTGCTGGGGGCACGACATTTGACCCTCTGAGGGAGTTCAACGTCAACGTCGTCCCCACCTATTCTGACGTCCCTCTGATGCCAGAGGTAGAACTTGAGATACTAATCACCACTACCATGACCACGATGGACGCTATCTATGCTGCGGCTAAAGCAGGTGGGGATAGTCCAGGCTCCACCAACGAGTGGGAGGGTTGGGCTTGGTGGGCTGGTCACCAATACTACAATCATGTTCAGTTCGCAGCGAGCACCGGGCAGCCGGTAGATGCCGAATACCTTGCCACTCTGGATGGGTACATCATAACCTATGCGTACAAGTATGTAGAGGCTGTGCTGAACGACTTGTACGATGCGCTGGTTAACGGCACCACTCCTCCTCCAGATGATACCACTCCACCCCCGGACGGCACCACGCCGCCTCCTGATGGTACAGTACCCCCTCCAGACGGCACCGTGCCTCCGCCAGATGGTACCGTACCTCCACCACCGTCGGAGCTAGACCCCTATCTGGCCACATCCTATAGGGTGGGCCAAGAGGTCCTTTACGAGGGGCAAATCTTCCTGGTCGCGGAATTGGACCTGGTGGGCAACCACATTACTCTGGATATGGGTAATGGGGAGTTCAAGGTTGTCAGCCCGTCTGAGCTAGCTCTCACTGTACGTACAGGACAGGACGCCGCTACGGAGCTAGTAGGGGCACCAGGCTCCCTGAACACCACCAGCCCCACAGGCACTGGTGGCGACGTTATCGACCCCAATACGGGTCTGACCGTTGTGCCCTCCACTAGCCAGACCATGCCTCTCTTGCCGGGCATCACCGAGTTGACCACCGATGCCATTAAGGTCGGGATGACCTTCCACGACGCTCAGTCTGGGATGGACTTTACCATCATCGGCCTGGGCCATGCCCCCGGCACCTATCGGGTCAAGTATAATGACCCCAGGTTCGAGGGCCAGACCACTGACCTTTCCGCTGCCTTCATCCTAACGCTTATGAAGATGACCGGGGGCACGACACTGTCGGCCCTGAGTGGCGGAACTGCCGGAATCCTCTCCTACGCGGCCCCCTCTGGGCAGGTTGGTCCGCTAGGGGGCGCTGCTGGCGCTGCATTTAGGGGCGCTACTCGAGGCCCGACTCCACTAGCTCCGGTGAACCAGGTGTTCCAGGACGGCAGCATTGGCGCTAGGGTCGCCACAGGATTCTCGACCACACAGGGGGGTCGTGGCCTCACGGCAGAGGAGTCTACTCTGCTGACACTGGTGTCCTCCCTCCTGCAGTCCGGCAACTACAATGCCAACGAAATCAACTCCATAGTCGGGGCCAGCGGCATGGGAGCGGGTCGTGGCCCCGGTATTGGTGCCGGTGGTGGTGGAGCCATCGGAGACTACTTGCAGTCCGCAGGCTTCAAGGGTCTGCTGGGCGAAATGGGCAAGGCTGCCGGAGCGCCGTCGAAGGAGGACCAGGAGCCGTTCGAAAGCCGACTAGCTGTACTAAATCTGCCAGGACAGGACAACTGGGTTGCCCGGCGAATATCAGCAGAGGTCGGAGAGCGACTTCTGACTGCATTTGAAACTGCATTCGGGCGTCCCCCCACAGGCTCGGAGCGGATACTAATGCACGAGCATGCCGACTCCTGGATCGAGGGATCGGGTCGGGCCTGGGCTAAGGGGTTCAAGTCCGACATGCACTTTCCAGGCAGCCCACGAACGCCGAGTAAGGACCTACAGACATTCCTGGCCAATATGGATAGGCCGGGTAACCAATACCTACGGGACAACTTTCTCTCAGTTGCCGAACGCAAGATGCAAGCTGGCCTGTCTCCTGCCGAAATGGGCGAGGTGCGCTGGATAACCTCCACCGACGAGGAGGGTAACATCACGGGTAGTGCCCTTGGTCCACCGGCCAGCAAGATCACGGGGGCGATTACGGATACGACCTTCGGGCAGGAGTTTGAGAAGTGGCTCTACAGCCGTGGTCAGGCTGGCATCTCAAGCGAGGAACGTGATGAGATGTCCGGTAGGTTTGATGGTGTGACCGACCCCAGCCTTAGCATCATAGGGAAGGCCCCGGACGCTAGGAAGCTGCGGGAACTTGGCTTCGGCAGCAACACTGCGGCAGATGTTATCTCAGAGCCACGACTGCGGGCCTTCCTTGCCCACAAGTATGGGATTCCCCTACCAGTCTCCTCTAACTATGTAGAGGGCGCAGTTAACGTGTACGCCAACTCGGTGAAGATGTCTGGAGACACCGAGTATGCTGACTGGCTGTTGGACCACTCTAAGGTGGTGGCAGATGCTCTGTCGGAAGCCGTGTCTCTACATCCAGAGTACGGTATCGGTAATGTCTACGACTTGGCCCAGACCATCAATACATACATTGCTCCGACAGTGCGCCAGACGTATGAGGAGAACCTGTCCTCGAAGCAGCTTCTCGGCAAGCAAGTGGCAGCGGCTCGTTCCCTTGGGGCCACCCCCTTCGGACTTGCTAACAAGGACCCCTATGATGTTGCCATCAACCAGGCTGTTGCCAATCTCGGCAAGGAGTACGACCTGTCTGTGGCGGAGAATCCGGCTATGGGGGCTAAGCCCGGTGCCCGAGACGCCTGGATACAGACCCAACTAGGGGTACTCCGAACTACCATGCCGTCTCGTGACGACTACTTCCGCATGTCTCAGGATGGCAGCCTTGGCGCTGGCGGAGGTGGTGGTGGCGGAATGACTCTAGGTATGCGACCTCCCACTGAGAACTCTCGCCTCGATATGGAGTTGTCGGACGTCCCCGGATATCTACAGTCTCGCATCCTGGGAGAGCTACAGGGCCAGGTTGCCGGACACCGGACCTCCTACAGGAACATGCAGAGGCAACTGGATGAGAGGACGGCTCAGGCGATACGAGAATACAGTGCGACGGGCAAGCGTCCCCCAGGTATGGCAGCCCTGCCTTCGGAGATGACCCAGCGGATGATGGGTCTACCCTCGGCAGATGCCATGATACGATCCTGGATGGCCCGCGACACTCCGGCGACCTTCGAGCACTATCTGGACATGCAGTCGCTGGACGTCATCATACCCGGCAATCAGGTCACCATCACCTACATACCTAGGCGCATTTAGGGAGGCTGCTAATGAGTACACCGTATTCGGTTCGGGAGGCTCTGGAGAAGGCTGGGGGCAAGCCCCTTACCCCCATTACTCCGCCTGCGCCTCGGGCACCCATAGGGGAGCCGGAGCGACGCTCGTTCCAGACCATTGATGACATGCGCGGTAAGCTGGGGGAGCCGCCCTACTCTCAGGCAGCCCTGGATGGCTACCGCAAGGCTACGGAGCAAGAGGGCACTGCCATTGCTCCCACCGAGGCGGAGGGCTTCTGGGGCCAATTCTGGAACGCGATGGGCCAGACCATGACTGGCAAGATGTTCGGGTTTGCTAAGAAGGCCTACTTCGGTGTGACGGACCCGTTTACTGCAACTGCTAGGCCTGCCACCATGTTCCTGGAAGGCTTCACGCCTGCTGGCATCCGCCGTAATATCGAGGCCGGTGACTGGGGGCGTCTGGCCCTAGGTATGGCCAGTAAGGAAACGGAGGACAAGATATCCGAGTACACTCCGGATATGTGGGACGCTCACCGACAGGGCTACGACATTGGCTCCTTCCTCCGTGGCGATACCGACAGCCTGAACATGCAACTGCAGCGGTTGAATGACAGCGCCGAGCCAGCCTACTGGGGCGAGAAGTTCCTGGCCGAACAGATAAACCCCACGACTTTGGTGGGGTGGCAAGTAGGCGCACTGAAGGGCACCATGGGCGCTCGTACCCTGCTTGGCAGGACTCCCTACGCGGGCAAGATTATCGAACCCTTCGACGTTGCCTATATTCAGGCCACCAAGGGTATAATGGACCTGGTAGCTAAGCCTATTGGTTTTGGGTTGGATAAGATACCAAAGACCAGTATTATCAAAGCCAGCAACTTCTACAACAAGATGATATCTGTTGGGGTATCCTTCTTTGGCGAGGAATTGGTTTCGGAATCGGCGGCGACCACGGCTCGTAAGTTGGACGACCTAGCACGCCTGACTCCAGACCAGCGGGCAGCCATAACCGACCCTCGGGCAATTCCGATATATGAGATTATGCGTGGGTTCGACCCCACTACTGTGGCCGACATCCACATGACATCGGCTCAGGGGGGACCTGCTGGATTCAAGTCCATATTCCGGAATCTCCCCATAGGGCAAGGTTTGGGTAACCGTGGCGGTCGCCAAATGGCTAAGGATATGGACCTGATCTGGCATATAAACGATAACCTAGCCCACTTCTCCCGTGACTTGGTAAGTAGGGCCGAGACTGTGGACAATCTTATCCGGACTCTAGGCGGCTCTGCTACTGACAAGAAGATGGTCTCGGCTGTCGAACGTTTCATTGCCCGTAAGGAGGCTGCACGGGAGGAGTTCGTCGAAGGTCTACGGTCACTGCCTCCCAAACAGGCCGTTGACAAGCTGGCCCATACAGGGGCGGAGCGGCTACTTCTACAGGAACGTTACGGCATTGCCAAGGCTAACCAGATACAGGGGTTCATCTCGGCTTGGATGGACCAAATCGACCCTCTGTATCGTGTCCTCTGGCGAAATGGGATTCAGCGTTACATACTGAGTCCGGGCAACAATCTAATGCTGAACTTCCCCGCCTATGGAGCGGGAAACGTTATGGAGACTGTGCTCGACAGTGTCGGCAACGGTGTTATGACCGGCACCGTGTCCAATGCCGACATGCTGCACTATACGGGGCATCGTACCCCTTTCGAGGCCGAACTCCTAATGGGCGGCGGTAAGAGTGCCCAAGACCTAACGACCACTGCTGCCCGCCGCAAGGGAGCCGGAGACGTCGTCGGAAGCCTAAAGGAAAAGGATGTCAAGGAGTCCCTTAGGGCGGCCTGGTACGAGGTGACACGGGGTAGCATCGACGCGGCTTCCCGCTGGACATCCCCTATCCGGAACAGTGCTGGTGTCCAGTTCTTCATGCAGGAGGTAGCGGTCCGACTAGACCCCAACTCCGCCTTCCGTGCCGTTCTCAAGAAGGCCCCTCCAATGAGCAACCTGGAGTCCTTCCTTAACAAGGTCACGTCAGAGGCTACTAAGGGGACAGAGGCCAATTGGGATAACATTATCGCTACCCATAAGTCGGCCCATGTGTCCCTCAAGGACTTGGAGAAGGTAGCCTACCAGTTCGATCTACCCCCTGCTGCCAGGGAGGCTCTCATAACTCGGATTCGTGACATACCCAACGTGTCCTTCCGGGCTGACCTAGTCATGGAGGAGATGTCGGCAGCCGCTAAGCTGGAGTATCTTAACAAGGCCCAGGGTATAGGGGACTTCATCGACGATCTGCAGACAGAGGTCGCGGCGAAGGATATCGCAGACCTGGAAATCTTCACTAATGTACACCATGGCTATCAGGTCATGGGTGATACTGTCCACGGCTACACTAAGGCTCTTGGGGACGCTACCTACGAGCAAATCCTGTGGGCACAGAGCCACATGGACAAGCCTCAACTTGCTGTGTTCATGAAGAAGACCTGGGGTGAATACTTCGATACGTTGGAGTCTCTCCATCAGAAGTGGGCAACGACATGGAATCTGGGCAGCGCCAAGATGCGGGAGAACATGCACAGGGTAGGCCGCGACCCCGAAGCTATGGCTGCCTATATGGAGGGCCGTGACCAGTGGTTCGACACCCTAACAGAGACCTGGCATCGGGACGAGGCCTTCATTGCCAATGCCATAGCTAAAAAGGCCAGTGCGGGAGAGATTCGTGTTGGGCGTCGCCGCATCTGGGAATCGCAATCTGGGGTCCGCCTCAAGCAGACCCAGGCCAACATGGATTCCCTCCGCAAAGAGGCCTTGGGCGATGGTGATACCACAACCTTGGCTATGGAGGAGAAGCTGCAGAAGCTGCTGGTGCCGGATGGCCTGGACAACGAGTGGGCCAACATAGCTAATCAGCTTAATCATACCATGAATGGAATCAAGGATGTCCTCAACCAGAAGTTTGTGCCCACTACGGTAACTGAGAGGACATTCAATAGTCGTGTGGGCCGCATCCAGAAGCGGGTCGTCGAGGCCTTTAATCCCCCCGGTGCTACGGCATCGGATGAGGACCTCCTGGCCTTCATCGACGAGGTGAAGACAGCCGTAGCCGCCGATGGCCCTGATGCCCTACGAGCTATAGGGGATGAGGCGTGGGAGGCTGCCACTGTTAGGTACAAAGACGCCTTCGCTGGCATCGATAATGGCAACTGGCTGGCGTACTATAGCAGGGCACTCTTTCCCTTTGGTGTCTACGAGACCATGGTCTGGTCCAAGATGGCCCGCCTTGGACTTCAGCATCCGGCCTTCGTCAACAACTTCATGCCTGGTGGCGGGGCCTACTGGGAGAACACTAATGAGGGCTACATCCCCATAGGGCGGACTGGGGTCCAGTTCAAGCCGACTCGGTTCTTCGGCTACAACCGCATCAACAAGGCGTTCCAGCACGCCGAGATTCCCTCGTCCCGCGAGGGGACTCAAAAGACCCTCGAGAACTGGGTGAATAACGGGGAACGGGGCGGCTACTATCCTGGCCTGCCTTGGCAGATGCTTATGGATTTGAGGGCCGGTGAAGGGGATTGGACCGAGGCCCTGCCTCCCTGGATTGCCCACTCCATGCATGTTGGTGTCTATTCAAAGCTGGCCGTTACCAGGGATGAGATGACTGCCAAGTGGTATTCGGCGCTACCCGGTAACTACCAGGACTACAAGATTCGTTCCCATGTCTTCTCCTCTGGCGGCGATCCCAGCAACCCCACCGAGGAGCAGATGATAAACTCTGCCCGGGCAGTCGCAGGCTTCCAGGCCATCGAGTCCCTGCTCTCTGCCCTGTCCTTTAAGCCTCAGCATTTTGAGGAGCAGAGGGCCTTGGTTCAATCGATGGACTCCATCCTGTCTGGCATTCCCTTGGAGCAGGTTAAGGAGATGCAGAAGAACGGTGTCTCGGTCTGGGAGGTTGTGCCTCAGAGTCCTCCAGTGCGGGAGTTCATCCAACGCAATGCCCCTAACTACTACCTGAAGGGAAGGGTCAGCGTCGCTCTACTCGGCGTCGAGGAGAAGAAGAAGCGGACTCAGGTACACGACATGATGGATGAGATCGACATGCTACGCGATAACCGGGCCACGGAACTTGCCGTAGCCTCGCAGCGCCTCCACAATGGGGAGATAACCGGCGACGCCTGGCGCAATGAGCGGGAGCAATCCTACACCTACTTCGCTGCCCGCCTCGATGGTATACAGAAGCAGGCCAAGGAGGAGGGTCTCCCCCTCACTCGTCAGGATCGTGCCGAGGCCCGTCTCAAGCAGGGACTCCGCCTCTTTGCAGTCTCCGAGGTGGATGAGGCCCTACACGCCACTGATAGTCTGGACCCCCGCAGCGACATGTTTATGAACTCCGTAACAGGCGAGACGAACTGGACTTCCTACCACAAGGCTCAGGAAGCCGTCATGTCGTCGTTCTCCCCTGAGGCCCAGAGTGCGGCCACCTGGTGGAAATACACCCGCAAGACGCCTGAGGAACGGAACTTCGAGATTGGGCACCAGAAGTGGGGCTACTTCGACGTCGGTCGCGCCCTGGACTGGGCTGCCGAGAGCGGCATGGACCGCAATGAGCTAGAGGAAATGCACAACCGGGCCATGGCCGAGGATACCGAGATGGACCTACTCATCCAGGGCGGCATGTCCCTTCGCCAGTCCAAGAAGTATCGGGCATCCTCCTCTATTCGATTCATTGACCGCATCGTCCGGGGATACCGACAGAACCTGCGGCGCACCGGCGGCGCGGACTTCGAACGCTGGCTGGCCACGTACTACGGTACCCCATCCCTAAATGGTTTTGTAGGCGGTCGGCTGGACCTGTCAGACGAGTTGGGTGAGAGGCCTGCGGGTATGCCGGGCCTACTGACCGACGAGCAAGTGGATGCCCTGTCCGCACGGGGTCGGTTCGCTGAGCCTGCCAGTCCCAGGTATAGTCAGTAGGAGGTGATTCCATGATCCATATCGTTTACGGTAGTGATGCTGTTGCACCCCCTATTATATGGGGGTACGCGGGGGCAACACTATCTTTTCCAGTATCTGACGAAGACGATGAAGACGACCCTGAGGATGAGGGGGTGGAGACCGAAACAGGCTGGTCCCCCTACGACCCAATGTGGCAACGTACTGGACAAGCCCATGGGGACCACATGGAGGTTGGCAACAACCTTGACAACGGGGCCAAGATGTGATATAGTCTTTAGTGAAGATGGGGAAAAACGAGGAGCATGAACTTAGGGTGGTTGAGGGATTCCTTTGGTCGGCAAATAGTGCCACCATTATGGCTCGGGTACGTGCTGTTCAAGCTATGAAGGAAGCCTCACCTTGCACTGACTGTGGGAAGTTCTACCCCTACTACGTCATGGACTTCGACCACACCAGCGATGGTAAGGAGGGGAATGTTTCTCAGATGGTAAAGACTCATACCATGAAGGCAATCCTGGCCGAGATTGGGAAGTGTGAATTGGTCTGTGCTAACTGCCACCGAATTCGCACCCATTCTCGTAGTGAGGACCGATAAGGTCCGGACCACTAGAAAAGGGTAAAGTAGGGGCCAGCTTTGGGGCCTGAGTGGTAGCCCTTCGCCAGCAATGGCGTCGGAACGGGGAGTTCGACTCTCCCCCAGGTCCACCAAGGTAGGGTCACCGCAACTCTTGGAGGCTAGATGACCACTCCCAAGGAACCGGAACCCAAGGCACCCACAGCAGAGGACCTCAAGGCGTTGCAGTCCGTCTACGATAAGAAGCTGGCGGACAAGGACAAGGAATTGGCAACGCTACGGGCAGGGTCGAAACCTGTCGCGAAGTCCGAGCCTGCTGTGGACGACGACCTATCCACCAACGCGGAGGCAACCAAGCTGGCCGCAGAGCGTGCAGAGTTTGACCAGGCTAAGGTAACCTGGCACCGGGTGCGCATCGCTGCCGAATACTCCCTGGACGCTAAGGAGTTGGCGGAGATGAGTGACCCCCGTGACATGGAACTTTACGCCATCAAAAAGACTCGCGCTTCTGACAAGACTGGTGGTGGTGCCGCCAAGGTGGGATTGGATAGGGAACCAGGCCAGGCAGGTGCGGCTCAGGCTGCACAGGATCGCCTACGGTCAGGCCTGGAGACGCGCTTCAAGAAGCTGTTCCCCTAGCCTAACGACAACATAGGAGGTACCCCATGGCTGCGCTGACTCTTACTGAGGCACAGAAGCTGTCCCTCAATGACCTGCAGCCCGGAATCGTTGAGTCCCTGGTCACTCGGAGTCCTGTCCTGGAGAAGCTGCCCTTCGTTAGCTTCACCGGCGACAACTTCGAGATCAACCGGGAACTGACCCGTGGCTCGGCCACCTGGAATGCGCCAGACGCGGAACTCAACTCCGAGGCTTCGACCTTCACCAACGTCACCTTCGCCATCAAGTACATGTACCGCCTCATCGACGTACCCCATCCTATCCAGGTGGGGCTGTCCCGCTCTGTAGACCAGGCTCAGGTTCAGATGAGCGAGGCGATGCTGGCCGTCCGGGACGAGTTCCTTGACGCCTACTACTACGGCCTGAACTCCAGCAACAGCAACGTACCCAACGGGCTGCACCAGGCCATCGACAATATCACTATCCCCACTGGCGTGACCCGGCCCGTAGTAAACCGGGCCTCGGGCGCGACGGAAGGTACCCTCCGCATTGTGGACATGGACAACATAATGTTCACCCTGATGAAGCGGGGCGTGGACCTGATGACCATGCACTCGGTCATCTTCCGCCTCCTGCAGACCGCTGCCCGTAGCACCTCCGTCACCGGCACCATCCAGTACACCCTGAACGAACTGGGCAAGCCCATGCCTGCCTACAACGGCGTGCCGATTGGCATCGACGATGCCCTCAGGATCACCGAGTTGTCCGCCAGCAACCTCTACTCTGCGGCTACCGGCGGCTCTGGGGCCAGCATCTTCTTCCACCGCTACGGGGACATGTTCGAGCACGGCCTTCAACAGACTGCTGGCCCTGTCGTGGACGGCCCCTTCGAACTGCACAACAAGGACTCCGTGCGCATGCGTATCAAGTGGTACGTGGTACCCGCCATCCTCCGCTCCGTTTACGCCTGCGGAAAGATCGACGGCATCGACGACACTGCTGCTATCACCGCGTAGTCCGGACTCCGTACTCAGGACTCTTAAAATCGCTACGGTATGCGTAGCTTAGGGAGGCAATGCAATGGCTGAACCTTATGTCTGGTCCGTAGTCGGACCGATGTTCAATGTGGAAATGGGGGTGTCGTGCAAGCCTGGCGACCTCATCACCTACTCGGCCTCGAACGACGACTGGCGGCTGGCTGATGCCGATGCAGCGGCCCCCCTGGCGGCTATGGCTATCGTAGCGGCCACTAAGGGCACTGTCGTGGACGGCTCCAACGTCTGGGCCTGCAAGGAGTGCTACGTGGTGGACACTGATGCCGCCGCATTTGTCGAGGCTGGTCAGCTTTACCTGTCGGGCACTGCTGGCGCATACACTGCGACTCGGCCCACTGCCGCTAACAGTCTGCGGCAGGTTGTGGGTCGCACCGTAGCCCAGTCGGATGCCGAGTTCGGAGACATGGCGGCAAACGAGACCGCGATGGCGCACCTCAAGATCAACGATCCCTATGAGGTTCACCAGTACGTGCCGTTCACCGCAGGCACGGACGCCTCGGTCATCATCCAACTGGACTCTGGCAACTTCGGTGGCTGGTCCGTTAACGCTCAGAACGAGGTGGTCTTCGCCACCTGTGTCGTGCCGGAGAACGTCTTTGGCACTGCCCCCAAGATCGCGTACCTGTTCCTGGCTGCCGAAGCCACTGCAGGCACTCCCCTCTTTGACATGTTCGTGTCGGCTGCCAATGACGGCGACCAGTGGGACGCTAACACTCAGGATTCAGGCATTGCCGCCTCTGCTGACGAGGGGGCTGCCGCTGACGAGATTCAGCGCACGGATGTGACCGCTGCTTTCGATTCCAATATCCTTCCTGGTCGCGTCCTCGGCATCCGGGTCCTGGCCAACGATGCCGGTACCGATATCCGGTTCCACTTCGGCATCTACTTCGTCTGGGAGTGTGTGTAGTCGTGCCGCACAAGGGGAGCTATCCGCCGGTGAAGCCTAAGAAGGCTAAGAAGGGGAAGAAGAAGTAGTGGCCAACACTGAGACAATCTCCGTGGGTGAACATCGGGTCGTCCTGGCTCCCGACGGGACGACTACGGTCGATGGTGTATCCATCTCGCCCACGGACTGGAAAGAAATGGTGCGGAGGGTGTCGGGGCATCTCATACGCGTAGGCGTAGCGCCTGACACCTCCCACCGACAGCCCCGCACCTTACTGCGGATGGCACCCTGGTGGGTCCGCCTGGTTACCTTCGGCCAGGTGTTGTACCTACCAGGGGGACCCATCCCGGACCTGCCCAAGCACCTACGCAAGGCCCTGCAAAACCGAGGGTAGGGGAGAGAGAAAGCAATGGCGATCCCTTTGGTGGTTAACGAACAGGTCTTCAATGCGCTGTCAGCGTCGACGACCACAACGCTGCAGTCGTTGAATACCAACTTCCAGAAGTGCGTGTCGGTAGTCTTCGAGATTACCAATACGGGCTTCGTCGGTACTATCGACTTCCAAAGCAACACCCCGCCTAACGGCACCTACAAGAACGTTGGCTGGGTGGAACTGGATGTCGAAGACTCTGACAACACGGTCATCACCAACAACCAGATTGTCTACGGTGGTGACACCAAGACCCGTCGCTATCTGGTGCCGGTAGCAGGGGTTCAGTTTCGTGTGGTGATGACTGCCGCCGCTGGAACCATCACCCTGAATGCTGCTGGCTACGGCGTGTACATCCCGCCCAATGTGGGTGACAGTGCCACTACTCAGGTGATCCTGAACCTAACCCTGACCCAGCTTACGTCCCTCGGCAACACGATGGATGCGATTCTCGGGGAACTCCGTAAGCACACCGACGGACTTACCGATATAGTAGGCCGTGATCTGGAAATTGTAGAACCTGCCCAGGACTTGGAGGAGACATCCCGGCGACCGTACTCCGGATAGGGGACGGTAGGAGAGAGAAAGCCATGCGTATCGACGACCTGTCCATTGTACACGGTGCAGCCCTAGTCCGTCTGGAGGACGATGCCTTTTCCGCAGCGGTCATGCGGGGCCGCGTATTCAGCGTAGCCAACCAGGCTGGTGTGACCAGCCAGGCGGGACTCTCGGCGACCACCCCGGTGCTGACCCTTCCGAACCCGGCTGGTTCCGGAGTCAACTGCAAGATTTGGTACGCTGGGGCCAACTTCAGCGTCGCCTTTGCCACTGCCGGTGCCGTCTTCGTAGCCGTGGGGACCAACCCCGTCGCGGCTGTGGTGACCGGCACTCTTACGACCTCGCACCGGAACATGAAGCTGGGCGGAGGTGGCCCGATGGTAGTGCCCATGCTGGCCTCTACCCTGCCTGCTGCCCCTGTAGCCATCGGAATCCTGGGCGTGGGCCTAACTGGTGCCATCACCGTGTCCCTGGCCCTGCAGACCCTGGAGCGGTGGTACAACGGTGCCCTCGTCGTAACCCCCGGCACCAACCTCACCATCCAGACTGGCGTCGCCTCCGGTGCCTCTGGCACCTTCTGTGAGTTCATCTGGGAGGAGGAGGACGAGTAGTCCGGGTACGTAGTCAGGACTCAGGACTCTGCAACCGGGGGTCGTGGGCTTGGGCACGCTACCTTAGCTGCGGCCCCCGGACTTAGTATCGGGAGAGGTGAATATGCTGACCCTGCAACTCTGGTCCCCGGATACCTGTCGCTGTTCGGTTCACCAGGGCGTGACCGAGGAACAAGATGTTCCAGAGGGGGGCACCAAGGACATCGTCTATCTGACCCACAAGGAGGCGGTGGACCTACACACAGACCGCTTCATTCGACGGCCTGCCAATACTGTGTGCTGGCCCTTCTTCCGCCTGTTCCGTTATGTATCGCCTACGATACGTCAACGGTTGCGGCCCCTGTTCCACAACATGGCTCACCGCTTGCAGGCCCGCTCTCGACAGTGCCTGTACCATGAGCACATGGGCGAGACTCATGACCTATACGACACGGTGCACGAGGAGAACACTCGGAAGAACATCTGTCAGCACCTGGCCTGGCGCATTGCTAACGACATTAGCAACGAGGACATGGCCTGGCTGCACTCATCACCCAATCAGCGCATCCGAGAGTCCCGACAGAAGGTGTTGGAGAAGGTAGTGCCGCTGATGGAAATCGAGTGGGGATTTGACCGCGATGGTCCAGTTAACCAGAATGGATCAGTTAGCTGGAAGCATCCCGCAGTCCTGGGCCTACACTTCCCGGCCCACGCTCAGGTACCGTGGCAGAAGGTGGATGCGGTACAGGCAGCCTGCAACAGTAGATTCCCACAAGGCTTGGTGGTGGTGGACTGATGCCTACACAGGAGCTAACAGCCAGTAATAGGGCTGAAGTCTATTTCGCGAGTAGTACCAACTTCAGCATGTCAGGGGGGGCGCTAAACAACAATAGCACTGAGGGGCCACAACAAGTTTTGGTGCGGGATTCCTTCACTTGTGCCAATCTGTTATTCTTCATCTCCGTCAGTACCACTACCGCAAATAGCACACTGACCTCTCGTAAGAACTCCCTTGCTGGGAATATGACTATTACCATAGGGGCAGCGGCCACCGGAACGGTCGAGGATACCGTTAATAGTGATTCATTAGTAGCTGCGGACTTAATCAATGTCAGTCTAGTTTTGCCGGCGGGTGGGGATATAACGGCATCGTTGCTCCGAATAACGCTGGCCAATACTGGGGCGAATACGAGTGGCGTTGTGTCCTGCGGTGGCATAGCTGGAGTTGCCATAGGAATCACCGCTGCTTCTTACCAGACCCTTGGGGGGGATGTCAACCTAAACCAGGCAACAGAGGCGCAGCAGCAGTATACCTTGCGGGCAGCCGCTACTCTGTCCAATATCCGAGTGTATATCATTACTGGTAGCACTTCGGTACTGACCGCAACGAGTCGGGTCAACACTGCCCCCGGAGCACAGTCCTTTACCGTTGGCGACGGCGTAACCGGCTCCGTGGAGGACACTACCAATACAGATTCAGTAGTTGCCGGAGACGAAGTTGGCTTTTCCTATATCACGGATATAGCTGGAACTAAGAGCGCCTCGGTATGGCAGATGAAGGTGTCCTCCCTGACAGTGCCGCATGTTATTGCTGTGGGGGCCGGTGCCGCGCACACTGCTGACAACTACTTTCCATCTTCTGGCCTTCTTCGCACGGTAGCAGTTACCGAAGATACCACCCAAGTGACCGCCAGGTCTGGATTCACTATTCAGTATTACTTTGCCTATGTCTCTGCCAGCAGCGGCGGCGTTGACCCCACTAAAAACTTGTATGTCAGGAAGAACGGCGCTAGCACCGGAATTACGTTGGCGATGTCCCCAAACCTTACAGGTGCATTCGAGGACACTGTTGATACGGCAGATTGCATTTCCGGAGACACCTACAACCACTTCCTGGATGTTGGTGGGGGGACACCTTCTATCACCTTCAGGTCAATAGGATTTAGCACTACCTCTGCTGGTGGTGGCGGCCACGGCTCCGGAGGTGGACCTGGACAAGGCAACCCGCCCCCAGGCCGTGGTCGAGGCGGCAATCCGCCCCCACCTCCTCCTGCACCCTCGTCTCGACAACGAAGCTGGGGCCAGCGTATGCGCGGCTGGGGCCGACACAAGGGGATGACAATGCTGTATCAGGATGACGTGCCGAAATGGGATGGCTCAGGCGATACTGGAAAGCGTGGGCCTGCGCCTTTACCCTCTGTGTGGTATGGCAGATGGTGGACGGCGTTGGAACGCGTCTGTTTGTCGAGCGGTCCGATTGGTATGCCTTGCAGCTTTTCGCATCTACGCTGCTTTGGTTTTTCGGTACTCGCTTCGCATTGGCTAAACCAGTGACTCTAGTACCCATAGTCACTGGTACAGTACTCGGGGGCCTGCTATCCCTGTGGGTAATCTAGTATGAAACTCTGGCGTGACTTCGGCGTGTCGGCCCTAGCCCTCACCATCGTGCTGGCTCTGATGTCGGCAGGGGCCATCATCCTGGTACTGAGGGACAAGCAGGAGTTCGCCCTGGCCTGGGTGGGTGCTCTGGCTC